>Ga0307516_10002067_pt1 | contig 27340 bp, 32 predicted proteins | sample 19_EM_MG_FD_203310 | JGI IMG/M metagenome (GOLD analysis project Ga0307516, IMG submission 203310) | Populus trichocarpa ectomycorrhiza microbial communities from riparian zone in the Pacific Northwest, United States - 19_EM | ecosystem: Host-associated > Plants > Roots > Unclassified | place...
CCTCCCCCGCCCCCCCTCTCCCCGCCCCCCCCCCCCCCCCCCCCCCCTTTGTCGTTTTTTTTTTTTTTTTGATCGCCGAGTTTGACTTGGGGGGCGTTCGTTTTTAGAGGCTTTTACGGTCATTGCTGGCATACCTCGATCGTGCATTCATTCTCAAGGATTCCAGACTTTCCAATATACGGTAGGGTTCATTTTTCGAATCGTATGATCCTTGATCTTGGCTATTAAATGTGGACCCACCCCCCCCCAGCGATCTTGCATTCATGGCGTTCAGGGCGCACGTTCTTGACGATTCACTCATAATCCAACACATTCGCTCGGGTGTACGTGACTGGCTAGTGTCGGAGAGAAACAAGGGGTGCGTTTTCATCCGCAGGGTCACCCAGTTCCGTTCCATATTGGAAACATGCACTTTCAGCATGCAAAGTCCGCATCGCGAATGCATCCAGAACCTGGTGTCTCATCTCGTCATTCACGGGGTCTACGCCATCATCTTCGAACGGTTTGTGGCAGAACAGACCCTCGCATATTATTCGGAGGAAGCAGAGGACAAGATTCATAAAATGAACATCACACCGGAACTGTTTCTTGCCCATGTCACTCAGCGCGTCGCGGAGGAAGAAGCGCGAGCCGTGGCTGTCTTTCAGTCACCGACTGTGCTCCTCGTTCAGCATGCCACGCGTCGCGGCCTTTTGGAAGGACGGCTGGATTGGCTTGCCCATGGAGGTGTGGGTTCATTTCATCGTGGGGGGTCTTACTAGCTGATCGGGCTTCTGCGTAGCCATGGAGCCGCTTATGAGTGCAAGGGGAACCGACCGCCTCACCTTGGCTTACACGGAATTCGCAGCCGCAGAAGGGCTTCATGTCCTCTCCAGAGAGTTCAAGGCGTATGTCCAGGTAGGATCCGGCGCATCTTCTCGTAATTTAAACCAAGGATCTTCATACCCAACTACAGAAAGCGGTAGCAACCATTATCAAAGATGCAGAGCAAGATGATACGATGATAGACAGGCTTCTCGAGTTCAAGTCGTTCTCTGATAGAGCGCTTCAGACGGCATTCATCGATCCAAAGACACAAGAGCCCAACCAAACGTTCTCCTATGCACTGACGGATGCATTCGCGTTTGGGTTCAAAGCGCGGCGGAATAAGCCCGCTGAGCTGATCGCAAAGCATCTGGATCGGCTGATGCGGCGAGGTCAGCGGGACATGTCGGACGGCGACTTTGATGCGCTGTTGGACTCCGTGCTCGCGCTGTATAGATATACGGACGATAAAGACGTGTTTAGGACGTTCTACCATCGTGCGCTGGCCCGGAGGCTGCTCCTGGAGCGTAGTGCATCGGACGATTTCGAGAGGGCAATGCTGAAGAAACTGAAAGAGAGTCAGTGTCCCCATGCCTCCTTTTTTTTATAAAAAAATATTCCTGAATGTTGACTCTGACGCTCAGAGTATGATCCCGAGTTTGGCATGGGCGATCACATGTTCAACGACCTTGCTCTCTCGCGAGATGTTCTACGCGAATATCGCAGTCGACTTCCGGACGACAGTCCGGGGCACCATTTGTCTGTTATGGTGTTGCAGAGGAGCGTTTGGCCGTTCGCTGCCCGGAAAAAGGATGTCGATCTACTCCCCTGGGTAGGTCTGTTGTTCATAACTTTATTCGTATCTGATTCCCGGCAGATGCAATTCGAACTGGACGCGTTTGTCACGTTCTACAAAAGTAAACACCAAGGACGCAAACTTGACTGGGATCATTCCCTTGGCACGGCAACCCTCAAAGCGCGTTTCAAGGCGGGTTCCAAGGAGTTGACTGTTAGTTTGTACCAGGCCGTCGTGCTTCTACTCTTCAACGATGTTGCAGAGATGGGGTACAGCCAAATCCTCGAGGCGACGCGGATGGGTGTGTGGTCTGCTCACTGATGGGATTAGTTCGTCCAGTGCTAATCGCTAGCCTCCCTTCTCATTATTACAGAGGTGGGGGAACTGAAGCGGACGCTGCAGAGTCTGGCTTGTGGGCAAAAGAGGGTGCTCAGGAAGTACCCTCTCGGGAAGGATATCGACGAGACCGACGTTTTCTATTTCAACGCCGACTTCACGGATCCGCGTGCAAAGGTGCACATCAACTCTATCCAGGCCAAGGAGACGGTAAGCAAAAACTACTTTTATCCTCTGTCATACTACCGAGGACCCCACGGTGGGGTGGTGACTCACACATCGGTGTAGCCCGAAGAATCGAAGCGTACGCAGACGCATATCGACAGCGACAGGAAGCATTATCTCGACGCTGCCATTGTGCGAATCATGAAAGCGAAGAAAGAGCTCTCTTATGAACAGCTCAAGACGCAGACGATTGAAGCCGTCAAGAGCCATTTCGTGCCCGAGGTGGTGGTGATTAAGCAGCGCATTACGGGGTTGGTGGAGCAGGAGTATTTGAGGCGGGACGAGGATGACATGAACAAGTATATTTATGTCGCTTGAGAATTAATAGTGGACGGATAACATTGTGCTCTGCTCATTTTTCTCTCCAATGTTACTGTTTGATCTGGTGATTCAGAGTTTGATGAGAGACAGGATGGCTCCTAGTAAACTCAACGAGATAGCATGTCGTGTAGTTTGGATGCATATCAGTTTTTTCCGTCTTCCCAGAGGATGTGTGCACAAACAGAGTCCGGGGTGCAGAAGGTCGGTGCGAGAGGCTCGACGCGCTGATATTGTTTTGCAACGTCCTGCCACTCTGCCAACAATCGGTCTGAATGCATAGTTTGAACTAGTGCTGAAATGTGAAACAAATCAAAGAAAAAAACAAAATAAATATTGAGACCCGTAGGTCTACCACTCCGGGAAAGCGTGTCATCCTTGTGCAGGGGCCATGCTAATCTTCTCTGTATCGTTCCAAGTTTTCGTATGTCTCCCCGAAGGGGACACTAGTATATCTTTCGAAGTAGTACGTACCAGCACAGTTTTGCATTTGTTTCAGCAGGCAGGTTAGGCGAAGATTCCGCATGTGGAAAGATGAGTTGCCTATTTTGGGAGTATTTGTTCCGGATACACAAGTCTGTTCTACCTATGCAGATGCCCCCAGCGTCCATGCTGTTGCACACACAAAGACCAATACATATACGAGATCGTTCCAGGATGAGGGAATATAATGAATTAATATATATACGCTCCAATAAGTTGACATCAGATTCATGCAGCTTGAACGCATTCCGAGGCTTCTATACATGCATCCAGCAAACATGCATGATTATGCAGGGGGCTTGCGTCCTTCATACGTGAAATCACAGCATCAAGGATAGTCTCTCGCCTGGAAACAAGTAAGTGAAGTGAAACAACCGAATTTAGATTACTTACTTGAGAGGCCCATATGCGATCTCCACGTCACACCGCGTCGAATGGATCATGGCAGGCCAGGAAGAAAACAGGGCCGAATCGAATATAAACGATATAATGGCCTTCGACTTGACAGGGGGAAACAGCACGGTGACGTTGGCAGAGAAACCTGACGGGTTCTCCTTGATGGTGACAGGGTATTTGATTGCAGTTAACTTCAATTGAGCCCGTAATTGGGAGCAGCAGCACCAGTAATCCCCAAGGTATTGCACAATCTAACGCGGAGGGATTAACAGCAAGCCTGGGTCCATGCAGGGCGGCATACCTGGCGAAGATTGAGATCGGATCGTCGATTGACCAGCTCCTTCGCTGTCCGCAGCATTATGCTGCTCAATATTGGGAAAGCTTCCTTGTACTTCTCCATTGCGTCGGGTACCTTCTCAATCCTGATATCTCCGACCAAAGGGCGATACTGGGCACAAGGAACGGAGACTCGATAACAGGAAGCATAGACAAACTCGAACAGGTTAGGTTGCACTTTGGTTATCGCCATCATGTGCAGATTTTGCACGGCCTCTAGTTCATCTGTCGAATGGTTGGTCAATCGGTACCGCCAAGGAGCCGTTTGCGGAACACTTTACCTTTCAGCCGAAAGACTTCCGCACCCGTACTATTCTTCTGCACGTGGATGAGGCGCTCGGTCCCTTCTATTGCAGAAGAGACATCCGTCTTTTGTATTTGGACCTCCTCAAGCTTCTCTTGAAGGCGTTCAAGTTTGCCTTTTGCTTCTTCGACGTCTCGACGATAGGTTTCTAGTTCAGCGCTACTCGATGGCGAGAGTTAAATATTTGCTTTTTGATGCGAATGATGCCCCCACCTTTGCTCAGCTATGGAACCCTTGAGCTCGTTCAGGTAATCCTGGTCACAGGCTTCCAGTTCTGCAACATCTGCATTCTCTCGTTCTAGCTCCTCCATTAGTTGGTCGTACTCTTGTTGTAGACTAGGAACGATGTCTTGTCCACGATGGATGATTTCTTCCAGAAATTTCGCGTCCTTACAAATGCATCAGAGTTCAAGTCCGAGGGACGGTGGAAAAAAAAATCATACCCCTTCCAAATCCTGGAAGCCCGCACTAGCTTTCTGGTATAATTGTTCGACCCACTTCATCTTCCAGTCGTACCATTCAGACTTTGCTTGTTCATGATTGTGCACCTTGATCAATTTCAATTGATGTATGAGTTCGGCTTGCCCACTCTCGTCCGTCAAGACAAATTCTTGGAAAAGTTGCGGGGTCATCTTGAGTGCTTCTTCTTCGGCCTCGCGGAAGATGCCTTGGATGCGTTCAATCCATGCCTGGAGATCCTTGCTGACGTGGGTGTAGAGCTCGAGTTGGGGGACATTTACCGCCATGGCTACGACGTATTCCGCAAGGGGTATAGCTTCGTTCGACGTCCGTCGCGATGGACGGAGGGCGGAAGGATAGGCAATCGAGCGGCGCGGTGCTGCAATCTCATCCATAAAGCGGATGCCTGTGATTTCGAAGAACTGCTCGATAGATATTTGAGGACCTTCCTCTCCCCCACTTCCTTGATGGGCGTCATCCTGCCATTGCACGGTTGGGTTAATCGATATCCCGTTGGCCGGGATGGAGTCCTGTTCTACTTCCATGTCCTCTCTTGCAGGGCTGGGATTCTGATCTACATCGGACTCTGCACCCGGCGGAGGTGCCTCGGGGGAGAGTAGTTGCGGAATTGATTCCTGCAGATCCTGAATAGCCGTGATGTGCGTTTCACGCACCGGCTCAACCACCTCTGACACTCCTGTTGTCTCTGCAGGTTCTTGAACAACCCGATCTTCTGGTGCCCGACCTGGCTGGTTGCTCTCACCCAGAGAAGGTGCAGGATTTAATCCCGCGAAGCTTTTTCGTTGTGAAAAGTACCCCGAAGGTCTGCGTAGACCAAATGAAGCACGCTTGGCTAATCCACCGCCAGGTCGAGTGTCTTGCTGAGCATGAATCGACGCCGTCTTGCGAGGAGACGGCCTGTCACGTGCAGTGGAAGATTGGGGGTTATTGGGTTGAGAAAACGCCACCGGGAGCTTCGCTGGGCCAGTAGCCTTCTTAGCCGGACTCGATCGTCCATCAGGGATACCAGCAACGGTTGCCGATCGCTTTCCAGGCGATGGCTTGGACACGGGAGGGGCAAACGCGGCAGTGAATTTCCTTGGTGAAGGAAGGGCTTCCTTAGCCTTGGAAGGCGAAGGGGACCGAGCGGGACCGAGGGGAGTTGGGGTTCGCGATCGCGGAATGAAACTGAATGGTTTTTCTGCGGTAATGCTTTGAAGTTCCGCGGAAGGGAGCTTCGCGGACTAAGTGACTTTGGGTGGGTCATAAATCGTGAACTTACCAAGTTGGTCTGAGAGTCTGGGGGATTGGGCGACGACCTCACTGCAGTTGGTGGTGCGAGTTGTGGTACTTCAGACGGGCCAGTTAGAGTAACAGCCGAGGCAGGTGCATCTGAGTATTCCTGAGCACTGTACAGAGTAGTAATCTCCATCGTGGAGTCATTTGTACTGGGTGCAAGGCTAACTCGCCTCAGGAGTTGCGTGACGTTGACTGTTTGGTTTCCTTCGTCACTAATCCCGCTATTCTCCTCCGCAAAACTGTCTTCCGTACTGTTGAAGCTGTCTGGTTGCCCCTCTTCGCCGTCACCACTTCCAAGACCGATAGAAGTTCGAGCAGCCTGTAACCTCGAAACTGCGTCCGTTAACTCCATGTCTTGTACGCCACGTTGTTCCTCGTCGTCCGACGATGGTATATACGGAGTGTCGCCCGAATGGGTGGCCGCGCGAAGTGCCAGCCAAGCATCACTGGGTGGTTTTTGTGGGCGGATAAGCGGCACTGTAAACTCCATGAGTTGTGAAGCGTTGTCCTCCGAGGCCACCGATTGTGACCGTGCGGAGTCCTGTTCTATAGGAGCCTCTTCCACCTGTTCATCCTGGTCATCTATCGACGCCAGAGGAGAAGTGAGATTTGCAAGTGGTTGGCGAGGTACACCGAGTGAGAGGGAGCGTCGTCGTATGATATTGTGTGGTATAGCTTCTGTCACGTCCATATTATCGTCAGGATAGTCGTCCTCGTCACCGAAATCATGTAGATCGTCGCCCTCCTCAAAGTCGTTCCCAACCCTGAAGAACGCAGCCGGGGAATAACCCGTATCGTCCGAGTCCATGTCCATCGATTCCTCGCCACCACCCTCGCTGAAAGCGATGGACCTGCGCATGGAGCTACGACGCCTAAAACTTGAAGCGCCTGGATATGCATTCTCGTCGTTCGTTGCCGGACGGTTTTCGACTTGAACGGCAGGCGAAGACTGTGGCGACGCGGTAGAATTGGTGTTTTGTTCTGGTACTTCAAACAAGCGGACGTGCGCGTGATTTGCAAAACTAACCCGGCGGCCAAGCGATTTTCGAGTGCTTTCAACGTCGAAACGAACAATACTGGTCATGTCCATAGCCTGCGTTCTGTCATCTGTGTCGTCTGGAGTGTTGGCGGCGGCTTTAAGTATGCTCTTTCGTGGAGCCTAGAACAAACATAAAGGGATGGGAACTGCCAGGAAAACGAAACTCACTAATGATCGACGGGCTTTGGACACGGGGCTGGGGCGATCTCCGGGGGCGATGGAGTGAGCTCGACGTCTGTGGCCAGGATGGGCTCTGTTCTGGCTTGCAACTGCGATTGAGTTGCGTCGATTTGGAGAGCCTCTGTTCACGGTCATTCCCGTCTGCTGTGAAGGTTAGTTATCCAAGCAAGGCGAGACGGCAGAGTGAGATAGGACAACGACACGGTGCACGTGATATCATTCCTTTAGACGCGTCACGGGGGTCACATGGTCAACATCAACATACTATCCTATACAACAGTTTCGGCACTCATGGTCAGTCGGCAGCTTCACAAAATACACAATTCTACGATTGTCCACACAACTACATTATATCTAGTGCATATTTAAGACTGCTGTGAGGTTGAACGAAGTTAATTGAAGAAGAAATGAGTGAGATAGTTAAAAGCTGGTCGTCACGCCCAAATGCTGAATTGTGTCACTCAAATGTCACCTGCTGACCAAGTGCCGGGGCTGAGTTTGAAGTTCTCTGCAGTGCAGGTGCCGATTCACTTGCCAATGCGCTGGCTGTGGTGAGTGGGGATGGTCTTGCGATGCCTTATGTAAACCAAATTCGCAGGTTACATGCTAGAATCCTCGTTTTCCGCATTCAAGCTGGAGTGAATGCACACACTTTCCGCACCGACTCAAAGTACTCCATCCGGGACATGCCGATTGGTACCAATGATTGCATTTTCATGTGACGAACTGCTTTCTCTGCAGCCCCAATTCAGTATATTTATTTAGGCTCATCATACTACTTGCCATCTACCTATAAGTAGCCAATATAATAATTCGTACTCATTATGCTAGTGTTACTACGCTGACAACCTCACTGGTGCCGAGCGGAATTTGCATTCAGCATGTGTGACCATCTGTGACTTTTCTGTGACCTTTTGTGACTGCCGACTGACCATGAGTGCCGAAACTGTTGTATAGGATAGTATACTTGCAAACGGTCATGGTGTTGGGATCCAGTGTCACAAACTGGCGGGTAACCCAGCGCAACCCCGTCCCCTCAATTTTCCTGACTTAGCTCCTGCTTCCTCTCTGCTTCGCCCACATTGTCTCTCAAACGACCGTCATTACCTGTGGTGTCCCATGGCATTCTCAAATGCCTTCTGTGCATCTTTATGCCATTGCCATTTGCCAAAGACAAAGTCCAGATACTCGAGAATCTTAATTGGTCAACAGTCAACGAGTTCACCATTCCACTCGTCCTCACCCAGAGGGGCGTAAAATAAATTTCGGTATGGTTTGATGACAGTGTGGACAAATAGGTCCTTTGCAAGCAACCACAGCAAGCGACTGACCAGCTCACCCGCTTTACCCTTCTCCATGCCATTATATACTTTTTCCCGGAGTGTTTGCAAGGAAGTCTTCAATCATGAAGAGACTTGTTTTTTGCGATGGATTTTTCGCCGTGTAAGGTTACAGCAGCAATACACAAGACTCTGGAACTGTTCAGATGGGTAATCTGTAAATATTCACAGATTACCCATCTGAACCATTCCTGAATGTCCATAGGCGGTCGTCGGTGGTTGAGACGCAAATGCACAGATGCACTTGCAACCCCACGCTCCAGATACCTAACTGATTCCAGGTGACCAAAGAAAATTTTCAAACCAAACCTCTGGCCAAGTGCCGGCGCAATCATGTGGTTGACATCACTTGGCTCAAACTCTGTACTCCCACAAAGCTTTTGTATCGCTAAACTGACCAAGCCTGCAGCACAGTTCGATCGAGTTCCAAGGCAACCTCGCAGTTGACAGTTTGGTGCGAGTTGACATCAAAAATACTGTCGGTAACATAGGACATAATAATACCTTTACACAGGGATATTGGAGGTGTAGGAGCAGGAGAGGAACAAGGAGTGAGGCACGATATCGAGTGAGATTCGAGTCAGTGTGGCAGTGCAGTGGCAGGGCCGTGAAAATGCTAACCAGCTAGTGCTGGTGCCTGCCTTTGGCAGGCAGTGCTGGGCAATGCTTATCCTATCTTGCCAGGCAATGCCTATCCTATTTTTTCCAGGCATAATAAGGACCTTTCAGACATTCTTAAACATTTTCAATTTCAATCACAAAAAAAAATCAATGAATCAAATCAAATTTTTAAGCACTTCAGTAAATACAACATTTGTAGTCTTAGTATTATTCTGTTCATATTGGTCATACTACTCAGCTTGATGGCCAGTGCTTTGTGCTTGTTGATAGGCTCAGATCAGACAGAAGTAGGTGCAAGCAGACTGTGTTCCTCAAGACTTTATTCAAGCTATATACTGTGTAGCATCTGGGATGGGGATAAGGTAGTCATCATTACAATTCTACCATAATCACATGACATGTCACAGTGTGACAGTCTGCTACCCAGCCTCTCAAAGGCAAGCAATTGATATCCTCCCTTCTGACCATAGGTTATTTGTGTGAACATGAATTTAATGCTAAATAGAAATGTAAATGAATGGAATTATTTGGTATGGCAGACTCCATGTCATTTATATCAAGGTTACGAGTTACGATATGCATGGTAATGGGAGCGCAGCGGATACGACAATAGGCAAAGTACTCTGAGAGAAGCTAGAATACGAGCACACAAAAATCATCTCCTATTTTGTCGGAGCTACGTACTTATACTACGTATCACCTATGATGTCATGCCAGTGCATTCTACTTGGCATTTGTGGCTGATGCCAAGTTGCTGTTGCTTCACTACAACTCAACACTCCCCTTCAATGAGGGGTCAGCCCTAATTCTGCTGAGTGCAGATGATGCTTTGGCTTAGGTAGAGGTTTTGTAAATATATCTGCTGTCATATTAGCAGTAGGACAATATTTTACCTCTACTATACCTTCTTTTACCTTCTGCCTAATATAATGATTTCTTGTGTCAAAATGTTTAGTCCTTTTATGATATTGGGGATTCTTGGCTATAGCCAAAGAGCCACTATTATCTCCATAAATCATTATGGGTTTTGGTTGATCATATTTCAACCCCTTTAACAGATTACATAACCAGACAGCTTCTCTGGTTGTATCTGCTAAGGCAATATATTCAGATTCAGTTGAGGATAAAGCTACATCAGTTTGTTTCTTAGATCCCCAAGAAATGGCTCCCCCATTCATAAGGAATACATATCCTGAGACAGAGGTAAGGTCTTCATTATTGGCATAACTGGCATCTGAATACCCTTTAAAATGGTTCTCTCCAGATTCAGGCTTATCAGCCCTATATGTTATGCCATAGTCCTTGGTCCCTGAGAGATAATGTAAAATGCGCTTAGCTGCTGTCCAGTGAGACATATTTGGGTTTGACATAAATGAACCCAGTCTATAAACAGCATATGCTATATCAGGCCTTGTAGCCACAGCAAGATACATTAGTGAGCCAATTAAAGAAGCAAAACTTTTGGAGAAATTCTCCTGATGATTACCCTCTAACTCCCCTTCAGAAGGATTGAGTTTTATAGCAGGATCCATAGGCATGCCCACAGAGTTGGCATTTTCCATACTCTGTTTCTTTAGGATCATTCCCAGAAATTGTTTCTGAGAGATAATAAGAGTATTATTAGTTCGATCATGATCAATTTCAATGCCTACTATTTTAGAAGGTTCTCCAAGATCAGTAATCTTGAAGGTAGATTGTAACTCATGTTTTAAATTTTTCATGAGTACAGGATTGCTAGCAAAAAGAAGTAGGTCATCAACCCATACAGTAATGATTTCAATCCCTTCTGTTTTATGTCAGGAGTATGTACATGGATCTACCATGGAAGGTGTCCAGCCATGAGACTCCAACTGTTGGTTAAATTCAAGGTTCCATTCATGCCCTGCTTGTTTTAATCCATATAAGGATTTAATTAAATGACAAACACGGCCCGAGCCATCATTATATCCTTTGGGCTGTTCCATATTTTATTTTACCATTTAGGTAAGCCCCTTTTACATCCATTTGTTGTATCTCCCAATTTTCTGTGAGGGCTAAAGCTAGTAAGGTACGAATTGTTTCCAGTCTTACAACTGGAGCAAATGTATCTGTGTAATCCATACCAGGCATTTGAGAGTAGCCTTTGGCCACTAATCGTGCCTTAAATTTTTGTAAATTGCCCTCTTTATCATATTTTTTTGTGAGTACCCATTTATTAGATACAGGAGTATGTTCTTTTGGAGGGTTTACCAGTATCCAGGTACCCATTTTATGTAATTGATTGAGTTCAGCTTGTACAGCCTTTTCCCAATTGGGCCATTTGGGAGATCTCCGAGCTTCTGCTAGGGACTTTGGGTTGTCAGGCGGGATTGGAGTGTTTGTCAAGACTGGTTCTTCACCGATCTGATCTCTACAAGGGGTCTGGGGGTCAGGGGTTGGTCTAGCGGTAAGACCGAGGTACTATGTAGTGTAGTCGCACTTTCCTGAGTAGTAGGAAGGCCGACCGAGGGTCTGACGGAGTGTCCGAGGGTAAACAGTCTACAACCGAGTGCTTGCATGAGACAGAGTCAGAGAGTGCGAAGGGAGAGCAGAGGAGAAGTATCTTATTTGATATTCAAACTGAAACTACAACAAACCAAGTATCTAGGTATTTATACTGAGTGGAATGGATGAGGCGATGTACGGGAAGTCGGGATTACCGACAAACGACGAACGCAGTCGCACTGCGCGCTGAGTAAGTACGGTAAGTGTGATAACCGGATTACCAATAGGTATCGTATTAGTAATGCAACGGGATGGGAATGTATAGTAACTGGAAACGAGAAAGGAAACATATTAGGTAATTGTACAGAGAGACAGATCGGACAACACGCTCACCGATTGGTGGCGATACAGGACAGACAAGGAGAAACGGAAAAGGGAGTACATACAATAAAACGGACGGCGAACACGTGGACACGATCGGACAATAGGGTACAGGGTGATCAGATGTCACGGTCGTGACAGTATCCCCCTCTTAGGGCCAAGCCCACGAGGCTGCAATGCGTGTTCCACACCGAGTGTGTGCAGCCATTGTCTGGGTTTGAAAATCGGTTAGGGCATATTTAAGACTGGCCTTTGGTGATGGTCAACCCATCGACCCATTCCCTCATATAACATCTTTGATTCTTAACCATGTCCTCTGGCAACGTTGACTGGACGTGTGCCCCCTCGCCCGAGTTGGAAGGGAAACCAACCAACTCGATACAGGTGCAAATCGCCAAGTTCGATGAGCAGTCTGTCAACAAGAAAGTATGATCTTATCTTATCTTATCTAATCTTGGAGGTTTCCAGAGATCACAGTTACATGTGATTCAGAGTAGTGTCAACCGGATTACCGGTAGATCACATGACCAGCTCCACAAGATGCTGGAACTATCACAAGCAAGGCACGTGTTTAACACATGCTGATGCACGTTGCAGGCACGTTTCCAGATAACTACGTATATGGAAACATGCAACTACTACATATGGGAATATGGTGAAATAGGCAAGAATAATACTTATCTATGCACAGACCATGTACCACAGGTATATATACCCTGTAGGATATCCCATGTAGGATAACAAACTCAGTGTCTTACACCTAGTTCAATACAGTCTCAACTGTTCTCTGATTACTCACTACTCAAACACTCAACTTCAAGAACCTGCTACTTGCTACTAAAGGTACGCTTGCGTCCTCCCCGTTGCTGTTGCCCGGTTTTGTTGCTTTACAGTCATGAAGACATCAGGAGCAATTGATGAAACAGGCGGCCGAACAAGAGGCGAAGAGGCTTGCAGAGGAAGCTGCAAGAAGGAAGGCTGAGGAAGAGGTGAGGAGGGTCGCCGAAGAGAGACAGAAAGCCGAGGAGGAGTCGAAGTGAGTCGCCAAGGCAAAGGCACAGGCCGATTTCGAGGCAAGGTGCAAAGCCGAGGCAGAGGTGAGGGTGAGGGAGAAGGCTGAGTCGTTGGCAGCTGGCAAGGAGATGCGGGTGCGTTTGGGGGGAAAGCCCAAGGTGCGTGGTCGATTAATAATTTTATTTTATTTCGCTGACTTATTATTTGGTTAGCCTTGCCAAGTCACTGCTCGTTCCAACACGGGCATCATGGGGTTCAAGCCCCCTTGTGACCAATGCAGGCGGAGCGGCGACAGCGGTGGGTGTGAGCTGGCCGATGGAGTGCGCACACCGACGTGCAGTCGGTGTCAACGATCTAAGGTAAAGTGTACCTTCAACGTGTCGACAGCGGCGATGGAAAGGTTGGCGAGCAGAGAGAAGAGAAAACAGAGCGAGAAGGTGGTGGAGGTGGAAACGTCACCGAGAGGAGGAGAGAAGCGGAAGCGGACGAAGAAGGCGATTGCCAACACCACGAGTACGGAGGAGATTGAGGCGGCAATGGGGGGTTTCTCGGTGGCTGGGCCATCAAGTCGACCAGACCCAGTTGCGCTGGTCCTAGACCGCCGACTCGTGGAAATCGTTGCGGCAATCGACCGCAACACAAGAGAGCTGGCGAAGCTCGGTCGAAAGGTGGAAGGGGTCGCATGGGAGCTGAAGAGGGTGGCCAACGCTAAGGACCCAAAGGGCAAGGGCAAGGCAATGCCCAAGGAGAGCGAAGAACGGGAGGAGTTGGATGAGACGGACGGGGAGAACGAAGAGTCGGGGGACAAAGACGGAGAAGGCGAGTCCGAGTAATCGGACTGTACTTATAATTGTAATTAGTTTTCTTTTTCTTTCTCTTTGTTTTGTACACTGTGAATAGACTTTGTTCGGTGATTTGAATGACTTAGCGTGAGAGGCTTTCTAAGGGGCCTGGCTTAGTCAGATAGGCCTTATGATAGTCGGCCACAAGTTCTGATGCATGTCCGAGCTTGGTCGCGATCAACCAAGATGTTTCTTCGTCGGTACCTTTGTAACCAGCCCATCTAACTAGGTAGAGGAGTGGGCATTGGCGTCGACGTCGGTCGAACTTTGAGTCAAGGATCTCGGTGATCTCGAATTCGGGTTCGCTGTCGACTTCGATGGGAGGTGGTGGAGGTTGTGACCGATTCGGTATTGTGTTCGGTGTCGCTGGTTCGAGCTGTGAGACGTGGAAGACGGGCTGGACAGCACGCATAGAGTCGGGGAGACAGATTGTGAATGATAAAGTGCCAACTTGGGTGATGATTGGGTAGGGGCCAAGGTTCTTCTCGGAGAGTTTCTTTGATGGTCGGGTAGACCTAAAGTACTTGGCTTTGATGAATACTTGATCACTGACTTTGAAATTGGGTGCGGGTGATCTTCTGGCATCGGCAGGGCCTTGGTACCTTTTTTGGGCAGCAGCCATTTCTTCATGTAGGTACTCATGCAGTGACTCTAAGTCAACTGCGTATTCCCTTGCCCGAGCTGATGAGAGATCGCGCTCGGGGTGCACAGCGAGGTTCAGGTGGTATCCTTTGTTTGCGAAGAATGGTGATACACCGGTCGTAGCGCTAGGGGCATTGTTGTAGGCGAACTCGGCGAGAGGTAGTAGGTCTGACCAATTGTCCTGCTGGTAATTGCAGTACATCCTGAGGTATTGCTCGAGTGTTTGATTAGCTCGCTCGGTCTGTCCATCACCTTCTGGGTGATAGCCCGAAGTGAAATGTAATTTCATATCTAAGGCCTTACCAAGTGATCAGAAGAAATGCAAGACGAACTCTGAGCCTCGGTCAGACGTTACATGTGTGGGGACGCCGTGCTTAGTGAAGACATGTAGTACGAAGAGCTGTGCGAGCTCGGGGGAGGTTATGGTGTCGTGAGTCAGGATGAATATGGCTTGCTTTGATAGTCGGTCAATGACTACCAATATGGCTGTGAAGCTGGATGAGGATGGGAGTTGCTCGATGAAATCCATCGAGATGGAATTCCATGGTTGGTCGGGGACCGGTAGTTGCTTGAGCATCCCGTAGGGTCGGTGACGTGGCGTCTTAGCTTGGGCGCAGGCCGTGCAGGACTTAACGTAGTCCTTTACGTAGGTACAAATGCCTGGCCATGTGTATTCACGACAGATGAGCTCTAGAGTGCGATTCTGACCGAAGTGTCCCGATAGGGGATGGTCATGCTTGTATCTGAGGACATGAAGACATAGGTCATCGGCCTCGGGAACGTACATGCGACCATCGAGACGTAGGTAACCAGTCTCATCGGTCAACCATCGGGGATTCGATGTGTCCAAGAGGTGGGCTTTAGCGATGGGATCGGTCAGGAGGTTGGCTAGGATATCAGTGTGGAGACACTCGACGTCCATGAGTGCACTAGCTCTGAGTACTGGAGCATGTAGGTATGTTGCGCGAAGGGAATCGGTGAGCTGTTCAGCTGTGAACACCGGTCGGAGGTTCTGTGGATTGACTCGGGTGAAGCCCCTATCCCCCTCTTTGGGGTAGACGTCCCAGCGTCTAGTCAAGGCATCGGGCTTTGCACCAAGTTTACCAGGTCAGAAACAAATGATCAGGTTAAAGGAGGAGAGGTATTCCGACCATCGGGCTTGCCGATGGGTGAGAACCTTAGAGGTAGAAAAGTACTCCAAGTTTTTGTGGTCGGTCACAACGTCGATCGGGAAGGCAGGGCCCTCCAGGTAGTGACGCCAGGTCTTGAAGGCTTCGAAAATAGCGAGAAGCTCCTTGTCGTGAGTATCGTAGTTCAGCTCGGGGGCAGTCAGAGTGCGAGAGTAGAATGCAACTGGTCATATCTCGTCATCCGAACCTGTGATGGATAGGATACCGGCGATTGCGTAGTCCGAAGCATTGGTCTCGACTGTTAGTTGGGCACTGGGCTGGAAATGGGTGAGGATGGGAGCTGTGGTGAAGGCCTTCTTGAGTTGGTTGAATGACCATCGGCAGACGTCGGAGAAATCCCATGGGGCATCTTTCCGTGTCAACCGAGTTAGTGGGACCACTATATCGGAGTAATTGAATATAAAGCGACGGTAAAAGTTTGCGAAGCCGAGGAAGGACTGAATGTCCTTCACTTTGCGAGGTTTGGGCCAATCGCAGATTGTTGTGACTTTGTCTTGCAACATTGTCAAACCGTTGGGGGAGAGGAAGTACCCAAGGTACTCCACCAAGTCCGAATGGAACTCACACTTTTCGGGTTTGGCGTAAAGCTTGTGCTGGCGCAGTCGCCGAAGCACTTCCCAAACGTGCTTGGTATGGTCCTCCATGTTGTCCGAGTAGACTAAGATGTCGTCAAGGTAGACTACAACGCAGACATCGAGCATGTCTGCGAAGACCGAGTTGACAAACCACTGAAAGGCTGCAGGGGCATTGGTGAGACCGAAGGGCATCACCTGCCTGTCAAAACCGGTTCTTCCGACGAACTCCAACGCGAGCGGAGTTAAGTCCGAAGGGTTGTCGACGACAGGCGGAGGTGGTGAGGACTTGGCTTCAGCGTATGTGCTGCGCCCTTGTGATACCTGTGTCCTCGTATTTCGGAGGACAAGGGGACAGAGAGATGGAGGTCTGACAAAGGTCGGGGTTGCCAGAAGGCAGAGGGGACAGAGGAGGACAGAGGTGAGTTCGCAGGAAGTATTCAAGATGATATTCAAACTGAGGGACAATCCCCTCAGCGTGCGGAGTACTTATACTTTACATCGGATATGTACAGTAACCGAGAAGTGGAGAGAGACATAGCGGAGGCATAGGTAAGAGTCTGCGGATGACAAATGGATGAGTAACATACATGGAACGGAGATCAGTGATAAGCGTAACGGATCAAAAGGTTAACGGGACACAGCTATGAGTAATCAGATCTAATCTAAAATGGGAACAAGGGAAGCAGGAACGGAAGCGGAACGGAAGGATACAATAACCGGAGGTGTAAGCGCAGAACTATTTACTAAAAGGAGACGGAGCGTCAATTGTCGGAGCAGAGACGGATACATAGCGTCAGAGGTGTCCGATTGCGATCGGACTTGAGTCTATAACAGACTAGAGGCCTTGCGGAGTCTGGCGGTGTCACGCGGTCATGACAGTATCCCCCCTTTAGGGCCTGAACCCTTGAGGGCCTTTGTGCGTGTGGACTTCGTGATTTTGGCATTGTTCTACTGAGATAAGTGTTTTGATCGGAGTTCGGAATTTACCATGGAGCGTGAGCGGAGGGAAGTAGTGAGGAAGGCGGCGGAAGCGGAGCAGTGACGAAAGGTAGAGGAGGCGTGAGCGGAGGTGCAGAGGAGGAAAGAGGTGCATGGCGAACGCACTGTTCGCTAGGTGATACTGACGCAAAGGCGCCATGACAGGCATGCAGAGCCGAAGAGGCTCGCAAAGCGGAGGAGGCAGCAAGAGCTGAGGCAGCACGCAAGGCAGAGGAGGAGCGTCAGGCAGAGTTGGCGCGGGAACATGCAGAGGCTGAGAGGCGGGCAAGGGTCAAAGCAGTGCAAGAGGCACACATAGAGCGGCAGAGGTGGTAGTTTGAGGCGTGGAAGGTGCAGGAGCAGCAATGGCGGTTGCAGGTGCGAGTGGAGTCCATCACGACTACACAAGGTAGTGGACAGGCGATGATGGTGGCGCCAATGGTGGCGACAGCAGTAAGGCATTCCGCTTGCATGAGGTGCCGGGAGAACGAGAGCGCTTGGTGCTCGAAAGGAGGCGGTCAGCAAGGGAGGACGAGAGGGTGGAGATGGAGAGGGCTTGATTAGAGATCGAGCAACAGCGGGCGGAGGACATGTGGCGCCTTGGCATGTTGGTGCGGGCGCCCTTCATTCAAGGGTCATTGACAGGGTCCACGCGGAGGGAGTTGGAGGCGGCGAAGGTGACCAAGGTTGAGAAGGGAGTGGAGGCGGATGATGAAGATGGTATGGCCGACGCGGAGGGAGAGGATGACTGACGGACTAACTACATACATATATATATATTTTTGTTTGTTTCTTTTATTTGTGTACTACAATTTTATTGGAATGGAATCTTTGTGGACTTGAGGTGGGAAGGATATCGGAGTGACTTCAGAGGTGGTGGAGTGACTTAGGCAGATTTGTGCGGACCAGGCTTGCCTGGGTACTTGTGATGGAAGTCTTTGACGAGCTCCGACGCGTGGTCGAGCTCAGTGGCGAGGAGCCACAATGTCTCTTCATCAGTACCGGCGTAACCAGCCCAGCGGACGAGGTAGAGGAGTTGGCAGTGGCGTCTTCTGCAGTCGATCTTGGAGTCTAGAATTCCTTTGACTTCATATTCGACTTCTCCGTCGACTTCGATCAGAGGTGGCGGGGATTGGATGCGGTTGGGAATACTGCTTTGGAGGGAGGTCTCGAGTTGAGACACATGGAATACAGGGTGCACGGACTTCATGGTGTCGGGGAGTTGGAGCGTGAAGGAGAGCGATCCAGGTTTAGCTATTATTTTGAAGGGTCTGAAATTCTTGTCGGAGAGCTTCTTGGAGGGGCGCGTAGACCTGAAGTATTTCGCTTTCATGTAGACTTGATCGCCTATTTTGAAATCCGGCGGAGTTGATCTTTTCGCATCTGCGGGGCCTTGGTAACGCTGTTGCGCAAGGGCCATCTCAGAGCAGAGGAACTCGTGGAGTTCCTTGAGGTCGGAGGTATATTCTTGAGCATGGGAAGAACTGAGGCCCAAGTTGGAGTTGACTGCGATGTCAGGGTGGTAGCCTTTGTTGGCGAAGAAGGGGGAGACACCAGTGGTTGCGCTAGGGGAGTTGTTAAAAGTGAACTCCGCAAGTGGGAGGAGTTCGGCCCAATTGTCTTGTTGGTAGTTGCAGTAGATTCGGAGATACTGCTCGAGTGTTTGGTTCGTCCGCTCGGTTTGACCATCTCCTTCTGGGTGATAACCAGAGGTGAAATGCAGGGTCATTCCGAGTGCTTTTCTGAGCAAGCGGAAGAAGTGGGAGACGAACTCCAAACCTCTGTCGGAGGTGACATGGGTAGGTACTCCGTGTTTGGAGAACACATGTGCAACAAAGAGCTTGGCAAGCTCAGGGGAAGTGATGGTGTCATAGGTCAGAATGAATATTCCTTGCTTCGAGAGGCAGTCCACGATGACTAGGATGGAGGTAAATCCATCAGAGGAGGGTAGTTGCTCAATGAAGTCCATGGATATGGAATGCCATGGGCGAGCAGGGATCGGAAGTTGTTTTAATAGGCCGTAAGGCCTGTGCCTAGGGACCTTAGCATGTCCGCATGAAGTGCAGGAACTTACATAGTCCTTTACAAAGGTGTGGACACCTGGCCAGGTATATTCCTGGCAGACTAGTTCCAATGTGCGGTTCTGGCCGAAGTGGCCGGAGAGCGGATGGTCGTGCTTGTAGCGGAGGACTCTGAGGTGGAGATCGTTGGTATCCAGCACGTAGATCCTATCATCAAGGCAGAGTAAGCCAGCGGAGTCTGTTGACCACCAAGAATCGGATGAGTCGGACTTGTGGCTGAGCGCGACGGGATCGGAAGGGAGAGCTGCAAGAATGTCTTTGTGGAGTTGTTCCATGTCGACAAGGATGGCAGCGCGGATTGCCAGAGTGAGTAGGATGGTTGCCCTAAGGGAGGACGCGAGTTGTTCTTGGGTGAACATAGGTCAGAGGTTGTGTGGGTTGACTCGAGCGTAGTCCCTATCCCCCTCTTTTGGGTAGACATCCCAGCGTCTAGTGAGGGCATCAGGTTTAGCTCCGAGGCGTCCAGGGCGGAAGCGGATGGCAAGGTTGAACTGGGAGAGATACTCCGACCAGTGGGCTTGATGGCAAGTCAAGACCTTGGAGCTAGAGAAGTACTCCAGATTCTTGTGGTCGGTGACCACATCGACCGGGGTGGCGGAGCCCTCGAGGTAATGTCGCCAGTGCTTGAAGACCTCAAAGATGGCCAAAAGCTCCTTGTCGTGGGTGTCATAATTCAGCTCCGGAGAGGACAGAGTGTGCGAGTAGTACACGACAGGGCGGAGGACCTCGTCGGAGCCAGTGATGGAAAGGATTCCAGCGATGGTGTAGTCCGAAGCATCAGTCTCCACAGTCAGCGGAGCGTCAGGGACCCAGTGGGTAAGGATAGGAGCGGAGGTGAAGGCCTTCTTCAGGAGGTTAAAGGTGGAGCAACAGTCCTCACCAAAATTCCAAGGAATGTTCTTGCGGGTAAGCCGTGTGAGAGGTATGACGATGTCAGAGTAGTTGAAGATGAAACGATGGTAGAAGTTTGCAAAACCGAGAAAAGACTGAATGTCTTTCACCTTGCGGGGTTCTGGCCAGTCGGAGATGGCTTTGACTTTGTCGGCAGACATGGAGAGGCCATTGGGGGAGAGGCAGAAGCCCAGGTATTCGGTGGAGGTGGTATGGAATTCACATTTTTCCGGCTTAGCAAAGAGGTTATGCTTGCAGAGGTGTCGGAGGACTTCGCGGACATGCTTTTGATGTGATTCAATGTTGTCAGAGTAGATAAGGATGTCGTCTAGGTAGACGACAACACAGACATCGAGCATGTCGGAGAGGATGCTGTTAACAAATCATTGGAAAGCCACGGGAGCATTAGTCAAGCTGAAAGGCATGACATTCCACTCGAAGGAGCCATACCGCGTGTGAAACACGGTCTTCCATTCATCTCCTTCAGCGATGCGGACCAAGTGGTACGCATGGCAGAGATCAATCTTAGAGTAGATCTTTGCCTTGCTAGGAGAATCGAGGAGGTCGGAGATGAGAGGGAGTGGGTAGCGGTCTTTCTTTGATATTTTGTTCAGTCCTCGGTAATCGATGCAAAGGTGGAGTGATCCATCCTTTTTGCGGACGAACAGGACAGGAGCTCCATGAGCGGAGGTCGACTGTCAGATGAAGCCGTAGGAGAGGTGCTTGTCGATGAAGGTGTGGAGCGCCCCTAATTCAGTCTGTGAAAGGGAGTACACAGTACCCAGCGGAGGGCTTGCGCCCTCCTCCAAATTGATGCAGAGGTCGTACTTGCGGTGCGGAGCAAGCGTAGTAGCTTTTGCTTTGCTGAAGACGTCAGCGAAGTCATGATAGACTTCTGGCACAGCGGAGAGATTAGAATCGACAGGAGTGGCAGTGGAAGCAGAGCAGAGCTTCGCATCTTCTGGGCGGATGTACAGCGTGAAGTTGGTAGATCCCGTGAGTTTGCAAGCGCGCACGAATGCAGCAGCACCTACTATTAGCGAAACGTAGGGAGCGGTCAACTGAGGCGAGTCGGAGTCAGAGGGCAGAGATGAGTCCTCAGGTGGCGGAGCCGTGGAGGCAGACGCAGAGGCGGACTCGACAGAAGGAGGTACTGGGGATGCGGGCATTCGCAGTGTGCCTTTACGGAATTCAATGTGACCCAAAACCCAGTCAATCAACAGATTGTAGTGGGTGAGCCAGCTATGTCCAAGGACCAGCACGCAGGAGGAATCCAGCGGAGTTACGTAGAATGTTTCAGAGTTGACTTCACCTGTGGAGAACTGAATGTCAAGTTTGATGGCTTTTGTAATGAAGGTGTTCATAGAACCGTCTAGGAGGCAGAGTTCAAGCGGAGTGATCGCGTAGGTTTCAAGAGAGTGTTTATTAACAAATTTGCTATCTATGAAACAGTGGCTAGAGCCAGAGTCAACGAGAGCGGAGACAGGAGGAATAGCGACAGGGGACGTAATGGAAATGGAGGGCATAAGGGAGTTGGGATCGGAGAGAGTGGACGCGTTGAGGCGTAACTCTGTAGGTGCACAGTCGGAGTCAACGCAACCCCCAGATTGTGCGGAGTTCTGGGAGCTGCTGTCTAATTTTTTGACTCCACAGCAGCAGGAGTCTCGGCCTTGGCAGCGCAGGCCTTGGCCTTAGAGCTCTTCGAGGTGGACTTAGGACAGTCCCTGGCCATATGGCCTGGCTGTCCGCAGAACATGCAGAGCTTGTCCTTGATGTGCCGCTGGTGCTCTTCCTCGGTCAACTTGCCATCTTTTCCAAGATGGGCGGGGGTTTCGGAGGAGGCAGGCTTGGCACTGGAGGAGTTCTTCGACTTGTCGGAACTCTTGTTCTTGTTGTCCTTCTCCTTGGTTTTACCCTTGGAGTCGGACGAGGCGGAGGCGGAGTTGGATGACGAGGAAGTGGAGGTCTTGGTTTGGCACGCAACTTCAGATTTGTGCTCCCAGTACCTGGCGTCGATGGTCTGTGCGAGGGTGCGGTAACCATTGAGGGTGTGGGGCTTGCCTACACAAGAGATTTCGTCCTTGATGCGGTCGGGGAAGCCACTGTAGAAGATGTGGCGGAGAGCGCCATCGCCATAGCCATGGACTTGGCCAGCGAGGCGGTTGAACTCAACCACGTACTTATTTATTTTCTGTCCGTCTTTCATGGACAGGTTATCCAACTGGTGTTCGGCATCTCCAACGGGGTCGTGCGGGCTGAAGTTGGATTTCAGTTCGGAGACGAACTGTGCGTAGTTGTCCATCCATAGCGGACGGGCGTGGGGATTGGCGGAGTTGAGTAGGTCCGGTTTGAACCACTCGAGGGCCATGCCCTTTAGGTAGGACTGCGCGAAGGTGACCCTTGTGTGGTTGGAGGCGAAAGCCCTGGGGTGATCCTGGAAGTTCAGTTCACACTGAACAAGGAACGTGCGGAACTTGCGTGGGTCAGTCCCGTCGAACATGTCAGGTTTGCAGACTTTGGTGCAACCAGAAGAGGAGTCACGGTTGGCAGATGCCATAGCAACTTTGGTCAGCGCTTGGACCGCCTGTGCAAACAGGAGCAAGGGGTCCGGGGTCGGAGTTGAAGCAGATGGGATAGGGGAGTCTGGTAGCGGGAGGTCTGGCAGGTTAGGGGATGGCGGGTTACTATCTCCGCCGTCACCACCATAGTCACCAGGGTAGCCATCGCCGTAGATGTCTAAGGCGTTGTCGAAACGACGCCTGGAGTAAACTCCGGACTCGTTGGGGCAGCGGGCAGCGGGGGTTGGAGTAGTGGGATCTGGGGCGGGAGCCCCAGGCAGAGTATTGCGATTGAAGAAGGAGAGGAACTCTCCTTCTTCAACCAAATCATTTCGGGAAGTGGAGGGCACATTGAGCACCTCCTGGCGCTCTTCGAGCGCATGAGACTGAGCACAGGTAGTGATTATTGAGCGACTAGTCATGGTTGGGAGTAATTAGCAGGTGTGCAAGAGTGAGTTCGAATATACTGTCAGAACCAGTTCTTCTGACGAACTCCGACATGAGCGGAGTTAAGTCCGAAGGGTTGTCGACGACAAGTGGAGGTGGTGAGGACTTGGCTTCAGCATATGTGCTGCACCCTTGTGATACCTGCGTCCTCGTATTTCGGAGGACAAGGGGACAGAGAGACAGAGGTCCAACAAAGGTCGGGGTTGCCAGAAGGCAGAGGGGACAGAGGAGGACAGAGGTGAGTTCGCGGGAAGTATTCAAGATGATATTCAAACTGAGGGACAATCCCCTCAGTGTGCGGAGTACTTATACTTTACATTGGATATGTACAGTAACCGAGAAGTGGAGAGAGACATAGCAGAGGCATAGGTAAGAGTCTGCGGATGACAAATGGATGAGTAACATACACGGAACGGAGATCAGTGATAAGTGTAACGGATCAAAAGGTTAACGGGACACAGCTATGAGTAACCAGATCTAATCTAAAATGGGAACAAGGGAAGCAGGAACAGAAGTGGAACAGAAGCATACAATAACCGGAGGCATAAGTGCGGAACTATTTACTAAAAGGAGACGGAGCGTCAATTGTCGGAGCGGAGACGGATACGTAGCATCGGAGGTGTCCAATTGCGATCGGACTTGAGTCTATAACAGACTAGAGGCCTTGCGGAGTCTGGCGGTGTCATGCAGTCGTGACACTGCCACTCATACAAGCCATAGCGAGTCCTGAAGGCGGTTTTCCACTCATCACCTTTGGCAATGCGAACCAGGTGGTAAGCATGTCGAAGATCAATTTTAGTATAGACCTTTGCCCGACTCAGGGAGTCGAGTAGGTCGGAGATGAGGGGTAGAGGATACCAATCCTTCTTTGATATCTTGTTGAGTCCTCGGTAGTCAACGCAAAGTCGGAGAGAGCCGTCCTTCTTCTTGACGAAGAGGACAGGGGCTGCATGGGAGGATGAGGTCGGACAGATGAAACCAAAGCATAGGTTTTTGAGCTCAATGGGGGAGAGAGAGTAGAGTCTTCCGGGTGGTAAAGGCGCTCCTTCTTCCAGTTCTATCTTGAGGTCGTGTTCCCGATGAGGCGCGAGTACCGATGCTTTCGCCTTGCTAAAGACGTCGGCAAAGTCGTGGTATGCCTTGGGGACAGAGGAGAGGTCGGGAGTAGTGTCAACCGACGCAGCGTGAAAGCTACCATCAGGCTTCAGCTGGATAGAGAACTGTTGAGAGCCATCAAGCTGGCAGGCCTTTAGAAAAGCTGCAGCGTTGATGAGAGCGATAGGAGGTGCCCAAAGACCGGGAGCCTGAGGCGAGTCGGTCAGGAAAGGAGACGAGACTGACGTAGCATCAAGTCTCAGTGCACTCGGTGAGGGCGCTACAGGGTCGGGGAGTGAGCTCGGGGTTGGCACTTGCTGCGTGGATGTTCTGAACTTGATACTGCTCAGTACCCAGTCAATTGATGGATTGTATCGGGTGAGCCAGTTGTGTCCGAGAACGATCTTACAGTCAGAGTCCAATGGGGTGACATAAAATGTCATCGGGGTGACGTCGCCAGAGGGAAAACGGATGGGTAGATTGGTTGCTTCGGTGATTATGGTGGTGGTGGTACCGTCAAATAGACAGAGAACGATTGGGGATACCGAGTAGCGTGAAAGAGTGTTCATATTGGCAAATGATGGATCTACAAAACAGTGGGTAGAACCCGAATCTACTAACGCGGAAAAGGAAGGCATAGTATGGTCAACAATTGTTACAGAGGGTCAGAGAGAATTCGGATCGGAAAGAGCGGCTGTGTTGAGTTGGGCCTCCATAGGTGCACAGTCGGGAACGCAACTCCCACTCTGTGTGGAGTCTCGGGAGTTGCTATCTATTTTTTTTGCCTCGGTGGAGGCTGTCGGTTTGGCTTCCGACATGTTGTTCATAGTAGTGGTGGTAGCTGCCCTAGCCTTGGCTGCTCGAGAGCCTGACTTGGGGCAGTCCTTGGCCTTGTGGCCAGTTGCACCACAGAACATGCACAGATTCATGTTGAACCTGCGCTTGCATTCCTCAGAGGTCAGTTTGCCGTCCTTGCCGAGCTTGTCCGAAAGCTCAGCAGTCTTGCCCGACTTGTTAGATTTCTGAGTCGGGGTTGATGACGAAGAAGACTGGGCAGCATTGCCCGAGGATTTACCCTTATCGGTCTTACCCGACTTGGTGTTGGGGGTATTGGTACTAGTGCTGGTAGAGGTCTTGTTCTGACGAGCGACCTCTTCCTTGCGTTCCCAATATTGGGCATCGATCTCCTGGGTGAGGATGCAAAGACCGTTCAGAGTGCGCGGTTTACCGACACGGCTGATCTTGTCCTTGATTCGGTTGGGGAGACCTGTGTAGAAGTGATGACGCAGGGCGCCATCACCATAGCCCCGAATCTGGGACGCAATACAGTTGAAGTCAACCATGTATCTGTTGGCACGATGGTTTTCCTTCATGCGGAGGTGGTCGAGCTGATGCTTGGCGTCGGCAACAGGGTCATGGGGACCGAAGGTTGTTTGGAGTTCAATAATGAACTCTTCCCAATCGGTCATCCAGATCGGACAGTTGTGGGGGTCTCCAGCACCGAGTAGGTCTGGCTCAAACCATTCGAGAGCCATTCCTTTCAGGTACGATTGCATGAATGTGACCTTGGTTCGGTCAGTGCGAAAAGCCTTTGGTCGGTCCTGGAAGTTGAGCTTGCACTGGACTAAGAATGTGCGCAACTTCTTTGGATCGGTCCCGTTGAAGGTGTCGGGTTCATGCACCTTGGTGCGAGACGAAGACTCGGATGAGCACGAAGATCACACGAGCCTGTTGATAGTGATGGAGAGATTATTGAAAATGACTAGACCAGCCTCATCTTGGTCGGGGATGCCCTCAATGGGGTCCTCATTGCCATCATCAGGGTTTGGGTCGTTGGGGTCGTCGGGACCATCACCGCCGGGACCACCATCACCAGGGCCATTGTCATTGGGATGGTCATCACCTAGGTCATCGCCGAGATCTTTGACGAAGGCCCCAGGTGGGTGACATTGAGCAGGGGAGGAGGCTCTCCAAGCAGAAAAGCCTTGGAATTGGGAGACAGAGTCGGGTGAGCGCCTGAGGCTAGTCAGAGCACTCAAAGCAGCTGCCCGACGAGTGTCGGACGCTGAAGGTTCTGGGTTGTTTGCGCGAGCGAGTTTGGATTGTTCTAGACATGGGTGATTGTGAACTCGTACAAGACTAGAGTTCGAATATACTGTCAAGACCGGTTCTTCACTGATCTGATCTCTACAAGGGGTCTGGGGGTCAGGGGTTGGTCTAGCGGTAAGACCGAGGTACTACGTAGCATAGTCATGGTTTCCCGAGTAGTAGGAAGGCCGACCGAGGGTCTGACGGAGTGTCCGAGGGTAAACGGTCTATGACCGAGTGCTTGCACGAGACAGAGTCGGAGAGTGCTAAGGGAGAGCAGAGGAGAAGTATCTTATTCGATATTCAAACTGAAACTACAACAGACCAAGTATCTAGGTATTTATACTGAGTGGAACAGATGAGGTGATGTACGGGAAGTTGGGATTACCGATGAACGACGAACGCAGTCACGCTGCGTGCTGAGTAAGTACGGTAAGTGCGATAACTGGATTACCAATAGGTATCATATTAGTAATGCAATGGGACAGGAACGTATAGTAACCGGTGTGAGTCAAAGTGTGGATTTGGGTCAGAACAATAACCCAAACACAACACCAACAAAGGACTATGAAAATGTGTGAGTGGTGATTTGCCTCCGCGGTGTCCAGAGAGGATGTGCTGAGGAGGGGGAGAGGGGATCTACACCAACAGGGTGATGCAGACAGAGATGCAGGATACTCCTGGGGTACAGGAGCAGTAGAAGATGAAGGGGAGAGGTGTCTGGACTCTTCCTATAGCCTAGGAAGTGTCAAAGCGGGGATTGGGGTGACTGAGACTGAAGTAGCAATACTACACCTAGAGATTGGTGCAGCAGAGGGGCAAGGGGGCTCCTGACGTCCAGAAGCAATTGGAGATGAAGGATAGACAGGCTAGACTCCGCTTGAGCCTAGAGAAATACTTGGACTTGAATAGATTGGATAGAACTTGAAGATATTGAGCCTTTAGACCTTCACTGAAGCCTACAAAACTCAAGAAGCTGAGGGGATACTGACTGAAAGAGACTGAGAGAGGGATAATTTCGTACAATTGGGCTTTTTTTTCACTGGGCTGAGCCCAGGGGTTTAAATACATGGGGGGACACAGCATTAAAGTACAAAAAGGGAAGGGCATAAGCAGAATTTGTCAAGGATTGGTAAGTGATTGGTAAGGGCTTTGTAAG
>Ga0307516_10002069_pt1 | contig 27319 bp, 21 predicted proteins | sample 19_EM_MG_FD_203310 | JGI IMG/M metagenome (GOLD analysis project Ga0307516, IMG submission 203310) | Populus trichocarpa ectomycorrhiza microbial communities from riparian zone in the Pacific Northwest, United States - 19_EM | ecosystem: Host-associated > Plants > Roots > Unclassified | place...
ACTGGGCACGTATAAGATGGAATCCTGGTTGGTCGGAATTTTGTTAGGATAATGTTAACCAGGGCACCGTATGCTTGGGCGCGCATCGCACGACCGTTGAGCATCGGGTCGCAGGGAAATCTGCCACCGCAGTGCCTTGATCAGACCCCCATTGCCGGCCCCGGCAAACGTCTGCTCCTCAACTTGTCCTTAACCTGTGTGACGCTATGGCTAACGGCGCCTTTCACTGGCCTGTGATGGAGCTATGGCGCGACATTATTAAGTCCAAATCGCGGCAGAACTGGGCAGAGCGGCCCGCAAATCGCGATTGCAATCCGTCCGTCGCAAGGCCGGTCGACGCAAGTTAGGCCGATGGGACGGGCATAAACCTGCTGTCAGCCATCGCCTCCCACCGTAATTAACCAATCGATAACAATGACCGGTCGAGCGGCCATCTTTGACGGCTGCATCCGCTTTCTTGCGGGAGGCTGCTCGCAGGCTGCAACCAATGGTCGCGTTGATGCTCGCAATGGTTGCTTGATCAGAGCTCTGTGTGCGAATCCGGAATCTCGGCCAGGAATACTCGCGGTCGATTCCAGACGAAATCCGTCGCGAGGTTCGTGGCTTGATGCGATGGGCGGAAGCTAAGGAATTCGCGATTGCTCGAGCTCGATCGCCTGGTACGTCGCGGGTCTCGCGCAGCGCCGTTCCGGTCGGACTCGTGACCGAAAACATTCACGCGTCGGGGTTGCCCGAGGTGGTCGGTCTGCTCGAGCTACGAAAGCTGCAAGAGTTGATCCGATCGCGTACGCCGCGGATCGCGCATCGAATGCATCTGATCATTGCGGTGGATGTGGAGATCGCGACGGGTGTCCCCGTAGACCGCAATTGCTCGTCCTCGGCAGATGCGCGCCTCGACAGTCGGCGGTTGTGTCGACGGACTGCCGAAGCTCCCAAAGTTGCGCGGTACTATTTTACCAAATCGCGGCGGTTCTTGGTTGAACTCTTCGCATTTTTCGCCCGAATGCGTCTTTCCCGCGGCGCGAATGGGGCATTTTCGCCCGTCCGGCCGGCATTAACCTGCCGTTAACCATCCCCGCCGATTGTTAACCATTCGATAACAGAGGCGAGTCGAACAGCCATGCATGCAATCGCCGAACCGACACGGCAGCAGCTCATCCGCTTTCGCGGACGCTCCTATGTCGCGTTCGTGTTTACACCGGTCGTGCCGATCGTGAGCTGGCTCGAGGAGATCGATGCGACGCTGGCCCGCTCGCCGGGCTTCTTCATCGGCCGGCCGGTCGTTCTGGATCTGGCGGGTCTCGACCTCAGCGCATCCGCGATCGCGCACCTCGTCAGGAGTATCGAACAGCGCAATATCAGGGTGCTTGGAATCGAGGGCGTCGAAGCCGAACGGCTTTCGGCGAGCCTGCCGCCGTTGTTGACGGGTGGACGCAACAGCGTTGTGCAGCCGATCGCAGCGGAGAAACCGGGGGTGAAGAAACCGCCGACGTCGCTGCTGCTCGACAGCCCGGTACGGTCCGGACAGTCGATCGTTTTTCCCGATGGTGACGTGACGGTCCTCGGCGCGGTCAGTTCAGGCGCCGAAATCGTCGCGGGCGGCTCGATCCACGTCTATGGCGCGTTGCGCGGGCGCGCGATGGCGGGAGTCAACGGCAATTCGTCCGCGCGGATCTATTGTCAGAAGATCGAGGCCGAGCTCTTGGCGATCGACGGCTACTACCAGACCGCCGAACAGCTCGAAGACAGTTTGCGCAGCCGGCCGGCGCAGGCGTGGCTCGATGGCGAGATCATGAGGATTGCGCCGCTCAATTGATTGTAACCGAGGAGATATGTGACATGGCCAAGGTGCTTGTGGTGACCTCAGGCAAGGGTGGTGTGGGCAAGACCACCACGACGGCCGCGATCGGCGCGGCACTTGCGCAAGCCGGACAAAAGGTCGTCGTCGTCGATTTCGACGTCGGCCTGCGCAATCTCGACCTGGTCATGGGCGCGGAACGGCGCGTCGTGTTCGACCTGATCAATGTCGTGCAGGGCATTGCCAAGCTGCCGCAGGCCCTGATCCGCGACAAGCGTCTCGAGAATCTGTGGTTGCTGCCGGCCTCGCAGACCAGGGACAAGGACGCGTTGACCGAGGACGGCGTCGCCCGCATCATCGGCGAGCTGCGCCCAGGCTTCGACTGGATACTGTGCGACAGTCCGGCCGGCATCGAGCGCGGCGCGACGCTCGCGATGCGCTACGCCGACGAGGCCATCATCGTCACCAATCCCGAAGTCTCCTCGGTGCGCGATTCCGATCGCATCATCGGCATGCTCGACTCCAAGACCGTCAAGGCCGAGAAGGGCGAACGCGTCGACAAGCATGTGCTGATCACCCGCTACGACCCCGCGCGGGCGGCACGCGGTGACATGCTCGGGATCGAGGACGTGCTCGAAATCCTTGCGACGCCACTGCTCGGCATCATCCCCGAGAGCCAGGAGGTGCTGCGCGCCTCGAATATCGGCTGCCCCGTCACCGTGAACAATCCGGCAAGCGCGCCGTCGCGCGCCTATGTCGATGCCACAAGGCGCCTGCTGGGCGAGGACGTCGCCATGAGCGTGCCATCGGAGCGCAAGGGCCTGATGAACCTGTTGCTCGGACGGAGGGCCGCATGAGCATCCTGCGGTTTTTCGGTAGCCGCCGTGCAACGGCGCCGATCGCGCGCGAGCGGCTGCAGATCCTGTTGGCGCACGAGCGGGGCCTGCGCGGGCATCCCGACCTCCTGATCCTGTTGCGCGAGGAAATCCTCGCCGTCGTCTCGCGCCATGTGACGCTCGATCCGGACAAGGTGATCGTCAGGATGGAGCGGGGCGACAATGTGTCCCTGCTCGAAGTCGATATCGAATTGCCGAACGGAATAGAGACCCGGTTGGCGGCGAGCGCCTGACGCTTGACCACATCTGGCGGAGCGATCACTCTCTCCGCGCGCAAGTGGGATGAAAGATATGGGCGACGCGATTGCTGGTTGGTGACTTGAATCTGGCGGACGCCATCTATCGCGTCGATGGCAATCGCGTCATCCCGAGCCCCAACGCGGCCGGGCCGTGGGATCCGCGGATGCAGCACGGTTCGGCGCCGGCCTCGCTCGTGGTCTGGGCCGCGGAATCCATAGCCGCGCCCGTGCCGATGCAGGTTGCGCGGGTGACCATTGACCTCATGCGTCCGGTGCCGCTGAGCGAACTTGTGCTCGAGACCGAGGTGCTGCGCGAGGGCCGCAAGATCCAGCTCTGCGCGGTCCGGCTCACATCCGATGGCGTCGTCGTGGTCGGCGCCACCGTGCTCAAGATCAAGCGCCAGGCGCAGCCGCTGCCGCCGGATATCGCCGATCTGCCGGTCGAACTGCCGGGGCCGGATTCGTCCTTTCCGGAGCCTGCGGATTTCTCGACGAGTCCGTTTGTCAAAGGTGTCTCGCTGCGTGCCGCGCGCGGGCGCTTCGGAGTACCCGGCCCCGGCGCGATCTGGTACCGGGTCGAGCGGCCTTTGGTCGCGGGTGCCGGCATCTCGCAGGCGATGCGGGCGGTGGTCGCCGCGGATTTCTGCAACGGAACGTCGCCCGCGCTGGACTTCCGGCGATGGACCTTCATCAACGCCGATCTCACCGTGAACTTCGCACGTGAGCCCGTCGGCGAGTGGATCCTGCTCGATGCCGAGAGTTGGATCGGGCCTGAGGGCGCGGGGCTGGCGATGGCGCGCCTTGCCGACGTCAGCGGCTATTTCGGCCGCGTGGTGCAGAGCCTCGTGGTCGAGAAGAGATGAGTGGCGCGGTTCCGCTCTGCTGGGACCGCGTTCGCAAGTCGCGCGGATAGCGTCCCAGTTTTCGTCGGCAGACCTTCGCCGTTGAGACACCGCGTCTTCGATCGACGGTGAGCCCCGACGCTCCATCACGGCGGGGTGATTGCGTAGGGCTTGACAGGTGACCATATAGTCACCTATTTTTGGTACATGGATCAGATGGATGCCGTGTTCAGAGCCCTCGCGGACCCGACGCGTCGAAGCCTGCTCGATGAGCTGTTCAAGGAAGACGGGCAGACCTTGAGTGCGCTTGAGGAGCGGCTGCCGATGACGCGCTTCGGTGTGATGAAGCACCTGAAGTTGCTCGAGGAGGCCGGTCTCGTGGTGAGCAGGCGGCGTGGTCGCGAGAAACTGCACTTCCTGAACCCGGTTCCTATTCGACTCGTTCACGACCGCTGGGTGAGCAAATACGCCGAACCCTGGGCGGCCGGACTAAGCGACCTCAAGCACAGACTGGAGAGAACGATGGAGAAGGTTTTCGAAATCTACATCAAGACGACGCCCGAACGTCTGTGGCACGCCATCACCGACACCGAGATGCGGCGTAAATACAACTTCGGAGCGGTCGTCACTTCGGATTGGACGCAGGGCTCGCGCTACGAGGGCCGCGGCAACGGAAACCTGATTTTTGAGGGCGAGAATCTGGAGGTCGATCCGCCGCGCCGACTGGTCCAGCACTTCAGGGCCCTCTGGGGCGAGGACGTGAAGCGCGAGGGGACGTCGCGGGTGACCTTCGAGATCGAACCGATCGGCGATTCCTGCCGGCTGACGGTGATTCACGATCAACTGCGCGAAGGCGCCAACAATCAGCTCTACGGCGGCTGGCCGATGGTTCTCTCGGGGATCAAGACGCTGCTTGAGTCCGGTGAAATCCTGACGACGCCCGGATCACTGCGCTGGATGCAAGGCAACACAGAGCATCTGCCCGAAGTGCGGTGATCGCGATTGATCGCCGTGACATCCCAGAAGGACAATGAACATGACGAAGCTGGTTGTTTACAATGCGATGTCGCTCGACGGTTACTTTACCGACGCGAACGGCGACATAAGCTGGGCTCACAAAAGAGATCCGGAATGGCAGGCCTTTGTCTCGGAGAACGCCAGCGGCGGTGGCCAGCTGTTGTTCGGCAGGGTGACCTATAACCTGATGGCGAGCTTCTGGCCGACGCCGCTTGCGGCCCAAAGCAATCCAATCGTCGTTGAACGGATGAACAGTCTGCGCAAGTTCGTGTTTTCCACGACGCTGGAAAAAGTCGCATGGAATAACACCACGCTGCTGAAGGGCGACTTGTCCATGGAAGTCCGCAAGCTGAAGCAGGAGCCCGGTCCGAACATCGTGATCATGGGAAGCGGCAGCATCGTCGCGCAACTGGCAGATGCCGGATTGATTGACGAATATCAGATCGTGCTCAATCCGCTCGTCGTTGGCAGCGGCCGGACGCTGTTCGAAGGTGTCAAGAGGAAGCTGCCAATGAAGCTTGCGAGGTCGCGAGCCTTCGGCAATGGCAATGTGGTGCTGTTCTACGAGCCCGTGCAATGAGACGGGATCGCGTGCGTCACGGCCGACTACCGGCCGCTCGCCAAATCGCGCGCGCTATGGCGGGAGCTCTTGCGCGGAAGTGATCGCCCCTCAGGAGAGGATTCGTGTCCCGGATGCTGCGCAGCGCCGTTAGCGCGTTCACGCGCGTCTTCGACGCGCTATGCCTTCGCGGCGTGGTGCGCTGCTGATCCGGGACCCATGGCGCGGGGTTTTGTTGTGGGTCCCGGCTCTGCGGAGCAGCGTTTCACGCTGCACCGCATCCGGGACACGAAGCTGCTACCCCACCATCCGGTCGCGGCCGGCCCAGAAGCGCGCCTTCAAGACCTTCTTGTCGACCTTGCCGACGCCGGTCATCGGCAATTCCTTGACGAACTGGATCTGCTTCGGCGCATGCGCCGAGCCCTTGCGCGACTTGACCAGGTTGATCAGCTCGTCGGCGTTGGGGCTCGCGCCTTCGCGTGGCACCACCACCGCGGTGACGGCCTCGCCCCATTTGTCGTCGGGCACGCCGACCACCGCGACCATCGCGACATCGGCGTGCTGCGACAGCACGTCCTCGACTTCGCGGGGAAAGATGTTGAAGCCTCCGGAGACGATCATGTCCTTCTTGCGATCCAGAATGAACAGGTAACCGCGCTCGTCGGCGCGCGCGATGTCGCCGCTGTGCAGCCAGCCATTCTTCAGCGTCTCGGCCGTGGTCTCCGGCCGTTTCCAGTATTCCGCCATGACATGCGGCGCGCGCACGCAGATCTCCCCGGCCTCGCCTTGCTTCACCTCCCGATCGTCGTCGTCGAGGATCTTCACCTCGCAGGCGGCGATCGGAAAGCCGCAGGACAGGAACAGCTCGGGCGTTTTCGGATCATGGTCGGCCTTGCGCAGCACCGACATCGGATAGCATTCGGTCTGGCCGTAGAGCTGCGAGAACACCGGGCCGATCCGCTCGATGCCCTCGACCAGCCGGCTCGGCGACATCGCCGACGCCCCATAGAGCAGCAGTTCGAGCGAGGTGAGGTCGGTCCTGTCGAGCGCAGGATGATCCAGCAGCACATAGATCATGGTCGGCACGAACAGCGTGAAATTGATGCGCTCGCGTTCGATCGTTCGCAGCACCGCCTCGGGGTCGAAACCCCTGAGCATGTGCACGGTGCCGCCGCGCATCAGGGTCGGCAGCACCTTGGTGCCGGCAACATGGCTGATCGGCGCCACCGCCAGATAGCGCGCCGCGTCGGGAATTTCGAAGTCGGCGAGGATGGCGTTGGCGAAGCCGCCATATTCGCGGTGGTATCGCAGCGCGCCCTTGGATTTGCCTGTCGTGCCACCGGTATAGTTCAATGTGGCGATATCGTCCGCGACGGCCATGCAGCGCGCGGCGGCGGTGCCTGCCCGCGCGATCGCGGCCAGCAGGTCGATGCCGTAGGAGGCCGGCCCGACCGTGAAGACGCTCTTGATCCCGGAGGCTTTTGCCGCAAGTTCTCCGCCACGGTCGTGAAATGCCGCAGGGTCGATCACCAGCACCTCCGCGTCGGAGTCTTCGACCTGGAACAGCTGATCCTCGAGCGACCCCAAAGGATGCAGCCAGGTGATCGCAAGCCGCGACAATTGCGCGGCCACTCCCGCGCACCAGGTATCGGCGCGATTGGCGGTGAGGAAGGCAACGCGCGCGCCAGGTTGCAGCTGAAGCTGCATCAACACGCCCTGGATCCGGCCGATCAGGTCGGTCGCGCCCTGATAGGTGATGGATCCGCCGGGCCAGGCGAACGCGGTCCGTGACGGATAACGCGCCAGCGCCCTTAGCGTCTGCTCGCATACCGCTGGAAACGCGTAGAGCGGATTGCTCATCACTCGTCCTCCCGCTTGTTTTGTCATCGGCCTCGTGTCGTGCCAATGTTGATCCCAACGCTAACACATCAAACTTGCCGCTCAAGGAGGAAACAACAAAGTGCCGCTTGCCGATCCTCTCATGCGCTTCCGCGATCGTTTATGCGTGCCGCTGATTGCGGCACCGATGTTCCTGGTCTCGGGGGTCGATCTCGTTGCGGCAGCGTGTCGCAATGGCGTAATCGGCGCCTTTCCGACGGTGAATTGTCGCAACCCCGACGAACTCGAACGCTGGCTGACCGACATCGAAGATCGCTTGAGCAGGCATCGCGACGCCGGAGGTTCGGCGCCCGCGCCGCCGTGTCCGAACCTGATCGTGCATCGCTCCAACGCGCGCCTTGCGCAGGATCTGGCGGTGCTGTTGCGGCACCGGCCGGAGATCGTCATCACCTCGGTCGGCTCGCCGGCGCCGGTGGTCAAGCCGTTGCATGATGCGGGCGCGCTGGTGCTGGCCGATGTCGCAAGCATCCGCCACGCCGAACGCGCTGTCGCGGCCGGCGCCGACGGACTCGTGCTGCTGACGGCGGGGGCCGGCGGCCAGACCGGCTGGCTCAATCCGTTCGCCTTCGTGCGCGCGGTGCGCGCGTTCTTCGATGGGCCGATCGTGCTCGCGGGCGGCATCAGCGACGGGTACGCGCTGCGCGCGGCACAAGTGCTCGGCTGCGACCTCGCCTATATGGGCACCAAGTTCATCGCCACGCGCGAGAGCATGGCGGACGCGAGATACAAGGCGATGCTGGTCGAAGCTAGCGCCGACGATATCCTGTTGACCAGGGCCTTTACCGGTCTTGAGACCAACATGCTGCGGCCCTCGATTCGGGATGCCGGGCTCGATCCCGATCATTTGCCGGAGCGCGGCGCGATCGACATTGGCAAGGATATCGACATCGGCGCGCGCGAAAGCCGGTCGACGCGCTGGCGCGATATCTGGAGCGCCGGGCATTCGACGTCCGGCGTCGCCGATGTTCCATCGGTGGAACAACTCGTCGCGCGGACCCTCGAGGAGTATCGCGCGGCGTTAACCCGGCATTAACCATCTCGCCCCAAGGTTCCGTCACCGCCCGGTCCAATCGCAACAGGTCGGGAGCGGGGTCAAAAAAGGGACGCGCGATGGATATCAACAGGAATTCAAAAACGCCGGCCACACTCGACGAGATCAGGTGGCGTGTGACCAACGCCTTGCAGCGGCATCCGCTGTGCCGGAACGTTCAATTCGACATTGTCAGCGTGCCCCGTACAAGTAGGGGTGGAAATTGGACAGTAAGCCTGCAATCGGTTGAATCCGGGGCTATTTGGGAGGCCTCGGATATTGTGGCCGACATTCAGGCAGCCTACGAATTGGCCGCCGCCGCCTGATTTTTGCCATCTAGGTGCGATTTTACGTCCGCATCCACACTCGTGCTGTCCAGGCGGCTTGGTTAGGCCGCAATTAACACGCATGATCGACATCCGGTGTTCTTAACTGTAAACCCGGTCGGTCGACGCGTGCGGAGTTCGATTTGACAAAGACAATCGCGATCATTGCCCTGACCTGTTGCCTCATCGCCATAACGGCGATGGTAAGTATCGTTGGCCGCGACAGCGTGCCGGCGGCGCCTATGGAAATGTTGCCGGCGAAGTCGGTGAACCCGGTCGCCAACCGCGAAAGCAAGCAGGACAAGCTGGCGGTGACGACGCTCCCATTTGCCTTCGGAACGGCGCAGAATTCCGGATTGAAGGAGCCGCTGCGTCAGGCCTATGCCGCGAGCAGCGCGGCCGACCTTGAGGCCGCGGCAGCCGTGACGTCGGAGCTTCCCGCTTCGTCCTCTGCTTTGGATCCGATATCCCTGGTTCCGCGCGGTCTCAGCCCGCCGGACTCGCCCCCGGTGGGGCCGTCGAAGCCCAAGGCTGTCGCGGCCAAGCCGCCGGCGTCGCCGAAATCCTATTCGGTCCTTAGCGACGCGCAGATCGCAGGCATCAAGGATCGGTTGCGTCTCACGTCCAACCAGGAATCTTACTGGCCGGCCGTGGAAAGCGCATTGCGGGCCCTGGCGCGCAGGATCCAGGTCGCACGCCTCTCCAATCCGAATGCGGGCAATATGCCGATCGATCCGGACTCGCAGGAAGTGCAGCAACTGAAATCCGCCGCGATGCCGTTGTTGTTCCAGTTGCGCGAAGACCAGAAGGACGAGGTGCGCAGGCTCGCCCGCGTCATCGGCCTCGACAAGGTCGCCGCCGCGATCTGAGGCGGGGGCGAGCCTCCTGACGGAAGCCCCGAGCGCAGCGCAACCCAAGGCGACTTTTCCCCGCAATTCTTTTGCGATGATTGTTTCTCGGTTACGCGCGTTCTGTCGACATTCGCCGCGACCCGTCTTTCCCGGATGATGCGATTGTTGAACCTGGGGAATGTGCGGCGATAGCGTCGCCACTGCCGCCGTGCCGTCAATCGGCGTCAAGGACTCCGACGTCATCAATATTCGACAAGCGGTCGCGTCCCACCATCTCTTCGAGTTGCCGCATTTGTCGAAGGAAACGGGGCGTGCGCTCGGTTTTGCGGGACATCGGCTGGGCTCGCGATCGTCGGGTATTTTCAGGACGACCGCCGGCTCGCGGCCGCTGCTTACGTCGTCCTGATCCTCACCTTGGTGGTGAACGAGATCATCACCGTCAGATGGCGCCTCACGCGCCCGGATGAAGGCGGCGGATGGGCTATCCGCCGTGGGACTCCACGACCTTGCGGCAGGCCTCGGAGAGCTTGGCCTTGTTCTCGCGCAGGCAGGCGTTCATCTCCGGCGGCTTGCCGATATGCTCGGCGCAGAACTTGCCCGCGTCGCCGCGACACGACATCTGCTCGCTCGAGGTCGGAGCGGATTGCGCTGAGGCCTGCGTGATGCCGGCCAGCAGGACGACAAGCGAGACATAAATGGATTTCGTCATGGATCACCTTTCGATGAGTTGAAAATACGGAAGCTTCATTCCGAAGCGACGGCAACCTCCTCGACGCCGTCATCGCGGTCCATGCCATGTTCATGGCACCGCGCCACGCTGTGCAACCCACGCCGCACCATCTTCATGGGATACCGCCGCGCGCGGCGGCATCCCATGGTCATCTCGCATCGGCCGCGGTGGCCGATCGGTCCATTGCCGGACCGGATGCGATTTGTGGAGATGATGGAGATGATCATGTTGGATAGAATGGAATGGATGGGCGCCGGAGCTGCCGCCACGGCGCTCTTGACCCTGGCGTCGCTGGCCCTTTGGGCCGGTCCGGCCAGCGCCGAGGTCATTTATTGCAAGACGGTCGGCGTGCCCAAGGGCTGCGTGGTTCGGCCCGTTGCGCCGGTCGCGGTCGTTGCCGCGCCCGGTGTTGCCGTCGCGGGTGTCGGCGTCGGCGCCCCCGGGGTCGGTGTCCGTCCGGGAACGCCGATGAACCGCGGTGGTCCGGTCAATCGCGTCGGCCGACGCTGAACCCAAGGAAGAAGCGTTTCAAAAAACATTCAGCCGGCCACCGCGTCGCTGTCGGGAAAGCGGCGCGGCAATGTCAGCCGCACCCGCGTGCCGCCGGCGCCGGACATCAGCTCGAGCTCGGCGCCGCAACGCGCGGCGCGGCTTTGCATGTTGCGCAGGCCGCGTCCGGTCGTGCCGCGGTCGGTGGCCGTCCCCTCGGGAGCGAGTGAAAAACCCTTGCCGTCGTCTTCGACGGTGATGCAGCCGCAGGCATAACCCGAGGCGTCGGTGAGCAGCTCGATGTCGACCCTGATGCGTCGCGCCGCGGCATGCTTGACGGCATTGGTCAGGGCCTCATCCAATAGCCGCACGATCTGGACGACGTGCCATGGCCTGAGTTCGGGATGCAGCGGCAGGCCCTGTGGAACCGCATGCCAATCGAGCGCGATGTCGTGCGGGCGCAGCTGCGCCATGGCGCGCTCGCGCCAGGATCCGAGCGCCAGCATCAGGTCGCCGCCGATGTCGTCCATGGAATCGATCACCAGGCGCAGATCCTTCAGCGCGGCGCGCGCGGCTTCGCCGATCGGCGTGCTGGCGCTGTCGCGCTCGCTCATCGCCACGATGCTCACGAGTTGGCCGCCAAGCCCGTCATGCAGATCGCGCATCAGCCGGGTGCGTTCGCGCGCCAGCGCCGCGGCGCGCGCCCGTTCCTCTTCGCGGGCGAAACTGGCCTTCAACTTGTCCTCGGCCTCGCGCACCAGTACGACCATGCGACCGGCGAAGCTGTCGACTTGATTGAGCGCGCGCGCAAAGCGCCAGGTCAGCGCCGCGCCGATGGCCACCAGCATCGCCGAGTAGGACAAGCGCGAGAAGAAGATACGCCGGTCGGGCGCGAGCTGCAGCACCGAGAGCATGTCGTGAACCCAGCAGGTTAGCACGATCGTGACGGCGCAGGCCAACAGCAGGCTGGCGACGTCCTGGCGCCGCAGCACCGCCTTGGCCGCGATCACCGCCAGCAGCATGAGACAGAGGCCGACCGTCGGCGTGCCGACGAGCAGATACAGCGTCCGGACCGCGGTCTGGCCTCCGATCAGTCCGGCCGCGGCAAGCAACACGCCCGGCGCGAACATCAGAGCGCCAAAGCGCGGCCATTTATGGCCGAAGAACAGGATGGCGAAGGCCAGAACAAGCCCGCTTTCGAGCGGCGCGGACGCGATCGCGATGGAGCTGAGCGGCGCATAGCGCGAGCTGTCGATCGGTGTCGACAGGAACGCCTGGAGCGTGCCCAGCGCCATCGCCGCCGCCAGCACGCCGTAGGCCGGTTCGTGGCGCCGCATCACCCACATGATGCTCAGGATCACCGCAAGGATCGCCTGCCACGCCGAGAATACCACGGGCAGGGTGAGGAACAACAGCGTCCGCTGGTCGTAATACTCGCGCAGGATGTCGTCCGGTCCGACATAGACGTGGTCCAGGAAGGCGCTGATCGGGCCCCACACGAACAATCGGATGGTGAGATCGTTGGCGCCGGCCCGCAGCAGCGACGACGGAATCACGGCGATCTCCGCGGTGTTGCGGTCGGGCCGGTTGGCGGCGGGATCGCGGCGGCTGTCCAGCACCACGACACCGTTGATGGCGACTTCGATGGCATTGGTGAAGCGCGGCACGAACACCGACCATGCGTGCTGCGGCGCCTCGTCTTGCCAGCGGAACTTGCCGCTATAGACCGGTTGATCGTCGGTCGGGGCGCGCGCCCGCGCGAAGTGCGGCAGCGTCACCGAGCGCTCGTCGCCGCGTTCCCTGACCGTGAACTCGGTTACCGCATAGCCCGCCGGCGGCTCCGGCAAGGGACGCTGCAGGGCGACGGCGCAGACGATGACGATCAGGGCCTGCAACAGGACATACTGGACCAGGGGGTAGGCCCGCAGCCGGCGGTCGGACGGGACCGGTTTCGCCGGAGCGTCGCTCACAGCCGGATCAAGCCCTGCTGCACCGCCTCGAACACGGCTTCGCCGCCGGTATGGACCTCGAGCTTGCGGTAGATGCTCTTGATATGTCCGGGAACGGTCTGGCGCGACAGGCCGAGATGGCTCGCGATCTCGGCATAGCTGAATCCCTTGGCAAGCCCCCAGAGGATGTCGATCTCGCGCGGCGTCAGCTTGGCGGTGTTGAGCGGCGGTCCCTGCGGCGGCTCGGACTGGCGCTGGGTCCGCCGCACGATGAAGCGCGCGATCGATGCCGAGATCGGCGAGTGCCCGGCGACGAGGTCGCGGACGGTCGCGGCAATGTCGGTCGGAAACGCGTCCTTGAGCAGATAGCCGGTGGCGCCGACGGTGATCGCCGCAATCACGCTCTCCTCGTCGCCGAGGATCGAGATCACCATGATCTCGGTGTCGGGGAAGCGCTGCCGCGTCTCGCGGATCAGATCGACGCCGTGGCCGTCCGGCAGTTGCAGGTCGGTCAGCAGCACCTTCGGGCCGCCCTGGCCCAGACAGGCGCGGGCCTCGGCCAGGGTTGCCGCGGTTCTCACCTGGTAACCGGCCTTGGCGAGGGCGTCCTGCAGCCGCCAGCATGTCGGCGCGTCGTCCTCGACCAGCAAGACCGTGATGGCCTGCGCAGGGCCCTGATCACCCGACAATGTCATCGCATGCGCTCCGGCTGCCGTCCCCCCGCAGCCTGCCCAATTTAACCCCGGCGATGCGCGTTGCGACAGCCATGTTCATGGGGGGGCTCGCGGGTGTCGTGGAGCGGCGAACCTCATCCTGAGGAGCGTCGCGCAAGCGATGCGTCTCGAAGGATGGCCGCGGGCGACGGCCGTGCAAGCCGCCATCCTTCGAGACGCAAGCCGTCGCCCTCCGGGCGAAGGCTTGCTCCTCAGGATGAGGTCCGGGGAGTTTAGGCTGATAGGTTTCATGGAATCGATCTACCGGCATTCGTCCACCCTTTCGGCAGGCACTTGCCCCTCCGGGCTTGGAAAATCCATCGCTTCCTGATGTTATCCTGCTCCCATGAACACGCGAAAGGTCTCCCATGAGCATGCGACGCGAACACGATCTCCTGGGCGACCGGGACGTTCCCGTGGAGGCCTATTATGGCGTCCATACCCTGCGTGCGGTGGAGAATTTTCCGGTCTCGGGAACGCCGATCTCGATCTATCCGGACCTGATCGCGGCGCTGGCCTCGATCAAGCTGGCGGCGGCGCGGACCAACTGCGAACTCGGGCTGCTCGATGCGACCCGCGCCGACGCCATCGTCGCCGCCTCTGAGGAGATCAGGACCGGCCGGTTGCACGACCAGTTCGTGGTCGACGTCATCCAGGGCGGCGCCGGCACCTCGACCAACATGAATGCCAACGAGGTCATCGCCAACCGCGCGCTGGAACTGCTCGGCAAGTCCAGGGGCGACTACCACGCTCTGCATCCCAACGAGCACGTCAACATGAGCCAGAGCACCAACGACGTCTATCCGACGGCGCTCAAGCTCGCGGCCTTTACCGGCATCATGCGGCTGGTCGACGCCATGGCGGTGCTGCGAGGGGCGTTCGAGGCGAAGTCGGAGGAGTTCAGGGACATCATCAAGATGGGCCGCACCCAGTTGCAGGACGCGGTGCCGATGACCCTGGGCCAGGAGTTCTCGACCTATGCGGTGATGCTGGGCGAGGACGAGCAGCGGCTCAGGGAAGCCGTGCTTCTGGTCTGCGAGATCAACATGGGCGCGACCGCGATCGGCACCGGCATCAATGCGCATCCGGATTATGCCCGCCTGGTCTGCGCGCATCTGCGCGATGTCACGGGCATTCCGGTCGTCACCGCCTCGAACCTGATCGAGGCGACGCAGGACTGCGGCAGCTTTGTCCAGCTGTCCGGCGTCTTGAAGCGGGTCGCGGTCAAGCTGTCGAAGACCTGCAACGATCTCAGGCTGTTGTCGTCGGGACCTCGCGTCGGCCTTGGCGAGATCAACCTGCCGCCGATGCAGGCGGGCTCCAGCATCATGCCGGGCAAGGTCAATCCGGTGATCCCCGAGGTGGTCAACCAGATCGCCTTCGAGGTGATCGGCAATGACATCACGGTCTCCTTCGCGGCGGAAGCCGGCCAGCTGCAGCTCAACGCCTTCGAGCCGATCATCGCCCACAGCCTGTTCAAGAGCGTCAAGCATCTCACCGCCGGCTGCCTGACGCTGGCGAGCAAATGCGTCAGCGGCATCACCGCCAACCGCGAGCATCTGCGCCGCGGCGTCGAGCGCTCGATCGGCATCGTCACCGCGCTCAATCCCTATATCGGCTATGCCAACGCCACCGAGATCGCGCAACAGGCGCTGCTTACGGGGATGAGCGTCTACGACCTGGTGCTGGAGAAGAAATTGCTGACCCGCGAACAACTCGACGAGATCCTGCAGCCGGAGGTGCTGACCCAGCCCCGCGCGTTCCGTGTCAGGGCACCCGAGGAAGTCCATGCGCTGACCCTGCGGCGCGGGCAAGCGGATTGAGAAGGGAGCTTGCTCGTGGCCGGCGCTGAGCATCGCAGGCCATCCATTGAGCGCTAGCGCGCAGGCTCGTCATAGTCTTTGCTTTCAATTCCCGGGCGGCGCGGGCGGCAACGGCATGCGCTGCAGCTGCACCTGCGCGGTGCCGCTGTTATTGTTGTAGTATTTGTGGAACGGACCCAGCAACGGGAACAGCTGGACCGCGTCATTGACGTAAAGGAAGATCTCGCCGGAGTCCGCTGCGACGAAGTCCGCGACCATGCGATCCGCGAGGCCCTGCTTGCGCCAGACATTGCCGGCGGCCGGGAGAGCGGCGGCCGGGATCGGCTCGAAATTGCCGAATGGCTGCCAGCTGCGGTGCAGTTCGCTGCTGGGATCCTTGAATTCGGCGGTGTCCTCGAGGTGAACCGGGCGCGTCGTCGTGTCCTCGGAATCAATCGGATTGAGCGGACGCGGCAGATCGTCGGCCGGCATCACGTTGATCGCCTCCAGCGGCAGTTCGGTATTTCCCTTGGCGCCGATTCGCAGCACCGGCTGGAACCACCCTGCGCCGGACCAGCGGCGGATCGACGATGCCAGCACATGGCGCCAGCTGGAGTCGCGGAAGCCATTGGCGCCCGACATGATGCTGCGGTCGAACCACGGATCCCTGATGTCGATCCAGATCCGGTACTTGCGGCCCTTCTCGACCCTGAGCCCGCTGCCCCAGCACAGCTTGCGCGTTTCGAACAGGGTTGGTGCCGCCACCGGCTGGTCGCCGGCCGCCATGGGCGAGGCCGCGGCCTCGCAGAGGTCCCCGGTGCCGACGCGCCAGTTGAAATAGCTGCGGCCGGCAACGAGCAGCGCCGCGCCAAAAATGACGATCAGGAACACCGCCGGAAGCAGAGCTTTGCTGAAGATCGTGCGCACCGGTCCCGCGTGCAGCCGCATCGCGCGACCGATGGTCAAGAGCCCGCTCGCCTTGCCGATGTCCGTGACCATGCGATGCGGCCGGTTCCAGGCGAGCCGGGCGCGCTCCTGGATGCGGTCGCGCAGAAACGAGTTGAAATGCCACGCGATGGCGACGAGGAGGAGGACGAGCGTCGTCGCGAAGGGATAGAAGAGCGCGATCTTCAGCCAGGGCTCGACATAGGAGGGCAGAAAACCCTGCAGGAAGCTCGCGGGGGGGCCGATGACGGCGCCCGCGCCGTAGTCGAGCCAGCGTATGACGTCCAGCGCGCTGAGGCCGCCGGCCTCAATCCTGTCCGTCGGCCCCTTCAGGAGCCCGACCACCTTGATCGCCACCCATGGCCATGCGGCCAGCAGCGCGATCGTCCCGAGCAGCGAAAAATAGGCAAAGCGCCGCCACCACACGGTGTCGAGCGCCTGCTGGACCATATCGTCGTCGGGCGGTGACATCCTGACGAAGGCGTCGGCGGCCGCGGTGGCGTGGCCGCCCTGTGCGCTGGCCGATGCCGCATAGGCGACCTTCATCGCCTTGCGCGTGTTCTCCTCCGTCAGCGGCATCACCTCGCCATTCGGCAACAGGACTTTCGCACTGGCGGGCAACATGATCGGCGCGTAGTTGTCGCAGCCGTGCAGCATGCGCTCGACCACACCGAGATGGATCACGGGCGGACCGCCGTCGATCGCGTCGTCTTCGCCGATCGGGCGCGGACCATAGCGGTACATGTTCGCGGCGCCGTCCCGCGAATCATGGATCGGGCCGATCGGCGATTGATAGGCCCTGAAGTGATCGATCTGGCCCGGCTGAAATCGAAGGTCAGCCTCGACCTGTTCGGCCATCCACACCAGGGGCACGTAGGACAGGGTGCTGTCCGGATAGCCACCACCGACATCGGAATGCACGCCGGCGAACCAGACTTCCTTGATCTGCTCCGGCTCTCCCGGTTCGGTGCGTCTCGGATCGCTTTGATCGAACCGGATCGGATGGAAGGTGGTGCGCTCGTCGTCGAGCGACAGCGCGTGCCGGGCGCGCTTGACCTTGTGCGACAGCAGGCGATTGCGGAACGAGATCGGCCAGATCGCCCAGTCGACCGCGGTACGAAGCTCCTCGACCGGAACACCGAATGCCTCCACGGTGTCGAACAGGCCGAGAAATTCGATCTCCACATGGGATCGGCCATCCATCGCCTTGCGGACGTCAGAATAGGAGCGGTGGCGCAGGATGAGATGATACAGCGCGAGCACGACATCGCGGAGCAGACGCGCAAGCCAGATCGTCGGCAGACTCTTGTGCCATGGCACGGATGCCCTGCGATATTCGCGCCAGGCCGCCATCGTATTGCGCTGCATCTCGTCATGCGCGACCGGGACGCCGTCGATCTCCGCCGGGATCAGGCCTTGCGATCCGATCAAGGCCGCAAGCGTGCGCGCCGTGAAGGAGCCGCGGCTGAAACCGAAAATGTAGATCTTGTCACCCGGCTGCCAGTTCCAGCACAGGAAGCGATAGAGCTTGCGTACGTTGGAGGGCACGCCGATCCCCGTTGCGCCGTCGAGCGCGGCCAGCGGCGCCCAGCCGGCGGTGCCGACGCCTTTGATATAGTACGCGACCTGGTCGGGCTTGGTGCGGTCGAGCGCCTCGTAAAGGCGCCAGACATTGGATTCCTGTTTGGTGAAGGCGTTGCCGGTGCCGTCGGCGAACAGGACCAGCCGTCGCGCCGGTCGCGACGGGCCGGCCTTGCATTCCTCGCGCTGTTCGTTGTCTTGCGCAGCCCGGTCAACAAGCGTTTTCTCGTTGGTCTTCGACATCAATCCCCCCAACGAATTCTTCAATACGCTCTGACGGCGCAGACCGCGGCGGCGGTCTCACACCGCGCGCGAGAGATCAAGTGCATTATGTGCATGAACGCGCTGAGGTAGCAAGACAAGTCGCACGCCGTGCTCGGCACGTGCTGTGCCAATGTGCGAGCAGCCCGACCAAAACCCGAATCCCCAGACGCAAATCCAACCGCGATCCACGTGATCCATGGTCGCAGAGCGCGATGCGGTCCTGTGCGATCGCGAATTTGTTCCAGGAATTGCTCTGCGTCGAGACACGCTGGCCGGAGGCGTCGAAGACGTGCACGTCCTGAGCCGCGGCGATGAGCGTCATCCTCTCGCCTGGCGTCGGCGCTTCTCGACCGCGGACCTCGGCAACGAACAGCCGGTCGTCGACGCGACGCACATGGGCGAAGGAGGATTCGCCGAGACGTTCGACCAGTTCGACGACGCCTTCGGCGGCGAAAGGACCGTTTGTTTCTTGGACAAGATGCTCGGGGCGGACACCGATCGTCAGCGCGTCGCCGACCGTCAGCGACGTCGCCGGCAGGTCGAGGCTGCGGAAGCCGGCGCCGGCCACGCGCGCGCGCCCGGCCTCGACGCTTTCGACCCGCGCCTCGAAGAAATTCATCGCAGGCGAGCCGATGAAGCCGGCGACGAACAGGTTGGTGGGGGCAAGTCAAGCCGTTACTGTATACCCGCCTCGGGCGGCGATGGCCGCTCGGACATAACATCCGGATGCCGAGCATCGTCGGCTGCGATGCCATGCTCATCTCGGAGCTCGTCGATAGCATCCAAACATTTCTTGGCGATGGCTGCTTCCATGGATGAGCCATTGAGCAAATCGAAGAGCGCCTTACGCAATTTCCCCACGGGGGCCGGATAAATGTTGTAAGCGTTCGAGCCTTCGGCAACGGGCACCTTGTCAACCGCCACCGCTTCTACAGCTCGCGCCATCTCGCCATTATAAGGCTGATTGTTCGCCGCGTACTTCTTGACCATGGCAAGAAGATCATCCTCGCCTGCCGCCTCACCAAAGAAATGCTCAAGCATTGTCTGGCCGGGACCCTTGCCAACCGTCTCGTAGCGTTTCCGCAGTTCAGGCTTTAGTTCAAGAAATTTCTGCGCGTATTCCGCGAGTTGGCGACCAACGTGCCACGCATTGACACCATGAGGCCCAATCCCCAAGATGCGCTCGATGAACAGATCGACGTACAAGAGCACGGATTCGAGAGAGCCGCGGTTGAGGATCGCCTGCATCCATGCATGGTCGTCTGCTATGTCCTTGTGTGCACGTGCCAGGCTCGTTAACAGGGCGATCCCCGCTGTGTCGGGCACGGCTGCAACCGCGCTTAGCACGCGTTCCCATCGCTGTGCCCAGTCACGGCCATAGAAGGCCTTTACGTTTGCCAAGCCGTCAAGCACGGCTTCGGGCCGCGTCGTGAACGGCAGCAACTCCAGCCAAGGCTCGATTTCCCACGTGTTTTGCCGCTTGTGCCAAGCCTTGTTTGGATCGTCACCGGCATCCAAGAGCCAATCGTCGATGGCCCGCATGACGAGATCCACATCGATGATCTGCCCATCGAGCACCATAGCGGCGAGGAGTGTCTGTTTCGTCGCTAGCGGTTGCGGCAAAGCCACAACTCGGGCGACGAGCTCATCACGAGCGTCATGCGGCATACTTAAAGCGATGCGCGTTAAGTTGATCGCGAGCAACTGATCCTCTTTTTCTGCCTCCGGTCTTGCCAACCGGTCTATGGCAGCAAAAATCGGTGTCGCGAGCGCATTGGCGGGTGTGGGCTGGGGCGAGGCAGCTCTGCTCTTCCGGGCCGCATCCACTCCATCGAACCACGGCCACCGGCGATGAAAGCTTGGTTCGGGCACGTTCAGCTGCCGGTCGGATATTGATTTAAGTATCAGCGCGGCCGAAAAGCCAAAGTCCCTTTCTTCGAGATACTCCCTAGCAATGGCCGCAACCGCGTCCCCTCCAAGGCGGATGAAAGACGCTTGGTACTGATTGTCATAGCGCATGCCTGCATCAGACGACGCCACGATATCTCCACGCCTCAAAGCGTCGGCGCGGCCTTGTTGTGCTCTTTTCAGGCGCACTAATTCCTCGTCCAGGAGGCATTTTAGTTGGGGTGCGAGTTCCTCAAAACCCAAGCGACCGATGGCATTTGATACCTCACTAAGCGCGTGCCGTCCTGCGGTAGGTGATGCAATCACCGGGTCGACCCAGCTGCGCAGGAGTTCGATCCACGCGGCCCTGGTCACTGGATCAATCGCTAGCGGCTTGCCGCGATCCTCATGGCGGGTACCGTGATGAGCCACAAGGGATGCTAAGGCCGAAATGATGGAAGGATCGTCCGACTTTGCTTTGCGCAGGATGGTCGCAGCGAAAATCGCAGGGCGTGTGCAATGGATTCTGGATTCGATGCGGTTATGATCGTCCCACAACGCGCGGTCGTTCCGTTCCTTCCGCAACGTTTGCGTAATCGTCAGATATTTGTCGAGGAGCGCCTCTATTGTTGCTGGACCGACGATTGCAGCCGCAGGGTTGATCTTGCGGTCCTCGCGACTAACATCGAGGATGGCGTCGACGATCGGTCCTTTATCGACCACGTCCAGCTCCAATAGAACTTCGTCTGCGCGGTACGGCAGTTCAAGTCCTGCCTCCAGGCGCTTCCGCAACGTTTGCGTAATCGTCAGATATTTGTCGAGCAGCGCCTCTATTGTTGCTGGACCGACGATTGCAGCCGCAGGGTTGATCTTACGGTCCTCGCGACTAACATCGAGGATGGCGTCGACGATCGGTCCTTTATCGACCACGTCCAGCTCCAATAGAACTTCGTCTGCGCGGTACGGCAGTTCAAGTCCTGCCTCCAGGCGCTGACGCAATCCTTCTAGCAGAGCCGCAGGCGCATCGCGTTGCGCGAGATAAAGCCAGCCGCGTTGCGGGTCGTTGACTGCAAGCTGCGGGTCTGCAATCGCCTCCGCGATCGCTGCGTCGCGTCCTACGGCGTCGGCTGACTGCTGAAAAAGGAGGCTCAACCGCTGCGAAGGGTCACCTGTGTCCTCAAGGAGCTTCGTCCGAATGGTGCGCAGCTTCTCTGCAATGGCTGCGTCTTGGATTTCTTCCGCATAGCCGTGCCTTGCGATCAGCTCCCACGTCTCTTCATGCGCCGATGACAGCAGACTCGCGACGTGACGATCAGCCCGTCGAAATTGAAGGTATTGGACGACCTCGGCTTGCACTTTAGGGCTCGGATCCGCCTTCGCAAGCTCCACCGCCAGATCCATTCCGTCCAAGCCGCTCTCTCCTGCAATCAATGCGAGCAGATGCTCCCGCGTCTGCTCGGGAAGCTCTCGGATTTTCGTCTGAAGATCAGCACCGAGGACTCGTGGGCGAAAACGTGGCGCGATCCGCAAAGTGGGGATGAGCGTTTGCCTGTCGCTGCTGGACGCGAGGGGCCAAATCTGCGGAGCAAATTCTGCGCGGCCGGTCACGATCATAAAACGAACCGCGCGATCCACTTTGCCCGGCTTGTGCCAACGCGCCACGAATGCCGCAATATCGACTTTTACCAGCTCCCAGACCTGGACAGCCGCGCGATAGATCATCTCGGCCGCCAGCATCGGATCAATGGGCAAGGCCAGGCGTATGGCGTGAGCCACGATTTCCGCGCCGCCCTTCTCACGCGATAGGCGTTCCGTGGCGAACAAGACCGACTCTTCCCACGAAGGCTGATCAAGGATGGCAGCACGCAACTGCACGCGGGCGCTCGAGTCGCCGTTTGCGGCAGTCCGCATCAATTGAACGACGCGGCCGCTCGCATACCATTCCTGGAATTGCTGATGCTGAAATGCAACGCCGTCTCCCGAGCGCATCAATATGTGATGGCTCGTCAACGCTTCTAAAACTGCGAGCGGCTGCAGGGAACCGGTAATTTGGCCTTGTTCTCGCAGTTTAGCAGCCGTTGCCGTGACGATCCGGCGCGCGTCGGGCTCGGACATGGTGGTTGACCCGGCTATATTTAGATGACTCGCCAGATCCGTCAGAATCTCCGTATGGCATCCAAGTAGCGCCGATAGCAGAGCGTCGGCGTGGTCGACTGCTTTCTCATGCTGCTCGACGAACAAGCGCAGCACGGCTTCCTTTGTATCAGGCATTGCGCCTTGCGCGCCGCCCGTGAGTAGGGCGGAAAGGTACAGAGGCGTGGCGATCAGCCCGCGAACCCCCGGCGTCCGCCAAGCGTTGTCGACGATCTTCTTTCCGGCTTCGCCGTAGAGCGCATCTGCGATCGCAATTTGCTGATTCTCGGAGAGCGCTTCGATCTCGACGCGCGGCCCGGATATGGGGACGTCGAGCGCCTGTCGCCGCGTGGTGACGACGATGCGAACATCGGGCCAATCGCGACGAATTTGCCCGATCTCGACACGCAAACGCTTGTGGGCATCCGGGGCAAGTTCGTTCCAACCGTCGAGCAAGAGCAGAAGCCGTCCGCGCTGGGCGAGCGCGCCGATCTCGTCAGCGTCAGTTGTCCGGAAAGCGGCGCGCTGATGCACGCTTTCAAGTAGCCCTGTTGATCCCGCGGACCAATCGCCCAGCCTGAAATAAAGCGGTACAATCGAACGCGCTGTGAGCGCATGTCCAGCCAGTTGCAAGAAAGTCGTGGTTTTGCCTGTACCTGGGGGCGCCACAATTGTCACGTCAGGCGCGACTTCGATCGCCAGTGGCAATCTGCCGATACTGAAAGACGGCGCGGCACCGTCGCCTTCAATTCTCAGCGTGAGTTCGACTGTGGCGCCAGACCACACCGGCCCGCGCTTATGCGTCACGAGGTCCGTGGCAGCGGCGGTATGAATCTTCTGGAATACGATATCAAACGCGACGTCAATTGGTCGATCATCGGCGGCAATCGCTGCCTCAACGCGTGCTGGCTCCTCGTCAAGAACAGTAGCGGGGGCAAGAAGCTCGCGGAAAGCGCGCGCTTGCGCCTCATGTTTCCATTTGGCCAGTTGTTCGACGGCAAACCGTTCGGAATCGGCGTCGACGAGCCTTCCGCAGTTCTGGCAAAGCCACAGTCCGTTTTCCTTGCTGCGCCGCGCCTCCGACGTTTGAGCAGCATTATAGCGGGGGCCACCGGGAGATGCCGCGCAGATATGGGCCGCCACCCCGATGATGATCGTCCCGTCCTGTGCTGCATTGGCGCCGACCGTCGGCCGCCGGCATTCAGGATTGGAGCAGCGGTAGGCGACGCCCTTGGCAATCTCCGTAACGGTTCGTTTGGTGAAATCGTCGCGCACGTGCCGCCCAAAACCCTAGAGCCGCCCACTAGGCCCCAGCCAAGAAATGACGAATCCTTTATACAACCAATAGCATAGAAGGCCTGCCGCTGCACGCCAACGCGATTGCCGTTGTTTATTGGCCCGGTGCTCGGCAAAATTGATTGTCTAACACCGGATCATCAATGCCAAAAGTTCTTCCGAGCCAGATCGTAAACGCCATTGATGGCATGTTCGGCGCCAGCCGAAACGAAATTGATGCCGGCGCCGTCGCATATGTCCACCGCGTCGAGGTTCACACGCTGCTAGATCTTCTCGATCAAGTTCCAAGCGCATTGGTCGATCTGCCGACGACGGACTATCTTGAATTGTCGCGCTGCCGCGCTGTACTTGCGACTTCGCTTGCGCTCTGGAACGGCGGCGATCCTCGGCCCGCGCGAGATGTCGGTGGCAAGGATGCAGTGGAGCGCATCCGACGCCTGATGAAACAATGTCACGACGAATTGCCTCCAGCCGAACCTGAACTGCCCTTTATTGCCGATACCGATATTCGCCTCGGCATTGAAGATCGCATTCGGGCCGCGTGGACGGATTTCAACGCGCGAGAATGGATGGGCGCGACAGTCTTTGCGGGGGCAGCATTGGAGGCCCTTCTTCTCTGGGCGTTAAAACAAGTGTCGCTCACCAATGCGTCCAAGCGGCCGCTTGATCAGCTGCATCTCACGGACCTGATCAGCCTCGCTGCGTCAAATGGAGTGATCGACGCCGCGACGCAACAACAGGCAGGCCTTGCTAGAGATGCACGGAATCTGATTCATCCTGGCAGATCATTGCGTTCGGGAGATTCGTGCAACAAGGCGACCGCATTGGCTGCACTCGCCGCGGTCTATCGTCTGATTGATCAGCTAAGAAAGCTGGTGGCCTCTCCTTGAGAATGTGTTCCCTGCAGCGCGGGACTCATTTAGCATTTCTGGCACCATCGAAAATGCCATGAGCACATATGCCGGTTTGTGCACGCTGCCGTTTGCAGGCGATGCTCGACGGCCTTGGCGGGGCAGAATTTCCGGGCCTCGGGAAGGCACATCGGAAGCGCGTTCTGGCGGCGTGCGTACGATCATCCTCCCTGGCGCCCGGCGCAACTTCGATTGCGGTCAAGGATTTGATGTCGGGAGGATTTTTGTCTGCAACCCCGCCGAACAGCCCGTTGCTGAGCAGGGCTATCGGCGACTTACAATTGCGCGAGCATGTATTTGTGCCCCTGATTTGCCCGACGTGTCAAATATTTGGTCGTCATTGCGAGCGCAGCGAAGCAATCCAGTTATTTGCCACAGCAGAAGGTCTGGATTGCTTCGCTGCGCTCGCAATGACGGTTGCGACATCACTCGAAGCACACCCGCCGGCGACCACCCGTTACTTTGCATGGGGTTGTTTTCGATATTTTGGTTGCAAGGGAGTCTGAAGGGCCCGGCCGAGGCGCTTAAAGCGCCGAGACACGCTGGCCGGAGGCGTCGAAGACGTGCACGTCCTGCGCCGCGGCGATGAGCGTCATCCTCTCGCCTGGCGTCGGAGCTTCGCGACCGCGGACCTCGGCAACGAACAGCCTGTCGTCGACGCGACGCACATGGGCGAAGGAGGATTCGCCGAGACGTTCGACCAGTTCGACGACGCCTTCGGCGGCGAAAGGGCCGTTTGTGTCTCGGGCAAGATGCTCGGGGCGGACACCGACCGTCAGCGCGTCGCCGACCGTCATCGACGTCGCCGGCAGGTCGAGGCTGCGGAAGCCGGCGCCGGCCACGCGCGCATGTCCGCCCTCGACGCTTTCGACCCGCGCCTCGAAGAAATTCATCGCAGGCGAGCCAATGAAGCCGGCGACGAACAGGTTGGCGGGCGCATAATAGAGGTCGAGCGGCTTGCCGACCTGCTCGATGCGGCCCTTGTTCATCACGACGATGCGGTCGGCCAGCGTCATCGCCTCGACCTGGTCGTGGGTCACATAGACGATCGTCGCCTTCAGCAGTCGATGCAGTCGCGCGATCTCGACGCGGGTCGAGACACGCAAGGCCGCGTCGAGATTGGAGAGCGGCTCGTCGAACAGGAAAACGGCGGGCTCGCGCACGATCGCGCGGCCGATCGCCACGCGCTGGCGTTGGCCGCCGGAGAGATCGCGCGGATAGCGCTCGAGCAATTCCTCGAGCCGCAGCATGCGTGCGGCTTCCGCGACGCGCCGCTTGCGTTCCTCCGGCGGCACGCCGGTGAATCTCAGGCCGAACGTCATGTTCTTGCGCACGTCCATGTGCGGATAGAGCGCGTAGGACTGGAACACCATTGCGATGCCGCGCTCGGCGGGAGCAAGCGTGTTGACGAGCCTGTCGGCGATATGAATGTCGCCGCTCGACGCGCCGTCGAGCCCGGCGATCATGCGCAGCAGCGTCGACTTGCCACAACCCGAAGGGCCGACGAGCACGACGAATTCGCCGGCCTCGATGCTCAGGTTCACATCGTTGAGCACCGTCGCCGCACCATAGCGCTTGTTGAGGTGCTCGATGTGCAGATTGGCCATCGTTGAAAACCTACTTGACCGCGCCGGAGGTGAGGCCGGCGATGAGTTGGCGCGAGAGAATCACGTAGATCACGACCACCGGCAGGATCGCCATCGACAGCGCGGCGAGCACGGAATTCCAGTCGGTGATGTATTGGCCCAGAAACTGCTGCACCCCGAGCGTGACCGTATGCGTCTTGTCGCTGGAGGTCAGGATCAGCGGAAACCAGAGGTCGTTCCAGATCGGCACGATGGTGAAGACGGCGACGGTGGCGATGGCGGGACGCAGCAATGGCGCGACCACTTCGAGGAAGATGCGGGTTTCCGGCACGCCGTCGCAGCGCGCGGCGTCGCGCAGGTCTGTGGGGATTTGCTGGATGAACTCGCTCAATATGAAGATCGACATCGGCAGGCCCTGCGCGACATAGATGAGGATCAGGGCCGTCAAGGTGTCGTTCAGGCCGGCAGACCGCATCATGTTGAGGATCGCGACGGAGCCGAGCCGTATCGGCACCATGATGCCGATCGATAGAAAGAGCGCGAGCGCCGTCGAGCCACGAAAGCGGTATTCGGTCAGCGCCCAGGCCGCCATCGCGCCGAACAGCAGCACGAGCGCCATGCTGACGAGGGTCACGACCAGCGAATTCGAGAAATAGGTCAGGATGTTGGACGCGCGAAAAACCTTCTCATAGCCGATCAGGCTGAACGTCGAGGCGTCCGGCGGGGCCAGTGGCGCGCCGAAGATGGCGCTGCGCGCCTTGAACGAATTCATCACGACGAGCAGGAGCGGCCCGACTGCGACCGCGCTATAGGCGATCAGGACGAGATGGACGCCGACGCTCCTGGCGCGCTGTTCGACCGTCATGTCGACCCCGTCATAAGGCGTAACGGCGGATGCGCCGCTGCACGAGAAAAAGATAAAGGCAGACGCCGACGAGAATGATGAAGAACATCACGGTCGCGACCGCCGCGCCCATCGTCGGATTGCCGAGTTGCAGCTGGTTGCCGAAGAAGGTGCGGTAGAAGAACGTGCCGAGAATGTCGGTCGCGAAATTGGGCCCCGCGAGCGCGCCCTTGACCGAATAGATCAGATCGAAGGCGTTGAAATTGGCAACGAAGGTCAGCACCGAGACCAGACCGATCGTCGGCAGGACGAGGGGAAGCTTGATGTGGAAGAAGATGCGGAAATGCCCGAGCCCGTCGACGCGTGCCGCATCGATCAGTTCTTCGGGAATGTTGAGCAGCGCGGCATAGATCAGCATCATCGGAATGCCGACGAATTGCCAGACCGAGATGAGGGACAGGGTGATGAGCGCGCTCGATTCGAGGCCGAGCCACGGGGCGAACAGGGAACCCAACCCCACGGCCTTCAAGGCGCCTGAGGCCACGCCCCAGAGCGGGGAGAGGATCAGGTTCCAGGAGAATCCGACGATGACGACCGAGAGCATTGTCGGCAGGAACATGACGGTGCGATAGAAGCCCTTCAGTCTCAGGCCCGGTAGGCTCAGCAATCCAGCGAGCCCGATGCCGATCGGGTTCTGCACGCACATATGCACGGCGAAGAAGATCAGATTGT
>Ga0307516_10002070_pt1 | contig 27318 bp, 19 predicted proteins | sample 19_EM_MG_FD_203310 | JGI IMG/M metagenome (GOLD analysis project Ga0307516, IMG submission 203310) | Populus trichocarpa ectomycorrhiza microbial communities from riparian zone in the Pacific Northwest, United States - 19_EM | ecosystem: Host-associated > Plants > Roots > Unclassified | place...
GATAAGTGGCATAGTAGGGGCGCGGAGGGATCTGCATGATTTTGATATCACTCGACTGTATTAGTCACTAAGCGAGACGCTAATGCACCATACACACTTTCCGCCATTTTGCCGGACAAAGGGATAGGTGGGATCTTACGAGAGATATGTGTTGCAAAAGAGTGGATTTGGACAACCTTGGCGTCACGAACCAACACCACCAACAGCACCACTTCAAGCTGCTATGTATGCAGGAAGAATGGGATGTGACTACTCCAGAAGAATCTACCTAGGTAAGCCCCTGTCGCGGCGTATTGCGGCCCTCCTTGAAGTTAACGGAGAGTAATACCGGATTCTAATTTTCTTTCTTTTCCCTTTATTATTACAGTTTGTTCTGTGTTAAGCTCGCTACCAATCTTGATCTACCTACTACATACTCTATATGTAATCCGCATTTACTACATAGATAATCTTATGTAATTTGCATTGTCGTACTAAAGCGTTCAGTCGGTGACTTCCATGTCCGAGTATATACACGTCCCCCCAATCTCATCTCTAGTAGTGAAACAAATTGGTCCAGTAGATCTATATAGATATGTAGATCCAGACTCCCGGCGGGGTGGGTATAGAGGGGAAGAAGAAGAAGAAGAAGAAGGAGAAGACTCGGGCCCGAGACCATACCCGTATATGAACCGCACCTCATCGAAGGGGGTCTAGAGCACGACCTTCTTTACGCCCGAGAATCTCAAGGCCGTTCCAGACTGTTGTATAAATATTCATATCCAGACACCCCCACCATCACCATCGACATCGCCACCGCCATGCTTCCAAAACCAAAAACCAAAAGGGTACAGTACTGTGGCTAGGTAGGTAGGTCCTTGCACAGGTATGTACATAAACCACTCCAACTGGTAGCATGTATTCCCCTCTCCAAGTGGGTGAGTGGACGAAAAAAAATGTATAAACAAAAAAAGGAGAGAAAATACAACACCGGATATCTATATCGCCCTCCAACCTCGCGATCACAGGTACAGTACATTATACGCAGAGCATGCACACACGCGCGCGCGCGGATAATCAATACTCCACAAAGCTACGCGCCTACCATTCCGCCAACTTCCTTGTCGCCCCTGAGCGCCATCTTGACCTCCTCCTCGCCGACCAGGCATCTGACGCGGCCGCCACGCTCTCCCCGCTTGCCCTCGACGCCGACGATGCCAGCGTCGACGAGGGCTGCCACGGCAATCGCCAAGCCCGAGCGTCTCGCGCCGGCGGCGACGACCGCTTTCACGGCGTCGTCGGCGAGCGCGGCCATGCGCTCTGCCTCTTCGTAGACCTCGGCGAGGAGGTTCTCGGCGACGCCCGAGCGGCGGACACGTGCCAACAGTGCGGCGAGGAAGATCTTGCTCGCGCACGGCAGCAGCTTGAGGAACGTCTGCAGCGGCGAGGAGGTGGATTCCTGGATGGCTTTCTTGATGATCGGGATCGTCACTCGGCCGCCGGTGCTTCCGCGGCGGGACGGGGTGTCCGGCTTAGCTACTGCTGCCCGTGCGCTGGTGGTGGTCTCGGAATACTCGACGATCTCGACGGCGCGCCGGCAGATGTCGAGGGCGCGCCGGGCGTCGCCGGATACAGCTGCCACCTTTCGCGAAGCGAACTGGATCGCGTCCGCGTCCACGATGTCGCCGGGGACGCCCTCGAGACGGGAGGCGATGATGGTTTGCAGTTGCGAATGCGTGTACCCCGGGAACGTGATGCGAGTGAGACCGAGGCGAGACGAGATCTTGTTCGAGAGCGTGCGCTCGGGAAGATCCATCGTGTTCGCCACCGCCAGCACGATCAGCCGCGAGTAGCGTCCGCCGGGCCAGTTGAAGAAGTTGTACATCACGCCTTGGCCGCGGGTGACAAGCTGGTCGAGCTCGTCCATCAGCACGACGCACGGAACACGACGGGGACTGGGGGTCGAGAATTCCGCTTCGAGGAGGCCGAGGGCTTGCGAGGGCGACACGCGCTCGCCTTTGATGGCCTCCCACAACAGCGAGTAGGACTGGTGCGGGTCGGTGACCTTCATGCCGTTGATCTCGACAAAGGTGAAGTCGTCGAGTTCTTCGGCAGCAACGAGAGCCTGTAGCTGCGAGACCACCTCACGCACTGTGGCTGTTTTCCCCGTGCCCGGCGTGCCGGAAATGTAGATGCACGAGCCGGTGCCCTCGGCGATGGCCGCCGAGAGATGCGTGTACACTTCGGTGAACTCTCCTTCCCTGCACGGCAGCGACGTGGGGAGGGTGGAGACGTGGAGACGGTAGCGGGCGTGGGCGTACGGCGTGGACAGATGCGTGGCGGGGGAGAGGGTGCGGGTGCCGAGCGGCGTGAAAAGCAGCGGCTTCTTGACGGCGATCCGTTTGTGCGTCGGGGTCGTAAACTTTGGTGGCGATCTCTTTGCGGGTGTTCTTCTCGTCGGCGCGCCTGCAGCCGCCGCAGCGCCCCTCTGCCGTTTCCTCCTGCTGGGGGTCGTCGGCCCTCTGCCGTACTCGCCCTCCTCGCCGTCGCCGTCGGGTGTCTCCGCATACCCGTCGTCGTCGGACTCCGCCAGCGCCTTGTCCCAATCGCGATCCCTCTCGTCGTCGCCATCGTCGCCGTCCCCCTTCCTGCTCCTGCTCCTCTTGGCTCTGTTCGCGTTGGGCACAGCTGCCAGTGCTCTCCTAGCCGCCCTGGTGTTCCTCTTGACGTAGTCGCCGATGGCGAAGATGTCCGTCTCCCGTCCGCGATACAGCTCCTCCCACACGAACTCGTCCGAGTAGGTGGCCGTGCGCGGATTACACGCACGGCGACACACAAACACCTTTCCGAACTCCTTCGATCGCTTCGCCACGCCGTCGGGGTACTGTTTCCTGTACTCCTGGGGGGAGAGGACGATGGCGCGGCCGTTGATCGAGGGGAGAGGGACCTCGTCGTAGGAGGGATTGAGGTAGAGTTCATTCTGCACTGGTCAGCCCCACTTGCCACCACCTCCACTGCTCTCCGAAGCAACTCACCGGCAGAAAATCCGTCCTCTTCTTTGCGCCTTGGAGGATCTCGCTCTCGGTCGAGAACCAGTTGACATTGCACACCATGCCGTCGCGGGTGTGCGCAAACTCGCACGCCATGCCGACGTATGCTTCGCCCTTGAGGCCCTCGCCCTTAATGAGGACGCAGTCGCCGACGTGCACGTCGAAGCATCCCATGCGCGCGCCCACGATCGCACAGGCGTCCGTCGGCGAGTACACCCACTCCCACGGAAGATCCTCGGACCCGAGCTCGTCGTCGCTGTCTCCACGCACCACGCCTCGCAGTCGGTCGCGCGCTTTCGAGAGCGCCGACGTGCGCCGCTTTCTGCGCGTCTGCGATGGTTTTGGCGACGGTGGTGGTGGTGGCGAAGGCGTCGTCGTGGCGGACATCGTGGCTGTAGAGGCGGGTCCCAGGCGAGACCACCAAGGCACCCAGCGAGTCAAGACGGGAAGGAACCAGATTTGCGAGGTGGAAACAAATTGTTCGGTGAAGGGAAGTGGCAGCTATTTGAAGGAAGCCCAACAAACACGGGCTCCACACAACTCACAAACCCTACCGGCCGGAAACCTTTCCACAATCCCTGATAGTTAATGCGTAGCACGCAATCGCGGTGGCTGTGAGTTTGTCGTTGTTGAACGTCAAGGGAAAAGTTTAACGCGAGGGTCAAGCCGAGGTGTGCCGCGTTGATGTGTTTAAGACGGGTCAGCCGGGACGGGGTTACGCGTTTTCTGTCCCCTCTGCATCGTCCGCGAACAGTCAATTCTGGAACCTCGAGACTCGCAACTCACGAACTGGAATTTGGCAAAACACAGTACTTCCGATCCACTCTCATCCACTCTACTCTGGCCTACTTATGTGCTCATCACTACTTATGTATGTACCTAAGTACGCTACCGCCGACCCGAGTGCTACCCCATGAACCGACCCTGTTGGTGAGATCCATTTCTCGCCGTGACGGGAGCCTCACCCCGCCAACTCCAACACACAGTCCCGCCCAGTTCAGCGTAACCCCTCCCCCTCACCTCACGCACGCCAGCAATGTCGCAACAAAGTTCTCCCCCGCCCCTCATTCTCCCTCTCTCCATCAACTAACAGAAGAAAAAAAAAGCCGTCGACCTAACTACTCTGCCGCTGGACACGCTGGCGCAGGTAAAGAAGCAGCTTGACGACGAGCTGGAACACCTGACGACGTCCTTCAGCAAACTGCGGCAGGCGCAGACGCGGTTCCGCGAGTGCATCACGAGCGTGCGCAATGGCGTCAACGACGAGTGTGCCGGTTTGTCTCCTCCTCCTTCCTTCCCAGCAGCGGCAGTAAATAAAGGGGCGGGAGGGGGGGCTAATGAGGTCGGGGGGGAGTAGGGAAAACACTGCTGATTCCGCTCACGACGTCGCTGTACGTGCCCGGCGAGCTGAGCTCGACCGAACACGTTCTCGTCGATGTCGGCACCGGCTACTACGTCGAGAAGTCCACCACCGATGCCGTCAAGTTCTACACCGCCAAGGTCGACGTCCTCGCCAAGAGCCTCGCTGAGCTCGAGAAGGTCGTCGCCCAGAAGGGACAGAACGTCAGGGTCGTGGAGGAGGTCATACGCAGGCGGGTGCTGGATGGACAGCAGCCGCAGGAGGCTCAGGATGGGAAAGCGTAGCTGATCACGGCGGGGAGATGATCGTGTGCACGAGGTCAATAGAATGGAAATGCTTTGAAACGAAAAAATAAAAAAAAGACAACCAATCCGATCCTATCCAAGGAAAGATCCATACCAATCGTGGAATATAAAAAACCCAAATGGGTCGCAAGATGTAAAGTGGGCGTGCAAATAAAAAAGCCACAAGCCAAAAACCACGACACAAAAACACCATCATGACAGATAAAAATGATCCAGGACATAGTAAGACAGACGGTAAGAAAGAGCATGTTGACAAACCCCACCTCCAATACCTCCAATAACCTCTCCCCCCCGCCCCCTCACCCAGCGACACGATGAACAAACATAAAACACAAAACACAATGTCTTGCGGACTGAGCGCAAGGCGGGCGCGTCGCCTCGAGTCTAGCGCCAACGCCTGCGTAACGCGACACACAATCTGTCAGTTTATTTGCTTTTGAAGATGTCGCTCCACTTGATCTTGATGGAATCGACATGCTGTGTCTGGCCACCGCCAGGCATGCGTGTGATTGTCACCGGCAGAGCCATGGGGTATGGCTGGCCAGCAATCTGGACGTACTTGACGTAGCCACCATTGGGGCCGGGCACTGTGGGCGCCTTGTCGGCGGCTTCTTGGATCTGCCGATAGTAGTCTGTTTTTGCTGCTGTTAGGACATGATGGAGTATGAAATCAAGGAGAAGGAAACTCACTTCGGATCTCCTTCGTTCGGTTCCAGAGGTATTGCTGCTCGGTCTTCTCGACGAAGCGGTGGACGAGGAAGTAATCGGCCTTGCCGCGGAAAGCCCGTCAGCACCCAGTAGCCTTATCGACGCAGCCTTACCGATGTGAAGGAAGGGGGGGTTGAAAATGGAGAAAGACCAACCTCCTCGGTGAAAGGGATCCCCCTCTCCTCGAGCGCCTCCTTGCACAGATGCGTCTTGCTGAAGCGGGTGTACGTCTTCTTGCCCAACTGGGCGGCGTTGTACTTTGATCGCTCCTCCTGCAGGGCCGCGTCGATCTTCGCCTTCAGGTGGGCTTCCTCCTTTTCCTTCGCCGCCTTCGCGGCAGCGGCGGCAGCTGCCTGCTGCTCGAGCAGCTGTTTGGCAGCATCGGCGATCCTCTTCTTCTCGGCCTGCAGCCTCTCTTCCTCCTTCCTCTTCTTCTCCTCCTCCTTTTGTTTCTGGATCTGGAGCTGCTCCTGCACCTTCCTCTCGATCTCCTGCGCGCGCAGTTTCTCGAGCCGCGCCTGCTCGTCCTGCATCCGCTTCTTCTCAGCGTCCACCTGCACCTTCTCCAGCTGCTTTTGCACCTCCTTCAACTTCTCCGTCAACTCCTCCTCCTGACGAGAGGGCCTGTTGTACATGCCAACGGCGTACCGGCCGTCGTAGCTGTCGTCACTGCCGCAGCTCGGGGTGCGCGAGTGGGCCCGGCGCCTCCGGTCCCGCGAGTGATCCCTCGAGTCGCCGGCGCCGCCGTAACTGCTGGTGCTGTACAGCGAAACCGCGTCGCTCTCGATGTAGTACTTCTCCCGCCTCATCACGGGATCGTACATCCTCTCGGACCTGGGCCGCGACAGCGCGCGGCGGGGGTCGACGACCTGGCCGACGTTGCGACGACCGCGCTCGGAACCGCTGCGGTTGAGCGCGTTATAGCCGCCGGGGGCCAGGTATCCGCGCTCGCCGGAGACGTATTCGCCGCGTGAGTGCGAGTTGCTGCGGCTGTGCATGGCGGACGGCGGGGGCTCGGCCGCGACGATGAGCGGGGAAGGTGGCGGGTAGTAGTCGGAGCCCGAGTGCGGGGAGAAGGCGGATGGAGGTGGGGGTGAAACCACGTAGGTGTCGTCCCTAGGAGGCGGCGGGGGCGCCGGGGCGTACTGGAACTGGGGCGGGTCGGCGTAATGATAGGACATTTTGGCCCGGTTCTTTTTTTTTTTTTTTTTCCGGAGGGCAGAAGATGCTGGTTTACTTTTCGGCGGGCGGAGCAGCAAGTCGGGATGCGGGGAAGGCGACCGACAAGCTACTTTCTGATATGGATGGAGACGACGGTACGGGAGGGATAAAGCGTACGATTGTCCTGCCGTACGAGATGGTATGGGTCGCGGTTCAGGCTGGGGGGGGGGATGTTTTTATTTCTTGCTTGGAGGAGAATGAAGAGAGAGAGAGAGAGGAGGATGGGGAGTGGGCAGTGGAGGTCCTTATTAAGGCGTGTGGCAGACAGGCAGGAAGAAGTGCAATATGGGACAGCGCATAGAGGACGCAGACGCAGGAGGGGACTACGGGAGGGGGGGGGGGGGTAGGGAGAAACGACAGCGATCGGGGGGCGGGGCACATCACACTGGGCAGCCTAGCTGGCGGCAAGCACCCCTCTCCGTCGTCGTCGTCGTTGCCGTTGTCCGCCGTCCGCCGTCCGCCGTCCGTTCTCCCACTCGTCTGAAGAAGTCCCTCGCCTCACGAATGCCGTCTCGTTCCGCGAAGAGACGAAGATATGCATCAAGCCATCCAGTCGGGCAAAGGCGGGCTATCTGCCATTGCGCAGCTGGTTGGAGCAGCAAGTCGCAGCCAACGTCCGCCAGCCACCGTCAAAACCCACATTGCACTGCACTGCCGGGTGGTGCAGCAGCAACAACGGGGGCGAACCGATGATGACTGCTTCATCCAGCCAGCCATCCGTCCGTCCGCGGTGCCAATACCGGATGCAGGAGGCTAGGAGGGGAACGAGAAGGAGAGCGAGCGAGCGAGCGCTCAGCCCGTTCTTCCGTGCAAACGCGACGCCGCGAGTGCGAAGTACATTCGGAGCAAGACGCACAAGAGCCGCGACACTCCCGGTCCGCACTACGCCGATCCGGGAATACTCTGCTGGGTAAGCAGCAGTGCGCGATGGCAGGAACCACTAGACACTGTATGTACGCAGTGCACAATGTACTCCGTGTACGCAGAACCAGAGCCAGGCATCTCTCTCCATGAGATGTTGTTAGCGGCCTACCCTGGCGAAGTCACCGCCCAATTGACTCAATCTCGCACCTCGCACCTCGCACCTCGCATCTCGCCACCAGGCCCCCCGGCAAGCTGGCGGTGCTGGACAGAGATATATCGACACGCATGCACACTCGCTTCCTTCCTACGCGCAACGCCATGGAGATAATAGCAGTACAAAAAAAAAGAAAGAAAAAAAAAACACCGCAGGATATTTCCTTTCCGACTGTTGGATCCACGAACCCACAGCGCCCGCCGTCCCCGTCCGTCCGTCCGTCCCTGCAACTCCGCGCATCGCCGCGCGGGTGAAGCTAGAGTAGTTTGGCGCGAATGGCCAGGACGTTTCAGTTATCCGCGGCATGTACCTATCTCTGCAGAGTAGACATCCGTCTGGTCCGCTCCGTTCCTAGCCATATAGAGAGTGTATATATAGCAAGGTGTCGGTTGTCGGCGTCGGTGACGGTGACGGTGGCGGGGCACGAAAGGCTGGCGTTTCAGCACCCGCCCTCCCCCCCTCCCGCGCTCGCCAAATCTCCCTCCGTGGTCCGCTGGCCGCTGGCCGCCGGTCCGATAAAAGAAGCGAAACAAGTCCCACCCCATCAATGATTACGGCGGTTGCCGCGGAAGACGGAGCCGTGAGCGAAAAATAAAAATAGCTACTTAGAGAACGGGGAGAAAAGGAGAAAAGAAGAAGAAAAAGAAAAAGAAAAGAAAAAGAGAGAGAGAAAAGAAAAAGCGAAAGCGAAAGCAAGAGAAAAACTCACAATCCAATTCAATCCGAACCCAATCCCGTGTGGGCTGCAACCGTGACAGGGAAACAGGCTGGGCTGTGGTCACAGGGCTCCGGACAGGTTACGTCAGCGAGCGGGGTAACTAACAGGTGGTGGCACGAGACCCCCCGTCCTTGTTCCGGTCGAAACATACCTACCCTCTATGTATGATATCTAGATATGTAGATGTTCCCCCTCGTCTCCTCTGTCAGTCGCCGTGTGCGCAATTAGACACTCCGTGAGTTGGCAAGTTCGCAGTCAGTGTGGAAACAGCACAGCACAGCACAACACAGCACAGCACAGCGCATCCGCCATCCGCAGCGCGTAGAAAACAGAGCAGTGTAGAGCAGTGTTGAGACAGCAGGAGCGCAACTATCTTGAGGGGAAGTTAAGCTTCTCCGATCGATCTTATCGCGCCCAGCGCAGGCTGTGTCCGCGTGCTGCGTGTAGGCTGTGGGCTGGCGGAGGCGGCCGATCCCTGTGCTCTGTTCCTCCTCCTACACAGCAGAGGGTTGGTGGTGGTGGTGGTGATGATGACAATGATGACGATGATGACGATGATGATGGCGATGCTGATGCTCCGTTGGTCGCTTGCGACCCCGTCGAATCATGGCGATATCAACTAACTGTGTACAGACACAGCAGAGGACTGATGATGATGATGATTCATTAATCGTGTGCGGCCACAGCAGAGGGCTGCACGTAGCCACTGCGCGGGGGAAGAAGAAGGGGAGTGATGGCGGATGATGCGCAGCTCGCAAATACATAGCTACGCGGTTTCTTTAGTTCTGCATTCTGGGGACAGGCCAGGGCGGGCGACAAGAAGAGCCAACCCGAGCCGTAAGGGCAGTGGAAAATTGCGCATCGCCATGGTCTGGATAGGTCGCATGCGGTTCATGAATAAAATAAATATAAAAAAAAGACAACTACGCATCTGCAAACGGCATATGCTTCACAGCCCGCCCCCCCCGGCGATCATGGCTTCTCAATGCCGCAAGCTCTAGCGCTTCTTGCGGGGAGAACCAGCGTATCTAGCGGGCTCGGGGCGGAGTCGTCGCGGCAAGGCCGCGAGGCGGGAAGGCGGGCAGAGCGGTAATGGGCGGCTTTCGTGCTGGGCGGGGGACGGTTCAACGCGTGGATCCATTGGCTTGTGGAGACTCAAAGGTGCTCCTCTCTGCAGCGGCACGGCGAAGTGACGATATGCGACGGCTTCATACGCTCCGGGGCATCATTCGCTCTTGGGACTCCGGCTGTGTATGTACATACTATCGACCGAACCGCAAGGGAAAGAAAGAGAAAAGAAAAGGAGAAAAACAAAAAAAACAACCGCCAAAGAATCGCGCACCCACAAAAACTTACAGCACCTCAAACTCAAAGTAGCAGTAGGCGCTGTAGTCCAGATGCAGCCCGCTGACGCCCGCCGCGACCTCGCCAACGTCGTCCTTGATGTTCCCCTTCTTGTCCCTGCCGAACGCATTGCCGCCGAGATAGCCGAACTCGGCGTCGAGCTTGGCCTTGCACTTCTTCGCCTCCTTCTCGCCGGCCGTGCGGATGGCCGCGCTCACGAACTCGAGCGGCAGGCCGTACCGCAGCACGCTCTCCACGAACACGCCGAGCGCCTTGACGTGGATCCACGCCGCGAACAGGTCCGAGTAGCCCGTGCGCGCCAGCCGGATCACCTCGTTGAACAGCTGCCGCTCCTGCTTCTCGAGGTCCCGCGCCTCGGCCGCGTCCCGCTCCGCCGCGTCGTCCGTCCACGTGAAGTCTCGGGGCGTGAATTTCGCCGCGCGCGCCTTCTGCGCGAACTCGACCGCGTGCCTCTTGAACAGCGTGACATTGTACAGCAGGTAGTCGGCTTCCTCGATCAGCAGCTGCGACGAGCGCGGCACCACCATCGGCGCGAGCTGCTCGTACGAATGCAGCCACTCCTTCTGCAGGTTCTTGGGCACCACGACCAGCAGTGTCTCCAGGTACTCGCTGTCCGCCACGAAGTCGGATTTGTGCAGCAGCGGCGCGAGCGACCGCGTCGTCAAGTTGCCCGTCGTCCTTCGCTGCACGTTGATCAGCAGCGACCTGATGTTCTGGTACGAGCCGTAGGCAGCTTTGATGTCCGCGTCGAGCGCGACCACTTCCTGTTGCTCACGTTCAGTCGCGGGGGGGTGTGGCGGGGCGAGGGGAGAGGTTGGACAAGGCGTACCCGTTGCAGTGCTGCCACCGTCTCGCCGATGCTCTTATCCGCTCGGTATTTCACCTTGTTCCACTGGAAATTCTCGAGATACTTCTCCACCGGTTCTATCACCACACCACATCAGCCCTCCCGCCACTCCCTCTCCTGCCCGTAGCTTGGCATATCGGTGGGAAACACCCACTCTCGCCAACAAGCTTGTGCCCGTTCTCCTGGCCGGGGACGATGTTGCGCAAGACATCGACGACCTTATTGACCGCGCCCTCAACGTTCGCATCGAGCTTTGCGAGCTCGTCCGCCTGCATGACGAGGGCATCGAGTGTGCCGATCTTGAATTCGGGAATGGGGAACGACAAGACGCTGTCTGCGTCGGACGGGATCACGCCGCGGATTTTGGCGAGTGCGTCCGATGTATCATGGCTGCGTGAGATGGACGTAGGGAGGGCAACGAGGAGGTAGCGGGAGCCGGACATTGAAGGAGTGGGGCGTTGGAGGATGGGCGGAAGGCGGGCTATTGGTCGCGGGGAAGCTAAGATACCGTACAGCGACAGGTGAGGTGACGTTGTTAGCGCGGTTCTGCGGATTAGTCAGGGGAATATTCACTGGGCATCACTACGGAACGGTGGAGCGGAGGTTATGATACAGTTGGTTTTCTCCTCATCTCGGATACACCGCAGTGGCGCAGAGACTGAGGGACGGAATCTATAAACACAATCCGAAGAGACCACATCCATACAACTACAACCCAATGGCAACTTTAACAACGCAAACGATAGCATACGATTGATTACACCTAGTCCGAGAGCATGTCCGCGTAGTCCTCCATACTGGCAAATGTAGGCAGCGCCTTGAGCTTCTTCTTCTTCTCCTTCTTGCTGCCTTGAGCGCCCCCGGCCCCCTTGACGGGTGCCGATACCAGCCGGACGCCACCGTCATCCCCGTCGTCGCTGTCAGCATCCAACATCTTCTGCCTTTTGGCACTGGCTTTCGTGAGCTGTGCCTCGAAATCGGCGGCCGCGCCGCCGGTAGGTTCCATCTCGTCATCGCTATCCTCAGTGCCCCACTCTTCGTCGTCGTCTCCAAGCTCAAGATCTTCATCGTTGCCCGTTCCAACGTCGTCATCGTCATCACTGATTTCCAGATCGTCGTCGTCATCAAAGTCCATGCCTTCTTCATCAGAGCCCTCAAGCTCGCGATTGCTGTCTACGAGCGCCTTCCAGATCTCTCCCTCGGCGTCGCTATCGCTACCTTCGTCGTTGTCGTCGTCCCTCTTCCTCTTTTTGTCAAGCTTCTCACCAGGTCTGGTGATGTTGAAGTAGTGGTGGAAGAACACCTCCTCGGGCTTGACGTCCTCAATCTTCTTCTTCCAGAATGCCTCGCTATTGACGGGCACCTGGGCTCTGCTGCCACGTGTCGACAGAACCATACCCACACTCTTTCCACCTGCAAGGGGCTGCATGATGGATGTTCCACGGGTGGACGCGGACACGGTCTTCGGGTTGCGGTACACGAAGCGGTCTAAGAAGTGCGTGAGTGTGTGCATCCCTAGATCCGGTTTGCTGGGCATTGGCCTCTTCTCGAGAAGGCACTCTGCAAACAGTGCGACGGTGGGGTGAAAGTGGCTCAAGAACGGAAGAAGTTCCCAAAGACAACTCCGGTCCGCAGACGCATGAAGGGGATCTCGTTTGCGGCCGTCGTACATGGGTCTCGCTACCAGAGCGGCCGGCTTGGGGGAGGGAGCCGCTGGGGTCTCATCGTTATCCTCGTCCGGAACATCGCGGAAGACCTCTTCGTCGTCATCCTCACTGGGTTCAGGATCGGTGATGAGTGTGCGGATGCTGGGCATGTTAACCTCCAGCTCGCTCAGGAGGTACAGGATGCCACAAATGAAGGACGGCTGGTGGAGCGTGGCAACTTGAAGGATGCGCTTCACGAAAGCCTTGACACGCTTGATTGACGTGTCCGATTTCAGCGCTCGGAAGAGCAAATTGAGGTATAGCGCTTGCTTGGACGAGGTGATGAGACGCTGGTCGAGAAGAGATTCATAAAGAGTCCTATAGAACCGGTCCGACACCGCCTGCGAAAAAAGTATCAGCATCCATGGAAAGTCTCAACTATGGTTGGCCCTCACCTGCTTCGCGTTAGAAACCTGGAAGATCAAGATCAGAGCCTGGACACTGGTATTGAAGTTCCCTTGGTGAGTGACCCGGAACAGCGTGTCCATGTGCTTCGCGAAAATCTCATCATCCACCTGGGAGAAGGGGAAAGCGCGATTCACACCCGTCAACACTGCGGACACCAACTTGGCGTTTGATTCCTCCTCGAACTGAGACTGCTCCTCCTCCCTCTGCGCACGGAGGCGAGCCTTCTTGTTCAGCTTCTTGTCGTCTTTCTCCTGCTTCTTTTCGTCCACAAACTTCAAGTGAGATCCCTTGCCAGTCGCATTTCCACCGGTCAGTATCGGCTGAGTGTTCTCTTTGTGAAGTAGCGAGGTAAAGACGCCGAAGTAGATGTCGAGGAGCGTGTTGGCCACATCATGGTCCATAGAAGACAGAACTGTCTGGTTCAGAGTGATGATCGAGTAGTACTTGGCGTTGGTGTGATTCCCAGGCTTGAACACCACCTCTGACTCAATCGCCTTGATGACGATGCTCTTCATAGCCGGGTGTGCGTTAGTCAGCTGGAGGAGCAGGTATGAGACCTTCGAAGCCACTTTCTTGTCCGAGTCGCCCTGCATGCCTGTCAGTCTTGCCGTTCTGCGGGATCATCGACGAAGTCGGACTCTACCAGCTTGTTCACCAAAACTCTCAGCAAGTTGGCCTCCTGCTCGGGCTTCTCCTTCAGCAATGTGTAGACATAACCCACGGCGTGAGTCCTCGCATACACAAGCTGGTCCGTACACAGCTGCTCCAAACACTTCAGAACCTCAAAGTAGAAATTCTTGAGCCAGTCCTCGTACGCCCAGACCAGCAAGTGGATATCACTCATTCCCTTAGCACCTAACATTGGCTGCTTCGCAAAAAACTTCAACTTGCGGTTAGGAGGAAGACACACGCCTTGGGCGAACAAGTCCTTGATGGCTCCGAGCGCCTGAATCGACTGAGACTTTGACTTCTTCTGGGCCAGTCCGAGCAGGCTCTGCAAAGTCTTGGTGGTGTGGAGAGGCGACTCCTGACAGATCAACGTGAGAGCGGAGATTTTATCGGTGAGAGTACCGCCCTGCATGATCTGGCTCAAAAACTGCCGGTCCGAGGACTTGACGAGCTCGGTCTTGCTGTAGACACTGTTCTCGGTCTGGAGGAGGGCCTTCGCGCGCTCATGGAGAGGTTCGATCTCGCGGGGGGTAAGAGGTTGCGCAGGGGCGGTAAGCGGAGGAAGCGGTTCGGCGTGCCAGTCAGGACGTTTGTGGAAAACCTGTGGCGCTTTAGCAAGACGGGGGCAGTGTGGTTTTGGATTGAACGGGCATACAAGCTTGGGGTTTTTGGTGGTTGAGGTAGTGGCGGGCGCTGGTTCCGCTTCTCCCATCTCAACATCACCACCCGCGCCCTCACTAGCACCGCCGTCTTCACTCTCGCCCTCTGCCTCGCTCTTATCCTCATCCTCAACTTCGTCAGAGTCTGCCTCTTCATCACTGTCATCACTGTCATCACCAGCCTCCGACACCTCGTCGTCCACATCCAGCAGCTCCGTGTTAGCCAACCCAATCTCTTTCATGAACGCCTCAATGTCGGCCACCTGGACATCCTTCGGCTTGCCGGACTCCTTGACTACCAGACCCTCCTCCTCATCCTCATCCGAAGCGATGCCATCAACCAGCGCCAGGTCCTCAGCGGTTCCGCCAAGCTCGAGGATTTCCTTCAGTAGCGCTTCCTGATCAACAGAAGTAGATCCAGCCTTCTTCGGGAATGGGTCCTTGTCCTTGGACGGCTTGTTGCCGGTAGAGGGTCCAGGCTTGGTGCGTTGGGGCTGCCACTGGGGTACCGGTCGTGACTCTCTCTTCTGCTGCTTGGTCGGTCTCGAGGAAGGCTCGGGTTTTGCCTCTCGCTGTTGTGGCTTCTGGGAGTCTTTGAATCGGTCGCTTTGGGGAGGTTGTGGGTCCCTCTTGTCCCCCTTTGTATCGCCGCTCTTGCCCTTTGGGGCGGCCGTGGATGGTCCAGATGACGGCAGCGGCTTCCCCGGCGATTTGTCGCTCGGCTTCTTGCCACCAGCCGACTTCTCCTTGTCCTTTCCCTTTTTGCGGTCCTTGCTTCCTGCCTTCCCCCCACTGCTCTTGGCCTTCTCGAAGTCGCTCTGAATGCGCTGCGTCAATTTGCTCAAAGCATCCGCCGAAAAGACTGGTGCTGCTGCCACCGCTGCCGTATCGTTGCTCGTAGTGGTAGTTCCATCCGACTTTTTCAAGTCCTTCTTTGCCATTCCGCGGGTTGGTAATCGTCTTCAGGAGTCGTGGTCGAGGGAAAAAAAAATACGAGTTCGCGGTGTTTCCTCCCCCCACTGCTGTTGCCCGCCAGTCCCGTGAGCGCGTCCTCACTTTTGGCTTTTTTTTCTTCAGCGCGTGCAGGGATCAACAGTGGCTTGCGTATTTGTGGGAATGGGGTAGAAATGTTTGGTTCCTCCTATCCACGAACCGCCGCAGAACTATGAATTCGAAAAACGCTTCCCAGATTTCCCAGCTGCTGATAGACGAAGAATCAAGCAACTTTTGGTGCAACGCTGAGAAAGTAATGATGCGAGTGACAGCGTGTGCAGGCGGTCTAGCGGGTCTTGGGCTAGAGCATGGGTGGGATTGCTGCCGTCGCCGCAGGTCCCCCAGACTCCAAAGATGACACTAGCACGACACCTCCTACGGCGGCCCACCCCCAATCTCCTCCGCATCTCGCCATGCCTTCGCCGATGCTTGAACGTAGGCAATCGTGTTGCTGTTCTATCGCCCTCGCTCTGACACAGACAGGTTGACCACCGCAACCGGCTGTCCAACTTCTTCGCGCCGAGCGGCGGCATTGCCCGGTCCAAAGATGGCCCGGAAGACATCCACGCGCTCCTCACACGGACGGGCTTCCTGCGGCAGGCCTACTCGGGGATCTTCCACTACCTTCCGTTGGGCGTCCGCGTCCACGAGAAGATCGAGCGGCTGATCGACAAGCACATGCGTAGCATCGGCGCCTCAAAGCTTGCGCTGTCGTCCATATCTACCGAAAAACTATGGGAGAAGAGTGGGCGACTGGCTGGAGGAGAGGCGGAGCTGCTGCGCTTCAAGGACCGCAAGGGAACGCGGTACCTCCTTGCACCCACGCACGAAGAGGAGGTCACCGCGCTCATCGGGAGCCTCGTCGGAAGTCACAAGCAATTGCCACTGCGGGTTTACCAGATCGGACGGAAGTACCGGGACGAACGTCGGCCACGTGCAGGGCTGCTGCGCGGAAAGGAATTCACCATGAAGGATCTCTACACTTTCGACGAGACGGAGGCGGCGGCGCTCGAGACCTACGCTGATGTCCAGGTTGCGTACCGCGCGCTGTTTGACGAGTTGGGACTGCCGTATCTGGTGGCGGAGGCGGCCTCGGGGAATATGGGTGGCCGATTGTCGCACGAGTATCTCTATCCTTCGCCAAACGGCGAAGACACAATCCTTTCGTGCACGTCGTGCAGCTACACCGCCAACTCCGAAGTCGCCGTCCCGCGTCCTTCGCCGCCCAGCCAGCTCCAGCCCTCTTCGTCCGAGATCGGCCTGCACCACTCCATCACTCTGGATCGCAAGACACTCGTCAATACCTACTTCCTGCGCACCTCGAAGAATGCCCTTGGCACGATCGAGCCCAACGAGATCAACCTCCACCGCATCAAAGACCTGGTCCCCGACCTCGACCCGAGTGTGTTGCACCCACTGGACCTGTTCTACGCCAATTTTACGCCCTACCCTGCGCCCGAGGAGGACCAGAAGCACAGCCAGATCATCAATCTGTTCGACAGCGCCCTGCCGTACCCACTCGCCGAATCATCGTTCTCGAATCACACCGACCATAGGAGCTACTCTAGCTTCATCGCTGACAAGCGGATCCCGACCACCTCCATATCCACCTACCCCGCCACCGGTAGCGGTCTGACGCTGCTGAAATCCCGCATCGACGACAGCTGCCCTCGCTGCGAGGAAGGACACCTCAAAACCACCACCGCCATCGAGCTGGGCCACACCTTCCATCTCGGCACGCGGTACACGGTCCCGCTCAACGCCATGGTCAGCACCGCCGGGCAGACCCGTGTGCCCATGCAGCAAGGCTGCCACGGCCTTGGCGTATCCCGCATGATCGCCGCCATCGCCGAAGGCCATCGCGACAGCAAGGGCCTCGGCTGGCCCGCGGTCGTGGCGCCATTCGAGGTGTGCATCATCACGCACTTCTCCGAGAGGCCCGACGACGTCGATACGATCTACGACAGCCTTACCGCCGGCAGCGCCAGGGACGTGGTAGTCGATGACCGCGAGCGCGAGCTGGTGTGGAAGATGAAGGATGCGGATTTGGTCGGATATCCGGTGTTCTTGGTGCTTGGCCGCGAGTGGAAGACGGATGGGCTCATCGAGGTGCAGAGCCGTCGTGCAGGCGTCCAGTCGCTCAGCGTGAAGCCCGAGGATCTGACGCGCGTCGTGGACGAGCTGTTGGAGACGTTGTAAGCGACATAGCTTGTATATTAGGGGTCCGCCGTCTGGGAATGCAGTGCAGTCGGCCAAGCGATTGGTGCTGACATGGTGTGATTGTGCCCGTCCAGCCTCGCCTGTCCGAATGTCCAGCGAGTGGGACCTGGTAGGCCGGCCTGTGACTAGATTCGGTAGGAGCGACCTGCCACCAGCCGGGTTGGTCAGGAATATCTACGGCCAGGCGAGGCGACGAGCAGACTGACACGGAGGGTGAGACCCACCGTGCGGCGGCCGTTCGAGTTTTGATTCGTGACTTTTCCCGCCTCCACTCACTCACTCCTCCCAGACCCATTCGTTCTTCTGAGGCCCCGTTCGACCTTGCCAGCCCCCATTCTGCGTTTGCCCATCGCGCAGCCCACGCCCACAGTATGCGTCATTCAGTCATCTATTCCTCCGGGCGTCGCTGCGCCTCACTAACTCTTCCCGCCGCCAGTCAGCCATCCAAGTCCTCCCGTCCGCGCAGCTGCTGCTGACCCCCGATCGCCATCACCTCTCCAGAGGTCCCATGACACTCCTCGTTCTTCCGGCTCTCCGGCTCCCATTGTCCCCCCCTGACTCCATTGGCGTCCAGTCGGCATTCACGTTCACAGCGCCCCCGCAGTCCTTCCCAACTGCGGCGCAAACAACGCGCACTGTACGGAATTCCCCATGCTGGGTGGGAAATACGGGTGTGGGTAGTGAGGGTAGCAGCGCTCGCTGCCGTAACGAAGGCTTGGAGTCGTCCCCTGCTGCGTGCTCTGCTACGTGCGGGGGCGACTGATGTCTAGACGGGCCGCGATGCCGGTTGTCATCCATCCATCCATCCACCCATCCGTCAAACACACGCTGCATAGCCCCGCTCTGCCGCTGAGACGCAATGCAGCTCGCCGGACACCCCCCACCCCCCCGGTCGAGACTGCCAGGCAAGGGATGGGCTCTTTTTTTTTGTTGTCCCCGCAGAGAATCGCACGCGATATCACTCGCCAGCGCGTCACGTGCTCGGACATCACTGAGCAGTATGGACGCACCTTGGGTCCGAGAAGCCATAAACCCCGTTCTGCATGGAGATGTGCCTGGAGGGTGAAGCCCAGGGCATTCGCAGTAAGGCCTCTTGGAAGCTCGGACCGCCTGCTGGCCGGGTGGCGAGAACGCCCAGCAGCACCTGCTCCCATAATATATTTGTTGTAGCCCATACGAAGTGAAGTCGAGATGGAGAAACTTGGGGGCTCGGTGGGGGGGTCTGTTAACTCTCTTTGGACAGATCACGAAAAAAAAAACTGTCCAGGACTTCGCATCCGTTCCCAGCAACCTGCACCTGCCCTGGTCAACAACACATGGCCGCGAAAGGGGACCGGGGCCACCTGCTCTCCGAGTTAGGCTCGCCATGATCAAGCCGGTCGTATGCGAGTATTGAACAGATATATATATATAAAAACATGTATGGACGAAATCCCCCCCCCCGTCGACGTACCGGTGGATGATGGCGGAGTGAGGTTTAGGTATTGTTTTGTTGTTGGTGCGATAATTGCCACTCCCGGGGGCCAGTCGTCAGCCCCCGCAGGATCGGGCCGCCGTGCTGCCTTCCATTTCCGACTCGGGCGTTCCGCTTTGGGCCTGGCTGAAGTGGTCTGCGAGCCAAACGCGGCGGATTCTCCCACGCGACCTCCGCCGCCCGCCGAGTGGCGCCGAGTGACGCCCATGACGCACGCACACACGCACGCACGCACGTCGCCCGTGGCTGACTGACGGTAAGTACGCATCGTGCAGGCACACTATGTATGTGCATCTATGTACGTAGGGCCGTCCATCGACAGACATGTGCGTGGGGGGTTCATGTTCTGCGTCTCGGCGTCTTATTTTATTTTATTTTATTTTATTTTATTTTTTTATTCATTTCTCCATTTTACGCGAATAATAGACGGGGAAAAAAAAAAAAAATTAATATGTAATCGAACTGGCCCTTTCGACACCCGCCGCCGCACCCCCCACACATGTAACATGTAGTTACATACATGCACCCGTTTCGTGTCTGCGATTGGAGAACGCCTAGTCCGGATGCATCGCTCGAAGAAGAAAAGAAAAAAAAAGCAAAGAGACACACACACCCTCTTGGAGGAAAGAGCGAGGGAGTGAGCAAAGTGAGACATGGAGAAGCCGCCGAGCTCGAAGCGTCTCGCTGCGCTGCTTACCCGTTTGCAGAAGGCTGGCGGGTAGACGCTCGAAGTGCGTGGTGGGTGGGGGGGGGGAGATAGAGTGGATATGTACTCTACATACTTAGTTATGTCATCCGCGGGGTGGGTGTGCTCAGCCTTGCCGATCACCGATTCTAGAGCGCGCTGGCTGCTCGCAGAGCCTCCGGCTGAAGAGACGTGGGTGTGGGGTGAGGTTGTGGCCTGTTCTGTCTGGCTGGCTGGCTGGCTGGCTTACTCTAACTAGATAGATACATAGGTGAGATGGCCACCAGCAGCAGCACCGTCGCCACCCACCCCCGCGAGGTCGGTACGCGCGCGACGACGGGAAAATCGAACGGAGGCGCAGGGCTGGCATCACATATCTACATCTAGATATCAGGAATGTGGGGGAGCGGGCTAGATCTGAGTCGTGCATGCGGGGTTGTCCGTCCATCCGTCCCGTCCGTGCCGCCGACGATGAGATTAGATTAGCTCGATGCGCGCGCGCGCGCGGACGAGCGAGTGACGGCGCGTGATGGCGTCCCTGGGGCGGGAGAGCTTTGTTTTTTGTTTGTTCATTACATGCTCGGCGGGGCGGGAGGGCGGCGGCAAGCGTCGCGAGCAGTCTCCTGCAGGGACCGAAGGGGCGCCCCATCCACCATCCGCCTGTCGTCGCGGATGCGCTGTTCGCATTGCCCGGTCGCATTGATGGTTGGCTCGTGCCTGCGTGCGATGCTTGCTTTTGCGGAGTCCGCCGGTTCATGCTCCCGCCGGCCGTCCAGCGCTGCGTCCGCCGCCCGGCGCCGGCACAGCCTCCGGCAACGCCAGCGCGCGCGGAGGAGGAGGAGGAGGAGGCACGGAGTGTCCCCGCACTTCTCTTCTCCCACGTGCGCCTCTCCTCCGTCCGGGGAGACCGTTTGTTCTCTCTGCGCGCGCTCACACCACACACACACACGGCCCCGCCTCCAGCCGCTGCGACGGTGCAGGACAAGAAACAAGCAAAAGCGATGACGTCCCTCGCACGTGCGTGTGAGTGTGCACGGCTCCGGACGAGCGCAGGCGATGCGTCATCCGCCTTGGACTGCCGTGAGGCTGCTGTTTTTAGTATCGTTCCTCCGTGCTCGGTGGGGACACCGCATGATGCGGTGTGTGTCGGCGGTGTGCAGGCGGTGGGCGGTGGGCGGTGGGCGGTGGGCGAGCAGCGAGCAGCGAGCAGCGAGCAGTCAGATTGCCGAGGCGAGCGGGGCGCGACGATGACTCGGCCATGCATGGAACATGGAACACTCCGGAACGTCTTCTCTTGCATGCCCCGCACTGCACACAGCGCGGCACGTGCGGGCGCCGATTCTGGGCCCGGCCACCAGCCTCTTCCGATTTGCTCCGTGCGGCGCTGGTTCCGCAGCGCCCGGCTGCGAGCAGAGCCCCCCCCGTCCCCTCCCCAGTGTGCAGCCGTGTGCAGCCGGTCCGGATCGCAATCCTGCCGCCCAGCGGTCTGGGCTGGATACATATCTACTGTATCGCCGGCAGGACTGCCCTGTCTCGGCGTGCAGGCGGTGCAGATGACTCGACCGCCCGACTCGCCGCGACGGGCGTCCTCCTTGCTGCGGCTGGTCGCACCGGAGATAGGGCGTGCAGCGACCCGGCCCGCCCGCATCTGGCCGTCCCCCCGCCGCCCAGCCAGTCGCGGGCGACTCGGTCGGAAAGGAAGGAAAGGGACGTCCGTTCGCGGTTCTGTTTCCCCTCGCTCGCGCACATAAAGAAAGGGAAAGAAAAAAAGAAACGAAAAGAAAAGAAAAAAAGAAAAGAAAAGAAAACAAAAAAAGCCGCACTCCCTACACACGCCGAATGCGGCCATCCGTCGGAAACCCGGAATCCCCGCTTGCAGCGTCGAGCCGCCGCCGTCTCCAGACCACCACCACACCCACACACACCGCGCCCATCTCACCGCCCTGCGTCGCATCGCCCGCCCATCGCCCGCCCATCGCCCGCCGCATCTCGCTCCGACACGAGTCCGGTCCGGTTCCTCCCGCGCTGCTCCGGCCGCCGCCGCCGGCAAAGCGACCGCGAGTGATTGCGCGTGTGTCGCACCGCCCGTCGCTCCGCTGTTGCGGCCCCGCCCCGCCACGGCCGGTTCCAGACTCCGCCGGGGGGGCAGACGCCTACGCACACACCTGCGTCGGTCGCCGCGGATGCAGATATTTCACGCTGCACGCGGGCAGAGCGAGCGCGGGGCTGGGTGATGCACGGACGCGGGGGGAAGCTGATAGTCTGGGGAATCCCGGTCTGGCCCGTCCGTCGCGTCCGTCTCTCCCTTCCTGTCCGTCTCTCTACTCTATGTACGCAAACGCTCGAGCGATATACTGTACATATCTGCGCAGACATCCTGCGTGCGTGCGTGCGTGCATAATCACCGAAGAACGATCGCGGCCGTCCGTTGGCTCGAGCGAGACTGCGGAAAGAAGGAAACATTCCTCTCTCTCTCTCTCTCTCATCACACACTACAGCGCCCCTCGCTCATCTCCAAAACCCCCAACCCGCTTCCGCGCCCCGTCGCTCATTTCGCGGCCGTCCATCGCTCTTCCCGCGGGGGGGCGGGGCGGGCTGCGAGAGGCGGGGTTGGTGGATGTCATCTGGACATATCTAACCAGATAGATACATATCGCGCGTGCGCTCCATGCACCCCGCAATCTCGCCCCCGGCCAATCACGCGCCAGTGCATGCTCTCTCACATGTCTGAACCCGCCCCCGGCCAATCACGCGCCAGTGCATGCTCTCTCACATGTCTGAACCCGCCCCCGGGAAGTGTCGTTCCCCGTCTGTGGCGACACTCGCCATCCAACTGGCGCTTACTCAGCCTCCGTCGGCGGCTTTGCACTCCATCAGTATTTATCTCAATGTCTACATACATATGCACATGTCTAGATAGTGCGGGATGCGGTGGGGGACAGCCCCACGGATGCCAAGCATATGTAGGTAACTACTAATAACTACTCTCCTTCCCCCCACGCCCCACGCCCCACGCCCCCCACGCCTCTCATTGGCTTCCTCCGCGGATATTTGGATATCATACACGCCCTCCCCCTGTGTTGTGAACCAGATCTTCAATCTTCAGAGTTCTTTTTCCGTATCTGGGTATCTGCTCTGCTCGCACAGGGCTATCGGCGATTGCTCCAGAAAACAACGCTAGTACAGACGCAGTCAATCGGCAGCGAGACTGCCACCGTTGTTGTTGGCTACATGATATCTATCTATGTACATATCTAGCGTGTGGGTAGCTGGTTGGTTGAGCCGCACGGCGAATATCGTATCTAGCTGCCACCAGTTGGCGTACACACATAGCCAGCTGTATCCAACCTGACTGTATTCGCCACAGCTCTCCCCTCATTTCTCGGCTCGCTCTCTGGTCTCTGGTGTACGTATTGGCGGTGTTGGTGTTGTTCGTGACGCTATGTAGATTATAGCTCGAATCCGCTCGTTCGCAACCTCTAGAGTACATATGTATACTGTGGCCTCAGATAATCCTGGGCGTACGTGCAATCGCCTGCAGACTTCCACACTGCACCCCTGCATAGATATCCTTCCACGGGACGTGGAGAACGTCCATGCATCATAGTTATCTACATATGTATACAAAGTACATAGCCGCCCGCAGATCGCCGCACAGAGGGCTCGCGCACCGACCACCATCCCGCGGGGAGATTGGCTCGCTGTGCGGCGCTGGTTGGATGGATATGTTCCAGTGGCAGCGACGGGAGATTACATGTTGCAACACGGCAGATGGATGGCAGATGGATGGCAGATGGTTCCTTTCTCCCCGTGAAACACGTCGAGCTGAAGCGATCCCGTCGCCCAATCGATTGTATGTACAGTGTTCACCCCGCGTGCAACCGCAACCACAGCAACAGCAACAGCAACAACAACAGCAACAACAGCAACAGCAACAACAGCAACAGCAACAACCGCAATAGCAACAGACACTCTCGATGCCAACAACCGCAAAGTCAATCCAAAAGAGAAAAAAATAAAATAATAATCCAGTCTACGCTTTCGGCACCAGCCGCACGTAGCCCTTGGCCTCCAGGTAGTCGACGATGAGCTTGACCGCGTCCTCGACGCCGACCTGGTCGGTGCGGATGCGGATCTCGGGGCTGGCGGGCGCCTCGTACGGCGCCGACACGCCGGTGAAGTCCTTGATGACGCCCTGGCGCGCCTTCCGGTAGAGGCCCTTGGGGTCGCGCTGCTCGGCGACCTCGAGCGGCACGTCGATGTGCACCTCGACGAACGGGATGGGCGGGCTGGCGGCGTCGTGCAGCGCGCGCGCCGCCGCGCGGTCGGCCACGTACGGCGAGATGAACGACGAGATGGCCACCGTCGACGCGTCCGCGAACAGCCGCGCCACCTCCGCGATGCGCCGGATGTTCTCGTTGCGGTCCGCCTCCGAGAAGCCGAGGTCCTTGTTCAGGCCGAAGCGCACGTTGTCGCCTTGCCCCGGCACGGCGGCCGGTCAGTCGGAGAGGCGCGCGGGGGACAAAAGGGAGCTGTGTACGTACCGTCGAGCCGGTATGCCGTCACGCCGTTGCGCAGCAGGTGCTGCTCCAGCGCCGTCGCCACCGTCGACTTGCCCGACGCCGACAGCCCCGTCAGCCACAGCGTCAGCCCCTGCTGGCCGTTGAGGCTGTTGCGCTCCTCGCGCGTGAGGCCCTCGTGCCAGGTGATGTTCCTGCGGCGCCGTGTTCAGCTCCGCGATCTCGCTGGGCGCCGAGGAGGGAGCACTAACGTTGCCATTATTGCGACTGAGGGGGGTTTTTTTTTGTTGTTGTTGGTGATTCTATTTTCGGTGCGACGAGCGCGGGGTTCTCGGTTCGGAGCGGACGGAACGACGGGCAGGGGGAACCACCTTGCGTGCAGCTGTGTCGAGCGGTGACGAGCGATGAGGATGGGGAGGGAAGAAGGAGAGGAGGAGGAGGAGGAGGAGGAGGAGGAGGAGGAAAGAAGACGATCGATGCTCTTTCCCAATGTGTTTTTATTTTCAGCGACGCGGGCGTTTATTTTTCATTCCGTTTTGTTTCCCGGCGATTGCGTGATTTGACGCTTGCGGCTCGTCTCGTCTCGTGCCGATGCGCCCTTGCCCGATGTCAACTGCGTGCATAATGGTATGCATACGTATGTATCTATGTATCTACACACATATACATCTATACGTGTAGAAACCTATGTACATACGTGTAGATATCTCTGCCCCGCGTGTCCGTCCCGTCCCGACGCGACGCGGACGCGAGCCTTTCCGCGTCGAGGCGGTCGAGTCGAGTCGGGCTGTTGCTCGCGTTGGCGCCGCGGCTAGAGTCGCAGCGGGCGACAGCACATCGGGCCGAACGGCGGCTGCAGCCAGGCCGCCTTCGCTTTCCAAGAACAGCGACGGCGCCCGATCGTATGTAGTGTGGGGAAGCGATGCACGCCAACACGACAGGACGCTTCGTCCGGGCCGATCTGCGCGCGAGGGATGTGCTTCCGATGCATGCAGCTGGTACATACATGCAGCGCATAAGTTCGTGTAGACTATGTACGTATATAGACTGCAGATAAGTATCTACCGTATCTATGTATCATATGTATCATATGTATCATATGTATGTATGTATCTCGATTAGAGGACACATCACCCCGTCGTGCAGCGGCTGCTCCTGCTCGGAAGGGGAGGCGCAGCCGCCAGGCCTCGTCCTCCCCAGCCACGGCGAATACTTCGGCCCTTGAAGTGGGCGCTCGCTCGATGAACCCGCGATCGTCGCAGTCAGTCGACGCACGTACGCACGCACGCACACAGGAACTGCCGACGACGACGGCGCGGCTGTTGCTGCTGCTGCTGCTGTTCCTGCTTCATGCACGATACTCTACATACACACGTAGAGTATGTCCAGCGCTGTTCTGGAGATATCTACGCACTGTACGGACAGCGAGCGCGCGCCGTGCACTCGATCGATCAACATGCGCAGCGCGATCCCCCCTCCCGCCCGTTCCCCCGGCACAAACATCGAGATTTTCTGCCTTCATCGCGCAGGATGTTTCCCACGACGATGGCGGTGCGGGTGAGTTGTTTCTCTCCCATCGGGCGCGGTGGGTGGCGACGACGGTGGGCCCGCGGCTCGCGGCTCGCGGCTCGGTAGATATCTGCCGCGCCCCACGCGGTGGTTCCGGGCGAAACCTGAAGACTTCTATCTGGCTTCTGGATACATATTCTGTGTATATAAATAGATAGCTACACAGATACATACCCGGAATCTCGGTTGCCCCCCCCCCCCTCCCTTGCGCCTTCCGTACTGCTCCGTCAGGCTCCAGCCCGGGCCATTTCGCGGCGTGTGGCTGAATCCCACCGTGATTATTATTGTCTGTTCCTCGTTTCAACTTTCTCCTCGGGGACGTTCCGGTTTACATACTCTACATACTCTTGGATATCTACCTTAGCTCGGTATCTAGCTGCCCCACAGGGCGTGTTTCGAAACGATCCCCCGTGGGTTGGGTGGGTTTTGGCGTGGGGTCGGGACGGGAATTGGGCCGATCTGGGATTCGTGGGGGGGGAAGGGGAAGGAGGGTCGCCGCCTCGCTCCGACCGCTTTCTGACGACGGGGTCTCACGGCCTCGCGGAAATTGTCGCCGTCGCGAGGGAAAAAAAAAACAAAAACAAAAACAACGGACACAACCGTGGCTTTGGTCGCTGGGAAGACGGGGTTCCTCGGAGAAACGACGAAGGAGGGGGGGGCGCCCTCGTCCGCCCTGTGGCGCGAGAGTAGTGACGGCGCTGCTCGATGGCTCGGCGGAAGTCCATGCAGCTTCGTTGGCAACACTTATCGCCGCATCTCCGCCGCCTCTGCTTGGCGACATCGCCAGATGGCAGCGATCGCACGCGCGCACGATCCTGCGCAGGTGCAGCCGTGGATATTACATAGAGTATTGGGCGCTTCGGATGTGCAAAGTAGAGTACTCTGCACACATCTATGTAGATATATAGCGTGCGCGCTTTCTGCACCGTTCCCGCCAGCACAAAACCAGTGCCATCTAGATGGATGGGGCACATCTGTAGAGTATCTATCTGTGTATGTGTATGCTGTGCACTGCCCGCGTATCTATCGTCTCGCCGCGCGCAGACACCGCACAGCATACAAACATATGTTCATATCGACATATGTTCATATCGACATATGTTCATATCGACATATGTACATATCGACATAAGTATGCATCGACATATGTATCCCTCAACTTGCTCATGATATGTCTCTATGCATGGCGTATGTGTGTATCCGCCCCGTCACGCGTCCCCCTCCCCGCAATCCGGGCCGCCCTTCGATAGCGGCGCCGCTTCTCGCACCGCAGCGGCTGGACTGGCCGGAACCCGGACCGTCCGTACCGTACCACTCCCGCGGGCGTCGGCGGGGCTCGAGCCCAATCCAACACGGCGAGCACCCAACTGCCCGAGAAGGAAAGGCAGCTCCACGCCCCCCCACTGCTGCCCGTGGGAGCTGCGAAATGGCGAGGGGGTTTGCCGTGAGTAATAGCTTTATTCGCATCTGCCGTCCGTGGGGAGGACCCGGGTATGATACATAGCGCCCGCAACCCCGTACCCGTACCGCAGCACCGGTGCCGGGAGTGTGCGGTGCTGGGAGACAAAAAAGCAAAACAAAACAAAAAAAAACAAAAAAGAACGACCGGGGGCCCAAACTGCCGGTTCGGTGCGTTTCCCTTTTGCTTTGTTTCTCCCGGGGGGGGGGGGGGGGTGTGGGGGGGGGGTGGCGTCGGGGGGGGGGGGGGCGGAGAAAGAGCAGAAGTAAGCCGAGCGGGGGCGGGGGGGGGGGGGGGGGGGTGTTGGGGGGGGGGTGGGGGTGCG
>Ga0307516_10002071_pt1 | contig 27317 bp, 23 predicted proteins | sample 19_EM_MG_FD_203310 | JGI IMG/M metagenome (GOLD analysis project Ga0307516, IMG submission 203310) | Populus trichocarpa ectomycorrhiza microbial communities from riparian zone in the Pacific Northwest, United States - 19_EM | ecosystem: Host-associated > Plants > Roots > Unclassified | place...
CACGGCGGCTTGTCCGTAGTTGATGTCGAGATGTCCGACGTCGGGCAGATTGCCGACGTTGCCGGCCATCGCTACGTACAGTTGATTTTCGATGGCGCGCGCTTGCGCGCAGTAACGCACGCGCAAGTAGCTTTGGCGGGTGTCGGTGCAAAACGGTACGAACAAGATCTCGGCGCCCAGATCGGCCAGGTAGCGCGCCGCCTCCGGAAATTCGATGTCGTAACAAATCAACACGCCGATGCGCGTTTTTGGCGCGTCTATCGGTCGCAGCGAGTAGCCGCCGGACATGCCCCAGGCGCTACGTTCGGTGGGCGTGATGTGCAGCTTTGGCTGGGCGACGACCTGGCCGCTCGGCAAACAAGTGAAGGCGACGTTCAGCAGCCGTTCGCCTTCGAGCACGGGCAAGCTGCCGGCAATGATGGTCAGGCCGTGCTTCATGGCCAAATCGCGCATCAGCCCTTCGAAGCGCTCACGGTAGCCAGCCAGGCGACGCATGCCTTCTTTGGCGGTGATGGCGTCTTCCATCGAGAGCAGCTGCGCCGACACCAGCTCAGGCAGCAGCAAAAAATCGGCGCGGTAGTCGGCGGCCACACCGACGAAATAGGTTATCTGCTTGGCGAAATCTTCGAAGCTCGAGATGCGGCGCATCTGGTATTGCACACAGGCGATGCGCGCTTTGCGCTCGCCGTCGGCGGCGCGTCGGTAGTCAGGGTTCAGCCACTCGATCAGGCTCGCGTAGTTCTTGCTGCGCGCGTCGTGGATGTAGTTCGGCATCACGCTGCGTAGGGCGAAGCCCTCGCGCAGCTGAAAGCTCAGCACGAGATCGCGAAGCTCGCCGTTCACCACGCGCGCCGCGTATTCTTCGGGCGTCATGCCTGCGCCCTGCTGGCTGTAGTTCCAAAGCCGGCCGCCAGCCAAAATGCGCCGCTTGTTCAGGCGCCGGCACAGCGCTCGCCGCGCTTCGTACAACGCGGCACCGACGCCCTGGCCGCGCGCCTCGGGGTGCACGTACACGTCGGCGCCGTAGAGCGTGTCGGCTTCGGGGTCGTGATTGGTGAAATAGCCGCTGTCGGTGATGCCGGGCCAGGTGTGATTGCGTAGCGGGTCCGGCCCCAAATCTACGATCAGGCTCGCGACCGCGCCGACGATGCGGCCCTCGAGCTCGGCGACCAGCTGGCCCTGTGGGAAGACGCGCTGGTGGCTGACCAAGTGCCGCTCGCCCCACACGACGTCTTCAGTGGCCATCGCGGGATAGGCAAGCTCGTTGAGCTGCACCAGCGTGGGGACGTCGGCGCGAGTGGCTTCGCGCACGAGAATACGGGGATTGACGCTGGCCATGCGACCACTTTGCGACGCGAGCGCCCGCGACTCAAGCCCGAGCGCCGAGCCTCACGAAACGCGCGTCGTCGCGAAGCGATCGCGGACATTGTCTTGGAAGAATTTGCCCTTGGAGCCAGCTTGGCGAAACGCTGACCAAAGCTCGGCCGGTACGTCGGCGTAGCGATAGACGCCGCCGTTCGTGAACTCGACTTCGAGCGTTGCCGTGGCGCGCTCGTAACCGATCGAACGCAGGCTGGAAGAGTCCACGACTTGGCGCAGCACGGCCACATTTTAAGCGGCCTTAGCCAGCGGTGACAGTGGCGCATTTTCCGACTCGGAGAGCACGGCCGCGGTCCGAGGTGCGACGCTGCCGCCCGGTTCGGGCTCCGGGGGGGGCGGGACAACGTGCGACACCTGGACGATGGGCAAGAGCGAGAGGTTCCACAGCTGCTCGTTCCACGCGGCATTTCGGTAGGGGTAGGCCATGAGCGTTCTCTGGGTGAGGAGGCTCGCGATTCGCGGCCTCTGCTGAGACGACGTTCGAGGCGCATCCAGATCGACATCGGTCGGTTGGCCAGGCCACTTTTTCCCGCCGCCGCTGGGCGGATTAGCGGGCGAAGATGAGGATGCTGTTGGCGGGGATGGTGAGGCCGGCGGAGGCGGGCAGGCCGTGGAGGGGCTCGGGCACGGCGACGACTCCGCCGTCGTTGCCTTGCAGGTTCGGGTTGACGAAGTGGTCGTAGACGTCGCTGTTGAAGATTTCGCGCCACGCGCCAGCGTGAGGAAATCCGAGCCAGTAGGAGCCGTCGTAGAAGGTGGTTTCGTTCAGGCTGACGACCACCACGACGTCGTGGCCGGCGCCCGGAACCCAGCGCTGGAAGGCGAAAATGCGATTCTCTTCGTGCACGTGAAAGACGTTGAGCCCGTCAGCCGAGAGCGCCGGCTGCTCGCGCCGCAGCCACGTCAGCTCGCGCGTGAAGCGATGGTGATCGGCCATGTCGCGATCGGCGCCCTGAAGCCCCGCCCACCAGATGAGTAGCTCGGGTCGGCCCTGCCAGTCGGTCCAGTATTTGTCCTCCAAGAATTCTTGGCCCATGAACAGCATGGGCACGCCGGGCGCAGTGAGCAAAAGGCCCGTCGCGACTCGCGAGCGGCTGCGCGCGTACCAAGAGCGCGCGTCTGCGCCGTCGGCTAGCTGCGCGATGCGCGGCTGCTTGTCGTCGTGGTTGTAGTCGAGCAGATCGTGATTCTCGATGCACTGAAAGGTCGACCAACGACCGGGCAGCTTGTGGGTGAAGTAGAGTGCGTCTCGCAGCCAGCCGAGATGGATCGCTGCGTCGCGTCCCGCGGTGGTTCGTGCAATGAGACCGCGAATGCCTTCTCTCAAGACGTCGCTGTAGCCCACGTCGAAGCCCATGCCGGCTGGCGGCTCTGCGACGCCGCGCCAGGGCTCGCCAGCCCAATATTCGGCGATCTGCACGGCCCCAGGTTTCGCGAGCCGTACGGCGTGGCTCAAATTTTGGCAGAAGAACCAGCCGCCGTGCTCGTCCATCACCGTGACTTGGTCGTAGCGCAAGCCGTCGAGGTGGTATTCGAGCAGTAGCGCGCGCGCGTTGTCGATCAGGAACTTCTGAACTTCCGGCTTCTGGTAGTCGAAGACGAGGCCGCCGGCGTGCCCGTCGCGCGTGAAGTACAGGCTCCGTGCGTTGTCGCCCGGCTCTTGTCGATCGAAAAAGTACAGTGACTGGTCGTCGAAGTCGCCGCCGGCGTGGTTGTAGACGACGTCGGCGATCACGGCGATGCCGTACAGGTGGCAGAGGTCGATGAAGGTCTTCAGTTGATTGACCTGCCCGCTCAGCTCATCGAGCGAGAGCGGCTGCTCGCCTTTGGCGGCGAGCAGCCGGTTCACGAGCGCCAGGTAGGGCTCGAGCTCGCTGCGCCGCACCGAGTAGTCCATCTCGGGCGAAAACAGGTCCGTGCCGTTGTAACCGAGGCTGCTGGCAGTTTGAAATTCCTGGAAGGGCAGGGGCATCACCGCGTTGATGCCCAAATCGGCCCAGTATTCGATGCGCTCGACGGCATCCAAGAATTTGCAGACGCGGTGCGGGCGCAGGTCACGACCTTGTTCATCTTCGGCGTAGTACACGCCGAAATGAAACTGATACACGATAAGCTCGGCGAAAGCCGGCGCGCGGAATGCCGTGTCGCGCCACGGATAGGTGTTCGGGCTGCGCACGATGCAGGAGCAGTTGGGGTAGCTGTCAAAGGCCAGCTCGCGCGCGTAGGGGTCGCGCTTGAAGCCCTCGGAGCCAGTGCCGACGACGTAGAAGCGGTAGGTGTCGCCGTCTTCGACGCCGGGGAAGAAGCCGCCCCAATTCCCCTGCGCATCGCGCCGCAAGAGCTGAGCGTCGGGCTTCGGCCATGGCTCGCGGTCCGGCGCGGTCGGGAAGGCGACGTAGACGGCGCTGGCGTTCGGCGCCCAGCAGCGGAAGGTTGCGCCGTCGGCTACGAGCGTGGCGCCGAGCGGGGTATCAGGCGTCAGATGCTCTTGCGAGGCGGGCATGCGCGCGCGAGCGTGCAGTGAGAGCCGCAGGCCCGCAATAGCGATTTGTCGCTGCCTCAGCCGCCTTGAGCGCCGCCAGCGGCCGCGCCCGCGACGACGAGATTGACGAGGCCACGCACGAAGGCGTCGTCGATGGGCTCGCGCTTCCAGTGGGCGCGACTGTGTAGCGGGCCGAGCAGCGCGGCGGCGATGAGCTGAGGGTCGCTGCCTTTCGGCAGCTCGCGGCGTTTGATGGCGCGCTCGAAGATGACGAGCGGCACCGCGGGCCTTTCGTCACGCAATCGCCGCATGAGGGTTTGCATGTCGGGATCGGTGTGACTTAGCAGCACCGAGTGCATGATGGCGCGGTGGCGAGGCGTCTCCATGCGTGCGGCGAACCAACGCAGCACCTCGAGCAAGTCGTCTCGCAGTGAACCGGTGTTGGGCGGCTCGGGATCTTCGTCGCGCAGAGAGAAGAGCGCGGCCCCGACCAGGTCGACCTTGGCCGGCCAGCGCCGATAGATGGTCGTCTTGTTGACGCCGGCGCGGGCGGCCACCGCTTCGACCGACATGCCCGCATAGCCGTGCTCGGCGAAAACCTCGAGGGTCGCTGAAAGCACTTCGCTCACGACGCGGGCGCTGCGCCCCCCGGTTCGCGGACGCGCTTTGCTCGCGCGGGGCTTGCTAACCCTGCGGGTAGATTCGGCTTTTGCGAGCGTTACCATTTCTTAACGCAACCAGCTGTTGCTTTTATAGCTCCAGATGCTAGCTAATGCAACCTAGAGTTGCGTTAAGTATTGGCGCAACCGACCGTACCCTCCCCGCGTAACGTCGATCAGAGAAAGCCCCAGCCATGAGCTCGCCCGCGGCAGCTGCCAAGTCTTCACCTTCTACCTCGCCCGCGCCGGCTGTTGCGCCCGTGGCCGCCGTGCCTGCGCCGACGCCAGCCCCGCCCCAGGGCAGCAAGCGCCGAGTGATCATGCTCTCGCTGCTCGGAGCCTTCATTTTGAGCGGCCTGGGCTGGTGGGTGCTGCACCGCGGACTGGAAACGACCGACGACGCACAGATCGATGCCGACGTCGTTGCCGTGCCGAGCCGCGCAGGCGGCACGGTGACGGCCGTCCACTTTACCGACAACCAACGCGTCGAATCCGGCGCGCTTTTGGTCGAGCTCGACGACGCGCAAGCCAAGGCCAAGCTGGCCCAGGCCGAAGCCGAGCTGCTCGGGGCGAAGGCCTCGGCCGACGCCGCGAATGCGACGGCAGAGCTGACCGAGCGTAACGCTTCGGCGGGTCAAAATATTGCGCGCGCGTCGCTCACCGGTGCAGCCGTGGCGGTCACTGCGACGTCCGATCAGATCGCTGAAGCCAACGCAAATTTGGCTTCGGCGACGGCCCAGCGCGACAAGGCCAAGCAGGATTTGGACCGCACCAAGCAGCTGTTTGCGACCGGCGCCATCGCCAACGCAGCGCTCGAGGCGGCACAGGCCAGCTTCGACAGTGCGCAAGCCGTGCGCGACAGCGCGGAGGCACGCATCATTACGCTCAAGAGCTCGACCACGCAGGCGCGAGCTCGCGTGAGCGAAGCGTCGGCGCGCTTGGGCCAGGCCAGCGACACTTTGCCGTCGCAGGTGGCCGAAGCCAGGGCGCGCGCGGCTTCCGCGCAAGCGCGCGTCGCCATGACCGAAGCCATGCGCGATCTGGCCAAGCTCGATCTTTCGTACACCAAGATCTTCGCGCCGCACGCGGGCATCGTCTCGCGGCGCAGCGTGGCGGAGGGGCAGCTGGTCTCCGCGGGTCAGGCCGTGGTGATGCTGGTGCCCGACGCGCGCAAAGGCGACGCGGTGTGGGTGACCGGCAACTTCAAAGAGACGCAGCTGGCCAAGATGCAGATCGGTCAACCGGCGACCTTGACCGTTGACGCCTACGGCCGCGAGCTACACGGCAAGGTCGAGAGCTTCTCGGGCGCCACCGGCGCGCGTTTTGCGCTTTTGCCGCCCGACAACGCGACCGGCAACTTCACCAAGGTGGTGCAGCGCGTACCGGTGCGCGTGAAGCTCGCGGACGCGCCGCCCGATTTGATGCTGCTGCCCGGAATGTCGGTCGAGCTGACCGTCAACACGCGCTAGTGCCATGAGCGGCGCTACGCTTCCGCTTCCGACCGCGGTCGTGCCGGACAAGGCGCGACGCTGGCTGATCGCCATCAGCGTTTCGCTGGGCGCGCTGCTGGAGATCATCGACACGTCCATCGTCAACGTGGCGATGCCGCAAATGCAGGCGTCGCTCGGTGTCACCCTGACCGAGGTGGGCTGGGTCGTCACCAGCTACGCCATCGCCAACGTGATCATTTTGCCGCTGTCGGCCTGGCTCGGCGACACGTTCGGCAAGAAGCGCTTCTTCGTGTTCTCGCTGATCTCGTTCGTCGCGGCCTCCATGCTGTGCGGCATGGCGCACTCGCTCGGCATGCTGATTTTCGCGCGCGTGCTGCAGGGGCTGTTCGGCGGCGGACTTTTGGCCAAAGCGCAGTCGTTTTTGTGGGAGACCTTCCCGCCCGAAGAGCGCGGGCAGGCGCAAGCGCTGTTCGGCATCGTGGCCATGGCGGGTCCGACGCTCGGCCCGACCTTGGGCGGCTACATCGTCACCAACCTGGATTGGCGCTGGATTTTCTACGTCAACTTTCCAGTTGGCCTGCTCGCCATCTCGATGGCCGCGACGTTCGTGCCCGAAGATGGACCGAACAAACCCAGCGGCAAGGTCGACTGGCTTTCGCTAGTGCTGATGGCCACGGGGCTGGGCGCGCTGCAGACCTTTCTCGAAGAAGGCTACTCCGACAGCTGGTTCGACTCCCCGTTCATCGTCGCGTGCGCAGCGGTCGCCGCGATTTGCATCGGTTGGTTCATCGATCGACAATTGTCGAGCCAGAACCCGGTCGTCGATCTGCGCGTGCTGCGCTACCGCTCGCTGTGGGCCGGCTGCCTCGCGTCGGCGGTGCTCGGCATGGGTCTTTACGGCGCGATGTTCGCCGTACCCATATTTGCGCAAGGCGTCATGCGCTACACCTCCCAGCAAACCGGCATGCTGATGCTCCCGGGCGCAATTGCGTCCGCTTTTGGCATGCCGGTCATGGCCCGCCTGCTGCGCAGCTTCGAACCGCGCGTGCTGGTCGCGGGCGGCTCGGTGTTGGTGATTTTCTCGCTGTGGATGCTGTCGGGTATGAACCCGCAGACCAACGAAGAGTCGCTGTACTGGCCGCTGATCATCCGCGGCTTCGGCACGGTGATGATGTTCTTGCCCATGAGCATGGCGACCTTCGGCGCCGTGCCCGTCAAAGACGTGGGCAAAGCCACCGGCCTTTACAACCTGACGCGCCAGCTCGGCGGCAGTATTGGTATCGCGATCTTGACCACGCTGCTTACGTCGCGCACGGCCTTTCACCGCTCGGTCTTGGTCGAGAAGCTAGGCCAGACCGACGTTGCGACCATGGACAGGCTGCGCATGCTCACCGCAAGCTTCATGGCCAAGGGTTTCGATCCGGCGTCGGCCAAGGCGCAGGCACTCACGGTGCTCGACGGCAGTGTGAACATGCAGGCGTCGGTCATGTCGTTCGCTGATTCGTTCTTCCTCGTGGCGCTGGTGTTCTTGCTCACGATGCCGCTGATCCTGCTGCTCGGCAAAGTGAAGCCCGGCGCGAAACCCGGCGCTGCCGCGGACGCTCACTGAGCTGCCCACCGCCCGGGCGGAATCCCCCGGGTGAGAACATGTTAACCTGCGGCCGGTCCGCCATGGCTGACACCGAGCAGCAGACGGGCGCTCTGCCCGACATCGACAGCGAAGAGCAAGAGCTCTTGTGGGGTGGGCGCATTCAGGTGCGCGGCGAGATCGGCCGTGGCGCGATGGGTCAAGTGCTGCTCGGCTTCGACACCAAGCTGCGCCGCGAGATGGCGCTCAAAGTCACGCATTTGCCGCGGGGCGAAATCCCGCGCCAGCTGCTGGCCCGCTTCGTGGAAGAGGCGCAGGTCAACGCGCAACTCGAGCACCCGAACATCATTCCCGTGCACGACTTGGGGCTCGACCCGATGGGGCGCGCCTATTTCTCGATGAAGCTCGTGCGTGGCCGCTCGCTCGAAGAAATTTTGGAGGCGCGCCTGAACGGCGACGAAGCGACCTTGTCCGAGTTCGGCTTGCGTCGCCTGCTCGGCGTTTTTCTGCAGGTGTGTCTGGCCATGGACTACGCGCACGCCCGCGGCGTGATTCATCGCGACTTGAAGCCAGCCAACGTGATGATCGGCGACTTCGGCGAAGTGTGCGTGATGGATTGGGGCGTCGCCAAGCTCAAGGAGATCGCCGCCGGCGTGAGCACCCGGGCCGAAGCCTTCGGCTCGCTGCACGACTTGACCGACAGCGCCCCTGTCAGCGCGCCGGGCCCCGTGACGTCGGTGCGTGCCGAGACCAAGGCCTGGCAGACGCACGACGGCGCCGTGCTCGGCACGCCGCACTACATGTCGCCGGAGCAAGCCAAGGGGCTAGCGGTCGACGAGCGCAGCGACCTCTACAGCTTGGGGGTCATGCTCTACGAAATTCTGTGCGGACAAGTTCCGTTCGATCACGAAGATCCGGCGATTGTCGTAAAACGCGTGATCTTGGAGAACCCCAAGCCGCCGTCGTCTCACGATGCCGGCGTGCCCCCGGCGCTCGAAACGCTGGTGATGCGCCTGCTCGCCAAGGAGCCGGCGGAGCGCACGTTGCCGCTTGGCGCCGTGCGTGCGCACATTCAGGACTACATCGACGGCATCGCGCGCGACTACCGCGGTGACGCGCTGTGGAGCAGCGTAGCCTGGAGTGCTGGAGCGCTTTTGCTGTTCGCGTTCCTAGTCTGGTACCTGACCGGGCAATCGATCGCGACGGTGCTGGCGATCGGGCCGCCCGCGGTGCTGAACGCGGTGGGCTGGTTCTTGTTCGTGCTGGCGCTGGGCTATCCGCTGTGGGCGGCTTCCACCGCGCTGCGCGTGAGTCGCCGGCAAATGGACCCGTTTCGTGAACCCAATGCCCAAGAGCTTTTCGTCTCTGGCTACCTGGCGCACCGCACCTTCGCGGCGGCGCTGGCTCCGCTGTTTCAGCTGGTTTTCATCGTCGAGTTGATCACGGTGGCGGTGATTCAAGCCAGCCGAGGCGGCGGGCGCTCGCGCGAGATCGTGTCGCAGCTGGGCCAACAGCTGCAGAATGAATGGTCTGAGGCGCTGATCGTGGTGCTGGTCTTTCAGTTTGCCTACTTGGTGCTCTTGGCCAGCGAGGCTCGCTTTGCGCGCCGCATCGACCGCTGCGAGCTGCTGGTGCGCCGCGCGCCCTGGGAGTCGGTTTGGCCGCTGTTCCTGCTGATCGTGCTGCTCGCTAGCGTGATCACCACCGATGTCTTGTCGCTCGCCTGGGGCTCGAAGCAAGCCACGGTATCGACGCTGATCTGGCGCGAGCTGCTGCAAGTGCCCAGCAAGCCGTTCGAAATCGTCAAGACGCTGGTCTTTCAGGGTACGTTTTTGCTCGGGCTGGCTACCACGACCATGCTCGCGGCGTTTCCGGTCACCGAGCTGCTCGCGGCGTCACGGGCCGTGTTCCACGCCGCTGACGAGGCGTCCGTCGCGACTCGCGCCAAGTATTTTCTGCGCGCCATCGCGGCCATTCGCGTGGCGCGCGGCGTCTGGCTCTACGGCGGCGCGATGATCGGCACCCTGACGGCGCTGCGCATCTTGTCGAACGAGCAGGGCCGCCCGCTGCTCGAAAAGCTGGTGTACATCGTGGGCCCGTCGCTGATCGGCTTCATCGGCTATTCGGCGCTACGCCGGCGCCTGAACGGATTTTTGGAGCAAGCGCCGGCAGTGAAGCGTCTGGTGGCCGAGCGCTCTGAAGCGGTGCTCGTCGAGCAACGCCGCGCCAACTTGAGCGTGCTAGAGCGCGTACCGTGGCGCCTGCCGCTCGGGCAAATTGCGGTGCCGCTCGTGTGCTTGGCAGCGTACCTGCTCTGGACCGGCGGCGGGCTGCACCGGGCCGTGCTCCATCAGCTGATTCCGGTCACCACGAAAGACTGGCTGGTGGTGCTGCCATACGTGCTTTTAGTGCCGATGCTACTCGGGCGCGACTTCGTTCAGAAATGGCTGCTGCGCAGAGCCGACCAGCGCAGCGCGGCTGACTTGGCGTAGTGAGCGACCAGCTGATGATCGTCGGCCCAGGCGTTGAGCGAGTCACGCAGGAACACCAATAGGACTGCTGTTCTGGACATGCTGCGCCGCGCTGCACGATCCGTTCCCTGCTCGGCGACATTGCGGTGACGTTCCGGTTGGGCACGAATCCTGCTGCCTGCGCCGCAATGTCTGACTTGCGAACGAAACGCGTGCGCTTCGCCTATGGCGCCATCACGTCGATATTCCTCATCCTTCAGGGTTGGGCTGCAACGCAGTATCTCAGCGAATCTCCTGGCGTGACCGAGGTCGTGATCGCGCTCGGCTACCCACTCTATGTCATGAAAATCCTGGCAGCTGCCAACCTGCTCGGTATCGCGGCGCTGGTGGTTTCGTCGTCGGTCGCGCTCAGAGAATGGGCGTACGCGGGCTTCGTGTTCGAAGCTGCTGGAGCCTTCGCGTCACACCTGTGCGCCGGCGACTCGCACACATTTGTCGTATTGCCCGTGATTTCCCTGACATTGGCGCTGGCCTCGTACGCGAGCTGGAAGCAACTGCTGCGGCAGGCCGGGCTACGCCGCAGGCACTACGGGTTCGGTTTGGCTCCGCGCGATCCGGCCGAAACTCGGGCTTAGACGAGCCGGCGTGCCGCTACGCTCGAAAGCCGGGTAGTCTCGGTTCATGAGCTCCGATGCGCTGCGTGCGCGCTTCGATCGTTACGACGGCGACGGCAATGGCAGCATCGACGAAGCCGAGTTGTCGCTGCTGCTCGATGCGCTCGGTGTCGGCTACTCGGACGTGCAAGTGCACGCCACGTTCACGTCGCTCGACGGCGACAGCAACGGGCAGATCGACTTCGAAGAATTTTGCGCGTGGTGGACACGTCTCTAGCGGCCTCGATAGGCGAGGTTGGCGGCAGAGCCGAGGTCGGCAGCGACGAGTCAGGGCTGGCTGAAGTACAGAGCTCGAGCAGGTTTTCCGCAAAGCTCACAAATGCAGCCAACGAGCAAAGTGGCGATGAGAATGAAACTCACCCCACCGATCCAGCTCGTGTTCGGGAGGGCAGCTGCCTGAAGGCTCGAAAGCGGGTGCTTTCCCGTCGGCGCTAAGCGGATATGGCGCCGGCTCGACATAGAGAAGCCAGATGTTACCGATCTTTCGCAGCCGCCTGCTGGCGGGCGCTGGCACCGTCGCTGTGCTCGCGCTGGCGTCCGGATGCCGCGAGAGCCCGGGAAAAGTGGCTGACGCGAGCGCTGGCGGCCAAGCAGCGACGTCGGCCGGAGCCGCAGGCGCCAATGACGCCGCGAGCGGTGCCACAGACGTCGCGAGCGACGGCGGCGCGCCCTCGAACGCGGGTGCGGCTGGCGCCGCGGACTCCGCCTACGCGGGCAGCGGTGGTGACGGCTGCCGCTCGGGGCAGACTCGCTGTCTCGGACAGCTCGGCTACCAGCGTTGCACCCCCGACGGCGTTTGGGGCGCTTCCGAGAGTTGCGGCGGCTACTCCGAGAACGGAACCTCTTCTTATTGCGGAACGATCGACGACGGCTCAGGGCCTTGGGCCGCCTGCATCGATCCCGCGTGCTGGTGGTGGCTACAAAGCGGCACCGCCCTCAGCGACGAACGCGCTGGCGTTTGCGTGGCTCCTGACAAGGTGCGGCCCTGCGTGGGCGGCTTTTTGACCGAGCCCGTGGCCTGCGACGGCAGGTGTCGGCCGGTGAGCGAGCTCGACGGGCGCGCCATCGGCTACTGCCATCCGGGCTGCGCCGAAGGTGAGCGCGAATGCCTGGGTGGAGCGCTGTATCGCGAGTGCGTGGCGGGGCGCTGGTCGAGTCAGGCGCGAAGCTGCGCGGACGGTGAGCCATGCCAGCCGCTGTCGTCCGGTCCGCGCTCCGACATCAAGTGCGGCGGAGCCTGCGAAGCGGGGACCTCGCGCTGCAGTCTCGACGGCGCCAGTGTCGAGCATTGCACCGATGCCAAGCAGTGGGAGGGCGGAGCTCCCTGCATGCTGGGTCGCTGCGTCGCTTCGGCGGCTCAAGCGCAGTGTCAAACCGAGTGCGAACCGGACGAGCGCGCTTGTGCGTACGACGGCGCGCCCAGCGAGCGCGTGTGTAACGAGCGGGGCCTTTGGAACGAGCCAACGGCTTGTGCAGCCGGCAGCACGTGCCGAGTTGGCAGTGCCGGGTCGCAAGGTTGCCTGAAGTGCGTAGGGTCGAGCGTGCCTGGCGGCAACGTCTGGGGCGTGACGGACAGCCACTGCGTCGATGGCGTCGCCGAGTGCACGGACGGCAACGACTACGCGGCCAGCACGCCCTGCCCGCAGGGGCAGAGCTGCAGCGAGCTCACGCGTGGGGCCGCGACGCTGGCCTACTGCGAGTAGCCTTCGCTACAGCCGAAACTGTGGTGCCAGCGCTCGGTTCTGGACACCTAACAAATACCTATGCGTTTCAGGTCGCTTCGCTGCCTTGCTGCTTGGATTTTGCCGCTATCGCTGTCGCTCGCTCCCACTGGGTGTGGCAATGAACCACAGGCTGGTAACATGCCGGTCGGTGGCGCCCCTGCATCTGGCGGCAACTCCACTGCTGGTAGCGGCGCGCAGACCGCTGGCGCAAGCGGCGCGAGCGCTGACATGTCGCACGGCGGCGCGACGAGCGGCGGCACTGGTCCCGTAGCCGGGAGCGCGAGCGGCGGCAGCGCGAGCGGCGGCGCCGCAACGGGCGGCAGCGCGACGGCGGGTACATCGACCGGCGGCGTCGGCACGGCGGGCACATCGAGCGGTGGTGCCGACGGCTTCACCGATCCCGGCACCGACGGCGATGGCGACTTCACGATCACCTCGCCGTACAAAGACTCGCCGCTCAACCATCCCACGGCCGGCGTCACGTTCGGCAAACAGATCACCTTCAAGATGGACTCGACGATGAGCACCATCTACCCGGGCATCAAAGGCCCGTATATGCGCGACGTGTGGGTCTACATTCCGGCCAAGTACACGCCGGGCACCAAGGCGCCGTTCTTGGTGGTGCAAGACGGCTACTTTGCGCTCTGGTTCGGCAACGACGTGCCGCACAACCCGAACCCAACGGGTCCCAACTTGCCCGGCACCGCCAACCTACCTTTGCTCGTCGACAACCTGGTTGCGCAAGGCAAATTGCCGCCGCTGGTCGTGCTCTTCGTCAACAACGGCGGCGGCGATGGTGAGGGCAGCGAGCGTGGCCTCGAATACGACACCGTGTCGGGCAAATTCGCCGAATACATTCAGACCGAGGTGTTGCCGCGCGCCACCGCCGAGGTGAAGACGCAGCTGCAAATGGATGTGGCGTTCACCGACGATCCGCGAGGGCGCGGCACGCTGGGCGGCAGCTCTGGAGGTGCCGCGTCGTTTTCGATGGCCTGGTTTCACCCGGACTACTTCACGCGCGTGATTTCCTACTCCGGCACGTTCGTGCGCCAAGCTTCGCCCGAAGATCCGCTGTACCCGCACGGCTGCTGGGCGTACCACGACTACGATCCGTTCGACCCGGCTACGCCCAACGGCGTGATCATGAAAGAGCCGACGCCCAAACCGATCCGCGTCTGGCTCGAGGTGGGCGACAAGGACATGGGCGCGGGCAGCGGCCCCGGCTCTTACCGCGACTTCATGCTGGCCAATCAGCGTATGGCCGCGTCGCTCAAGGCCAAGCAGTACCACTACCACTTCGACTTGGCGAAGGGCGCCGGCCACGTCGACGGCAATGCCGTCGCGCAAACCTTGCCCGACGCGTTGACTTGGGCCTGGCGCGGCTACCCACTCAAGTAGCTGCGCGCGCGGCGGGCTGCGACTACGTCGAGCTTACCGGCGTTGTTCAGCGTCAATCATGAATCCGTGGTCTTCAAGTGGTTTGCATCGCCTCCGCTGCGTCACTCCGGCTTACGAAGAATTGCCTGCGTGACGTAGCTCTTGCCACCATGGCCGCTGCCTTCGACGACGACGCGCTCGCCTTCGAAGGTGTGCAAGCGCGTCCACCCGGCGAACGCGGCGTCGAGCTCGTCGAGGGTGAGCATCATCGTGGCGTCGGGCGGGCCGCCGGTGCCGTAGCCGAGCTGGCGTGGGTGGTAGTGCTCGAGGAGGAGGACGCCGCCGGGGCGGAGCGCGCGGGCGAGGCGAGGGTGAAGGGCCGCGCGGATCGGGGCCGGAAGGTGGGCCCAGATAGAGACCACGCCGTCCCAGCGGGCCTCGCCGAGGTCCCACGAGGACAAGTCGGCGACGACGCTGACGAAGGGAGCTCCGCGATGAGCGGCGAGCCGCTGCGCTTTGGCGAGCCCCACGGCCGAGCTGTCGACGCCAGTCACCTGCATTCCCTGCGTCGCCAGGAACACGCCGTTGCGCCCTTCGCCTTCGGCCAAGCAGAGGATCTCACCTCCGGCAGGGAGCGCCGACCATCGCTCGGCGAGGAAATCGCTCGGCTCAGTACCGTACAGATATTCCTGCGCAGAGTAGCGATTGTCCCAGAACGTCGGTGTCAGCTTCGGAGGTATCGTCAAGGGTGGACGTTACCTAAATCGCCTTAGCCCCTGTTGCAAGCCGTGCGTCAGATCACCTTTCCCAGCTGCTGGATGACCTCGTAGCGCACCAAATCGAGCGGCTTCGCTGTCGCGAGCTTCTCGGCCCTGATGCGACCGAGGCAGTAGTCGAGCCCTTCTTCGAGCGTGGCGACGCATTTTATCTCGGTCGCCGGCTTGTCGAAGGCCATTACGACGTTGAACGCCACGCGATACAGAATGCTGCGCTGCACGCTCACCGCTCCGATGCACAGCCGCTTCGTGAATTCGCGCACTCGCGGATGGTGCACCCAGCGCGCGACCAAGTTTCGCCCTGCGTGATCGGGCATTTGAAAATCAGCCGGCGTCAGGTTCAGCACTGCGTAGCGCTCGCCCCGCGCGAAGTACTTCTCGTACCCTTCGCTCATCTCCTGGACCTCCGCCGCATCGATGCGCTTGGCAGCAACCGCCACGATCAACGGGAAGTGCTCGTCGAAGAACTTCACCGGCCCGAATCTAGTCAAACCCGGACCAGAGCACCAGCCATGCTGGCGCTAACGCCGCCCCTCGCGATCCAAAATTCGCCCCTGAATGGCTTCGCCGATGTGTGCGGCTCTGACGTGTTGTTCGCCTTCGAGGTCGGCGATGGTGCGGGCGACGCGCAGCACTTTGTTGAAGGCGCGCGCGGAGAGGCCCAGGCGCGTGACGGCGCCCTCGATCAGTCGGCGGCTCTCTGCGTCGAGCTTGACGATGCGCTCGAGGTCGGGGCCGGGTAAGGCCGCGTTGAGCGTGGCGTGCAGGCTTAACTCTTTGGCGCGCGCTCGCTGCGCGGCGCGCGCCCGCAAAACGCGCGCCCGCACGACGGCGGAGCTTTCGCCACCGCCGGCGCGCACGAGCGCCGCGACCTCGACCGGCGGCACGCTCACGTGGATGTCGATGCGGTCGAGCAGCGGACCCGAGAGGCGCGCGCGGTAGCGCTCGCGCACACCCTCCGAGCAGCGGCAGGACAGGCGCGGGTGGCCGAGGTAGCCGCACGGGCAGGGATTCACGGCGGCGACGAGCAGCGGCCGCGCCGGAAACCAGGCACGCGCCCGCGCGCGCGCGATGCAAACCTTGCCGTCTTCCAGCGGTTGACGCAGCGCCTCGAGCGCGGCGCGACGAAACTCGGCCAGCTCATCCAAAAACAATACGCCATGATGCGCCAGGCTCACTTCGCCGGGGCGCGGCAAGTCACCGCCGCCGACCAGCCCCGCCTCGCTGACCGAATGGTGCGGCGCGCGAAATGGACGCTGTGTCACGATGCCGGTTTCGACCGGCAATGTGCCGGCGACAGAATGAATCGCGGTGCATTCGACCGCCTCGTCGAGCTCGAGCGGCGGCAAGATGGTCGGCAAGAGGCGCGCCAGCAAGGTTTTGCCACTGCCTGGCGGACCAACGAACAACAAATTGTGACCGCCGGCGGCGGCCATTTCGAGCGCCCGGCGGGCGCTGGCTTGGCCGCGCACTTCCGACAAGTCGCCGGAAGCGACGGACATTTGCGGCACGAAGCGCGTCGGCGGCGCTGCCGGCAACGCCAGGTGCCCGCGCAGGTGCTTCAAAACTTGTTCGAGCGTGTCGGCGACCAGCACCCTCACGCCCCGCGCCAGGCCCGCTTCGGCGGAGTTGCCGCGCGGTACGATGGCCGTTTGGATGCCGCGCCGCTCGGCGCCGTCGAGCCGCGGCAGCACGCCTGTCACCGGGCGCAGCGAGCCATCGAGCGACAGCTCGCCGATCAGCAGCACGCCGTCGAGTGCGCGCGGATCGAGCAGCTCGACCGCGCCGAGCACTGCCAGCGCGATCGCGACATCGAGCGCGGCCCCGCTTTTGCGCAAATCGGCCGGCGCCAAATTGACCGTCACCGCGTACTCGTCGAGGAGCACGCCGAGTCGCGACAGCGCGCCGGAAACCCGCACCTGCGACTCGCGCACCGCCGCCTCCGCCAGCCCCACCATCTGAAAAAACGCCGGACCGCGCGTGCAGCACACCTCCACCCGGATCGGATGCGCCTCGAGCCCCATCAAAACCGACGCTTGCGCCGTCGCAATGCCCGTCGGCGTGCCCGCGATGACTTGTGCTGCGGCTCCGATGCCCTTCATGGCGAGCGTTGGCTGCGAAGGGCGTGCCAGGCCAACGCTCCCTGAACTGCGCTGATTTGGGGCGCGACTTCGGCTGGCGGCCACTGGCAGCTGGCCGCCGCTGCGCCTTCACAGGTGGGGGCTCGGCTTTCTGATTCTGGCCGGTTGGATGTTCGTCAAGGTGCGCTAGGGTCCCGCGCGTGATGCTCGAATCGGCCAGGGCTGCCATCACCGCTTACCTTCCGGACGACCCTCGTGAACGTGGCTTCCGGGCGCGCATGCTCGAGCTCTTGTCGCTCGCGGCGCCAGCGTCGCGCAGCCACTTTATGCCGGGTCACTTGACCGCGAGCGCCTTCGTGCTGTCTCCCGAGGGCGACGCCGTGCTGCTCATCTTTCACAAGAAGCTCCAAATCTGGATCCAGCCCGGCGGACACATTGAGCCGAGCGACCAGAGCTTGGAGGCCGCCGCGCGCCGCGAAGTCGCCGAAGAAGTCGGGCTCACACTGCCCGACGGCACGCCCGCTACGGTGTTCGATCTCGACATTCACCTGATCCCCGCACGCAAAAACGAGCCTGCCCACGAGCACTTCGACGTGCGCTTCTGCTTCCGCTCGCCGACGCGCGCCTTTGTCGTAAACGACGAGGTGGTGGACGCCCGCTGGGCAGCGCTCCGCGACATCGACCAGCTGACAACCGACGAATCTGTGCTGCGCGCGGTGCGCAAGCTTTCCCATTCGTCAGCTAGTCGCTAGAAGCCGGCCCCAGCGATGTCCGACACCAGTCAGCGCCCGCAGCCTCGGTTCTTTGCCACCGCCGCCAAAGGCACCGAGCCGCTGCTGCGCGACGAGCTGAACGAGCTAGGCCTTTCACCGGTGCGCGCAGATCGCGGCGGCGTCCATTTCGGGGCGGCACCGCGCGATGCGTACCGGGCGTGCCTGTGGTCGCGCATTGCGCAGCGCGTGCTGGAGCCGCTGGCCGACTTTGCGTGTCCCGACGAAGACGCGCTCTACGCGGGCGTGGCCGGCATCGACTGGCAGCGCGTGCTCGACGCCGAGCGCACGTTGGCCGTGCGGGCCGCCTGTCGTTCGAGTCGCCTCACTCATACCCAATACATCGCGCAGCGCAGCAAAGATGCCGTGGTAGACCAACTGCGCGAGCGGCTCGGCAAGCGTCCAAGCGTCGACCGGCAAGCGCCCGACGTGCAGCTGTTCGTGCATCTGGTGAAAGACCGCGCGACCGTGTATCTGGACTATTCGGGCGATTCGCTGCACGAGCACGGCTACCGAAAGCAGCAGGGCGCAGCGCCGATCAAAGAGACGCTGGCCGCCGCGCTCGTGCGCTATTCGGGCTGGGATCGCGCCTCGCCCTTCGTCGACCCAATGTGCGGCTCCGGCACGCTTTTGCTGGAGGCCGGGCTATGGGCGGCCGAGCGGGCGCCTGGGCTCGACCGGCCGAGCTTCGGCTTCGAGCGCTGGGCAGATTTCGACGCCGCCGCGGCGCAAAGCTTGAAAGAGCTGCGCGAAGAGGCACAGAGCTTGGCGCGTCCGCTCGAGCTTTCGCTGATCGGTTCCGATACGGACGCGCAAGCCTTGGAGGCGGCGCGCGCCAACGCCGAGCTGGCCGGGCTGCGCGTTCACTTGCGGCTGGCGCCGCTGACGAGCGCCGTGCCCAGCGCGCCGCGCGGAGCTCTCGTGATCAACCCGCCCTACGGCGAGCGGCTAAGTCGCAGCTCTGAGCTCGGCAGCCAACTGGCTTTAGCGCTGCGCCGCTTCGAAGACTATCAGCGCGCGCTGATCTTACCGCGTGGCTTCGAGCTACCTCTCAAAGCCGACAAGTTTCTGCTCGTGTACAACGGCGCTATCGAGTGCGAGCTGCGCCGCTACGACGCCGTCAAGCCCTGACGTGGCGTGGCTCGAGCGCGACCGCGGCCACTGGCGCGCTACCGTGCCGGCTGGTCACGTAGCGGGCGACGCCCTCGGCTCGCGCTGTATCTGCGGCGCGCAGGGCCGCGAAACCCGCGGACAAAAGCCGCCCCTCGGCCGCCAGCTGCTCGACGCTCACCCGACGTGAAATCTGCCCGCTGTCGCGCGCGATCAGGCTGCGGTCGGCGAACGCGCTCAGCACCCGTTCGGCGCTGCGCCGGCTGGTGCCGGCCCGCAAGGCCAAGGTGTCGGCGAACGCTGGGCGATCTGCCGGGGCTTGAGCGAGGGCCTGCGCCATGGCCTCGACAGCGCCCGGCTTGATGCGCTGCTGCGCCAAGAGCGCTTGCACGAGCGCCGCGTCGCTCGAGTCTGCCAAGACCAGCGAACAGGCCCCGGCCGGTAGCCACGCCAGGTCTTCGAATTGCTGCTCGGGCGAAAGCGGCGCCTGGTAGTGGACGATGAAGCTCAAGTCGGGCCGTGGCGGCGCGCTGCTCAGGCCTTGGCTCGCTTCTGGACAACCGGCGAGACCGGAGGCGTTGGCGTGTGGGCTTTGCGTAACGAGCACCAGGCGCTCGCGCGGCTCGGCGAATTTTGCCAAGGCTTCGCTGCGCTCGCCCGGAGCCATGCCGCTGTGCGCGCGCACGCACGGCACTTTGCGCGCGGTGAGCTCGGCGTACACGCTGTCGGCCTCTTGTGAGGTTGCGGTGAGCACGATGCCGGGTGGCCCGTAGCTCAAAATGGCGGCAAATAGCGCCGTTTTGCGCTCGCCTGAGCGCACCACTTGCGCGGCGCGCACGAGCTCGGCCGGCTCGGCGGCGACGACGACGCAGTCGGGGCCACCGCCGATGGCTTCGCTGATTTGCGCGACGACGCGCGCGGTGGTGCTGGTGCAGGTTGCCAGGACAGGCGTGGCCAAGGCACGCAGCGCCTCGCCCAGGCTGAGGTAAGCGGGCGAGAGCTCGTGCGCGTGCTCGGAACAGGCATGGGCGGCTGCGATGCCGAGCAGCGCTAGCGGTGCCTGAGCCAAGATTTGACGGAGCGAGCTGTCGAACAGCTGGGCCGGCTCGACCACGACGAGCAGCGAGCCACCTTGCGCCAGGCGCTTTTTCGCGGCCAGGGCCATGGCTGGTGCCGCAAAGGAGCCGAGCGCCAGCACTTCTACGCCCGAGGTCGCGCTAGCTTGGCCGAACAGCTCGGCTGCCAGCGGCGACGCGACCAACACGGGGCGGCCGGCGATGCTGGCGGCGGCGCAGAACAGCGCGGCGTCGCGAGCGCGCGGCGAGCTTTGGAGTAGCGTAGGCTTGCCCGAGAGCGCGTGGCGCACCGCGCGCTGCTCTTGCGCGCTCAGCAGCTGCAAGAGAGGGGAGGTGGCGTTCGGCTTTGCGGCGAGCGTCGGCTTTGCGGCGAGCGTCGGCTTTGCGGCGAGCCTCGGTTTGGCCGCGGGCGTGGGCCCAGTCGCGCTCGGTTTTGACGGGCGAGCGGGCTTCGCACTGCGAGGCTTGGCTTTGGCCGCTGGAGCCCGCTTGGACCGCGATGCTGAACGGACGGGCGCCTTTGGCTTAGCGAGTGCCTTTTTACCGGCCGCTTTCGGGCGAGTGAGGGACCGCGGCTTGGCCACGGAACCCCTGATAGCTTTTGAGGATTTTGCCATGGTCCTAACGCTCTGCAGCCGCCGGGCTACGTCGCTGACATAAGCTGGCTACCACTGTTTTGAACAAAAGAACAGTGGACTTTAGCGCAGTAGTGCCGCTCGCTAGTCGCGGCATGGTGCTGGCGTGAGCGCGCTGTTCGAGGTCTTTCCCCAGCTGCGCGGCAAGGTCGCGTGGCTCGAGCTCGGCGCGCTGCCGACCCGCGTCGAACAGGCTCCGACGGTTTGTGCCGAGGTGGCCCGCACGGGCGAGCTGTGGCTGAAGCGCGACGATCTCTCGTCCCCGATCTACGGTGGCAACAAGCTGCGGCTACTGGAGCTCCTGCTCGGCGAAGCCCAAGAGAGCGGTGCGCAGCAGGTCTATTCATCGGGCGCCGTGGGCTCAAACTTTGCCACCGCGACTCTGTTGCACGCGCCACGCGCGGGCTTGCAGCCCGGCGCGATCTGTTTTCCCGAGCCGCTCACACCCGAAGGCGAACGGAACCACCAGCTGGTGGTCGCGCGGGGCCGGGTGGTCGAAATCCCGCACTGGTCGCTGTTGCCGCTTGCGGCGGAGCGCGTGCGGCGCCACGCGGCACAGGCCGGGCAGCGTGCACAGGTGCTGTCGCAGGTTGGGCTCAAGCCGCACAGTCTGTTTGGCTACTTGGCGGCGGGCCTCGAGCTGGCGAAGCAAGTCGCGGCCCAACAGTGCCCGGCGCCTTCGCGCGTCGTGCTGCCGATCGGTTCGGCGGCGACCAGCGCGGGTATCTTGGCGGGGCTGTCGCTGGCCCGAAAACTGGGCATTGGGCGGGCTGCTCCCACACTGTGCGCGGTGCGCATCGCGGCCTGGCCGCTGTCGCGCAAGGCCCGCGTGCTGTCGCTGGCCGAGAAGGTGCTGCGCGCGCTCGGCGCGCTGTGCGGCAATAGCGCGCTCGCGCTGAGCCGGCACGAGCTGCTCCCGGTAACGCTGGTGGCTGACCAGCTTGGCCAGGGGTACCCGCATCCGACGCCCGCCAGCGTGTCGGCGCGAGCCGTGTTTGCGCGAGCCGGCTACCCGATCCTCGACGACACTTACTCGGGCAAAGCAGCGGCGCACCTGCTCGCGACCCTGGGTGGCGACTCAGGCCCCGTGCTGTTTTGGTGCACCAAGTCGAGCGCTCCGTTGCCCGCGGCCGAGCAAAGCTTTTAGGGCTTGCCGGCTTTCATGACGCCGGAGAGCGTTTGCATTAGCGCGCGGTCGACGCGTTGGTAGTAGGCGCGTAGCGCGACGAGCGCGCCTTCTTCTTCGCCGCGTTCGATGGAGCTTGCGACGTCGCGCAGGTGTTGGGGAAAGCTTGGCTCGAGCACCCACAGCGCCGGAAAGCGATCGAGCAGCTCGCGGTAAGCGTCCAAAAACGGATTGGCGATCCAGCGCACGGCAGTCGAGTGCCCGGCTTCGATCAGCGCGTCGAGCCAGCGTTGAAAGCCGTGGGCGATCACCACCGGATCACGGCGTTCGAAGGCCGCGATCAACAGGTCGGTGATGTCGCGGATGCGCGCGACGTCTTGTGGGGAGGCGCGCTGAGCCGCAAGCTTCGTCGCGAACTCGAGCACCAGCAGGCGCCCCGGTAAAATGTCCTCGAGCAGGTGCGCGATTTCGCCCAGGTCTTTGGAGTTCTCCAAAAAGGGCGGCAAAAGCTCGAGCGTGCCGGTCTTGTGGAAGTCGGCGACGGTCACGCCCTGCCCGTGCCGCACGGTGACTAGCCGGGCATGCTCGAGGCGCCGCACGGCCTCGCGCAGGGTGTTCCTGTTCGTCTGGTATTTTTGCGCTAGCTCGCGCTCGCCCGGCAGGCGTTCGCCGGCGGCGAACTCGCCGCTCAAGATGGCGCGGCGCAAGTCCTGAAAAACGCTGGCGGCGATGTTGCCGGCGGCGGGCGCGCGCTCGTTCATGGGCGGCGCCGAGCCTACTCGGCCCGGCCGAAGTTCGCGAGTTGCTCTCGGAGCGTGGCAAAAACCTCGGGCGCTTCGGCCGCCACCAGCGGGCGCGTCACGCTCACCCACCCGCCCAGCAGCTGCCGGCCGGCCTCGTCGGTGGCAAGCCTCGGCCGTCCCGACAGGCTGCGCACGATGCGCTCGGCGACCAGCTCGGCGGCGGGCGCGCGCTCGGTCGCTGCGCGGCCGAGCAGCGCCCGTTGCAAGGTGGCCAGGCGTTCGGCGTCGGCCGGCACCGGAAACGTGAGCAGCGGACCGAGCGGTACCTCGAGCGCCGCGCGGTACGCGTCGCGCGCCCGCTGCTCGCCGGCCAAGACCTCGTCGAGCAACATCTCGATGCCAATGTGAGCGACCGCCCGCGCTGGGCCGCGCGGCAACTGGCGCTCGGAGAGCCAGGCGAAGGCTTGCCGCGACAAGCGATGGAAGCCGGGCAAGTCGTGGAACACTTCGTCGGTGCGGTGGTGAAAGGCGACGCCGCGCGCCAGCACGGCATCATCGAGCGTCGGCCGCGATAGCCGCAGCATGCCGATGAAGTCCGGCAGCATGGAGCCTACGCACAGTGTCGAAAGCTCGCGTTCGCTCGGCGCGCCAGCGAAGTGGCTGGCAGCAAGCGCGGCGTGGCCGAAGAAGTTCATGGCACGAGAACAGTTGCCGCTTTCGAGGCGCGCGCCAATCCTCCCGCCAAAAGCCGGCGCTTCGCGCTCGCGCTGGGGCAGACAGCGGTGCTACATCCTACACATGCCCAGCTTTTCGGCAGAGCTCGTCGCGCGAGCCCCGCTCAGCCCTCGCGTCGTCGGCATGACCTTCCAGGCGTCTGAGCCGTTCGTGAGGGCGGCGGGCCAGTACGTGACCATCACGCTGGACGAGGGCTCGAAGTTCGCTTTTTCGGTGGCCTCGGCGTTCGAGCCACGAGCGCCGGGACGCTTCGAAATCGCGGTCGCGCGCGGCACCACCGCCGCGCCCGTGCTCGAGCTCGAGCAGGGCGACGTCGTGTCGGTAACCGGGCCGGGAGGAGTGCTGGTCTGGAAAACAGACGCACCGGCGCTGCTGGTCGCGACGGGCACGGGCATCTCCCCGCTGCGCGCCTTGGTTCAAGAGCAGCTGCAGCGAAGCGCGAGCACGCCGGTCAGGTTGCTGTTCGGCTGCCGCGATACCGCGGAGGAGCTTTGGGGAGCGGAGTTTTCCCGGCTGGGGGCCGAGCACGAGCGGTTTCGGTTTTGGCCCACGCATTCGCAGCCCACGCCCGGCTACACGGGGCGGGTCGGTCGCGTCCAAGCCTATTTGCCCGAGCTCGTGCGCGAGCTCGGTCCAGATTTGCGAGCGTACCTGTGCGGACACACACCGATGGTGAACGACTGCACTTCGCTACTATTCGACTTGGGCGTGCCCGCCGCGCACGTCCACGGCGAGAGTTATTGAGGCTGCTCGCTCAGCTGGCGCGCTTCAGCGACGAGACGCTCGAGTGGCGGCTGGTCGGCGGCCTGGGTAGCGGACGGATGACCGAGCGGGCTTGCGCATTCCGCAAGAGGCGAAGCAGTTTCGGCGGCTTGGCGCTGGGTATTTCTGGCCCGTGGGTCACAGTCGCCTGGGTGGGCAAGGACCTGGGTTATGACTCGGAGCGTGATCAGCGCCGACGAAGTCATCGAAAGCTTGAAGCTTCTGCCGCACCCCGAGGGAGGATTCTACGCCGAGACGTTTCGCGCCGAGGCGTTGCCGTTCGAGCTGCCGGAGCGCGGGCCGCGTAGCGCCTCGACGGCGATCTACTTCTTGCTGCGCGCCGGAGACTTCTCGGCGTTGCACGTCGTCTCGTCCGACGAAGCTTGGCACCACTATTTGGGGGACGCGCTCGAGCTACACTGCTTCGACCTTGCCGGCGCGCACCGCGCGGTGGTGTTGGGCTCCGCGCTGGAGCGGGGCGAGCGCCCTCAACATGTCGTGCGGCGAGGTGAATTGCAGGCGGCGCGCGTCACGGCCGGTCCGCACGGCTTCGCCTTGTGCGGCTGCACGGTGGCGCCCGGCTTCGATTTCGCCGACTTTCGCATGCCGCCCCGCGCGGAGCTGCTGGCCAAGTTGCCCGAGCACCAAGCGCTCGTGACGGCGCTCACGCGCTGACTTGCCGCGTTTGGTCGCAGAAAGCTGGCAGGCGTCTTTGTAGGCGCTTCTGACACCCGTGGCGCTGGGAGCGCGCTGGCGGGCGCTGGAACGAAGAGTGCGGCAAGACCCGCGATAGGGCGTGGAGCCAATTGGGCTAGCGTGATATCGCTTGTGATCGCTTTGCGCGGAACGTTAGCGCACGGGACGGAGATCTTACTCGATGCAACGACGCTCGGTATTAGGTTGGGCCCTGGTTTTTGGCTTCTCGGTCGCGGTGTCGTGTGGCGGGGGTGGTAGCTCGACGGGCCCGCAGGGCTTCGGTCTGGCGTGCAAGGCCGACAATGACTGCTCGGCCTACCACCTGCTGTGCGGCGCTGCTGCCACCTGCGTGCAGTGCGCGAGCAAGAGCGATTGCAATCCGGCCGACGCGTGTTCGTCCGGCCTGTGCAAGCCGCCGGTCAAATGCAGCGACTCTGGCGACTGCAGCGGCGACCAAGTGTGCGCCACCGACTTTCACCTCTGCGTCGATTGCGTCACCAACAAGGATTGCAAAGCGGGCCTGATCTGTCGGAAAAATACCTGCGCCGATCAGACCAGCTGCGAATATACGAGCGATTGTAGCGACGGCCTTTTGTGCGAGATGAGCCAGCACCTGTGCGTCACCTGTCGCACGGACGCCGATTGCGGCCTCAGGCAAGTCTGCACGGACAACGACTGCGAGCCTCTCAGCCCGAGCGGTGGCAAGGGTTCGGGCGGCAAGAGCGCTACGGGCGGCGACGCCGCGGGCGGTAGCAGCGGTAAGACCAACGGTGGCACGAGCTTCGGTGGCACGAGCTTCGGTGGCACGAGCTTCGGTGGCACGAGCGGTGGCGCGGGCTCCGGTGGCACGTCCGTCGGTGGCACGGCTGGGGCTGGCAGTGGAGGGGTGAGCGGCGCTGGCGGCGGCAGCGGCGCCGGCGGTAGCGCGGGGCTGGGCGAAGGTGGGGCCGCCGGCAACGCTGGCGCATCCGGTTGCGATTGCGTGGGCGGCGACGCCTGCACGCCCGACTTGCGCTGCGTACCGCCGACTTTGATTGACGACCTGCTCGACTGCAACGACCACATCCTCGAGATTCAGGGCCGCAAGGGCTTTTGGTTGGCTGATGCGGACAGTGGCATCAACCTCATGTACGGCTACACGAGCCCCGGCGCGTCTTGGGCCGACCCTACTTGTGCAGCTTGGGCGACCGGGGGCAGCGCGGTTGGCGCGCTCAACACCACCTACGCGTTCATCTACTTCAATCTAAACGACGGGCTCAGCTACGACCTTTCGGCGTACTCGGGTCTGCAAGTGAAGCTGGAGTCCGATGGTGACGTGAACGTGATCTTGGGCACGAGCAGCGCCGCGACCTTCTCCTTCAAGCTGCTGACTCAGGCTGGGAGCAACTTGCGAAGCGTGCCGTTCGTGTCGATGACCAAGAGCGGCAATCCCAGCTTGAGCAACGTCGTTTCGGTAGAATTTGCGCCTACGGTTCCGTCCAAGTTCGGGCTCGCGGTGCACAAGGTCTCGCTCTATTGACGCGCTAGAGCTCGACGCTCTCGTCGTCGAGTAGGCGCGCTCGCTCGCCCATGCCGGCCACCACCCACAGCTGCTGCGGCAGGGTGCCATGAACGATGCGCAGCGTGCGAGATTCTCCGGGCAGCAGGTCGAAGTAGTTGTCGCTCCAAATCGCGGCTGACTCGTAGCTCTCCAGCCCGACGCGCAGCCGCCAACCCGAGCTTTTCAGCTCCACGCCATCGGGGGTGCGGCGTGCCGTGACGGTGCCGCCCGTGCCGCGGACCTCTGCCAGTGGCACCAGGTAGCGGAAATCACGCGCTACACCGTCGGCGTGCTCGAGCGTGGCGACCAAGGCGTGAGCGCGCCGCTCGAGGCCTGCTGGCAGCGCGAGCGTCAGCGCGTCGACGGCGCCCGCCTGCTCCAGCACTACCGTCGCGGTCGCGGAGGCTTTCACGCTGCCGCTCGCGATTTCGAACAGCTCGAGCCGCAGCTGGCCGCGCGCCTTGCCGGGGCGGTCGAGCGACGCGTGCGCGACGTAGCTGGTCTGGCTGGCGTCCGTCGGCTCGATGCCGACGCTGAACGGCTCGAAGCAGCGCTTGCACTCGTAGTACGCCTGCTTGGGGCGACGGTAAAAGTCGATCAGCGCCCAGCACACGCTCGGCCAAGTGCTGGTGAAGTTCCAGAGCACGACGCCGCCCGTGAAGCGCAAGTTCCGGCGGTAGTGGCGGATGTAACGCCCGACGGTGTCAGCCTGAAAGGCTTGGGTGGTCGCGATGGCCGCGTCGAGGCTGAGCGGCGGACCAAAGGCTGCCGCGCGCGAGAACAGCTTTTCGAGCTGCGCGCCGTGCCGCGCCAGCAACAGCCCCGGGCTCGGACCTTCTCGGCGACTGACCGCGCCGGGACTCCACGCCTCGTCTGGGCGCATGAAGCTTTCGATGCTCTCGCGCTGTGGCAGCGCCTGCGCACCGAACTCGGAGTTGAAGCGGGCCAGGTCGGTGATGTGGTCGGTGTTCTTCCAGCCGAACCACACGTCCCAGTTGTGGCGATCGCCTTCTTGATCGCTGTCGGGGTGCAGCTCGCGCGATTCGGAGGCGGGGCTGCCCGGCCAGTACGGGCGATCGGGATCGAGCGCCGCGCAGATTTTCGGCAAAACTTCGTAATAGATCGGGTGAAAGCGCTTTTCGGGCGTCGTGACCATGGCCAGCGCTTCGTTCTCGTTGTTGCCACACCACAGCGCGATGCAGGTGTGCGAGCGCAGTTTTTTGACGATGTCTTCGGCTTCAGCCGCAACTTCCGCCAAAAATTCTGGCGACTCCGGGTAGATGCCGCAGGCGAAATGGAAGTCGTGCCAGACCAGCAAGCCGAGCTCGTCGCAGGCATCGTAGAACGCCTCGTGCTCGACGATGCCTCCGCCCCACACGCGCAGCAGATTGACGCCGCCGGCCAGCAGTAGCCCCAGGTAGTCGCGGTACTGCTGAGGCGTGACGCGCGTGTGCAAAAAAT
>Ga0307516_10002072_pt1 | contig 27295 bp, 19 predicted proteins | sample 19_EM_MG_FD_203310 | JGI IMG/M metagenome (GOLD analysis project Ga0307516, IMG submission 203310) | Populus trichocarpa ectomycorrhiza microbial communities from riparian zone in the Pacific Northwest, United States - 19_EM | ecosystem: Host-associated > Plants > Roots > Unclassified | place...
AATCCGAGCGCGCGCAGATGCTGGCGCTCAAGGCCGCCTTCGACCCGCAGGGGCTGCTGAACCCGGGCAAGGTCATCCCCACGTTGTCGCGCTGCGCCGAGTACGGCCGCATGCACGTCAAGCGCGGTGCACTGGCCTTCCCCGAGCTGGAACGTTTCTAGTGTCGTGAATTCGCTCCAGACCTGTTCAATGAATCCCCTCACCGCCGATGAATGACACCCTGATCGGCCTGGCCGAGCGCGTCCGCCAGGCGGCTGCCGCCAAGGCGATATTGCGAATTCGCGGTGGCAACACCAAGGCCCCGATGGCCGGCGTGATCTCCGACGCCGCGACGCTGGACATGCGGGCGTACTCCGGCATCGTCGACTACGCGCCCAGCGAGCTGGTGATCACCGCCCGCGCCGGCACGCCGCTGGTGGAGATCGAACGGGTGCTGGCCGAGCGCGGGCAATGCCTGCCGTTCGATCCGCCGCGCTTCGCCGACGCGCACGGCGTTCTGTGCGGGACGGTCGGCGGCATGGTCGCCGCGGGCCTCGCCGGCCCTGCACGCGCGGCGGTGGGCGGCGTGCGCGACTACGTGCTGGGCGTGCTGTTGCTCAATGGCCGCGGCGACCTGATGCACTTCGGCGGCCAGGTGATGAAGAACGTGGCCGGCTACGACGTGTCGCGCCTCGTGGCCGGTTCGTGGGGCGCGCTCGGCGCGATCTGCGAGGTCTCGCTGAAGGTGCTGCCGATGCCCGTGGCGACGCTCACGCTGCGTTTCGACTCGCGCCAGGCCGAGGCGCTCGAGCGCCTGCACGCGTGGGCCGGCCAGGCGCTGCCGCTCAACGCCAGCGTGTGGTGGCGCGACACCCTGGCCGTGCGCCTGCGCGGTGCCAACGCCGCGGTGGCCGCCGCCGCGCAGCGCATGGGCGGCGAGGTGATCCCGGAAGCGCTCGGCAACGCGTTCTGGGAAGGCCTGCGCGACCAGCGCGACGAGTTCTTCGTCGAGGCCCACGCGGCCGCCGCACGCGAGAAGAGCGCGTTGTGGCGCCTGTCGCTGCCGCCCACCACGCCGGTGCTGCCCTCGTTCCTGGACACGCTGATCGAATGGGGCGGGGCGCAGCGCTGGATCGTCGCCGGGGCGGAGGACACGCTGGTGCTGCACCGCGCCGAGCGCGCCGGCGGCAGCGCGTTCCGCGTGAGCGGTGGCGTGGGCGACGGCGCGGGCTATGCGACGCCGCTGGCGCCCGCGTTGCTGGCCATTCACAAGCGGCTGCGAGAATCGTTCGATCCGCACGGCGTCTTCGTGCCGGGCCGCCCGATGCGTTTCCAGGAATCCTGACATGCAGACCACGCTTGCCCCCGAATTCGTCGGCACGCCCGATGGCATCGAGGCAGAAGCCATCCTGCGCAAGTGCGTGCACTGTGGCTTCTGCACGGCCACCTGCCCGACCTACCAGTTGCTCGGCGACGAGCTCGATGGCCCGCGCGGACGCATCTACCTGATCAAGCAGGTGCTCGAAGGCCAGCAGCCGACGCGCGCCACGCAGCTGCACCTGGACCGCTGCCTGACCTGCCGCAATTGCGAGAGCACGTGCCCGTCGGGCGTCGAGTACGGCAACCTGGTCGACATCGGCCGCCGCGTCGTCGATGCCAAGGTCGGGCGTCCCGCGGGCGAGCGCGCGACGCGCTGGCTGCTGCGCGAAGGCCTCACCTCGCCGCTGTTCGCGCCCGCGTTGAAGCTGGGCCAGGCGCTGCGGCCGCTGCTGCCCCGGTCGCTCAAGGCCAAGGTGGAGCCCAGGGCCCCGGGCGATGCCGTCGCGCGCGAAGGACTGTGGCCGCAGCGCACGCATGCGCGCAAGGTGCTGATGCTGATGGGCTGCGTGCAGCCCGCGATGAAGCCCAACATCAACGCCGCCACCGCCCGCGTGCTCGATCTGGCCGGCGTGCAGACCATCGTGCCCGACGGCGCGGGCTGCTGCGGCGCGGTGCGCAGCCATGGCGGCGACCACGACGGCGGCCTCGACGACATGCGTCGCAACATCGACGCCTGGTGGCCCTGGGTCGCCGGACTCACCGAAGGCGGCGCGGTCGAGGCGATCGTGATGAACGCGTCGGGCTGCGGCGTCACCGTCAAGGACTACGGCCACGCGCTCGCCCACGACCCCGACTATGCCGTCAAGGCCGCCCGTGTCAGCGCCCTCACGCGCGACCTGAGCGAGCTGATGGACGGCCTGATGCCCGCGCTGTTGACCCATTGGACGGGCGTGCGCCAGCGGCGCGGGGCGGAGTCGCCCGGACACGCGTCGAGCGTGCCGCTGGTCTTCCATCCACCTTGCACGCTGCAGCACGGGCAGCAGCTGCGCGGCGGTGTCGAACGGATGTTGACGGCGCTCGATTTCGACGTGCGCCTCGCCGCATCCGAAAGCCACCTGTGCTGCGGCTCGGCGGGCACCTACTCCGTTCTGCAGCCGGTGATCGCGACCCAACTGCGGGACCGCAAGCTGGCCGCGCTCGCCGCCGCGCAGCAAGAGCCGCGCGCCATAGTGTCGGCCAACATCGGCTGCATCTCGCACCTGCAGTCCGGCACCACGACGCCGGTGCGGCACTGGATCGAACTGGTCGACGAGCGCCTGGCGGGCTGAAAGGTGACAGACAGACGGCCGCCCTTCCCTGACCTTCGGGTCGCCCCGACCGCGTCGCAGGTCGTCACGAGCTGGCCATGCGCCGTCGAGCGAAGCGTGAACGCATCGACGCTGTCGGCCTGCGAGTTCGATCGCACGCTCCTGCGTTGCTCGCGCGAATGGATCTTCCGGGCGCCGACGGCTTGACAGCCGTTCATTGCGGCAAGCGCGACTGTCCATCGCGCGAGTTTGGGCGCACAGTCGAGGGCTCATGACCGCCGTTGGCTCGTCCTCTTCATCGCGCTGGAACCCGTTGCGTCGCAGCATGGCGGCCGTGGCCCTGGCCTCGGCGTCCGCTGCAATGGCTGGTCCGCCGTCCACGATCCCCGACACCCTGGCCCAGCGCATGCAGCCCTGCGGCGCCTGCCACGGCAAGGACGGGCGTTCCACCCAGCAAGGCTTCTTCCCGCGCATCGCGGGCAAGCCGGCGGGCTACCTGTACAACCAGCTGGACAACTTCCGCAACGGCCGGCGCGCCTATCCGACGATGACGTACTTCGTCGAGCAGATGTCCGACGACTACCTGCACGAGATCGCCGACTACTTCGCGTCGCTGGACCTGCCCTACGCGCCGCCGCAGACCGTCGGCGCGCCGGCCGACGAGATCGCACGCGGCGAGGCGCTGGTGCGACACGGCGACGCCGCGCACGGCATCCCGGCCTGCGTGCAGTGCCACGGCGCGGCGATGACCGGTGTGCTGCCGGCCGTCCCCGGCCTGCTGGGCCTGCCGCGCGGCTACCTCGTGGAGCAGTTCGGCGCCTGGCGCACCGGCCAGCGCAAGGCGCTCGCGCCGGACTGCATGGCCCGGGTGGCGACCATGCTGACGCCGGCCGACATCACCGCCGTCGCCACCTGGCTCTCCGCGCAGCCGGTGGTGCTCGGGCCGGCCGCCGCCGACACCCTCGCGCGGCCGCTCCCTCTCGCGTGCGGGAGCGTGCCGCAGTGAGGAGGTCGCGGCTGACCTGGACGCGCGCGGTCGTCGCGTCGGCCGTGCTGCTGCTGGCGGTGGTGGCGCTTGTCGCGTGGCTCAACCTGCGCGGCGAGGACCCGCTCGCCGGCGACGCCAACACCTTCGCCGCGACGCCGGAGCAGGTCACGCGCGGCGCTTACCTGGCGCGCGCCGGCAACTGCGCCGCGTGCCACACCGATCGTGGCGGCGCGGCGTTCGCCGGCGGCAAGGGCATCGCCACGCCGTTCGGCACGGTGTTCGCGAGCAACCTCACGCCCGATGCGCGCACCGGCATCGGTGCCTGGTCGGCTGCGCAGTTCTGGCGCGCGCTCCACAACGGCCGTTCGGCCGACGGCCGCCTGCTGTACCCGGCGTTCCCGTACCCGAACTTCACCGAGATCACGCGCGCCGATGCCGACGCGCTGTTCGCCTACCTGCGCTCGCAGGTGCCGGTCGGCCAGGTCAACCGGCCCCACGCGCTGCGGTTCCCGTACGGCCTGCAGGCCTCGCTGGCCGTGTGGCGCGCGCTGTTCTTCTCGCCGGGGGTCTACGAGCCCGTGGTCGAGCGCTCGATCCAATGGAACCGCGGCGCCTACCTGGTGCGTTCGCTGGGCCACTGCGCGGCCTGCCACTCGCCGCGCAACGCCTTCGGCGCCACGCGCGACAGCCTCGAGCTGAGCGGTGGCCTGATCCCGCTGCAGAACTGGTACGCGCCGTCGCTCTCGAGCGCCGAGGCCGGGGTCACCGACGGATCGCCGGCCGAGGTTGCCGCCTTGCTCAAGACGGGCATCACGGCGCGCGGCGCGGCGCTCGGGCCGATGGCCGAGGTCGTGTTCCGCAGCACGCAGTACCTGAGCGACGCCGACATCGGCGCGATGGCGGAATTCCTCAAGAGCCTGCCGCAGACGCCGCCGCATGCGTCCGTTGCCGCGAAACTGGACAAGGACGTGCAGGCGCACGGCGAGGCGCTCTACAAGGATCATTGCGCCGCCTGCCATGGCGCCAACGGCGAGGGGGGCGGCGGCCCCAACGGGGTCGTGTACGTGCCGCTGGCGGGCAATCGCAAGGTCCTGCTCGAGACGCCCGCCAACCTCATCCACATCGTCGTCAACGGCGGTTTCCCGCCGACCACGGCGGGCGATCCGCGGCCCTACGGCATGCCGCCGTTCGGCCTGTCGTTGAAGGACGAGGAGATCGCCGTCCTCACGACGTACGTGCGTGGCGCATGGGGCAACGCCGCGCCGCCCGTGAGCGCGCTGGACGTGCTGAACGCGCGCTGAGCCGCTCGCGCGGCGTACTCGGCCGGATGTCGACGATCAACCGCTACGCGCCGCCCAGGGCCACGCCCCCTGTTGTTGCTGCTGCCCTGGGCGCCTTACGCCACCCCGGCCGCCGCCAGCACGTCCGCCAACACGTGCACGGCGCCGCAATCGCGCGCCCGGTAGCCCGGCAGCGCGTCGACTTCGCTGCGGAACGCTTCGCTGTGCAGGATGGCCAGCAACTGCTGTATTTCAGGCCCTGCGAGCGCGTCGCGGCGACAGATCGCGAAGTAGCGCTCGGTGGCCAGCGGGATGAAGTCCAGCTTGAAGTGGCGGGCCGGCCGCTCCAGCCCGAAGCCGGCATCGGCCATGCCGCTGCCGATGAATGCGGCCACCGCGGCATGCGTGAATTCGCCGTGCTCGTAGCCGACGATGTCCCCCGGATCCACCCCTGTGGCCCCGAGCAGCGCGTCGAGCAGGAAGCGCGTGCCCGAACCGCGCTGGCGATTGATGAAGCGCAGCCCCGGCCGCGCCAGGTCGCCCAGGCCGGCGATGCGCAGCGGATTGCCCGGCGCCACCATCAGGCCCTGGGTGCGGTCGGTGATGTCGATCACGGCATGTTCGAGCGGATCCAGCCACTGCGCGTAGAACTCCCAGCCACGCGCTTCGAGCGCGCCGCGCGGCACGTGGAAGCAGGCCAGGTCGCTCGCCCCGTCGTGCAGCGATGCGGCCGCGTCCAGGCTGCTCGTGTAGACGCGCTCCACGTCGACGCCCGCGGACCGCAACATCGCCATCAGCTTCTCGATGGCGAAGCCATGGCTCGCGTGGATGCGCAGCAGGCGTTGCGGCGGCGCGATGACCCGCTGCAACTCGACCTCGAGCTCGGAGGCCAGCGTGTCGAGCGCGGGCGCCAGGCGCGCGGCGATGCGGCGGTCGGCCCAGACGAGCTTCTCGCCGAGCGGCGTCAGGCGCGAACCGCGGCCGCGTTCCATTCGCAGCAGCGGCGCGCCGAACCAGGCTTCGCCGTGGCGGATCGTGTCCCACGCGTGCCGATACGACAGCCCGGCGCGCTGGCAGGCCGCCGCGATGCTGCCGGTCTCGGCGACATGGACGAGCAGAGCGATCAGGCGCGGGCCCAGCGTGTCGACGCCGTCGTGGGTGATCGTCCACTGGGGACGGATGGAAATCTTGTGCATCGCAGTCGCCGACGATAGGCGATCGGGCCGTCGTTCCAATGCGCATCGACCCGCTCGCGCAGCGCCGTGCGTGCACGAATGCACCGGATCGAGGCGTGTATGCCCATGCGCCGCGGGAATCGACGGCGAGCCCCCGGACGCGCGCGTCCGGTTCATCCGTCGCGACCCTTCATCGGCTCACGCCCGTTGGAAGACTCGGATGCCCGTGGGGGTAATTGGTTTGAGCACTTGCGCCTGTCTCTTTTTACCGTCGAGTTCGCACTGGCATTGCAACAAGAAGTACAAGTCGTGGCGACCCCGTTTCATGCCGCAATGCAGCATCCCGATCTGCTAAATCGCGGCTCGGGAATGACGAAGGGGGATATGCAAGGGGTCGATCCTAGGGTTGGTATTTAGAGCTTGACCGCATATTGCAACGATCCCCACGGGATACTTACAGTCGGGCAGTCGTCGGTGTTGGGACAACGACGATCGATGCCCGCAGGTCATAAAAAGGATCAAGATGTCTACCGTCATGAACGGCTCCGAGTCTGCGCCTTCCGGGGGATTGCTCTCGAAGGAGCGCACCATCGCGGGGCCCGGCTACAACCGCTGGCTGCTCCCTCCCGCAGCGCTGGCCATCCACCTGTGCATCGGCATGGCCTACGGCTTCTCCGTGTTCTGGCTGCCGCTGTCCAAGCTGCTGCCCGGTGCGCCTTTGTGCTCCAAGGATCCGTCCGCGGCGGGCAATGCGCTGATGCAGTTCGTCAGCATGCTGGCGGGCACGGACACCAAGGCGCTGCGCTACGTCGTGGCCAAGGCGCTGTTCGGCGGCGCCGGTGAAATGACGCTGTCCACCTGCAACTGGGACGTGTCGGCATTGGGCTGGATCTACACGCTGTTCTTCGTGTTCCTCGGCTGCTCGGCCGCGCTGTGGGGCGGCTGGCTGGAGCACGTCGGTCCGCGCAAGGCGGCGGTCGTCGCCGCATTCTGCTGGGCCGGCGGCATGGCCGTGTCCACGATCGGCATCGCCACCCACCAACTGTGGATCATGGTGCTGGGTCTCGGCGTGATCGGTGGCATCGGCCTCGGGCTGGGCTACATCTCGCCCGTGTCGACGTTGATCAAGTGGTTCCCGGACAAGCGCGGCATGGCCACCGGCATGGCCATCATGGGCTTCGGCGGCGGCGCGATGATCGGCTCGCCCCTGGCCCAGAAGCTGATGGCGGGCTTCTCGACGGACGGCACCAACGGCGTGCAGACGGCGCTGCTGATCATGGCCGCGCTGTACTTCGTGTTCATGATGGGCGGCGCGTTCGGCTACCGCATCCCGGCCACCGGCTGGAAGCCCGCAGGCTGGACGCCGCCGGCGGCCGACGCGAGCAAGGTGATGATCACCCGCGGCCACGTGCACGTGAAACGCATCTGGGGCATCCCGCAGTTCTGGCTCGTGTGGCTGGTGCTGTGCATGAACGTGTCGGCCGGCATCGGCGTGATCGGCCTGGCGAGCCCGATGCTGCAGGAAATCTTCGGCGGGCACCTGATCGGGCTCGACACGAAGTACGGCGACCTCGGCAAGCCCGAGCTGGCGCAGATCGCCGCCGTCGCGGCCGGCTTCGCCGCGCTGATCAGCCTGTTCAACATCGGCGGCCGCTTCTTCTGGGCCAGCATCTCCGACAAGATCGGCCGCAAGGCGACCTACGTGGTGTTCTTCGTGCTGGGCGGGCTGCTGTACGCCAGCCTGCCGAGCAGCGCGGGTGCCGGTTCCAAGGCGGCGTTCGTCGGCGCGGTCTGCATCATCCTGAGCATGTACGGCGGCGGCTTCGCCACGGTGCCGGCCTACTTGTCCGACCTGTTCGGCACGCAGATGGTGGGCGCCATCCACGGCCGCCTGCTGACGGCGTGGTCGACGGCCGGCATCCTGGGCCCGGTCGTCGTCAACTACATGCGCGACTACCAGCTGAGCCTGGGCATCCCGCGCGAGCAGGTCTACAACCAGACGATGTACATCCTGGTCGGGTTCCTGGCCGTGGGCCTGGTCGCGAACCTGCTGATCCGCCCCGTCGCGCAGAAGTACTTCATGACCGACGCGGAACTCGCCGAAGAGCGCCGCCTGGCGCACGAACGCGCCGCGGCCTCGGCCGTCACCGGTGTCGGCGGTGCGGCCACGACGAGCACGGCCACCGTGATCCTCGCCTGGGCGGCCGTCGGCATTCCCCTGGCCTGGGGCGTCTACATGACGCTCATCAATGCGGCCAAGCTCTTCAACTGACGACCTGAGGGGCATGCCCCGCGGGTCGGCACCCCGGGCGCCTGCGGGCCCCGAGGCGTCGACTCGTGAGCGCGAGCTGCTGTCGCAGGCGCTCGCGCTTCACCTGCCGGACATCCCGGCCGAGGTTCCCGGTGGCAGCGCCTCTGCGCTGCTGCCGATCCTCCATCACATCCAGGACGCGCTCGGCTTCGTGCCGCAGGCGCTCGTCCCCGAAATCGCTGCCGCCCTGAGCCTGTCGCGTGCCGAGGTTCACGGCGTCATCACCTACTACCACCACTTCCGCAGCGCCCCCGCGGGCCGCCACGTGGTGCAGATCTGCCAGGCCGAGGCCTGCCGCGCCAATGGCGCTGAAGGCCTGATGGCCCACGCGAGCGCGCGTCTCGCGTGCGCGCCCGGCTGCACGCGCGCCGACGGCGCCGTCACCCTCGAACCCGTCTACTGCCTGGGGCTGTGCGCCACCGGGCCTTCCGCGATGGTCGACGACAAGCTGCGTGCGCGGGTGTCCGCCGCGACGGTCGACGACTGGGCCACCCGTTTCGAAAGCAACACATGACCTCGCCGAAGGTCTGGATCCCGCGCGACGCCGCGGCCCTGGCCGCCGGAGCGGATGATGTCGCCGACGCGTTGATCGCGGTCGCCGCCGAACGCGGCCTCCCGCTGGGTCTGGTGCGCAACGGCTCGCGTGGCATGCTGTGGCTGGAGCCGCTGCTGGAAGTCGCCACGCCGGCGGGCCGCGTGGCCTTCGGACCGGTCCAGGCCGGCGACGTCTCCGACCTGGTGTCGCGCGGCCTGCTCGACGCCTCGACCGCGCTCGTCGGCCTCTCCGACGAACTCGCCGCTCATCCGCTGCGCCTGGGCCTGACCGAGCAACTGCCGTACTTCGCCCGGCAGCAACGCATCACCTTCGCGCGTGTCGGCGTCACCGATCCGCTGTCGCTCGACGACTACGCCGCGCACGGCGGCTGGGTCGGCCTCGACAAGGCGCTTGCGATGGCGCCGAGCGCCGTCGTCGGCGCGGTCGTCGAGTCCGGCCTGCGCGGCCGCGGCGGCGCCGCGTTCCCCGCCGGCATCAAGTGGAAGACCGTCGCCGCCACGCCCGCGCCGCGCAAGGCCGTCGTCTGCAACGCCGACGAAGGCGACTCCGGCACCTTCTCCGACCGCATGCTGATGGAAGGCGACCCGTACTGCCTGGTCGAAGGCATGGCGATCGCGGCCGTCGCGGTCGGTGCCACCTACGGCGTGATCTACATCCGCTCCGAATACCCGCACGCGGAGGCCGCGCTGCGCGAGGCCATCGCGCGCGCGACGGACGCCGGCCACATCGGCGCGTCGCTGCGCGGTCGCGGCCCGGCGTTCAGGCTCGACGTGCGCCGTGGCGCCGGCTCCTACGTCTGCGGCGAGGAGACCGCGCTGCTGGAAAGCATCGAAGGCCGGCGCGGCATCGTGCGCGCCAAGCCGCCGCTGCCGGCCATCCACGGCCTGTTCGGCTGGCCCACCGTCATCAACAACGTCATCACGCTGGCCAGCGTGCCGCGCATCCTGGCCGACGGCGCACCGGCGTACCACGCGTTCGGTGCGGGACGCTCGCGCGGGACGCTGCCGTTCCAGCTGGCCGGCAACATCCGCCAGGGCGGGCTGGTGGAGGCGCCGTTCGGGGTCACGCTGCGCGAACTGATGTTCGACTTCGGCGGCGGCACGCGCTCGGGCCGCCCGATCAAGGCGGTGCAGGTGGGTGGCCCGCTGGGCCCCTACGTGCCTGCGTCGCAGTGGGACGTGCCGATCGACTACGAGGCCTACTCGGCGGTCGGCGCCACCGTCGGGCACGGCGGCATCGTGGTGCACGACGACACGGCCAACCTGGCCGGGCTGGCACGCTACGCGTTCGAGTTCTGCGCCCTCGAGTCCTGCGGCAAGTGCACGCCGTGCCGCATCGGTTCCACGCGTGGCGCCGAGGTGGTGGAACGATTGGTCGCCGCGCCGGTCTCACTCAAGCGTGCGCAGGAGGACCTGCTGCGCGACCTGTGCGACACGATGGTGGCGGGCAGCCTGTGCGCGATGGGCGGCATGACCCCGTTCCCGGTGTTGTCTGCCCTGGATCACTACCCTGAAGACTTCGGCTTGCCGCGCCAGCGCGCGATGGGAGAACCCTGATGCTGAGCCTGAACGACACCCATCCGTATCACGACCACGGGACGCCTGCCAGCGAGTCCGCGCAGCAGGTGATGTTGAAGATCGACGGCGTCGACGTGAGCGTCCCGGCCGGCACCTCGGTGATGCGCGCCGCCATCGACGCCGGTATCGAGGTGCCCAAGCTGTGCGCCACGGACAGTCTCGAGCCCTTCGGCTCCTGCCGCCTGTGCCTGGTGGAGATCGACGGCCGGCGCGGGACGCCCGCGTCGTGCACCACGCCGGTGGAAGCCGGCATGTCGGTGCGCACGCAGAGCCCGCGGCTGGCCAAGCTGCGCAAGGGCGTGATGGAGCTCTACATCTCCGACCACCCGCTCGACTGCCTCACCTGTGGCGCCAACGGCGACTGCGAGCTGCAGGACATGGCCGGCGCCGTGGGCCTGCGCGAGGTGCGCTACGGCTACGAGGGCAAGAACCACCTCGGCGCGCAGAAGGACGAGTCCAACCCGTACTTCACCTTCGACGCCAGCAAGTGCATCGTCTGCAACCGCTGCGTGCGCGCCTGCGAGGAGACCCAGGGCACGTTCGCGCTGACCATCTCCGGCCGCGGCTTCGAGTCGCACGTGTCGGCGGGCATGGACGAGCCGTTCATGGAGAGCGAGTGCGTCAGCTGCGGCGCCTGCGTCAGCGCGTGCCCGACGGCAACGCTGCAGGAAAAGACGGTCATCTCGCTCGGCATGCCCACCAAGAGCATCAGCACCACCTGCGCGTATTGCGGCGTGGGCTGCGGCTTCAAGGCCGAGGTCAAGGGTACCGAGGTGATCCGCATGACGCCGTGGCAGGACGGCAAGGCCAACGAGGGCCATTCGTGCGTCAAGGGCCGCTTCGCCTGGGGCTACGCCACGCACAAGGATCGCGTCACCCAGCCCATGATCCGCGCGAAGATCACCGACCCGTGGCGCGAGGTGTCGTGGGACGAGGCGATCAATCACGCCGCCTCCGAGTTCAAGCGCCTGCAGGCCGCCTTCGGACGCGATTCGATCGGCGGGATCACGTCCTCGCGCTGCACCAACGAGGAGACCTACCTCGTGCAGAAGCTGGTGCGTGCGGCGTTCGGCAACAACAACGTCGACACCTGCGCCCGCGTCTGCCATTCACCCACCGGCTACGGCCTGGGCCAGACCTACGGCACCTCGGCCGGCACGCAGACCTTCAAGTCCGTGGCCAAGTCCGACGTGATCATGGTGATCGGGGCCAACCCGACCGAGGCGCATCCGGTCTTCGCGTCGCGCATGAAGCGCCGCATCCGCCAGGGCGCCAAGCTGATCGTCGTCGACCCGCGCCGCATCGACCTGGTGGCCGGTGCGCACGTCAAGGCCGACTTCCACCTGCAGCTGCGGCCCGGCACCAACGTGGCGGTGGTCACGTCGCTGGCGCACGTGATCGTCACCGAGGGCCTGGACGACGCGGCCTTCGTGGCCGAGCGCTGCGACGACAAGAGCGTCGTGCAATGGCGCGAGTTCGTCGCGCGCCCCGAGAACTCGCCCGAGGCCTTCGAGAGCGCGACGGGGGTGCCCGCGGCGCTCGTGCGTGGCGCCGCGCGCCTGTATGCAACCGGTTCTGGCGCGGGCACCGCGCAATCGCTGGCCGACGCGATCGCCGCCGGTGGCCGGCGCCCCAACGGCGCGATCTACTACGGCCTGGGCGTCACCGAACATTCGCAGGGCTCGACCGCCGTGATGGCCATCGCCAACCTCGCGATGGTCACCGGCAACGTCGGCCGCGAAGGCGTCGGCGTGAATCCGCTGCGCGGCCAGAACAACGTGCAGGGTTCGTGCGACATGGGATCGTTCCCGCACGAGCTGCCCGGCTACCGCCACATCGGCGGCGCGGAAGTCCGCGAGCAGTTCAACAAGGCCTGGGGCGTGACGCTGCAGCCGGAGCCGGGCCTGCGCATCCCCAACATGTTCGACGCCGCGCTCGCCGGCGAGTTCAAGGGCCTCTACTGCCAGGGCGAGGACATCGTGCAGTCCGACCCGGACACGCAACACGTGGCCAGCGCCCTCCAGGCGATGGAATGCGTCGTCGTGCAGGACATCTTCCTCAACGAGACCGCCAAGTACGCGCACGTGTTCCTGCCGGGCTCGTCGTTCCTCGAGAAGGACGGCACGTTCACCAACGCCGAGCGCCGCATCTCGCGCGTGCGCAAGGTCATGCCGCCGCTGTCGGGGGTGGGCGATTGGGAAGCCACCGTGCGGCTGTCCAACGCGCTGGGCTACCCGATGGCGTACACGCATCCCGAGCAGATCATGCGCGAGATCGCGGCGCTGACGCCCACGTTCGCCGGCGTCAGCTACGAGAAGATCGACCGCCTGGGCAGCGTGCAATGGCCGTGCAACGACGCCACCGCCGAGGCCGGCACCGACATCATGCACGTCGACCATTTCGTGCGCGGCAAGGGCCGCTTCGTGATCACGCAGTACGTGGCCACCGACGAGAAGGTCACGCGCAAGTTCCCGCTGCTGCTCACGACCGGCCGCATCCTGTCGCAGTACAACGTCGGCGCGCAGACGCGGCGCACGTTCAACTCGCAGTGGCACGACGAGGATCGCCTGGAGATCCATCCGCATGACGCGCTCGACCGCGGCGTCAAGGAGGGCGACTGGGTCGGCATCAGCAGCCGCGCGGGAGACACCGTGCTGCGCGCGACGCTCACGGAGCGGGTGCAGCCGGGCGTGGTCTACACGACGTTCCACTTCCCCGAGTCCGGCGCGAACGTGATCACCACGGACAGCTCCGACTGGGCCACCAACTGCCCCGAATACAAGGTGACCGCTGTGCAGGTGATGCCCGTCGCGCAACCCTCCACGTGGCAGCGCGCGTACAAGGACTTCAACGAGGACCAGGAGCGCTTCCTGGCCGACGCGCGGCACGGCGCGGCCGCGGTCGCCACCGGGAAATGAGGGTCGCGACGCTGCCGCCGGTCGATGTCGACCGCCGCATGGACGCCGGTGCGCAGCGCCTGGACGTGCGCGTGCGCCGCGACGGCGCCGTCAGCGAGTCGCAGGACTGGCTGGCCGACGAAGTGCCCGTCGCGCTGATCTTCAATGGCATCTCGCATGCAGTGATGCTGGCGACGCCGTTGGACCTGGAAGACTTCGCGCTCGGCTTCGGCCTCACCGAGGGCTTGCTGGCGCGCGCCGACGAGCTCTACGGCGTGGAGGTGCTGCCCGATCCGGCCGGCATGCGCATCGAGATGGAAGTGTCCAGTGCCTGTTTCGCACGGCTGAAGGACAAGCGGCGCTCGATGGCCGGACGCACCGGCTGCGGCCTGTGCGGCACCGAGAGCCTGGACCAGGTGGAACCCCCGCTGCGACCGCTGGAGCCCTGCACGGCGCCGCTGTCGCCGCCGGCGATCGCCGCGGCGCTGCGCGCGCTGCCGGCGCACCAGGCGCTGCAGCAGCGCACCGGCGCCACGCATGCGGCGGCCTGGTGCTCGCCCGACGGCCAGGTGCGCCTCGTGCGCGAGGACGTGGGCCGCCACAACGCGTTGGACAAGCTCGTGGGCGCGATGGTGGCGACGGGCGTCGACCCGCGCGACGGGTTCTGCTGCATCACCAGCCGCGCCAGCGTGGAGATGGTGCGCAAGGCCGTGGCCGCGGGCATCACGGCGTTGATCGCCGTCTCCGCGCCCACGTCACGCGCGGTCGGGACCGCGCGGCGCGCGGGACTCGCGCTCGCGGGATTCGCGCGGCGCGACGATCTGGTGCTCTACGCCGCTCCGGACCGCTTCGGACTCTAGTGTCGTGAGTTGGAAATTCGTTGAAGAATCCCGCCCAAAACGTCCGCATCCGTCGTTGCGCCCGCTCGCGAGGCATCCCGGCATCGTGTCGCGGGCGCGCCTAGTCTGCGAACGTTTTGGACAGGATTCGACAACACTATTTCTTCGCTCCACACCTATTCAACGAATTTCCAACTCACGACACTAGATGGACCTCGACAACCTCATCGTGATGGCCAACAAGATCGGCCAGTTCTTCGCCGCCCAGCCCGACCGCGACGAGGCGCTGGCCGGCATCGCCGACCATGTGAAGAAGTTCTGGGAGCCGCGCATGCGCGACGAGATCCTCGCCGCGGTCGGCACCGAGGCCGGTGCCGAGCTCAGCGAGATCGTGGCCGCGGCGCTGGTCCGGCATCGCGCGCTGCTGCAGCCGAGCGTGGCCACGCTCAACGCCGGGCGAGCTCCACCCGCTTGATCGTTCCGACCACGAACAGGTAGCACAGGACCGCCACCAGCGCGTTGGCCGCCACGAACACGAGCGCGGCGCTGAACGAACCGGTGCCCTTGACCAGGTAGCCGATCACGATCGGCGTGGTGATGGCAGCCGTGTTGCCGAACGTGTTGAACAGCGCCCCGCTGAGGCCGGCGATCTCCTTGGGCGAAGTATCGGAGACGACGGCCCAGCCGAGCGCGCCCAGGCCCTTGCCGAAGAACGCGAGCGCCATGATGGCCACCACCAGCGTCGACGACTGCACGTAGTTGCACGCGATCATCGATGTGGACAGCAACATGCCGATGACGATAGGTGTCTTGCGCGCCATCGTCAGCGAGCGGCCGTGGCGCAGCAGGAAGTCCGACACGATGCCACCGAGCACGCCGCCGACGAAGCCGCAGATCGCCGGCAGCGCGGCGACGAATCCCGCGTTCAGGATCGACATCCCGCGTTCCTTGACCAGGTAGACCGGAAACCAGGTCAGGAAGAAGTAGGTCAGCGTGGTGATGCAGTACTGGCCGATGTAGATGCCCAGCAGCATGCGGTTGGACAGCAACTGGCGGATGTACGTCCACTTGGGCGTCTTGTCGATGAAGGTGCCCGACTGCGTGTGCTCCTCCTGGTCCATCCGGATCAGGCCGCCGCCGCGCTCGATGTAGTCCAGTTCCTCGCGGTTGACCCCGGGATGGGTCACCGGATCGTGGATCACCTTGCGCCACAGCAGCGCGCCGGCGATGCCCACCACGCCCATGAAATAGAACACGGTCGGCCAGCCCCAGACGTGCGTGATCCAACCCATGAGCGGGGCGAACAGGACCGTGGCGAAGTACTGCGCCGAGTTGAAGACCGCCGAGGCGGTGCCGCGTTCGTTGGCCGGAAACCAGGCTGCCACGATGCGCCCGTTGGCGGGGAAGGATGGCGCTTCGGCCAGGCCCACCAGCAACCGCAGCGAGAACAGGGCGACCACCGCGGTGCCTGTCGTGGCGACGAGCCAGGAGATGCCGCCTTGCAGGAACGTGAACACCGACCAGGCGAGGATGCTCGCGAAGTACACGCGCTTGGAGCCGAACCGGTCGAGCAGCCAGCCGCCAGGCAGCTGCGCGAGCACATACGACCAGCCGAAGGCCGAGAACACGTAGCCCATCGCCACGGCGTCCAGGCCCAGGTCCTTCGAGAGCGATGGACCGGCGATCGAGAGCGTCGCGCGATCGGCGTAGTTGATGGCGGTGATCAGGAACAGCATCGCGACGATGCCGAAGCGCACTCGCGTGCGGGTGCGAGGCTGGACGCCGGCAGTGGCGCTGGTGATGGTCATGGTTGTCTCCTGTCCCGAAGGGATCTGCTTGTCGTGGTCGAACGATCGGTCAGGCCGCCCCGGGCCGGTCCAGGGCCGGCCGCTTCGGATCGAATTTCCAGCCCGGGATCAGGTACTGCATCGCGGCCGCGTCGTCGCGCGCGCCGAGGCCATGCTGCTGGTAGAGCTGATGCGCCTTCTCGACCTCCGCCATGTCGAGCTCGACGCCCAGCCCGGGCTTCCTGGGAACCTGCACGAGGCCGCCCTGGATCTGGAACGGCTCCTTCGTGAGGCGCTGGCCGTCCTGCCAGATCCAGTGCGTGTCGATCGCGGTGACGCGGCCGGGTGCGGCCGCGGCGACATGCGTGAACATCGCGAGTGAAACGTCGAAGTGGTTGTTGGAGTGCGAGCCCCAGGTCAGGCCCCAGTCGCGGCAGGTCTGCGCGACGCGCACCGAGCCGGCCATCGTCCAGAAGTGCGGGTCGGCGAGCGGGATGTCCACCGATTGCAGCGACAGCGCGTGCGTCAGCTGGCGCCAATCGGTGGCGACCATGTTGGTGGCGGTGGGCAGGCCCGTCGCGCGACGGAATTCGGCCATCACCTCGCGACCGGAGAAGCCGTCCTCGGCGCCGCACGGATCTTCCGCGTAGGCGACGACGCCGCGCATGTCGCGCATCAGGCGGACCGCTTCCTTCAGCGACCAGGCGCCGTTCGGGTCCAGCGTGATGCGGGCCTGCGGAAAGCGCTCGTGCAGCGCATGGATGGCCTGCACCTCGTCGTCGCCGCGCAGCGCGCCGCCCTTGAGCTTGAAGTCGTTGAAGCCGTAGCGCTCGTAGGCGGCCTCGGCGAGGCGCACGACGGCCTCCGGCGTCAGCGCCTGCTCGTGGCGCAGGTGCGACCACGCGTCCGCGGCGCCGGGGTCGGCGGCGTAGGGCAGGTCGGTGCGCGTGCGGTCGCCGATGTAGAACAGGTAGCCGAGCATCTCGACGGCGTCGCGTTGCTGTCCTTCACCGAGGAGGGCGGCGACGGGGACTTCGAGGTGCTGGCCCAGCAGGTCCAGCAGCGCGCACTCGATGGCGGTGGCGGCATGGATCGTCGTGCGCAGGTCGAAGGTCTGCAGGCCGCGGCCACCCGAATCGCGGTCGGCGAACGCGCGCTGCACCTCGCCGACGATGCGCTGCTGCGAGCCGAGCGGCTGGCCGACGACCAGCGGACGGGCGTCCTCCAGCGTCTGCCGGATCTTCTCGCCGCCGGGCACCTCGCCGACGCCGGTGCGCCCGGCGCTGTCGGTCAGGATCAGCAGGTTGCGCGTGAACCAGGGTCCGTGCGCGCCGCTGAGATTGAGCAGCATGCTGTCCCGGCCGGCCACCGGGATGACACGGAGGTCAATGACTGTCGGTGTCGACGAGAGAGTCATGGGAAGTTTCCTTGGGTCGCAAAAAGGTAGCGCTATCAAAATGCAATGAGCGAATGGTAGCGCTATCTACAGCGCGCGCCAAGGATCCGGAGTGCGTGTTTACCCTCGTCAGGCGCTGGCGCGATCCTGGATCGAGAAGCCGATGTCGACGATCCGATCGTCCACTGCGCGGCCTTCCGCACGATCGACGATGAAGCGGGCGGCCTGCCGCCCGATGGCCGCGCTGTCGATATGCACTGTCGTCAGTGCCGGGTCGAGGTCGGCGGCGAACTCGTTGTCCCCGAAGCCCACCACGCCCAGCTGCGCGGGCACGCCGAGGCCGCGCGCGTGCGCCTCGGTCAGCACGCCGAGCGCCAGCAGGTCGGAGCTGCAGAAGACAGCGTCGATGCCGCCCGGACGCTGAAGCAGGTCGGCGAGCGCGGCGCGCCCGCTGCGCAAGGTGGTCGGGGCGGGCACCACCACGCTCTCGGGAGAGGCCAGTCCCAGCTCGAGCGCTGCCGCGCGAAACGCATCGTGGCGGCGGTGCGAGCGTTCGTCGTCGCCGGCGACCACGGCCAGGCGTCGGCGCCCCTTGTCGTGCAGGAACCTGGCCACTTCGCGCCCGACGTTCTCGTGCGAGAAGCCGACCAGCATGTCGATGGGCGTGGGCGTCAGGTCCCAGGTCTCGACCACCGGGATCCGGGCGGCCAGCAGGCGCTGGCGGCCCTCGGGCGAATGCATGACCCCGGTCAGGATGATCCCGTCGGGGCGTCGCCCGATGATCGCCTCGAGCAGCGCGTCCTCGCGCGAATCGACGTAGCCGCTCTGCCCGAGCATCAGCTGGTAGCCGTGGTCGGCCAGCGACGCCGTGAGCGCCTGCACCGTCTGCAGGAACACCGGGCCGGCGATCGTCGGAACGACGGCGGCGACCAGGCGGCTGCGTGCCGACGCGAGGCCGCTGGCGGCGTTGTTGCGCACGTAGCCGGTGTGGCGAACGGCCTCCGCCACCCGCGCCAGCACCGCGGGCGAGACCCGGTTCGGTGTGTTCAGCGCACGCGACGCCGTCATCGGCGCCACGTTGGCCAGGCGCGCGACGTCGTGAAGCGTCACGGCGCCACTGCCGCGCCGGCTGCGCTTTGCCCGTCCCTCAGCGTCTTCCATCGAGGGATCTTACGTGAGCGAAAAGCGCCGTCGGCCGTGCAACGAAAAATGCCCGCGGGTGCGGGCATCTGTTTGCGGGATCAGGCGCGGCCCGTCAGATGGCGGCCAGCGTTATCGTGGCGTTGCCGAGCGCACCGTGGATGTCGCGCACGACCACCTTCAACGCATAGGTACCCTTGACCGAGCGGCTCCAGGTCAGCAGCCCGGCGGAGCTGAGCGTCAGGCCGGCCGGCGCTCCGCTCATCGTGTACGTCAACGCGTCGCCATCGACGTCCGCGCCGACCAGGCGAGTGGCCAGGCTCGTGTTCGCATAGGTGGCCATTGTTTTCGAAGCCAGCGTCGGCGCATGGTTGGTGGTCGGCGCCGGTGCGGCGGTAGGGGCAGCCGTCGTCGATCCGGTGAGCGTCTGCAGCAACTGCGCGCTGTTGGGCGTGCCCCAGCCGGTAGCCTGGTCGAAGCCGGTGCCGGCGCGGCACGTCGCGCAGCTGCCGTTGGTGCCGTCGACGACGTCGCCCATCGTGGCGGCGTAGGTGCCCGGCACGGCGGCGATCGACTTGTAGAGGAGGGTGTGGATGTCACCCAGGACCGGCTTGGCGTTGGCGACCCGCATCGCGTTGGCCACGGCGACGACGCCGGCCCACTGCGGTGCGGCGATGCTGGTGCCGCCGTAGGCCATCCAGATCGTGGCGGCGCCGGGCAGGGTCAGTGCGACGTACTCGCCGGTGGACGGGTTCGCATTGAACGCGACGTCCGGGACGGCGCGGCGCGCCAGTGCGCTGCCACCGACCGGCGTCAGGCCGCTCTGCCACGCGGGGAGGGCTTCGTAGGCGCTCATGCCGCCGCCGCTCTTGACCCACGCGGCCTCGTAGCGTGTGCCGCTGCCGGACCAATTCAGGCTGGTGCCGCCGACGGCGACGACGTTGGGCGACACGGCCGGCCACAGCACCTGCGTGCCGGAGTCGCCTGCCGCCGCGACGTAGGTCATGCCCGTTCCCTTGAAGTAGGAATCGACCGAGGCCACCCAGCCGGCCTCGGAGGAGCCGAAGCTCATCGACACCACGCCCGGGCCCATCTTGCCGGCGAGCGTATTGGCGCCGAGGATGGCGTTCGACATCGAGCTGGGCATCTCGATCAGCACGATGCGCGCGAGCGGCGCGATCGCATGCGCCCATTGCACGTCGAGCTTGCTTTCCGGCGCCCAGGTGGCGTTGTAGGCCGGGACGGCGGTCGTCATCGTGCCGGTCGTCGTCGACGAGACGACGGACAACGTGCACTTGGCCGGCGGCGCGGCCAGTGGAAGCTTGGCGGTCGCCGCGATCGCGACGTTGCTGCAGGTCGGCAGGCCGAACTTCGTAGAGAACGCGTTCAGGTCGGACAGCGCAGTGGCGTCGTGGTACGCGTCCACCAGGTAGATCGTCTGGCCGGCGCCGAGCGTGGCGGCAACGGCCGCGCTGATCGACGCGCCGACAGCGGGCAACGCGGGCAGGCCGTAGGCGGCGCGAATCTGGGCCGGGGTGTGAACCTGCCCGAGGATGATGCTGGCCAGCGGGGCGGCGGTCGTCTCGCCGGTGGCGGAGGCGATTCGCGCACGCGACTTCTCGCCGATGCGTTGCGCCAGGGCCTGGCGCGTGAGGCGCGAGGTGTCGATGTCGGCGACCGCGGGGTCGATCTCGAAGTTCTTGGGACCCTGGCGTGCCGAGGCGTTGGTGCCGCCCACGTCGGCCTGGTCGGGCTCATCGAGCAGCGCGGGAGCCATGTGGTACGCAGGAAGTGCCTCGGTGGTGGCCAGCGCGGCAATGACCGTGCTGTCGAGCGTGCTGGTGTCGGTGGACTGTGCGTCCGCAGTCGCAGTACCGGTGGACGGCGCGTTCGCGGTCTCGGTGAGGGGGGTGGACTGCGCGGTCTGTTCAGGACTCGAGCCGCCGCCGCACGCTGCCAGGCTGGCGAGGAGGACGACGGAGAGAGCGAGGGCGGGAGTGGCTCGCTGAGCCAGGGGGAGACGATTCAAGGCCGATCCTTCGATGAGCTGGGTTCATCGCGTTCAGCGGAAAAGCGCGGCGATCCAGGCGCCGCGAGGCATCATGGAACAGCACGCCATCACGCCGGCGCGCCGGGTGTGGACAAGCAGCCCGACCCTTGAAGGGACCAGCTGCGAGGCGCTGTTGAGCCGACGCGAGCCATCGGTGGCCCGCGCTCGCCCCAGAGCAGCGAGTGCGCCGCGTTCGAGACGGAGGGAATCGAACGCGGCAGAATAAGTTGCCGTTTTGCAACGACAGAGCCAATATTACCGAAGTATCTACTCGACCATACGGGAAGATGCAACAACATGCAGCTCTACAATAACTCGACCGTGACTTTTGCGTTTTGACGCTACGGTCGAGCAAAATCGCACCGATTCGGGACTTTTTTTGATCCCGATTAGTATGGTTCAGTATGTCGGAAACGAAATATCGTTGCCCCTCGGCCACAAATCATCTGATCAGTATCGGATTTCGGTTCAATCAGGATAGCGGGCACGAAAATTAAAACTGGATGGATATGTGCGCGCGCCGGCGCCGAACGGCGAGCGCCGGCGGCGGGATCGGCTTCCCCCAGAGAGAAGATCGGGCACGCGCGGCCATGACATCGTCGCGGAAAACAGATTCTCGATCTGGCGAACAAATGGGCGAAATGCCCATCCAAATTTCAAAGAACGGCTTGTGGGTGTCGAAATATCGTGCTGAACCGGGAATGTATTTGCCCTCTATAGAAGAGAAAAGAATCTCGCTGCGCCCGACCTTGGCCTAACCACAGCTTCCAGCGTCGTCTGGACCCATGGATGAGCAGAAAAGTGCCGTCCCTTCGCCGTCCTGCCTCCTGAGGCTCACAAATATGGGTAGGTGAAAACGATATGTCGTCGATCAGCGACTGCGGGAACGAGGGTTGCAATGGGTTACTAGCAATTCGCCCCGATAGCCAGTCCCTACCCAACCGCTAGGAGAAGCATTCCATGAAACTGAAACCCACCCTCGTCCTGATCGCGCTGGCATTTGCCGGCGGCGCCGCCTCGGCGGCCACGGTCGGAGAATTCACCACGCTCAACGACATGGTCATGTCGGCGAACCCGACAATCGGCCCGGTCGGCGCCGCCGCCCACGGCAACTTCCAGTTGGCGCAGCCGATCGACGACGTCTACAACTTCAACCTGGCCGATGCGTCGGATCTGTTCACCTACGCCAAGGAGTTCGAGTCGATGGACGTCTCGATGGATCCGGCCACGTTCACGCTGTACACCGGCACCTCGGCGGGTGCTTCGGGCACGCCGGCGACGATGGTTGGATCGACGTTCTCGTTCGCGGGCGGCGCCGCGGTCACGACGACTTACGCCAACCTCGCGGCGGGCAACTACTTCTTCGAAGTCACTGGCAACGCGACCGGCGTGCTGGGCGCGGACTACGACCTCAACATCAACGCGAACACCCCGGGCGGACCGCTGCCGGGCGTTCCGGAGCCCGCGAACATGGCGCTGCTGCTCGCCGGCCTGGGCCTGATGGGCTTCATGGTCAAGCGTCGCGCGCGCGACTGACTGATCCCGGGCGACTGACATTCGCACCGCCCGGCCACCGGGCACCGGGCACTCCCTCGAAAGGCAGCGATCACGCTGCCTTTTCTTTTGGCGTCACCGGCCCAAGGGCGCGATCGCCTCGGCGGTCGCCTTGGCGCTCATCTCCTCGGCCAGCATCGGATGCATTGCTTGCTGGACGTCGGCGCGCCGCTTCGGGTCGCTCAGCACGGGCCAGTTTTCCGCCAGGGCGTGCAGCAACTGCTCCGTGAGCTTGTCCAGCTTCGGGCGCGTCACCGCCGCCAGGTCGGGTGCGTCGGGAAACTGGCCGCGCTTGAAGACGTCCCAGCCCTGGAACAGCTCGCTCTGCGCCGTCTTCGACGCCTCGATCTGAGCGCGGAAGAATGTCTCGGCCCAGGGCTGCGGCACACCCAGCTCGGTCGCCTGGTGTCCGAGGGCCGCGATGATCTGCGCCTCGCGCGGCAGGTCCTCGATAGGCAGGTGGTGGTTCCACTTGTACTGCGCGACATCGGGCGCGAGCAGCAGGCGCGCATCGATCAATGCGCGCAGCGACTCGATGCCCCACGGGTACGCGAGCCACTGCTCGTTGGCGCGCGCGAACGAGCCGGTCTCGATCGCCTGGTGCAGCCATTCGTCGACGTAGGCCTTCAGCGCGACGTCGCGCGGCAGCAGCACGGCCTTCTCCGAGAAGTCGAACGGCGTGTCGGGATGGATCGCGCACAGCTTCGGGTGCAGACGCTGCTGGAGGCGTGCCTCGATCGCATCGGTGATCATCACGTCGGCCTGGCCCGCGACGATGCGATCGAAGATCGTGACGTTGTCGGGATACACCGTCAGCGTCGCGTGCGGTGCGCGGGCGCGCGCGAAGCGCTCGTTGGTACCGCCCGGATTGACGATCAGCCGCACCTCGGGCCGGTCGATGTCCGCCAGGGCCTGGTACTTCTGCGCATCCTCGCAGCGCGCGATCGGTGTCTTGCCGTCGCGCAGGTAGGGCAGCGAGAAGAAGGCCTTCTTCTGGCGCTCCAGCGAGACCGAGACACCGCCCATCGCGAGGTCGAAACGGGCGTTGCCGAGGTCGCTCATCATCGTGCCCCACGTGGTGGGCACGACCTCCAGCTTCACGCCCAGCGAGGCCGCGAGATCGGCGGCCAGCGCGATGTCGAGGCCGATGAAGCGGCCCGACGTGCGGTAGCTGAAGGGCTTGTAGTCGCCGGTGCTGCCGACGCGCAACACGCCGCGCGACAGGATCTCGTCGAGCCGGCTGGCCGTGGCGCCGACCATCGCTGTCGGCAGGGTCAGGGGCTCGGTGGCTGCCGCGGCAGGTGACATCATCGCCGAGACGACGGTCGCGAGCGTGGCGAGGAGGGCGGGCAGGCGGCAGGCGATCAAGGGTCGGCTCCAGGGGCAGGGGACACACCGGAGTCTATGCAATCGTCCGTGGCGCCAGGGCCTGGCTCGACGGCGGGCACGCGAATGTCCTCCCGGGTCAAGTCAATGGCCCAGTCGGCCATGAAAGCTTTTAGCTATTGGATTGGTCGAAAAGATAAATTGGCGCAATTGTTGGCTCGTTGCGATAGTCGTTGCCATGCGCTACGCACGGACTCGTCCGAGTCTGATGAGTCGCCGGCACGGGGCCGTCGACCCATCCAGGAAGCTGCAGCCCCGATCCCCCATTCCCAGGAGATGAAGATGACCGACGAAGCGAAGTGCCCATTCCCGCACAGCGTCCGCCCCCACGCCCGGGCCGATGCGCCCAGGAATGGCGATTGGTGGCCCAACCAGTTGAACCTGGACATCCTGCACCAGCAGTCGAGCAAGTCCGATCCGATGGGGGAGAACTTCGACTACGCACAGGCGTTCAAGCAGCTCGATCTCGACGCCGTCATCACCGACCTGAAGGCCCTGATGACCGACTCGCAGGATTGGTGGCCCGCCGACTATGGCCACTACGGGCCGCTGTTCATCCGCATGGCCTGGCATGCCGCCGGCACCTACCGGATCACCGATGGTCGAGGCGGCGCCGGTACCGGCGCGCAGCGCTTTGCGCCGCTCAACAGCTGGCCGGACAACGGCAACCTGGACAAGGCGCGGCGCCTGTTGTGGCCGATCAAGCAGAAGTACGGCCGCAACCTGTCGTGGGCCGACCTGATCGTGCTGACGGGCAACGTCGCGCTGGAGTCCATGGGCTTCAAGACCTTCGGCTTCGCCGGTGGCCGGCCGGACATCTGGGAGCCGCACCTCGAGGTCTGGTGGGGCCCCGAGAAGAAGTGGATGGGCGATGAGCGCTACGGCACCAACCGCGAACTCGCGCACCCGCTCGCCGCGGTGCAGATGGGCCTGATCTACGTCAACCCCGAGGGCCCGAACGGCAACCCCGATCCGGTGGCATCGGCTCACGATGTACGCGAGACCTTCGCCCGCATGGCGATGGACGACGAAGAGACCGTGGCGCTGGTGGCCGGCGGCCACACGTTCGGCAAGGCGCACGGCGCCGGGCCGGCCGCGCACGTGGGCGCGGAGCCCGAGGGCGCCAGCATCGAGGAGCAGGGCCTGGGATGGGCCAACAGCTTCGGCTCGGGCCGCGGCTTCCACACGATCACCAGCGGCATCGAGGGCGCCTGGACGCCCACGCCCACGACCTGGGACATGAGCTTCTTCGAGACGCTGTTCGGCCACGAATGGGAACTCACCAAGAGCCCCGCGGGCGCCCACCAATGGAAGCCCGTCGGCGCGACGGGATCGGGGACCGTGCCCGACGCGCACGACCCGGCGAAGCGCCACGCGCCGATGATGACGACCGCCGACATGGCGCTGCGCATCGACCCGGCCTACGAGAAGGTTTCGCGTCGCTTCATGGCCGACCCGCAGGCGTTCGCGGACGCCTTCGCGCGCGCCTGGTTCAAGCTGACGCACCGTGACATGGGCCCGCGTGCGCGCTACCTGGGCAAGCTGGTGCCCGATGAAGAACTGATCTGGCAGGATCCGATTCCCGCCGTCGACCATCCGCTCGTCGACGACCATGACGTGGCCGCCCTGAAGGCCAAGGTGCTGGCGTCCGGCCTGACGACGGCGGAACTCGTGAGCACCGCGTGGGCCTCGGCCTCGACCTTCCGCGGCGGCGACAAGCGCGGCGGCGCCAATGGCGCGCGCATCCGCCTCGCGCCGCAGAAGGACTGGGCGGCCAACCAGCCGGCGCAGCTCGCGAAGGTGCTGGGCCGGCTCGAAGCGATCCAGGCGCAGTTCAACGGCGCGACGACCGGCGGCAAGACGCTGTCGCTGGCCGACCTGATCGTGCTGGCCGGCAATGCCGCGATCGAGGACGCGGCGAAGAAGGCCGGGCAGACGGTGACCGTGCCGTTCTCGCCGGGGCGCTCGGACGCGTCGCAGCAACAGACCGACGTCGCGTCGTTCGCGCCGCTGGAACCCCGGGCCGACGGTTTCCGCAACTACCACCAGCCGGGCCTGGAAGGCCACATCGCCGACCTGCTGATCGACAAGGCCCAGTTGCTCACGCTCACGGCGCCCGAGATGACGGTGCTGGTCGGCGGCCTGCGGGTGCTCGACACCAATGCCGGCCACACCGCGCACGGCGTGTTCACGAAGCGTCCCGGCAGCCTGTCGAACGACTTCTTCGTCAACCTGCTGGACATGCGCACACGCTGGCAGCAGTCCGCGACCGCGGGCGTGCTGGAAGGGCGCGATCGCCAGGCGGACGAGGTGAAATGGACGGGCACCGTCGCGGATCTGGTGTTCGGCTCCAACTCGCAGCTGCGCGCGATCGCCGAGGTCTACGGCGCCGGGGACGGCCAGGAGAAGTTCGTGCGCGACTTCGTGGCGGCCTGGACCAAGGTGATGAACCTGGATCGCTACGACCTGAAGTAGGCACGAGTCGTCGTCCAGGGCCCCTTGCCTGCCGCGGAGTAGTCCGTGGCGGGCAAGGGCCAAGAAATGGAGGCGTCAGGTCTCGCATCTTGCACGGTGAGACCTGTACGGAACGGCGAAAGGCAGCGTGCAAGATGCAAGACCAGACCCCTCGGTCTTTAGATTCTGTTCCACTCGGCGCCTCCATGCCGAATCCTTCGCGTCCCACCCTGCTCCTGGCCTGCCTCGCCATCGTCTATGTCGTCTGGGGCTCGACCTACCTGGCCATCCACTTCGTCGTCGACGGCATTCCGCCGTTGATCTCGTCGGCGCTCCGCAACTTCTGCGCCGGCCCGATCCTGCTCGCCTTCCTGAAGTGGCGCGGCGCGCCGTGGCCCACGCTGCGGCAGTGGCGCAACGGTGCGCTCATCGGCTTCATGATGATGGGCCTGGGCAACGGATTCGTGTGCCTGGCCGAGACCCGCGTGCCGTCCGGCCTGGCCGCGCTGATCATCGCGGGCACGCCGGTCTTCGCGATCCTGTTCGCGTGGGGCCTGTTCGGCGTGCGGCCGCGCCTGCTCGAATGGCTGGGCATCGGCCTGGGGCTGGCCGGCATGGGGCTGTTGAACCTCGACCTGCATGCCGCAGCCAGTCCGGTCTTCGTCGCGGTGCTGTTTATCGCGGGCGCGTCCTGGGCGGCGGCCACCGTGCTGCAGCCGCGCCTGGACCTGCCCAAGGGCCCGATGTCGGCCGCCGTGCAGATGCTGGGCGGCGGCGCGAGCCTGGTGGCGATGGCGGCGTTGCACGGCGAGCGGCTGGACGTGGCGGCCGTGCCGTTGTCCGCCTGGCTGGCGCTCGCCTACCTCGTGGTCTTCGGCTCGCTCGTCGCATACACCGCGTTCGTCTACGTGATCGGCCACGCCCGGCCGGCGCTGGCCACCAGCTATGCGTACGTCAATCCGGTGGTGGCGGTGGGCCTGGGCGTCCTGTTCGCGGGCGAGAAGGTCAGCGGGCCCATGATGGCCGGCATGGCGGTGATCCTGGCGGGGGTCGGCCTCGTCGTGATCGGCAGCGCACGCCGCGCCGCCTGAACCCGCACGCCAGCAAGTTCGCCACGGCTCGGGTACTGTCGGCCCTCAGCCTGGAGAGCCTTGCATGGATGATCCCACCCGTTACGAACCCCCCACCGTCTGGACCTGGAACAAGGACAACGGCGGGCGCTTCGCCAACATCAACCGGCCCATTGCCGGCGCGACCCATGACAAGGAACTGCCGGTGGGACGCCACCCGCTGCAGCTC
>Ga0307516_10002073_pt1 | contig 27283 bp, 39 predicted proteins | sample 19_EM_MG_FD_203310 | JGI IMG/M metagenome (GOLD analysis project Ga0307516, IMG submission 203310) | Populus trichocarpa ectomycorrhiza microbial communities from riparian zone in the Pacific Northwest, United States - 19_EM | ecosystem: Host-associated > Plants > Roots > Unclassified | place...
GACGCGAAGCACGAGCTGGGTACAGCAAGGAACGGGAGGGGGGGAGGGTAACATAGAAGGAAACGAACGACAGAACCAACGGGTGCAGGCGTTTAATAGGTAGAATTGGGAGACGCATCTCAGAACGCAACGCTCCTCACTCCCCGGGCGCTGACGTGCCAGTGGCTACTCACGGGCCTACGAGTAGGAGAAGGGCTGGGGAGCTGATGGAGGGAGGACCTGACTGCCCGGTGGGGGTCATAATAGTCGCGTTCCCAGGTGTAAAGCCTGGGGGTCGCGTCCTGGGGAGAAGCACGGAAGGGGAACGATGTGCCCGGGGTGGCCATAATAGATGATGAGGGAGGCGTAGAGGGGGTGAACGTGGGTGTCTGGGGTGACGGGATCACGACCGGTTGTGGGCGTCCAGGGGAGGCGTTGAGGGAAATGGGAATGATCGTCCTGGGACCAACGGTGGATTGGTTCCCAACCAAAATATCGGTGGGGTCGGTCCTGAGCCTCTGTTCACTGGTTTGGTTGACCCTTCTGACGACACCGGCAGTGTCTGAATCGATGGCGTCTCTCGCCGCCCTGATCAAGGCCTCCCTCTCGCTGGGGTCGGCTTCGTCCGCGCTGGAACCAGATTCGGAGCTGACGTCGTCGATGGGGGAGAGGGGGGCTTGTTCGCTGTTTTCGAGCGTGGCGGGGTCAACTGGGGCCTCGTAGATCTCGTCGAGGAAGAACTCTTCCGAGTCTGGATCGAAGGGCTTGGAGTAGGACCAACGCTCGCAAACCGGTGGGTGCTCATCGGGGAGTTCCGGGTCAACGTGGACCTCTGGGTGGGTCTGGGGGTAGTTGACGGAGAAGAGAGGGCGACCCATTGGAGATTAGATGAAGGAGAGGGATCCTTTTGTTGATGACGACGTGGGTTTCAGGGAAAAGAATAAACAAGAAAGAAAGATGGGCGGTGTAGGTGGATGACAACTAATCAAAGATGCCTTTTAGAGGATTTGTGGGTATGGGAGGGAATTAGGGTAGGAGGAAGCTGAACGGAACGTTCTTCGACCGCGGACAAGGTCAAGGTCGCGAACCGTGTCCTTGGGTTTAGGGCAGGCTCTACTCGGACTTTGTTCCATCAGTGACAATAAACGCGCGCCGCCGCCACGTCTGCCATTCCATCTCACGCCCAGCGTCATCCCAGACGAGCCACCCGTCTCGTAGTCTGAGCCACGTGGACACCTCATTCACTAGGATCCACGTTCTAATCGTCCCTAACAAACTCCTTGGTCGCCTTGTCGGGACCAATTCGACCAGGGTGTAAAACACGATCCCGAAGACGATCCCAATTCCTACACCCCACAATACTTGCGAGGCAGAATGATAACCCAGAGCATACCTGAACGGACAACTTTCACGGCCGGGTCATTACCTGAAGAGTGCGAGAGACCCACCTGGAATAGGCCACTCCACCCGCCCACGCAATCAAACCGAGGATCACGGTCAAACGCAACAATAAATCCATAGATTTGTTGCCCGTGGGAGTGAAGCGATGGCGAAACCTGACGTGGCAAATGAGAAACGTGGCGAAATACGCCATCCACTGGCTATGGGACGACGGAAACCCATATCCATCACCTAAATCTGCTGCCCACATAAAAAGAGAGGCGGTTAGGGTCAGAGTTGGGGCGGTTCATCATCGGTTTCATGAGAAACGCGGGACGAACCGTTTGGTCTGGGTCGTTTGAACGAGTGCTTTAGGACATAATTCGACGCCTCACACAGCAGCTGACCGGCGAACATGATCAAGATGGTGAGCTCCCGTGTGAAGACGACCAGGGAGGCGTATGACGCAGTGAGCAGAATCGGCGAGAGCGTCAACAGGGCCAGCCCAAAAGACAAATGGGAGTCTGCGTCATCTGTGAGACAAATAAATAAATAAACAAATTGCGGAACGCTCCAGGGGTTACGATACTCGCATAGGACGTGGGTCAGATCGAGGGCTGCGAGCTGCCTCTCCATTGTTCGAGGTGGTGCTCAAGCGTAACGGCCTCTCCACTTTCTCACGATCGCTACGCTCCCAGGATCAAGATCGAGGAAATTGCGTCACGCCCATGACATCACCCCCCACCACGTCTGCAGCATAAAAACCCACAGGTAAATGCGTTCAGACAACACATCTCTCTCACCCTCATGACAATGTCTTCCAACAACTCTTCTACTCAGCCCGAGTACGCTTTCTCCGACTCCACCTCTTTCTCCTTCTCCCTCAGCTGACCCCTTCCCAGTCAGACCACCGGCCAACTCCACTCCGTCAAGGGTACCGTCGTTGAGACGATTGGCAATCTCACAGGAGCTACCTCCTGGCAACAATCCGGCCGTGAAGAGCACGCTGCCGGTGAGGCCGAGTGCAACGCGGCCCGTGCTAAGGACTACGTCGACGGAGGCGCGGACCGATTGGTCGGTAAGAAGGATGCCGTCCTCGGTGCCATCACTGGAGATCGCCAGAAGGAAATCAGTGGTACGTATCTCCGCGCGTCCTCCCTTCCCTGTCATTTGCTCATGGTGCATCCTCCCACAGGTAACGTCCAACAGGACAAGGGCCGTCTCCAGCAAGAGGCCAGCAAATAAGCTACTTCTGTACTTTGTGACCCGCAAATCCTGTACCATCGAATATAAGACAAAGGTTTCGTCTATACTCGCCACACGCTCGTCCGGCAATCCCAGCTACAACTCGCGAGTACCCCTTCATCATATAGGGACCAACCACAGCCGACAACAAACTCCGTATGAGTATCGTGAATCCGCAGCATATGACCACGTCCGGGTATTGGGGTCGTGCTCCAGCTACACACCACTCGTCAGCATTGCGGCGCTTGTGTTCGAGGGGGAAACACACCCACATTCGACAAGACATATCATAAGACGCGCTCGCCAGAACATCTGGCCTATGAGGACTCCACTGAACCTTGCGGACAGCGTACTCGTGACCGCTCAATGCAAGCTCACAAACACCCCCAACCTCCTGCGTAGGTTCTTGCACTGGAGGACCACCAGGTGGGGGTATCCGTACCATCCGACAGTCCCAAATCTTGACCGTTTTATCAACCCCACCACTCGCCAGTGTGAACGGCCGATACTTGTTCCAATCCAACGATAGGATTTCCATACCCGATGCTGGCACGGTCAACGCAGCGAGGGAAATCGGTGTATCGAACGATCCTGGGGCTGCGGGTCCGGATGCGTAAGAAGAACCGCCTGCAACGGCAACCCGAAGGTCGAAGACCTTCAACGTCCCATCGGACGAGCAGGTAGCCAAGATATCCGGATGGTGTGGGGAAAAAAGCGCTTGATAAACGCACGCGTTGTGCGCTCTCAATGTTCCCACAGACCTCGGATGGTCAGACCTCCACTGAACAGACCATCAGTCGTGCAACGTCCAGATTTTCAGATACGTGCTCACCAGCTTCACATTACCATCCCACGACGACGAAGCAAAGGTGTCCTTCCTCACATTAGACCAATCCACGCTAAACACTTCCCTCGTATGTTCCTGCCATGCCCGGATTGGAAAGTCCTAACTTTGGCCTTGTCAATTGAGCGAGAAACGAAGAGGGATATCAAGCCGAACATTTAACGTGATGTCCCACAACTTGAGTGATCCGTCCCCAGAGCCGGTGACGACCTGATTCTGGTGAGCCTCACTCCACGCAAGGTCGTACAACCCGTCTTGCGTGTCGAATCTAGCGTTTGGTACGTTGGTTAATCGATTTTTCCCGTATTGAAGTTACGACATACTGTCTCTGCGGAACGGGCCCCGAAGCCAAGCTCGGATCGACAGCGAGGATGTTCAGCCTCCCGTTCCCTATCAGGCCATAGTTCGCGCTGGCAGCGACTGCGAGAGTATTGTTCAGGAAGGGGGACCAGGCGAGGGAGTAGTGTGCGAAACCGGGGCTTTGGAAAGTCGCCATACGTATCTTAAGCCCGAACCGAGATCATGGAAGACGTTGAGATCTTTTCCGACTCCCTCTCCACCTTGTACAACTACACCGCAATCACCCTCTCCTCCAACCCCGGCTCGACTTTCACTTACACCAACGGATCCACCACCGTACACCTCAAAACACCCGACACCAAACCAGAAAATTGGTCGCTCCATGCGTCTTCCGTCTGGATATCTGCCGTATTCCTCGCAGATCACCTCCAGCTCCTCGATCTCGACCGCTATCGACATCTTCACAAAATTCGTGTTTTGGAATTGGGAGCGGGAGCTGGGTTGCCAGGAATTCTCCTCGCGAAAACCAGAGACGATGTCGAAGTCGTTCTGAGCGACTACCCTGACGAAGAACTCATCGACGCCCTCAACCAGAACGTCGCATCCAACGTCTCTGATGGTTCCGTTCACGTCGTACCTTACGACTGGACTACAGGCGATATCGCCCCATTTCACGCCTTATCCCCAGATGGGTTCGACGTGATCATCGCCGCGGACACGTTGTGGAACGTAGACCTTCACGGCGCGTTTCTACAATCACTCGAGTCTTTGCTAAGACGCGACGCCGATGGAGGTTCGACCCCCTCCGTCAATCTCATCGCGGGGCTACACACTGGGAGGTGGACGATCCGAGCATTCTTGAAAGCCGTCGAGGATCGACAACAATTTCAGCTCCGTCGTGTTGTGGAGATCCGTGCAAATTCCAGCAAGGGAACAACTCTCGAGGAGCGGAGTTGGGGGGTTGAAAGGGAAGGTGAAGAGGAGGGCGAAAGGAGAGCATGGGTTGTCTCCATCACCATTGGTTGGAGATAGGACTTTTCATGCTCGCTGCATTTCCATCTGTCAATAGCAACACGTTTCTGCCGCCTGGTCTTTCAACTGCTTGCGCTCTCACGGCGAGATTACTGTTCACCTTCGCATGGTTAAAACCCCAGCCGCTCTGCGAGGCTTGTTTGTGGCGTGTCGTCTGGACTAGACCACATCCCGGTACATAAGCCATCCCACCTCCAGCGACATTCGACGATGTCCACCATGGGCCGAATCAAGCGATTGGTGAAGTGGAGACCAGTCACCAACGGTAGCTTGGATTAAACAGGAGGTGGTACAGTACAACTTCATCAACACCGCATACGTCGAAAGCTCACGATCAGCATCCTCCTCCACCGCCTCCACATCCACCTCCACCTCCTCCGCATCCACCTCCTCCTCCGCATCCGCCTCCTCCACCCCCGCATCCACCCCCACCACCCCCACAAGCCGTACCAGTTGCCCCACAAAGACCCACACCCTGTTGGGGCGAGCGATGAGACAACGAAAACACAGGTGGCGAAATAAAACCACTCACGGTCGCGCATCCTGCTCCAAACCCTCCCCCTATCCCAGCACATGCGGCCGTGGGGAACCCATATCCATAATACACTGGAACGGGCACGAGGAATGCCGCATTGTGGTCTAAGCCCCTGCGGTACGTCTTCTCATCCAATTTCCCATGTTTCAACTTCTCCACGTCCCTCGTCTTCCTCTTCTGTGTCTTGGACAACCGCTTCTCCCTCCCTTTGTGGCTGATTAGATTAACAAAGACCGCGTTGTGGTCGCTGGGGTGGGTCGCGAGGAGGCAGTCGTCTCGGTTTGGAGGGTTGACGGATGAACGGCGGTTTGACATCATCGCAAGAGAGAGACGGCTGAGTTTTTGGCCAATAGTGTCACCCTGGTACGTGTGTAAACGTGGTGAATAGGAGATGAAACGCGGGTGTACTGACTGGCAACGGGCAACCGCAGTGCATGTAGGGAACGCCGAAGCGTTGCTGCGATAACGCGCCGGTTAGCGTGCTGAAGCAGTAAGGAGCGGGAAAGGTTTCTTTACCTCCCACGCACGACAGGTAATGTCGAACGCGTTTGAAAGGTGACTCTCCTCAACTTTGTCATCGCTAGAAAGAGATCAATCACCCTGTCCGGCCAGGCTAAAGAACGACGAACTGATTAATGAATCTCCCAATATGCTTGCGGCAATCGTCGCCGTACTGCTGCGGGAGAAGCTGGTGTGTACTGCACCGAGCGTTAGTTCAAGCGGATGGGGTCAGAACGGTTTTGCTTACTGCCAAGCTATGTCAATGTCCAGGGTCGGTACGAAGAAGGAGGTTGGTGCGGAGGCTATGAGATCCAGGAACCTTGTTTCACGCGTGAGTGAGACGAGGCACTATCTCCCGGTCCGCTATGGACGTACGCGTGGTACCTAGAAACACAGTGGTGCAGCGCGACTTCGTCCTCTTTGCTATCAAAAAATCCTGGTTGGCTCCAACCAAGCTGGTGCATCTTTTCCGTGAATGAATCTTGTCGAAGGACCTGTGCAGCACGGCCGTGAGTCCCATAGGAGAAAGGATTGGTATCACAAAGACCTACGGCGCCAACTAGGTCTAATGAGAACGGTCGGCCGTCATTGTACGCGCCCAAAACCTTCCTCAACCTGACGGGAGGTAGGGCAAGGATGTCAGCATCAGCTCCGAGACAGGAGGAAAACGCGCACAGAGCGAATCGCATGTAAAGAGTGAGTTTATCACGAAGAGGTTCGAAAGAGTATCCGAAAGCTTCCTTGAGGTCTTTCTCCCACCGCTCCGTGTCTGTGTCCTTTTCATAGGTTGCCGCCACTGACCCGCGTAGTAACGAGGGGCGAGTCCCTACATTATCGCCGTGCTTGTACTTGAAGCTCCCTTGGTAAAGGCGGGCCTTCAGAACCTTGGCTCTCAGTGGGCTGATCTCGCCGGAACGGCCCAGGAGCGTCCCACTGGGTAATTGCAATCAGGAATATTCTGCCACCATAATAGAGGAACCCACGTACGGGAGATAAACAGCATTCCCATACCTCTCTACGTCGCGGGTGTTGGCGGGATCCATGACAAATTCATGAGCGAACTTTGCGAGCGCGAGCTTTCCCCTATCGATCTGGAGCGAGCAGTGTTCACAAGTGTGAGTAAACATCCGCTCGGCGTATCCGGTTTGCCCCTCCGTCAGGTATGCTGGTTATAGAAAGGTTCACCAGTGGACACTCAAGCTGTTGAGTGTGAACTCACGGACGAAGAGTTGGACGTTACATTTCGGGCACAATATTTCTTGTTCTTGGAGGTTCCAGAAGGAGTCGAATGGATCGTAGGGGACACGGGTAGAACTCTCCCATCTGGCCGAAACCTCTTGTGACGGCTTGTGGCTCGGCGTATCACCTGCAACCTCCTACACCACGTCAGCCAGGCACAAATGTGAACATACTTCAGACATACGAGTAAGTCGAGAGGCGCGACGGGAAGGTTCTTGAGCTCTGCTAAGACGGGCACACGTTCGAGATCCTCGGCATACCACCTGGGTAGATAACAACAAGGTCAGATCCATTCCGAGTGAAGGAACAAAAGCTATCCATACGTCGGATTGAGCATGTACGCGTGCCAGATGAGCCAGACATCCAGGGGAGGATTGTCCACGGCGGCCGCCGATGTCCGCAATTCACCAAGAGCCAAAACCCATCTCCGGAATCTGTAGGCAACTACTCTCAGGCCACCGTAAAAGAGTGAATGGTGGTGGCCAGCGTACCTCTCCAGAGCGAGCTCCAGGAACCAAATCCACCGCGCCTCCGGGTCCAAAGCCCCAGCGAGCGGAGGGAAGGTGTTGGCAATATCAGGACTCTCTTGGACTTTAAGCTTAAGTTCTCTAAAGGCCCTCAACAACCCGAGGTGGACCTTCAACTGGGAAGGGGTGACGAAGGGGGTCAGCGTGACGGCTTTGCCGACATGGAATTGTGACTGTGAGATGTATTCTGGGGGATCGTGGGGAGGGACGGCGGTCTCAGTCGTCGAGGTAGTTTCGAGAAGGTGAGATTGATCGGTAGAGGGGCCCTTGACGATCATTTCAAAGCTGGGTGGTAGATGCTCCTTGGGGTGCTAGCCAATCGATCTCCCTCGAGCTTTTATACAAGCGGGGGGGATGGAGAACCTCACAATCACCAGACACCTCGCGCTACTGCGGTTGTGTTTTCGACACAGCAATATTCATCAATCTCCGCAGCATTTCCTCACTACTTCCGCTGATACTCAAGCGGTTCAGTCCGATTCGGGTGCAAGAGCTGTTCTAAAACGTCTAGTCGGCTATCTGAGGGACAATTCGATGTACGGGGGAGATAACGTTTCGCGAGTCAAGAGAGCAATGGGGGTGAGTACAGATGGATGGAAGGCTGGAAATCGATGTCCTGAGAATAACGGTAAAAGGAGAGGAGTGTCTGTCGAGGCTACGAAAGGTGGAAACTTCCCGTTCCCTCCGACATAGCTACCCGCAGCTTCTGTTTCATAACTTCCCTACAAGAGTAATCTGGAAGCTTCAAGTAGTTGACGCAAGTCATGACGCTTGGAAGGTAGTCGTCGGCCGTCAAAGGCGATTCGTGAGGTTTCCGGACGACGGTAAGCGGTGGGTTAAGACCGCGGAAACCTAGAAGGCGTGTTCACGTATGTTTTGATTTGATCAACACATGACATACCACCAATCGGTAGCTTGGGACTGCCAGTTATGAACTGAAGGTAGCTGCGGCGGGTGACAGAATCGTATTCCGCCATAATCTCGATCAGATTCTGGATCGCCTTGCTGTCCGCGGTGAACCCGTGGTCTGCCTTGAGCGCCTCACCCAACGCTAATGGGAAGTGTTAGACCGAGGGAAACGGACAAGGAACACATCCACTTGCTTTCTTCGCTCCAGTCCTCGTCCGTGTTCCCAAACAACATCACTAATTCGTCAACAGTGAATTTTGCCAGATCTTTAATCGGGAAGACCTTGGAGAAACCCTCGCGAAGTGCCTTGGATTGGGCCTGGACACCTTTACCGATGACAGCGTCGAGAACGAAAGTGATGTACTCGTCGACGTTGTCCGAAGTGACCATAAGGTCACGACCGCCAGGCTGCAGGATCCCGTTAGAGCCAATCAAAAGATCACGCAATATCACCAAACCTTGAGTTCTATGTCGTATCCGGGGACCGTGAAGTCGAGGGCGAGGTCCTCGACCGAAACCGCTTCGATAAGATCGACCTTACTCGCGTGCTTAATGGTCGTTTAGTGAGGGTACCGGTCTCGCGGTAAAAAGAACACGAACCTTTCCACCACAGGGTTTTTTGGATAAGCCTTGTAGTTTCTCCAGGGATGATGCAAGGTCGGGATCCACCAGCTATGAGGAAGGGTAAATAATGTGACACGACCGTGGAAGATGGACAGTACCTTGAGGTTGCCAAGAGTCGGGGCTATCTGTTCTCCCAGGACGAGCTTCAGGAAGATCCTGTTGAAGGAAAGGTCGATGATTCGTGAATCGAGCATGGATTTCGCCATGAACTGCCCAATGACTCTGAAGATGTGGGTCCGTTTGCTGGGAGGATATATTGAGTATCTGAGATAACATGGTACCAGTGGACTCACAGGCCCTTGTCATTCCCACTGTCATCGGTTGACATGGGTGCGGGGAACAGGCCGAGCGGATGATGAACATGCGCCCCCGGTAAGGATTGGTCCCCATCTCTCCAAAGCTTCAGATCCCGACGCGCGAACTCTTTCGAGACCAAAGAATAGAACTCAAGTGTCGGACCCAGGCCAGTCCCAACCTCTTCGAAGTATTCCACCTCAAGCACAGAGGAAGATGAACCATAAAGCTCGAAGACTTTGACCGCGGACTCAAAGATATGCTTTCGCGATATCCTCACTTTCTGCCGTTGAAGTCTACCAAGGAATCCAACCCCATCGTCACGCCTTGAAGTATCTTGGCCTCTCGCTTGCTGGCTCTGCCATTTCAGGATTAGCCGAGCATAACCAAACGATGTGGACTGAAGGAAGTTGTAGCGAGTGGAGAATGGGAATAGGAAGGGGAAGTGCTGGGGTAGGTCTAGGGACCAATCGGGGAGGCATGAACTGACAACAAATTAGACCGGGAGACGAAAATGGACGTCGTGTGACAACTTACCTGGCGACGATCATGGGCTCTTCCAGTTGGCGGGTGAGTTTCGCAGTCAACTTGTTGTTGATGAAGCTAGCCTCTGGGAGGGCGTTTCGTTGTTCTCCAGGTTTATCGCGTTGACAAGCATTGATTTGGTGCAAAACGCGCAACAAACGCAAGATCTTGGAATGAGGGGCATCATCCGTAGAGGACGTTGAAGGAGCGGGAGTCCTACTCCTTGATCCGAACTCAACGACATCGGAGCGAGCTGTACGATGTCAGCCGGCGGGTGAGCAGCGGATACCCCCTCTACTCACTGTCAGGAGCGGGAGCCATGATCTTTTTGAACATGACAGGATATACACCTTGCCAGATCGCACTTGAAGAGGCGACGGCACCAGAGTTCTTTCGAGCTTCGTGTTGGTGGATGGCACCGTAGATCGTAAGGTCTAGTGGAAGCACATGATCATCCATAGAGAACTCGAGGTGCCAATCAGAAGCCTTGTTTTTCAAAGCAGTCGCATACGAGACTTTGGATTGGGAGGAGCTTGGTTGCGTGCCGGATGGACCCTCCTTGAGAGGGTTCGGCGTTGCAACTCTCGTACCATCGGGGGTTTGCGCTTCGATTTTTGAGCCATCTAGGAACCGTCATAAACTGGATCATTCACAATGTGATATCCCTCACCATCAGCGACAGAAAGGTTCACAGTCTTCTCTACCATCGAACGATCACCATCCAGATCTTCATCAAACACCTGTCGAAAAAAGGTAAACAAAGAAGATGATACGCATAGGATGGAAGTGACACACGTCGGCATCAACTTCATCGTCGGTGAAATCCGCCTCGATGTGAGTATCGTCGTGATTCGCGCCTGTCTCAGGAATCGCGTCAACCTTGGACATCTCTGGTTCTGTAGCAGGGGTCGTGTCATCGGGCGTCTTCCCAGCCTCCGCGTTGTTTTGAGCATCCTTCTTCGCGCTGAGTCGGAGGCTCCTGCGACGAGTCGGCCCAGATTCGTTGGTGTTCGTCTCGGATGGTTTGGTGCTGCTCTCTGCAGGCGGCTGAGCACGAGAGGACGAAGCGGAGGATAGACTGCCCGTTAGAGCTGCAAAGATGCGGGAGCTGTTGAGAAGACCAGAGATACGGGGGCGCAAATAATCGTGGAGTGCTTGGAAAGTCGCGATGGCATGAATCGAGACAACGATGTTGTTTAGAGCTTTGGGAACATCGGAGTCCTCTGTGGCGATCAGCCGGAGCCTGAGTTGCCGAGCGAGCAGCGACGGAGAACTTCTCCTGGAGTCTGTTTCTGGATGTCAGCGGACGCCATAAGATATACACCAGCATCCAACACACCGTCGACCCCCTGAGCAATGGTGACGACCTCGTAGGGCTCCATCCGGGTGAGACTCTCCTGCAACTTTTTAACGAATACAGAGAACGGTGTCTGGATGTGCATGGGCTTGGCTTTTCGCGAAAACGCCTCCAGGAATATGTCTTGACGCCGTTGGGCGCTCACTTAACCGGTGGCAAATTCAGCGTCGCAAGGGGCACGAGAATTATCGGCGGGCATACCTGATCGATCTTCATCGGTCGTAAATCCAAGAAGAGAATCTACGAGTCCGCTTTGCAAAAGTTCAAAGCTAGACAAGGATGAGTGGGGCGACGAGAAATGAGCAGCAAGTTCCTTCGAAGCCTCGGACGAAGATTTTTCCGACCCGTCCTTATCTGACAATCGTTGGACGAGCTGGTGCAGCGTGTTGTACAACCCATGCTCCGCTTTCTCGTCCTTCGAAAGGTGTCGCAGACGGATGACACGAGCCCGAAGGGTTATAGCGTCCTCAGGTTCCAAAGCGAGGGAAGCGAGCTTCTTGTACCCCGGGGTGCTGGTCACGAACGCCGCGGTGGTGGGCGGTGGTGTTGCTATCGGCTCCGGAGTGGATTCATCGTTCTTCGCGTCCTCTTTGGACTTCGTAACTAATGTTCTACCCGCCAAGGCCTCCACCTCGTGGAAAACGCCCTCTCTCCGGAATGCCGGAGCGTACTCCGTTGGTACCTTCGAGAGTAATATCTCAGCGAGTTGGAGAGCTCCCAAAACGAGGGTAGGATGGTCCTTCGACGATAGAATTGAAGAAGAGAAACTGGCAACCGGAACAAACTTGGATTGAATTTAGTCGACATTTGGTTCGGTATGCGGTCTAATTCACTTACAGAGAACACCGGTTTGAGGTCTTCTGTCTCCAAGAACCCGACAGCTTTGAGGAGACCGGTCAACGTCTTCAGTCTCACGGATGTGATCACGCTCGCGGCATAGACATCGATCAACACCGGTACCATAAGCCGCATGAAGCGTCCCACAACTTCCGGCTTCGACCTCAATAACTCGTTCCGATCTAGAACCTGATCTTTTGCGGGGAGCGCTTGCACAGTTTCGGCCTGCTCCTCGCGTGACGGAGTTTCAGAGGTGGGCTCTGTCACGGTCCCAGTTTCAGGAGGATCAGTGCTTCCGTTGGCGGATGTAGGCTGAGGGACCGGCGTGGCAGCAGCAGCGGTGTCCTTAGCTTCTCTTCTGGAAGCGGCACGATCGGCCTTGGCTTTGGCTTTGATCAACTTGTTGAGGGCCTTCTCTGTGTAACCCTTGTGATCGAACACGCCATCTGTGGACACACTTAAGCACAAGGGTGTCCAAAAGCGAGAGCGATGCAGGTCTTACCCTTTGGTAATGGAGGCATAAGCTCGCAAACGAGGCTGAGGGCTTCTTCGACCTGGTCTTTCGGACGATGGGCCAGGTTTTGCATCACAGTCATATCCGCCAATCCACCACCCAAACCTTGGCCTGACGCCGAACCGCCTTGTCCTTGCTCCTCTCTGGCAGAAGGTAACACACCTGTCAAGATCTGGAACACGGTGTCGACGATATCAGCCTCGAGAAGCGCCATCGTGATCTTGGAGCTTGCTCGTGCGGATATGGCCAAACTACGCAGCAGTGATGTGAAGGTAGCAGGGGCTATTAGTGGGGAGCCACCAGAAGGGAGGAGGAGAAGGTTGACAGCGGTGATGAGTTCTCTATCGACCAACGCCTCGAGGTTTTGGACAGAGGCGCGATGGTAGGAATCGATGACGCGGATTACACACGAACAAGAAAATTCAACAAGGCGTTGGTCAGAATAACCGAGACAGTTACGAATAATGGGCCACACCCCCTGGACCATGGAGAAATGATCGGGGGAGATGTTGCGGCAGCAATTAGATGCGGCCTGAATGGCAGTGCGTTGAACGGCGATGGAGAAAAAGTCGAGGTAGCTCAGTAGCGCGTTCAAGCCTCCTTCTCTGACAATGGCACTCGGAAATTCCTCCGATATTTTCTCCAGCGTCTGAGGGGAGCACGGTTAAACAAAAACAATGAGCGGGAGCGCAACAACTCACACTCAGCGTTTGCTCAGCGAGGTCGATGTATGATATCTCAATCAACTTGCTGCAGAGAACGGGTATGGCACCGTGATAGACGACAGTGTGCGCCACACCTGGCAAAGCCTCCATTAAATTCGCCAAGCACCTGCATGCGAGGACCTGTGCCTCAGGGTTCTCGTCCCCTTGGTACCGTGACCCTCCGCTGAGAGCCAACGCGGTGGCAAGGTCAGGATCGTGGCCCCCGGAATCATCGTCTCTGTCGTCATCATCGTCAGCATTGCCGGTGCCACCAAGAATTTTGACAAGTTCGCGGATGTACGATTCGACGGGGAATGAACCGGCCAGAGTGTCCTCGGTGCTGATGCTGAGCAACTCGGTGAGTTCTTGCAACGAGATAAGACGCGTGGTTGGGTCGGCGGAGGGTTTGATGTTATTGAGAAGGCTCTTCAGCCGCCCAGAAAGTCCGAGCATGTATGAACTGAGCTGTCGGTAGTCGCCAAAAATGGCCATCGCTGTGGATTCGTCGAGATGTCCCAGACCGCTGTCGTGAGACGTTGTTGTCCGGTCCTTGACCCCGTCTTCGTCTTCGTCGTCATCGTCATGATCGTGGGGGCCAAGTGAATCCAACTCTCCCTCATTGACATCCTCATGTTCGTCGTTCATGTGTGTGTCCTTAGGTTGAGCAGGGTCATAGTCACCACGAGAGGGACCGGGCGCAGTCGCTTTGCCCTTCGCGGAGGTAATCTTGCCCTTTGAGCTGATGTTTCTGTGTTCCGATGAGATGGAGTAAAGGAGGACCGTACTAGAGGGCGTACCTTGTCTTCTTTGGCATCTCTAGGGGTTCCGTAAGGGGGAGATCCGAACGGGAGCGGAGAGAATATGCACTTGTGGCTGTACGAGGGCGTTTAAGAGTCGAAGAGGAGGTGGGGGATGTATCTTCGTCTGAGGTAGCTTCTGGTAACGCACGCTTCTTGCCTTTGATGTCGCGAGGGGGTTCTTGGATAGATAATCCAGAGGTTTGCGGAGGGAACGTCACCCGGCGGGCTCTGAGATGACAGCCATGAGGATGGGCGATAGGGCTCGCGAAGGACGGATGAGAAAGGCCTACTTTTTCGACGGTCTCGCAGCCTGTTCTTCCGTCTCTTTCCCCTTTCCCTTGCTGGTGCTGATAGCACGCGGTCGCTTGGATTGATTGGACTGTGAGGTTGAACGACTGGGCCCAGCTACGTCTGCGGCAACGGCGGAACGGTCTTCGGATTCGGGTTCCCTCTCCTTTTCTTTTTCCTTCTCCTTGGCTGCTTTTACTCGTGCGCTGGAACGCAGATTCCGGGGAGTGGATGAGGACGATGAGGCTTCGGGTGGGACTTGTTCTGAGCTGGAACTACTAGATTCTGGGTTGTGCTGGGATAAGTCCATTTAGTGTCGGCCCCCAGCCATTGAATCTGTGGTAGAAGCTCGAGAGGAAGAGAGAGTTTGTGAGTGTTAGGAAGAGTCACCCTGAAGGGCCTAGTTTTGTCAGGGAGGTGGCCACTGCGCCGCCACGCGATGTTCCCTTATCAGGAATGTTTCCTCAAGGTTACCATTTCTTTGCTCGCTCCTCGGCGTAGATACGCAGTCTACATGCTACTATCGAGGGCGTGGGCAAGGCTACAGCACGTCCATTTACAAAGGAGACCCCCCGAAGTGCGAAATTTGGCCCTACTTCCAACTAAAACCTGCATCGGAGCAATTCGGGAGCCAGAAACGACGGTAAGTGGAGAACGGTAGCTAAAAACGGCCGCGGCTACGCGCCTGCATGTCGCGAGAAACGCGTGCACGACCTCCCGCCTACGTCCAATCCATGATTGCGGGCAAGGCGAGTTGCCGGGGGACGTGAGACGCGTGCGACTCCGCTCTTTCGCCTGGCCACCCCCGGGTGATTCGGGAGACCACCAGCCCGTTCTGCGAAGTTTGCACGTGACAACTCGACCAGGAGCGAGCCTTTTAACTTGGGTCTAGAGCGCGTGAAGGGTAAACCAGGTCGATCGAGAACAAGCCATATTTCTCCATGATCTTGGTGGCTCCACGCGCCGCCCGATGTCGGTGGGCTCTGTCCCGCTTTGAGCCTCTCCGTCACCTCTCTTCCTCCCACCCACTGTTCACCGGTTCCAAATTAAAGAAGCGAGAGGAACTCAACTTCAACCCCGAGGTCTACTTCGACGATGCCCCCAATCCCGAACACGTCAGCTACAAACGCGTCACATCCAACGATCTGGAGGCGTTCAAACACCCACCGAGGCGAATCAAGATGTTGGTTCGTGACTATATCGAGGACTCGCTATACAACCCCCATTACGGCTATTTCTCGAAACGTGCAACCATTGTCACCTCCCCGAAACATATAGACTTTGGGACGCTCCGAGACTCGGTGGAATTCCAGGAGGAGGTTGCGAAGCGGTACGTCCCATACGGGAAGGATGATTCTGGGCCTGGAAAGCAACTGTGGCACACCCCAACCGAGATATTCAAGGTGCGTTACGATTCAGATGTTCTGGGGCATGCGTTCTGAAGTCTGGTGTGTAGCCGTGGTACGGGCAGAGTGTTGCGCAGTGCATCGTACTTGAATACATCTTCAAGTACTTGCCTTACGAAGACCTTGTCATCTACGAAATTGGAGCCGGGAACGGAACGCTTGCCCTGAACATCCTCGACTACATCCGAGACGCTCACCCACAGGTGTACGAACGGACGAGATACAACATCGTGGAGATTAGCAGTAGCTTGGCGAAGCTACAGGAGCGGAAATTGAAGGACCACCCGTGCGTGACAATAACCAACAAGAGCATCTTCCACTGGGATCAGAAGGAGGACTCCCCATGTATGTTCATCGCCATGGAAGTCATCGTGAGTGACCTGTCGACTGCGTATCAGCACGAAAAGTGAACGCACACCCTCAGGATAACTTTGCGCATGACATGATTCGATATGACATGCGGACACTGGAACCTTACCAAGGGCTTGTGACGGTTGACGAGAACGGGGAATACTCCACGTATTTCACCAAAGTGACTGATCCCCTCATTTCCTCGTTCCTCCAACTTAGAAGACACCTCTTCCATCCACCACCTCTCCCACGCCTTATAAAAGCCTCTGCTACATTCCGAAACATCTATTCGAACCTCCCTTTCTCCAAAAACCTCTCCGCTCCTGAGTTTATTCCAACAAGGACGCTCAGCTTATTACAGACCCTCCGACGGTATTTCCCTCGACACCGCCTACTACTCTCGGATTTCTCGTCGTTACCGGACGCGATTCCAGGGATAAATGCCCCAGTTGTTCAGACACGCTACCAGAACACAACGGTCCCCACATCGACCTTGTTCGTTCAGCCAGGGTATTTCGACATTTTCTTCCCAACGGACTTTGAAAGATTGCAGGATATGTATGAGCACATACTTTCGCAACCCGATCCATCTACCATGGACCCTTCCTCACCACCACCGAGCAACGCTTCGTCGTCATCCATTGGGGCAGATTTTTTCTCATCACACCACCCGCTAAACCGGAGGTCCAGAGTTGAAGGGGTCGTATCGGCGAGTGGACTGCCGGTCGGGGAGAGGAAAAGCGGTGTATTCACCCACGCGGAATTCTTGACGACATACGCGGATCTGGAACGGACAAGGCTGAAGAATGAAGAGAACCCGATGCTAGAGTATTACCAAAATGTGAAGTTTCTATTTTGACGGGGTCGCTGCTCCCAACCCCCCCCCCTCCCATCTATTGCCGCCGTAGAATGTAAAAGTAGTAATGGAACGCCTCCCCCAGTTGCCGGATCTCCAGCTGAGTATCAGGTTTCAAGAGGTAGCGTTTTCGGAAGTGAGGCTGCCCGAAAGTGAAGTACAGGAACAAGCCCGTTGAGCGCAGGATCCTTGTATTACAGCATCAGTTCGCGTCCGACAACAAGGGGCCGTGATACTCACCGTAAAGCGCCATCGACTTCCTGGTTACAATCCTGGATCACCTGCCCTGGCGGGTCCTAGGGTGTGTGGGTTTGAGAAGCGCGCTCAGACGACGTCGACAGTGATTACCCAAACGTCGCCCTTTGCCGTCATCATTGCGTCCATTGTCCCTGGAAGAGAGAGTTGGGTCCACGCAACGGGAATCAGGTGGGACTCACCTTTATCGAGCGCGACGTCAAATGTTCCAGCATCAAAAGGTAGTTCTCGGACATCCGCCACCACCCCTTCAGAGAACGGATAAGCTTCAGGCATACGTATACGGACAAACCCCGAAACCCACTGACACTCCATCCCCGGTCTCGATGCGCTGTGGCGTCGTTGCATTTGGTCGATGACCACGGAAGAGTACTGAATATGAGACAATCAGCCCGCGTAGGAGTAAATGCTGGAAGTGTCTGACATCTACATTGGTAATGTCCTTGTATCCGTCGTCGTACATCTGCATATATGGTGCTGGTAAGCTAAGATCTGACGCTGGCATGCACGACCTACCTCCTCCGATAACCTCGAGTTTCCGCACCCCAGCATTAATATCCGGGCAGATTTGTCTGGTATCAGCTCGTGGATTATGTGCGAAATATCCGAGTACGACTTGAACCAGTCAAACGAGCCGTCATCGGATTCTCTTGGGGAATGGGTTATTTGGTGCCAAAGAGCCGTGGAAGTTATCCATCGTACTGTCTGTACCTGTGGTCCCTGGAGACAATGGGAGGTTAGGTGGTCCGTGGTGGCCGCTGATTGTCACTTTGTTCTTGCCAGTAGTCTTTTGAGCCGTATTGTTCGTTGTCGTGTGGGAGTGAGGACATGGCGGTGTGGCTGGAAATCAGATGCACGGATTCGGACACGCCCAACAGTATTTTGTTTGCTCCACCCACCCCCGTTCAACTACGCAAAACCTGGTAGAAAAATTGGTGAAAAAAATAAAAGGATATAACGCGATTGTTCTTTCTACGGCTGGTGGTACATATGAGAGACGGCGGTTGTCCAAATGCGGAAATTCCGAGTTACAATCATCTTGCGTTGCGCCGACGCCGCCGAACCCTCGTAAAACGTTTTTTATTGTGTGGTCGTCGTAAACCCCAGCGACCGACGCCCTCCGCGCCGTCCCCCCCTTCATCCTCTCCCCACTCCATGTCATGCCTCGCAACCCAAATGCCGGTCCCTCCACCCTCAGAAACCGAAACCGCGTCACCAACAAGACCAGGCTCAAGGTCATTCACGGCAACATCGACGCTGATCCTCATGTCCTCGACGAGGACGAGGAGAAGGCCAGGGTCGTATCCACCGCTGGTGTCGAGGCTGAAGATGCAAACGTTCGTCTTTTCTTTCCTCCTCAACCCCCGTCCACCTGCCCCTCGGGAGCGGCGCGTGTCCCCTTCTGATTGGCTGCTGCTCGTGAGAATCCAATCCGCGGTTTGCTGACATAATTTTCTTTCCTCTTTAGGAACACCATCTCCAGGCTGTGCTCTCAGCCGCCGCCCAGAGGCACCAAAACCAGCGGGCGGTTCGAGCCGGCGGCAACGAGAAGGAGAAGGTCCCTGTCGCGTACATCCCCACCCCAGACTCGAACGGTCTAGTGGACAACTACGACGAACTCTACCCATCCAACCACTGGAAGGACCCCAGCACTTACCTTCGCTGGTCAAGTACTGTCGAAGAGTCCATCACCAACGGGCTCAACAATGGATTCGTTTACTACATGGACGAGTGCGATAAGGAGTGGCTGGATAAGAACAACGAACAGGCGCGCGGAGAGGGCACCAGCGCTCAAGGGGCCATCTCCTCGCGGTCTGGCCACTCCCAACGTAGCTCCAAGGCCAAAGGAAAGGAGCCCGACCTCTCAGCCCCCGTTGTCATTTCCGAGGATGAGTTCGAACTCGTGATGGCTGTGTTTGAAAAGGTTACTCATGACAAGACCGAATATCTCCATCACGCCCTGGAAAACGGAATGCCTTTCCCCCCCTTTACGGATTACCAGGACACCTTCTCCGCTCCTCTTCCTCCTTCTATGTTCGCAGATTTTATCGCACCGTCTTGGCTCCCCGCTCCCACTTACCTTCTACGGCTCGCGAGGGTCGTCTACCCCCATTGGCGTGAACGACGTCTTGAAGCCGGAGGTAAAAGGATTATACCCGCAGTCAATGTGTGTCCCTTTTCTCTTAGTTTCTCCCCGCTCTAACACACCTCCAGCTCGACGAGACGGATACCAGGAACGAGTCGTATATCTGTTTCCGAAGGAGAGAAATCAAAGCTGTCCGCAAGACTCGGGCTTCTCATGTCACTTTCTCGGACAAACTCATCCGCCTCCAAAACGAACTCTCAACCGCATTAGAGATCGCGAATGAAGTTATTTCCAGGGAAACGCTGAAGAAGGAAGCGGCTCAGTTGCACCAGGAAGTTTGGAACCAACGCATCTCCTTCTCCGACCTCAAGAGGAAGTTCCCCACTCTCAGTACTAAAGAGGACGAAGAACTTCTCGTTGACAAAGAGCGCGTTCCGAAGAAGCCAAAGGTCGAACCGTAAGTTCTTGCCCAATCTACCTTCACCGGTTGGGCAACTTTAACAAGTCTGCAGTCGCATGAGTCTGAAATTGAGGACGGCCGAAGCCACCCCTCAATTGGAGCCGCTTGTTCGACCAAAGGAGCGCGCCGCCGCCATCCTTCAACAGATCGACCGCGACTTAGCAAAGGTGAAGGAGAGGGACCACGGTTGTTGGGACGATCAGGTCGAGGTCAGTTCACGCTCTTCCTCTTGAAAGCCCTTAGATTCTGATACACTGTGATAGAACTCGTTGCAGTCGCCACTTGTCCCCCTCTCCCAGCGTTACTTCAAGGTTTTCAAGAACTCCCCCCCCTCCGACGAGGATTCTCCTCCACGTCCTCGAGCGGCCGTCGCCCTGCGGAGGCGTTTTGGGCGCGGTGGCATCCTACATTACGACCGTCGGGTCGTGCCTCCGATCACCACCCGCCGTGCTCCACGTGGTCCCACCGACGATTATCTGAGCTTCGAACCGTCCTTCCCTAGACGACTAGAAGACCTGTCTGAGGTAGAGCGAGAAGATCGTGCCCAGAGGATGGCCGAGAGGTGGAGGTATGATGAAGACGATCGGTTCCCTGCTTTCGAGGGTCCGGAAGAGCTGGAGAGACAACTATTTGATGACTACGAGGCCAAGTAAGTCCACTCCATCCACAAATCGTGCATGTACTGATGTTCAATTACAGGTATATGCGTCACCATATGACCCTGCTACATGATCCTGATCACCTGGCACTTACAACCGACCCGACACTCACCATCACGACACCCGAAGGGAAGCAGGTCACCGTGTTGCCCTTCCGCCTTGGCCCTACTCACTCGCAGCCCCGCCGCGAAGTTCAGGCCACCATCCAGCGTCAGACTCCAGTTCAAACCCCAATACCGTCCATGCCACCTGGTACGCCGATATCTATGCAATCACAATTGAAGAAAATGCAACCACCAACCCTGTCTTCTGTTCGCGTGCCTTCGACCGGTTCTATGCGTCCTCCTGCGCCTCCTACTATGCCCGCCATCTCGACTCATGTCTCTCACCCTGTCGCCGAGGTCCCAGCCGACACTCCTGACTCCTCTCCATCTGATGGGAATACCGATCGAAATACCGTTTCACAGGATGCTGCGCCCCAACCACAACCGGAAACTCAGTCGCAACCCCAACCGGAACCCATCACCCCCACTCCTGCACCGACCTCACCCGTCAGGCCGCCCTCCCAGAACCAACAGCCGACCACTGTTGGTATGAACCTCCCTGTCATTACGAACAGTTACCATATTCCTGTAACCGGGTTCTCGGCCACCGTTCCCAGCACTTCCTTACCTTATTCTGGTCAAACGAGCAACGTTCTGAGCGCGCAGCAGATGCAAAACATCAAGATGGCATTCGCGGAACAGGCGCCAACGATGCACCAGCTTCAACCCGCCACTGGTAACATTCTTTCTCGTGTTCCCGCACAGTACATAGGGCACGTGAACGGTGTCAATTATGACCACCTTCAAGTTCGTCAGCTACACTGGGCCCAACAAAGGATACCCACGAACGGGTTGAATGGCACGACTGTGGCGCAGCCGAATGGGTACACTGGCGCATTTCAGCAGGGCACGGTTAATGGAATTCGGACGAACGGAATTACTGTTGGTCATGTCGTTGGGCAACATTCCTCGTCGCCGTTGTTGCAGAGCACATCTCCTGTGCCGAACGGCTCAATGCACGGTTCGCCCCCCCGACCACCTTCACAATCGTCAGTGGCCTCGTCTCCGTCCATGCAAACACAGACTGTGGGAGTAAATGGAAGATACCCGTAGCCCTCGCTTCGCATGTGGCTGATAATGCTGTATCACTTTGACCAGCAGGCGTTGTATATACATAGTTGTTCTTTCCGTCGGTTTTGTTTTCGATATCGCCCCTCGCTTCTTTCGTTTGCCTACGTAGTACTTAATACTTAAACCGAATATCACCTCCCTTCTGACTTTGGGTTATTCTGGAGATGGAGCCATCAGGGCGGGCGCTCCTTGGCGACCATGCTCCGTGATCGAGGGGCGCTCCCCCTCACCACTACCACCACCACCCAGGCGGCTACAACGAGCGATATCTTTCGACCTCGGGGAGACGTGTGCTGACGATACCAGGCCGCCGTTTCCGCCACAACCATACTAGAACTCTGGCGGGGCTCGAGCTTGTCTCGGAAGACCAGTCTATCTTCTGCGAACTTCGATAGACTAGACTCATACGAGATGGTTCAGCCATACGGTGCCACCAACTACTCCGGTGTTGACGTAGAGGCCAGGGATGACGCCGCGGACGAAGATACCTCCTTATTAGGTGCTGCTTCGACCGGGAAGAAGGTTCCAAAGCGGGAGGGGCATGCCACGATGGTCAGCGGCGTTGGAAACCTTGCGAACACGATTGTTGGAAGTGGTGAGTGACACCCCGCGACACCGTGTGACCTCCTCTAAATTGTACGAATGAAGGAATGCTTACATTCCCGCTGGTATGACCACCTCGTGGCAAGAGTTACCGGTGCTCACGCTCATTAGGCTCTCGCTTCTGCTGGCATCATCCCCGGCGTGCTCACCTGTATATTTTCCGGAGGGGCTGCCGCGTTCGGACTGTACTTGTTATCACGAGCAGCTACCAAGGCGCCCCATAGACGATCATCTTTCTTCGCAGTGGCTGAGCTGACGTACCCTAAAGCCGCTGTATTCTTTGACGCCGCCATCGCCACCAAGTGCTTCGGCGTTTCTATTAGGTCGGTGACCCGAGCCATCTCAGTGATTTCTGGGGTTAACCCGTTGTACCTCAGCTACCTTATTATCATTAAGAGCTTAATGCCCAACGTCGTAGCTGCCATACACCACGACGTATTCTCCCCCGACACACACCTTCCGGATTGGGCTTTGTCTGGCCGTGTTTGGATCTGCCTGATCATGCTCATCCTGGCCCCCCTCTCTTTTCTCAAGCATCTCGATAGTCTGAGGCACACAAGTTTCATCGCGCTCTTTGCTGTTGGTACGAGGATTGTTCTTCGCCACCAGGTGATTACGCTGATAGGTGTGCTTTGAAAAGCATACCTTGTCGTTATCGTGGTATACGGTTACTTCAAACCTATGGAAGGTGCTCCGGAACCAGGGGAGATTCACCTCATTCACTTTACCTCCACATTCGTGTCAACTTTCCCGGTCCAAGTGTTCGCTTTTACGTGTGCCCAGAATGTAAGTTTGGGTCATCGTTCCGTCTATACTTTCATTCACGCTGTGTTATGAAGCTCTTTCCGATCTACAATGAGTTAAGCCGCAACACGCAACGCCGCATGAACATCGTCATAGGCACCTCAATCGGCTCTGCTATTGGCATTTACGAGATTATCGGAGTGTTTGGCTACCTTACTTTCGGTTCTAAGGTCCGTTTAAGAGCCCCTAACTCGCGAGCGCGTTCTTCACACCACGGCAGGTTGGAGCTAATGTTATTGCGATGTACCCGTCCACTTCGGTCTTCATTGCTGTTGGACAATTGGCCATCGCAATACTTGTCATGTTCTCGTACCCGTTACAGATTCACCCATGCCGCAACTGCCTAGACAAGATTTTCCATCTCGGCAGCAAGGTGACGAAGTCTACCCTAACCGATGACGACGACGACGACGACGTCTCAGTCGTTGACGAACATGGAACTGGAGACATGTCGACATTCAAGCATGTGGTGCTCACGCTTGCGATCACCGTGGGCGGGTTTGCGATCGCTTACTTTGTCGACGATTTGCAAACGGGTGAGTCGCCTCGTCCAACCGTGGTTTGGATGGGGCTAACCCAACCACCCGGCAGTCCTCTCCTTCGTTGGTTCCACAGGATCGACGACGGTTTCGTTTATCCTACCTGGTCTGTTATTCTGGAAGCTGACAAGGGACGATCCGGGAACGGGGAAGTTGTTGAATCGGTCCGCGCTAGGCCTTGCGATATACGGAATGCTAGTATTCGTGTTCTGGTAAGGAACTCTCGATCCGATTCCAGCTTGTGGTTGACCGAGGTCTCTCCGCAGCCTGAGCTACAACATCTACAAGGTTGTCCATCCTTTGAAGAATCACTGAGGATTTTTAGAGTAGAGTCTATTGATTGCTTTACTCCTGTGACAATTTTCCACATACACATCATTCTGTTTGTACAAACCGGAAGGTGGGCGCCTATTAGTGGTGGCCCGCCTCGATCTCGATTTCTGACCGGCTCTCACTCGAACACTGTCGGATGTCGGAACCCTGACTGACACGACGACAAGCGACGACCTCGACGACGACAAAAGCACCACCGAAGCGTGGGCCACGTCCCATCTGTATGTACGCTCTCCCGTTCCCACTGTTTGCGGCCAGACGACGTGCGAAAGTCTGACCCGGACATCCTCGACACCGCAGGCTGTGTCCCTTTCGTCCCTCTTTGCAGCTGTAGCCTTCCTTTAGCCTCACTTAGGACGCCACCTCCGCCAGCTAACCCTCCTCAAGACTGATTCCAGCAATGGCCACCGTCTCAATCCTCGCCAATCCACTTGCCAACGCCTCGTCCTCGTCATTTTCCGAACCCCCTCAGATCGTCTCAAACCCATCCAATCCATCATCCGACCAGCCCCAGGCATCAGCCTCCCAATCCGATGGAAACCAATCAGTGACCGAAGTCATCATCGAGGCCCTTCGCAGCAAGGATAGATTGTTTGTGCTCAAGCTCGGGGAACAAATGGAGGCGTTGATCAATGAACGCAAGTCAGTAGTTTCGTTTCGTTTCCCATTCCCCTCCCGTTCCGCGCCGTACCAGCGATGGGCCACCGCTCGCCTCCTCCCATTTCCCTCATCGTTCATGTCGCCCCGCTCTTGTCCGTATGCTGACTTGGTCCACCCAGGCCGCGGATTGACGTGAATCCCACCACGTCTTACCAGCGCCTCCTTGTACACAGATGCTCTGCGTACTACAGGCTGGGACCTGAGAACGATCCTACGAGCAAAGGCATTACAGTTTACCCAACGACCGACAGCAAGATGTACGTAGGGTTATTGCTCCCGGAAAACTCTAACTCTTATGCAACCCGTGTTTCTGTAGACCCCCTCGGCGCATCGCCGAGCTTGTCCCACCTGAAGAAACTGCTCAACCCGCTTTCAAAATAATGCGTCGCATCCAACAGGACCGTACCAGATTCAAGCCCGCCTCACAATCTGGCTCTATTGCTGGTGAGGACGCTGATCTATCAGACCTAGACCCTTCCGAGACCGGAAGCCAGGGGGGTCGGAGTAACACGACTGGTAGCAGCGGTAACCACAAAAAGTACATGACGATCGAGGAGCGAGAGGCTGCGTACAACGAGGCTCGCTCTCGTATCTTCATGGATTTCGAAGAGAAGGAGAAAGCCAAGGAGAAAGATATGAGCGCTAGCTCCTCCACCTTCAGCCAGGTGTCCGGGTCCGCTTCTACGAGTGCTGGCAGGGACGGTGGAAGCGTGGGTGATATAGAAGACTCGCTGAGCTCCGTTGCCACTGAAAGCGAGTGGTCCGGTCCAGTTACGCGCAACGAGAAATCCCGTCGCTCGGGATCGGGCAACACGTCTGCCGGATCGTCACGTTCGTTCCGATCCTTCAATAACGGGGGGAGTTCTCGCAACTCTCGTGCTACTTCTCCGTCCTTCTCTTACGCATCACTGTACGAGCCTCCCCCAGCACCGTACGACCAACCCCAGTACGTCGGTCACCCACCGATGGGATACAGTCACGGTTACATGTATCCGCCCTATCCACAACCCCCCGGACAGCCGATGGGACAAGGCATGATGCCTCAGTATCCCTACTATCAGCCGTACCCGTACCAGCAGCACCCCCAGCAGCACCCCCAGCAGCACCCCCATTCTGATCCAACTAGTCCCTCAATGGGTGAACCGGCGTTCCACCCACAACCACAACCACACTCACAGTCACAACAACAACTACCGTACCAACCGCAATACATGTGGCCACCTGGGCATCACCAACCCCCTCCACAGCCGCCCCAACACACGCAAAGTGCTCCTCCACAACCGGTCCATCAAACAAGCGCTCCCACTATGCCTCCCCCGCAAGGCCCAGGCTATCCTCCACAATTCATTCCGCCCTCCGGTCAATACGGTCACTACCCAATACCTTCTTACTACCCACCACATCCCCAGGGTCCACCGCCGGCGCATCCTCCTCACCCACCGCCACATATGCACGGCCAGCTGTACCATCCTGACAATAATGGACAAGGACACGGACCGGTGGTGGGAAGTCCGAATCCAAGCGTGGATTCCCACAATGGAAGGAGAGGCGGAGGGAATAACAACAGTCGGCGGAATGCGCAGAAAGTGCGGACTGCATTGAGTTACGGGCATGGGTCGGGTGGGTTCCAATACCACAACAATAACGGGGACACTGTAGGGCCAAGGTTGACTTCATCGAGGAGAACTTCTGGAAACTCCAGTGCCGGTAGCAGGACCCCAGGAGACGAGGCATCATCGACCGCTGTGAGTTTACTTTTGGCGTCATCCGGTTGGTCCCTGAATCCTGTTACAGTCGTCGTCAACGACATCATCTTCGTCACGGCACACCTATACGTCGACGTCCACCACTTCCAAACACCCTCTCCCTGCGAGGCCCGATTGGGCAGTCGGACTGAAGGCTCAGCCAACTCTCTCTCCCCGCGGGCATCATGACCAACACCAGAATTCACGCAACTCACCGAGTAGAAATGGCCCTCAGCAAAATTTGCAACATTTGCCACCTGTGTTCTTGCAGTCGGCAGATTTCCCGCCTCTATCGAATATGCCAACGACTTCGGAGAAACGGACCCCCGCGGTGAGTGGGGCGTGGAATAACCCGACATCGAACAAATCGATCATGACGCCCGCCTCTTCCGGACCCGGGTCGCATGGGTCTGCGTTGGTGCGGTATCCTAACGGGGGTGGACCGCAGGAAGGCAAGCGGTCGTACCAGGAAAGGGGTGCTTGTGAGTCCGGTGTGGACGAGTCGCTAATCGGAAAGATGGAGTCAATGGCCTTAGACGGAGCTGGGGAGAAGACGGAAGGGCCGGTACCAACAGAGGGGTCGACTGGACGGTGATGAGGACGGAGTTGGGCTTACGGTATACAGGTAGAATGGTTTTCGATCGTTGCTTTGCCAGTGTTGTGCTCGTTGTTCCCTCCCTCGACTCAAGCGTCGCGTCTGTTGTGCCTCCCCACATGTTGTCGAGTTCGGTCATCCCTGTTCTCGTCTGTTTCCTTTTCCATGTATCCTCCGATTTTTGTGTATTCGATCTGTTTTTTTAATGGACTCGGTGAGATACTCGGGGTCGTGCGCATAAACCACTTTTCGTTTTTGGCGGCAGGGCGTGCACTGTCGCGCACGCCTCGTTCTCACGCGATCAATCGATCAAGCTTCAAAC
>Ga0307516_10002074_pt1 | contig 27283 bp, 24 predicted proteins | sample 19_EM_MG_FD_203310 | JGI IMG/M metagenome (GOLD analysis project Ga0307516, IMG submission 203310) | Populus trichocarpa ectomycorrhiza microbial communities from riparian zone in the Pacific Northwest, United States - 19_EM | ecosystem: Host-associated > Plants > Roots > Unclassified | place...
TGGCTCGGTGGGCAATGGTGCCGGCACGGTGTCATTCCTGTCGGTGCTGTTCACCGCCACCAGCGCGACCACGGCGGCTACCGCCAGTGCCGCCAACACGCCAGGCCAGTGGCGGCGCGGCGGTGCGTAAGGTTCGTGCTCGGATGGACCCTGCGCGTAGACGCGGGTGTCGGGATGGGGATGGGCATGGGTGTTCATCGTCTACTCCTTGAGGACGGGACGTGACATCCAGTCTGCGCAAGCCTCGGGCGCTTGCGGGTCGGGCGCTGGCTGCGTCTGCTGTAGGACAGGGGCGCGCACGTCGGGCATGCGCCTTGACCACACCTCAGCCCCTCGCGCGCCGACCGCCCAAGCCCGGCGTGCGGCAACGTCCTACAGCATGCGGCGCCGTCCTCCGATGGGGGCGCCCATCGCCGCGGCCTAAGGTCTCGCCATCGACAAGCCTAGCCGCGACAGCGTCCCGGGTCGGCAGGTCGACCCAGCGCCGGCCACGTGCCCTCGGGCTGCAGCCGGCAACCTCGAACCACCTTTGCGGCAAAGAATCAGGCACGACATGCACGTGCCGCGCACCTTGGAGGTCACACCATGAATGCTCGCACCACCCTCATTGCCATCGCCACCGCCCTCGTGGCCGCAACCACGCTGCCGGGCTGCGCCGTCCACCGCGGCCAGTCGACTGTCGGCGAGTACATCGACGACGCCACCATCACCACGGCGGTGAAGGCCCGCTTCGTCGAGTCGAAGGCCGTGGACGCCACCTCGATCAAGGTCGAGACGCTGAACGGCGAAGTGATGCTGTCGGGCTTTGCCAAGAGCGGCGCCGAGCGCGGTGAGGCCGAGGATCTGGCGCGCAATGTTCATGGCGTGAAGGCCGTGAAGAACCAGATCGTCGTGCGCTCCTGATGAGTCTGCCTGACGACCGCTCGCCAGGCCGGTCGCACCGGCCCGGCTGAACGAAGGTCTATCGCCGTGAACACCGAAGATCCGATCACTGCGCCCGCGGTGGGCCAACCGAACCCGCCGCGGCGTCGCCGCTGGGCGTGGCTGTTGCCGCTGGGCCTGGTCGTGGGGATGGCGGCCGCGTTCGCCGTGGGCGAATCGCAAGGCTGGCGCTTCCTCGCCCACCCGGCCGAGCGCTGGCTGAGCGACCACCTCGCGCGTGAAGTGCATTTCGGTGACGACGCGGCGAATGGCTTTCGCCTGTCGTTGCTGGGCCGCATCCAGCTGCAGGTCGCCGAGCTGAATGTGGCGAACCCGGGCTGGAGCCAGCTGGGCCCGATGGTCCAGGCCCGGCAGGCCGAACTGAAACTGCGCTACCGGGATTTGCTGGCGGCGCGGGGCGGTGATGCACTGACCGTGCAGTCGCTGACGGCCGACGGGCTGCAACTGCAGCTGGAACGGCGCGCCGATGGCCGCGCAAGCTGGCAATTCGGCGCCGAGCCGGCCGCCTCGCCCAACCACGACAAACCGCCGATCGATGGCGTGCACTTCGAGTCGCTGGTCGTCAGCCATGGCGAGCTGAAGCTGATCGACACCCCCAGCGCGGTGAAACTGGACGGCCAGGTCGCCTACCTGCCCGACGCCTGGCAGAACCAGCCCGGCTGGACGGCGCAGGCCAAGGGCCGCTACCGCGACGCGCCGATCGTCGTGCAGGCACGCACGGGCGCCGTGCTGCCGGGTCTCGACGCGCTGAGCCCTTCAGACGTGCCCATCACGTTCGACGGCACGGCGGGCCGTGCGCGCTTGAAGTTCGAAGGCAAGGTGCGCGACCTGATGGGCCAGCAGTCCTTGTCGGGCCACTACGTGCTCAGTGGCCCGTCGCTGGCCGCCGTGGGCGAGCCGATGGGCGTGACGCTGCCGACCACGCCGGACTTCACGATGCAGGGCCAGTTGCAGCGCGATGGCACGCGCTGGACCACCCAGGTCCAGTCGGCCCACATCGGGCGCAGCCAACTGGCCGGTGAGTTCGAGTTCCGCAACCGCCCCGGCGAACTGCCCTCGCTGACCGGCGAACTGCGCGGCCCGGCGCTGTGGCTGCAGGATCTGGGGCCGGCGATCGGTACCACGCCCGAGCTGGACCTGGCCAAGGCCAAGCCCGGCTCGACCGATTCGGACGCCCGCGTGCTGCCCGATCGGCCGCTGGACCTGCCTTCGCTGGCGGCAATGCAGGCCGATGTGCGCATCAAGCTGGATCGGCTCGAACTTGGCCATCCGAAACTGCAATCGTTGCGGCCGTTGAAGGCCCACCTGACCTTGAACGACAGCGTGCTGACGCTCGAAGACTTGGACGCCACGCTGGCCCAGGGCCGGGTCTGGGGCCGCATCCAGCTCGACGCGCGTCGCCCGAGCGACGGGCTTTGGAAGGTTGATCTGGCGACCAGCGGCCTGCGCCTCGACGAGTGGATCCAGCAAGACCGGCCCAAGGGCGGCCCGCCTTATGTGGCCGGCAACCTGGGTGGCCGCTTCAAGCTGACCGGCCACGGCCGCTCGGTCGCGAACCTGCTCGCCAGCGCCGACGGCCAGGCGCAGCTGCTGTGGACGCAGGGCCAGATGTCGCACCTGGTGGTCGAAGCGGCCGGTATCGACGTCGCGCAGGCCCTGGGCGTAATGCTGCGCGGTGACGAGGCGCTGGCCGTGCGCTGCGGCGCAGCCGACCTGGATGTCCAGCATGGCCTGGTGTCGCCGAAGGTGCTGGTGGTCGACACCAGCGACTCGACGCTGTGGGCGAGCGGCAACCTGTCGCTGGCCAGCGAGAAGCTCGACCTGGTGGCCCACGTCGCCCCGAAGGACGTGAGTCCGCTGACGCTGCGCACCCCGGTGCATGTGCGCGGCACCCTGAGCGACCCCGACGTGTCGCTCGACAAGGGGCGGCTGGCCCGGCGCGTCGTGCCGGCGGCACTACTGGGCATGCTCAATCCGCTGGCGGCGTTGCTGCCCTTGATCGACACCGGCAGCGATGAAGCCAAGGCCAAGATGGCGGGGTGCCAGCAACTGGTGGAGCGGGAGCAGCAGGCAGCCCAGAAGCTGGCGCAGGAGACGGCTCGCAAGCCGTCGCAGAAGGTGGCCGCGACCCCGGCTGCGAAATCCCCGTAGGATTCGTCCGACAAGAAACACGTCGTTGAGCGGACGCCCAAGAAGAGATGAGCGTTTGATAATCTGACCAAGCACCCAAGGCTGCCCTTGCAGGCCGCGGCGGGTTTCGGGATCTTTTTGCGGCTGCCCCGCTCCTCGTTCGTATGACCTCGCTGATGCCTGCCAGCGCCCTGCCGACCCCGCTCAGGTGCTTCCTCGTCGAAGACAGCGCGGTGATCCGGCAAAACCTGATCGCCACGCTTGAAGAGCTGCTGGCGGTTCAGATCGTCGGCACGGCCGAAGACGAGCGCGGCGCGGTCGACTGGCTGAAGGCGAACAATGCCGAGGCCTGTGACCTGATGATCATCGACATCTTCCTGCGCAAGGGCACCGGGCTCGAGGTGCTCCGCCAGGCCCGCGCACGGCACCCTGAGGCGCGGCTGGTGGTGCTGACCAACTTCGCCACCGCCGACATGCGCAAGCGTTGCGCCCAGCTGGGCGCCGATCGCGTGTTCGACAAGTCGGCCGAACTGGAAGAGTTGCTGGCCTATTGCGAGGGCCTCAGCCGGCCCCTGCCCCAGGCTTGACGGGCCCGCCAGGCCGGCAGAGCACCGTGCGGCTACTGGATCAAGCCGTTCTTCAGCGCGTAGTAGGTCAGGTCGCTGTTGGACGACAGCTTCATCTTTTCCATCACCCGCGTGCGGTAGGTGGAGACTGTCTTGACGCTCAGCGCCATCGAGTCGGCCATGTGGCCGATCGTCTCGCCCTTGGCCAGGCGCAGGAAGACCTGGAACTCGCGTTCGGAAAGCTGTTCGTGCGGCAGCTTGTCGGGGTCACCACCCAGGCCATCGGCCAGCAGCTCGGCCACCGCGGCGGTGATGTACTTGCGGCCCCGGTAGACGGTGCGGATCGCGGTGACGATCTCTTCCGGGTCGCACTCCTTGTTCAGATAGCCACTGGCGCCCTGGCGCAGCAGCGTGGTCGCGTAGTGCGTTTCCGGAAAACCCGACAAGATCAGCACCGGCAGGTCGGGCTCGCGCGCCTTGATGGCGGCCAGCGCGTCGACGCCGCTCTGGTCGGGCATCGACAGGTCCATCACCAGCACATCGACTTCGCCGGCGCGCACCAGGTTGAGGGCCTCGCGGCCGTTGGCGGCTTCGCCGGTCACGCGCAGGTCGACCTGTTCGGACAGGAACTGGCGCAGTCCGGTGCGGACAATCACATGGTCATCGACGATTCCAACCCTGATCATGGCGTACCTGGTTTAAGCGGCTTCAAGGAAGTGTAGGCCATGGTCTCTCGATTTGCTCCCTGGATTGGGCGGTCCCGCTATCAGCAACTGGCGTTCCCGCTGGCCGTGCTGGTGGCCGGCTTGATGATCACCCTGAGCGAGCTGGCCTACCACGGCGCCGATTCGCGCCTGACCCGCCTGGCGGCGATGGACCAGGCCCGCTTCGAGCTGCTGCGGGTACTGCGCCGCGTGACCGATGCCGAGTCGGGCGAGCGCGGCTTCCTGTTGACCGGCGGCCCCGAATACCTGGTGCCTTACCAGTCGGCCCGATCAGATGTGTTCGATGGCCTGCAGAGGATCGAGCAGCTCTACAACGACGTGGGTGACGCGGCGTCCGAGGTGCACCGCAAGCGTATCGCCGGGCTGGTGATCGCCAAGCTCAGCGAGATGGAAGAGACGCTGCGGCTGGACAAGAGCGGCGCGCGCGACACCGCACTCGAGATGGTCCGCACCGGCATCGGCCGTGACCAGATGGAGCAGTTGCGCAAGGAGGTCGACGAGCTGCTGAAGCAGCAGAACAGCGCCAGCCACGAAGCGCTGGCCAGCGTCTACGACACGCTTCTGATGGGCCGGCTCGGCGTGGCGGCCTTGACAGCAGTCGGCCTGCTGGTGCTCAGCGGTTTTCTGCGCACCGGCCGCCTGCTCGACAGGCAGCTGGCCGAGCGCCAGGCCGAAGCACAGGCCGAGCGCGAGCGGCTGGAGCGCGAGGTGCGGCTGCGCACCGCCGACCTGACCGAGCTCGCGCGCCACCTGCAGACCGCGCGCGAGGACGAACGTGCGCGCCTGGCGCGCGACCTGCACGACGAGCTGGGTGCGTTGCTGACGGCGGCCAAGCTCGACGTCGCACGCATCCGCCCCAAGCTGCAGCAGGCCGCACCGGACCTGGCGCCGCGCCTGGCGCATCTGGTGGAGGCGCTGAACAGCGGCATCGCACTGAAGCGCCGCATCATCGAAGACCTGCGTCCGTCGACCCTCAGCAGCCTGGGCCTGGGGCCGGCGCTGGAGATCCTGTGCACCGAATCGGCCGAGCGCATGGGTGTCCCGATCGACGCGATCATCGAGCCGGTCCGATTGGGGCCGGGCGCCGACCTGGTGGTCTTCCGCATCGTGCAGGAATCGCTGACCAACATCGCCAAGTACGCCCGCGCCACGCAGATCGACGTGTCTTTGACCAGCGACGGCGAGTGCGCGCTGGTCGAGGTGCGCGACAACGGCGTCGGCTTCGACGCCAGCCAGTCCACCAGCAGCAGCCACGGCTTGCTGGGCATGCGCTTCCGGGTCGAGGCCGAGCGCGGCCAGCTCAGCGTGCAATCGGTGCCCGGCCGCGGCACCACGCTGAGCGCGCGGCTGCCGCTCGCGCCGGTGATGCCGGAGGCGGAGACAGCCCCCGACAGCAGTTTCGAAGCCGCACCAGCCTCTGGCGACGAGCCCCGCACCCCCGCTTGAGCCCACTGTCGACACGGTCTTGAACGGGGCGTAGTCTTCGTCCTACGTGCTCTCGCATTGCGCACCGACATCCAGCCGCGCCATTGGCTGCTGAAGTGCGAACAGGCGCCTGCCTACATTGGACCCATCGCAGCGAACCAGCTGCGACACGTCTCAACCAAGGGCAGCCACGCCGCCCTTGTCGTCCAAGGAGCACCAGATGTTGCACTACGCCGTTGTTTTCCTCGTCATCGCGCTGATCGCGGCGCTGCTGGGCTTTGGCGGCATCGCCGCTGGCGCCGCGGGCATCGCCAAGATCCTGTTCATTCTTTTCCTGGTCATGGCCGTGGCTGCATTCCTGATGGGACTGCTGCGCAAAGGTTGACCGCGGCCTGAGGGCCGCCTCCTCGTTCCCCCCCAAGCCGATCGAAAGGAACTTCCATGAACACCAAGACTTCCCTCGCCCAGTCCGCCAGCGAAACGGCAGACCAGGTGGCCGGCCAGTTGGCTGCCAAGGCCCACGGCGCCGTCAACACGACCCGCCAGCGTGCCAACGGTGCGCTCGACAGCATCGACTCAGGCGTCGACGAGATGCGTGAAGCCGCCCCCTCCGCCTTCAGCCGCGCTGCCGCGCAGATGGAAGCGCTGACCCGCCGCGGGGTGGACCGTGCACGCGATGCGAGCAATCAGGTTCGGGACCAGGCCTACCGCGCCAGCGACCGGGCCGTCGGGTACATCCAGGAAGAGCCGGTCAAGTCGGTGCTGATCGCCGTGGCCGCCGGTGCCGCGGTGGCGATGCTGGCAGGCTGGTTCGCCCGCTCGCGCTCCGGTCGGCTGTAAAGCCTCGCATCCCCGACGCAGCGCGCCGGTCGGCGCGCGCTGTAGCGCCCCAAAGGCTGTCCTCGGACAGCCTTTGCGTTTTTTGCCGCTGCAAGCGGGAATGCCGATTGCTCTCGGAAGCGTACCGAGGTTTGTCAGCCACTTCCGACAAGGGGATGGGGGGCCGGCTGATAGGCGGCCCGACTCGAGAAACTTAGGCTCACTTCCACGGTTGAGCAGTTTTGTTCCTTCGACCGACGACCCGGCCCACCCGATGGGAGCGCCGGCCTCACATGCAGCCGCCCGGAGGCGGCCTGAACAAAGAAGAGGAATCGACATGAACTTCCATCAACGCTCCACCACCCATGCCAGCGTGCTGGCGGTCGCCTTGGTCTCTTCGTTCCTGATGATGGGCTGTCAGAAGCAGGACGACCGCACCGCCGGCCAGAAGCTCGACAGCGCGATCGCCAAGACCGAACAGAAGGCCGATGAGGCCAAGGTCGCGACCGAGAACGCCGCCAACCGGACCGAGCAGAAGATCGACAACGCGACCGACAAGATGGCCAACAAGGCCGAAGACGTGGCGATCACTGCGAAGGTCAATGCCGCGCTGGCGGGCGATCCGAAGCTCAGCGCGCTGAAGATCGACGTCGACACGGTCAGTGGCCGCGTCAACCTGTCGGGTTTCGCACCTGATGCAGCATCACGTGAACGCGCCACCGAATTGACCCAGGCGGTCAAGGGCGTGGTCAGCGTCGACAACAAGCTCGAAGTTCGCCCTTGAGCGAACCCACGGGATAGAGAACCGGGAGATTGCGCCATGAAACAGATCCATGCGCCGCTGTACCTGCTGATCACCTTGGCCAGCGCGGCATTGGCTGCGCTGCAGCCGGTGGAAGCAGGTTCGCTCGACGCGGGTTCGATGGTCGCAATCACCAACCAGGTGCTGACCTCGCTGGCTGTGGATGACACCAGCGCGGCGCCGGCCCAAGCCGAGTAACTGTTCGGCCGGCACAGCACAGGGCCTGTCCGCCTCCGTGGCGGCAGGCCCTTCCTTTTTTCAGACGGCCACGGCGCGCAGGCTCTCGCACAACGTGGCCAGGCGACCCGCGTCGCGCGGCGCCAGTTCGCCCGCACGCAGCATCGCGGCACGCTCGATGGCGCGCAGGCGGAACACCAGCTCTTCCTCGATCGCTTCGACCTCGGCCGCGTCGCGCGCCGACAGGGCCTGGGCGCTCCACAAGCCGCTCGCATTCCAGCCCACGCGCAACCGGCCCAGCAGGTGGCGCGACAGCGCAACGCCGTTCTTCAGCGCCGGCGATTCGGCGTCCAGCGCCAATACCGCGACGCTTTCCTCGGCCGCACGCAAGGCACTGTCCAGGCGACCGAGGCGCAGTTGAACCTCGGCGGTGCCCAGGCTGGCACGGCTGGGCAATTCGGCGCGGGCCCCCGCCTCGACCACCCGGGTCCAGTACAGGTCGAACTCGCCGGGCACGGCCCGCAACGAGACGCTCGCGCGTGCCAGCAGCGGCCGCTCGGCGTGGCGCAGCGTGCCGAGCGTGGCCTCGGTGACGGCCAGCATCCGGCCCAGCGCCGAGACGTCGTCGGACTGCAGCCCGTGCGGATAGCCCGAGCCGTCGAGCCGCTCGTGGTGTTCGGCGATGGCGCGTGACAACGCGCCGGGATAGTTGGTCAGCTGCGCAATCAGCAGGTGGCCGACATGCGGGTGCACGACCAGTTGCTGGTAGCTGACGAAATCCAGCTCGCGGTCGGCCTCGGCTTCACCGTGGCGCGGGTCGATGTACATCTCGCCGAGGTCGTGCAGCAGGCCGCACAACAAGGCCATGCGCATCTCGGCGGTGCCGCCGCCGTGCGCGTCCATCATCGCGCCGCACAGTGCCATCGCCTGCACCGCATGGTCGAAGGATTCGGGCCGCGAAGCCTGGGCCGCCGTCAGCAGCAGTTGAGGCACCGAATGCAGCGGCAGGTGCGCCACCTCCTTGCGGATCCGGCCGGCATGCGAACGCACGAGCGCGGCCACCGGGCCGTCCTGTTCGAGCAAGGCCTCGAAGGACTGCACCAGCGTGTGCGCGGTGACCCCGTCTTCGGCCAGCAGGCAGCTCTCGAGCGGGTTGCGCAGCTGGCGGTCGAGCAGCCGGCGCTGCAGGGCGTCGGAGACCGGCTGGTCGCGCGCCCAGAGCTTGATGCCGGAGATGTCGAAGATATCGCGCGACGCGATGATGCTCTTGGTCTGGCTGGCCTCCAGGATGGTGGCCAGCGCGTGTTGGTTGGCGACCGAAAAAGACGGGCCGCGGGCGGCCGTTGCTGCGTTCATCACGATGAATCTCCCTGATTCGCTGTGGCACCTGGGGGCGCGCGTGGTTCGAGATGCTGAGACTCGTATTTCGGCCGCGTGGTGCGGGCTTGAAGCGGGGGGTTTTCGCGCGCATCGTGACAGCTGGAAACAGGTCTTGACGCCCGTTCGAATGCGCCCGCAGTGCGCTGTCGGTGATTTCTCACAGTCCAAGTGGGCCATCCCCGACAACCGGCACGCCGCCACCGGCCAACCATCGGAAGAGACCCGATGGAGATGCGCCATGACACCCGATTCGATCCAACACGCCAACCACCGCCATGTGGCTGGCCCCGCCGGTGCCCTGTTCGTCGATGACGGAGGCCAAGGTGGAACGCCGGTGCTGTTCGTGCACTCGTTCGCCGGCAACACCGGCCACTGGCAAGCCCAGCTGTCCCACCTGCGGCCGCATCGGCGGGCGGTGGCGATGGACTGGCGCGGCCATGGGGAATCCGAGTTGCCGGCCGAGGTGGACTACACGGTCGACAGCATCGCTGCGGACATTGCGGCGGTAGTCGACGCATTGGCCTTGCCGCGCTTCGTGCTCGTCGGCCACAGCATGGGCGGTGCCGCAGCGGCGGCCTACGCCGGCGCCCACCGCGACCGCCTGGCCGGGCTGGTGCTGGTCGGCACGCCGGGTCGCGCCAACCCCGCGGAAGCCAAAGCCATCGTCGAGTCGCTGCACGCCGACTACGACAACGTGATGCAGAAATACTGGCAGTCGATGACGACGCAGGGGCGGCCCAGCGTGCAGACGATGCTGAACGTCGAGCGTGGCGAAATCGGCCGCACCGCGTCGCTGGCGATCATCGAAGCGATGTTCGCGTTCGACCCCTTGCCGGCACTGGCCCGCTACCCCGGGCCGGTGCTGCTGATCGACACACCCCACAGCGAAAGTCCGACGGCGTTGTATCGCCAGGCCCGCCAACTCAAGCGCCGGTTGATCGGCGGTACCAGCCATTGGCCGCAGTTGGACGATCCGGCGATCTTCAACCAGGTGCTGGACGAGTTCCTGGCGCGCACCGAGGCCACCCTGGCCAACGCCGCCTGACGAACAGGCGGGGCGCAGCGGACGACGCGACAACGGCGGGCCCAGAATGGCGGGATGACCATCCTGAGCACGGTGCGCCTGCGCCTCGAACCTTTCGACGATGCCCACCTCGACGGGCTGAACGAACTGAACCGCGATCCGGTGGTGATGCGCTACCTGACCGGCAAGCCGGAGACGCTGGAGGAGACGCGCGCCGTCATCGCCCGCGTGAAGGCCCGCTGGGCCGAGTGGGGCTGTTCGTGGTGGACCTTCATCGAGCATGACAGCGGCAAGATCATCGGCGCCGGCTGCATCCAGCACCTGGCCCGCGACGCGGCCAACCCGCTCGAGATCGGCTGGCGTCTGCGGCAAGACCGCTGGGGCAAAGGCCTGGCCTCGGAAGCCGCGCAGGCCATGGCCGGCTGGGCCTTCGACTCGCTGAAAGCGCCGCTGCTGACCTCCGTCTGCCACGTCGACAACCTGGCGTCCGCCAAGGTGATGCAGCGGCTGGGCATGCGCTACCGCGGCGTCGAGCGCTGGTACGACATGGACACCTCCGTCTACGAAATCACGGACAAGGAATGGAACGCTCGCTCAGCACAATGAGCGCGATGCCCATCCTCTTCGACACCCGACGCCGCCTGCTGTGCGGCACCGCCGCGCTGGCCGCTTGGCCTCGCCTCACTCAGTCTCAGCCCGCCCGCGACGCCACTGCCGCGCGCGCCCAATTCCAACGCCTGGAGGCCGACTTCGGTGGCCGGCTCGGCGTCTTCGCGCTCGATGCCGGCAGCGGCGAACAGCTTGGCCATCGCGCCGACGAGCGCTTCCCGTTCTGCAGCACTTTCAAGATGATGCTGGCGGCGGCGGTGCTTCAACGCAGCGTGCACGAGCCGAAGCTGTTGCAGCAGCGGCTAACCTATTCGAAGCGCGACTTGGTGAGCTATTCGCCGGTGACCGAAAAACATGTCGGCGCCGGGATGGCCGTGGCCGACCTGTGCCAGGCCACCGTGCAGCTCAGCGACAACACCGCCGCGAACGTGCTGATGAAGCGGCTCGGCGGCCCGGCCGCGGTGACGGCGTTCGCACGCAGCATCGGTGACGAGGTCTTCCGCCTCGACCGCTGGGAGACCGAGCTGAACACCGCGCTGCCCGGTGACCTGCGCGACACCACGACGCCTGAGGCGATGGGCCGCAGCCTGCACAAGCTGGCCCTGGGCGACGCGCTGCCGGCAATGCAGCGCGACCAGCTGCAGACCTGGCTGCGCGGCTCGACGACGGGGGCCGAGCGCATCCGGGCCGGTGTCCCCACCGACTGGCGGGTCGGCGACAAGACGGGCACCGGCGATCACGGCACCGCCAACGACATCGCCGTGCTGTGGCGGCCGCATCGCGCGCCGCTGGTGCTGGTGGTCTACACGACCCAGCCGGCGCAAGACGCCAAGCCGCGCAATGCGGTGCTGGCCTCGGCCGCGCGCATCTTCGCCGGCTGGGCCGGCTGACGCCACGGGGCTACCGTTCGCGTCGGCCCCGTACCACTCGCGCCGGCCGATCACCGCCGGTCGCAAGCAGCTCGCCGCCCAGGCGAGCGCTCGGCACCATGGCACCCATCGAAGTTCAACACCTTCCTTGGAGCCCAAGATGCTGATGCAGATTCTTCTTCACACCCCGCGTTGGGTGTTTGGCCTGTTCGCTGTGCTGCTGGCCCTTGGCCTGTCGCAGCTGGCCAACCGCCGGGCCAGCTTGGCGAAGGTCTCGATCCTGCCGCTGGCGATGCTGGGCCTGTCGTTCTACGGCGTGATGTCGGCCTTCGCCGGCTATCCCTGGGCGGTGCTGGGCTGGGTGGCGACGCTGGTCGGCGCGGCGGCCGCGGTGTCGAGCCGCCCGCTGCCGCAAGGCACGACTTATGAGCCGGCCGCGCGCCTGTTCACCCTGCCCGGCAGCGCCGTGCCGCTGGTCCTGATGATGAGCATCTTCTTCACCAAGTACGCGGTCGGCGTGGCGATGAGCCTGTCGCCGGGCCTGGCCCAGCAGGCCGGCTTTGCCTGGTCGGTCAGTGCCTTGTACGGCGCCCTCAGCGGTGTCTTCCTGGGCCGTGCGGTGCGCTTGTGGCGCCTGGCGCTGCCGACGCTGCGCCAGGCACCGGTGACCGCCGGGATGGCAGTGCGCTGAACCTGCCGTTACCTTGAAGCGCCCGCCCGGTCGTTGACCGAGGCGGGCGCTTGCTGCTAACCTACCTTCGTGATTGCACGCACACCGACCTCCCTAAAGCTGAGCCTAGCGCCCGGCCGGGATCGGCTCGTGCGCTAAGGCTGCCGCGCTCGCGGCTTTTCAGCCTCCTCTTCCCCCGATCCCGGCCACGCCAGCGGCTTCTGAGAGCAGAAGCCCCAGGGAAGCCTGCGCCCCTCTTTTGCTCGGCATCAGCCGGCACGGCCACCGAGGTGACCGTACGCGCCCTGCCAAGCCCTGCTGTGCTCGCTCGACGAGCCGCTTCTCTTGATGGCCGCTTCATGCTTTCCAACCCGCAATCCAAATACCGCCCCGCCCCCGCCGTGCATTGGCCTGACCGCCATTGGCCGTCGCGCAGCTTGACCCAAGCTCCGATCTGGTTGTCGACCGACCTGCGCGACGGCAACCAGGCCTTGTTCGAGCCGATGAATGCGGCACGCAAACAGCGCCTGTTCGACCAGCTGGTGGCCGTGGGCCTGCGCGAGATCGAGCTGGGCTTTCCAGCCGCGTCGCAGATCGACTTCGATTTCGTGCGGCACCTGGTCGAGCGCGACCTGATCCCGCCGCAGGTGATGCCGATGGTGATGACGCCGGCGCGCGCTGAGCTGGTCGAGCGCACCGTCGCCTCGCTGCGCGGCGCACGCCGCGCCACCATCCACCTGTACAACGCCACCGCGCCGGCCTGGCGCCGGCTCGTCTTCGGTCTCAGCGTGGCCGAGGTGATGGCGCTGGTCCGCGAGCATGTCGAGCTGGTCAGGCGCCTGACCGAAGCGCAGCCCGAGACCGAGTGGGTGCTGCAGTACTCGCCCGAGACCTTTTGCATGACCGAGCTCGAGGTCTCGCTCGAAGCCTGCGCCACCGCGATCGAGGCCTGGGGCGCCGGGCCCGGCCGGCCGATGGTGATCAACCTGCCGACGACGGTGGAAGTGGCCACGCCCAACGTGTTCGCCGACCAGATCGAATGGATGGACCGGCACCTGCCGCGGCGTGAACACCTGGTGTTGTCGGTGCACCCGCACAACGACCGCGGCACCGGCGTGGCCTGCGCCGAGCTGGCGCTGCTGGCCGGCGCGCAGCGTGTCGAGGGCTGCCTGTTCGGCAACGGCGAGCGCAGCGGCAACGTCGACCTGGTGACGCTGGCGCTGAACCTGTATGCACAAGGCGTTCACCCCGGGCTGGATTTCTCGGACATCGCCGCGGTGGCGCGGGTGGTCGAAGACTGCACCGCGCTGCCGATCCACCCGCGCCACCCGTATGTCGGCGACCTGGTGTTCACCGCATTCTCAGGTTCGCACCAGGACGCGATCAAGAAGGGCCTGGCCGCGCAGGCCGACGGCGCCCCGTGGGAGGTGCCCTACCTGCCGATCGACCCGAAAGACCTGGGCCGCAGCTACGACAGCGTGATCCGCGTCAACAGCCAGTCGGGCAAGGGCGGCATCGCCTACCTGCTGGAACGCGAACACGGCCTGGTGATGCCGCGCCGGATGCAGGTGGAGTTCAGCGCCGTGGTGCAGCGCCATGCCGACGCGAGCGAAGCCGAGGTCAACGCAGCGCAACTGTGGGCACTGTTCCAGCAGACCTACCTGACGCCGCAGATCAACGGCGAGCCGCTGGTGTATCGGCATCACCGAGTGGCCCAGGCCGAAAGCGGGTGGACGATCGAGATTGATCTGCTCGTCGACGGCCAGGCGCAGCGCCGCCGCGGCGAAGGCGCCAGCCTTCTGCACGCGGTGCTGGATGCACTGGCGCCCGGTGTGCGCCTCGACAGCCACGCCGCATCGCCCGGGTCCGGCTGGGCCATCGTCGAGCTGGCGGCGCCGGGGGTGGCCGGCACGCGCTTCGGTGCCGGCCAGCACGCCGATGCCGCCACCGCCAGCGTGCTGGCGGTGCTGAGCGCCGCCGCCCGCCTGGGTGCCCTCAGTTCATCGACTGCTCAGTTCGCATCGTTGACGTAGCGCACTGGCAGCCAGACATAACCTGCCCCTTGCTTGCGCAGGTGGCCGATGCCGGGGAAGGTGACGTGGGCCGGCGCGACCAGATAGCCCTGCTTGGCCGCGTCGGCAAACGCCACCAGGCGCTGGGCCTTGGCGGCCTTCGAGTCGGTGTCGAAGGCCACGGTGATCGCCGGCTCGGGGAACTGCACCTCTTCAAAGTGCATCAGGTCACCCCAGAAGACCAGCTTCTGGCCCTTGCTCTCGAGCACGTAGAAGCTGTGGCCTGGCGTGTGGCCGTGCGTCGGCTGGGTGCGGATGCCCGGCACGATCTCGGTCGCACCTTCGAAAGGCTTGACCTTGCTGGCTTTCACGTAAGGCATCAGCGCCGCCTGCGCCATCTTGAAGAAGCCTTGCGCTTCCTTCGGCGCGGCGTCGGCCTTGCTGGTGTCGAGCCAGTAGTCCAATTCGGCCTTGTCGGCATGCACGGTCGCGTTCGGGAACTGGATCGTCTCGCCGTTGACCAGGCCGCCGACATGGTCGGCATGCAGGTGGGTGATGACGATGTCGGTCACCTGGTCGGGCGTGTAGCCGGCCGCCTTCATGCTGGCCTGCAGCTTGTTCAGCGACGGGCCGAAGAAGCTGCCGGCGCCCGCGTCGACCAGCACCAGCTTGTCACCGACCTTGACCAGGAAGGCGTTGACCGAGGTGTGCAGCGGGCCGCTCTGGTGGGCCTGCTTCAGCAGCTCGTCGACATGCTTGGGCGTGGTGCCGGTCAGGATGTTGGACTGCAGTGCCACGGTGCCATCGGACAACGAGGTGACCTCGGCGTCGCCGAGCATCATGCGCACATAGCCAGCCTGGGCCTTGGCCAGCGTGGGCGGGGGCGGCGTCTGCGCCGAGGCGGCGCCAACGGCGGCCCACAGGCCCGTCGCCAGCGCAGCGGCGACGGCGGTTCTTGCGAATGCGGAGCGGTTCATCATGGAATGTCCTTGCGGTGTTCTTCGAGAAGGTGAACGGGGGGTTCTTCCATCGGTGCCGCGGCGCGGCGCCGCGGGTCACGGGGGCGGATGTTCCCCGACCTGCGGCGACCCTGCCGAAACAGGCTGCAAAGGCCCGTCGCGGCGGCAGTGGAAGACTGCGGGGCGAACGATAGGCCGCCCGGCGATGCCGAACAAGCACCCAGCCAAGCGGGCTGTTTTTCCGTGGTGCAACAATCGATCCGATGGACAAGTTCGCCGCCTTGCAAGCCTTCGCCCGCGTTGTCGAATGCGGCAGCTTCACCAAGGCAGCCGCTTCGCTGGGCGCCACCAACGCGGCGGTCACCCGTTCGGTGCAGGACCTGGAGTCGCACCTGCGCACCAAGCTGATCCACCGCACGACGCGGCGGGTGTCGATCACACCGGACGGCCAGCGGCTGTACGAACGCGCCGCCGGCTGGCTGAACGACTGGCAGACGCTGGAGGCCAGCGTCGTCAACGCGCAGGCTTCGCCGGCCGGGCGCTTGCGGGTCGACGTCGGCGCGGCGCTGGCGCGCCAGTTCCTGATCCCGGCGCTGGCGCAGTTCCACGAGCGCTACCCCGACATCGAGATCAGCCTGGGCGTGGGCGACGGCGTGACCGACCTGATCGGCCAGAACGTCGACTGCGTGATCCGCGGCGGCGTGGTCGAAGACGAGTCGCTGGTCGCGCGCAAGCTGGGTGTCTTCAACTACATCACCTGCGCCACACCGCAGTACCTGCGCAGCCATGGCGTGCCGACGCACCCGAGCGAGCTCGAAGACCCGGCGCACCGCGTGCTGAGCCTGTTCAAACCCGGCAGCGGCGAGTTGCGCCCACTGGCCTTCGAACGCAACGGCCAGCGGCTGACGGTGAAGGGGCGCAGCGCCTTGTCGCTCAACGAAAGCAACGCCTATGTGGCCGCCGGCCTGGCAGGCCTGGGCGTGATGTCGGTCGCTGCGTTCCTCGTCCACGACGCACTGGCCGACGGCCGCCTGGTGCGGCTGATGCCCGACTGGGCCTGCGACGAGAAGCCGGTCTACATCGCCCATGCCTCACGCCGCCACATGAGCGCGCGCCTGCGCGTGTTCATCGACTGGGTGGTGCAGTTGTTCGAGCAGGAGCCGCTGTTCCGCCGCGGCGCGCTGATCCCGTCCGGGGTCGTCGCCGGCCGGCGACGCACCGCCGTGCCGGTGCCGATCAAGCGGCTGCCACGCGCGCCACGCGCCGGCCAGGCCACGCCGGGTTGAACGCACATTCCCAGGGAGCCTCCATGACCATGCTGACCCCCACGGCCCGTCTGCTCGACGCGATCCACTTCGCCGCGCAGCGCCACCGCGACCAGCGCCGCAAGGACCGCGAGGCCAGCCCCTACATCAACCACCCGGTGGCGCTGGCCCAGCTGCTGGCGGTGGACATCGGCATCGACGACCCCGAGGTGTTGATCGCCGCGATCCTGCACGACACTGTCGAAGACACCGAGACCACGCTCGACGAGCTGCGCGCGCGTTTCGGCGAGTCCGTCGCCGGCATCGTCGACGAGGTCACCGACGACAAGGCCTTGCCCAAGCAACAGCGCAAGGCGCTGCAGGTCGAGCACGCACCCCACAAGAGCCCGGGCGCGGCGCTGGTCAAACTGGCCGACAAGATCTGCAACCTGCGCGACATCGCCAACTCACCGCCGGCCGACTGGTCTTTGCAACGGCGGCGCGAGTATTTCGACTGGGCCAAGCAGGTCATCGACGGCCTGCCGCCGGTCAACGCGCCGTTGCTGGCACTGTTCGAGCAGGCCTACGCCCGGCGGCCGTAGTCTCCTCAAAGAAGCTGCGGTCCCTGGCCGCACCTGAAGCGCGATACAGCGCAGAATCAGCGGGGCAACGTCCGGATCAGCAGGCCGACACGGCGCCGCCTGTCACTGTCGGCATGCGTGCGTCTGCGTGCCAGGTACATCCGCGCCGAATGGCGCCCCGGACGCACGTTCTGACAAGGACCTGACCATGAATCCCATCAAGACCGTGGCGATCGTGCTGATCGTGGCGGGAGGACTGGGGCTGCTGTATGGCGGCTTCAGCTACACGAAGGAGACCCACGATCTCAAGATCGGCCCCATCGAACTCTCCGTGAAGGAGAAGCAGGACGTCAACATCCCGGTGTGGGCGGGCATCGGGGCCATCGTGGTCGGGGGTCTGCTCCTTGTCTTCGGTGGCAGGAAGGGCTGAGCGTCGATTCGCAAAAGGCCTGGCGTGAAACCATCCAATTGAAACGTCAGGTCTTTGTTTTAACGATCCAGTTGACGATGAACCGCGGGCACCTCACGCCTGTGTCCTTTCGGCCAGGGATACGTCCGTCGTCGCTGGCGCGTCTTCGTAGGCCCGGCCACCCAGCCGCAGCGCCGAGTGTTCGCGCTGGGACTGGGACAGCGGGTAGAACATCTGGTCGGCCCAGTGCTCGTCGCCGAACAGCCTGTCGTCCATCAAACCGACAGCGCCGGGATACTGCCGCGTGATGTGGGCCGTGCCGAACAACACGTCCCAGAAGAACAGCAGGTTGCCGAAGTTGCCCTTGTAGTGGCCGATGCCATCGGCGTTGGTCAGCGCGTGGTGGGCCCAGTGGGTGGCGGGCGTCGAGATGGTCCGCTCGACCAGCCACATGAGCGGCCGCAGCGCGCGGATGCGGTACAGCGGCTCGTCCCAGCGCCAGGCTGAATGCGCGCCCAGGATGACCGCGATCTTCACCACGATGTAGGCGGTGTAGACCGAGCCGAAGCCCAGGTACAGCAGCACGCCGCTCAGCCAAAGCCCCGGCATCATCAGGTAGTAGAAGAAGTTGTTGCGGTAGGTGATGCGGATGCTCATGTACTTCGCCGAATGGTGGGCGCGGTGCAGCGGCCACAGCAGCGGCGTGTGCGAGACGCGGTGCCACCAGTACTGCGTCATGTCGTCGGCCACCAGCAGCACACCGACCATGGCCCACCAAGGCAGCGTCGCCCAGGCGCTTTGCTGCTGCGGCATCAGCCAAGCGCACAGCTGGTTGGCTCCCAGCAGCGCCAGCGGTTGGGCCACCGCGACCAGGCTGAGGAACATCAGCACCTCGAGCTTGGTGTCATTGCCGGTCGGCTGGACGGTGGCCCGGTACCGCCGCGAGACGAACTCCATGCCGGCAAAACCGAGGATCAGGACGAGGATCAAGGCGTTTTGAAGCGCAGGCAACATGGGGCGTCTCCAGGCTGGCGGTCGATGCCGTCGGCTCGATGGGTCAGGGTGCGCTATTAATCGTCGCCTGGTGCGATGTGTCAAATGCAATGTTGACAACGCTTCAATGCATCAGCAGCATTGACCAATGGACCTGAAGCGCCTGGGCCATCTGCTGGCATTGGCCGACGAGCGCCACTTCGCGCACGCCGCGGAGCGTGTGCACCTGAGCCAGCCGGCTTTCAGCCGCAGCATCCAGTCGATCGAGCGCGACCTCGGGCTGCGGCTGTTCGACCGCGAGACGGGCGATGTCCGGCCGACGCCGGCCGGCCTGTTCGTCATCGAGCGTGCGCGCCGGCTGCTGTTCGATGCACGCAGCCTGCAGCGCGACCTGGCGCTCTACCGCGACAGCCAACTGGGCGACACCGCCTTCGGCGCCGGCCCGGTCCCGGCCACGACCATCATGCCGCGGGTGCTGCCCGCGCTGCGCCAGCAGCACCCGGGCGTCGGGCTGCGCGTGGAGATCAGCAACTGGCAGCTGCTGTACGAGCGGCTGCTGGCCGAAGACATCGAGTTCTTCGTCGCCGATGTGCGTGACCTGCCGGCCGACCCTCGCGTCGGCATCTTGTCCATCGGCCGCCAACCGGGCCATCTGTTCGTGCGCGCAGAGCACCCCCTGGCAGGCCGGCGTTGCAGCTTCAAGCAGGCCTGGGCCTACGGCATGGCAGCCAACAAGCTGCCGCTGCAGGTGAAGGCGCTGATGGGGCAGCTGCTGGGCCTGCCGCGCGGCACGAACCCGGTGCTGGCGCTGGAGTGCGACGACACGGTGCTGCTGCGTGCGCTGGCGCATGCCACCGACACCGTGATCGCCACCTCGGACGCAGCGCTGCGCGACGATGTCCAGACCGGCTTGCTCGTTCAGCTCGACATCGAGGACCTGCCCGACGCCTATGTCGAGATGGGCATCGTCGCGCTGGTCAACCGCTCGCCTTCACCGATGGCCATGCGGGCGATGGACTGCGTGCAGGAAGTCGCACGCAGCCTCAACGTCCAGGCGAGCCACTGAAGCGGTGGTCAGCCACCGGTTTTCTGGCCCTGCGGCAACACAGTCGTCGTCACGTCGTTGGCCACGATGATCTCGACGCGCTCGTACTGCGGCCCGAGGGTGCCGGTGTCGTACACCGTGTAGCCGATGCCGTGGTGGAACACGGTGCCAGCGTTGACCCACCCACTCGCCGTGGCCGGCAGCTGCAGCGCGTCGCCGGCATTGCCGTCGACGATGAGCTGATGGCGCCTGACACGCGCGGGGAACGCAAAAGTGCCGTTGGTCCAGCCCAGCGCGGCCTGCGTGCTCTGGTTGATCAGGTTCATGCCGGCCATGTCCTGAACGTCCTTGACACCCAGCCGCAGCGTGTTGTTGCCGCTGCCTGTCAGGTCGATACGCTCGATCGACTCGAGGCGCGACACGCTGCCGGGCACGCTGCCGCCCTGGTTGGCCACCTTGCCGAGATCGAGCGTGATGCCGGCGCCAGAGAGTTGCAGCGTGTCGAGACCCGCGCCGCCGTCCACCCGCGAAAGGCGCGCCGTGTTGCCGCCCTTGCCGAAGCGGTTGGCCAGTGCCTTCACATTGCTCGCGTTGAGTATGAACACGTCATCGCCAGCGCCGCCATGAAGCACATCCGCGCCGCCGTTGCCGACGAGCGTGTCGTTGCCGGCACCACCCGCCAGGCCGTTGGCGCCGGACGTACCGGTCAAGGTGTCGTTGACACCGCTGCCCACTTGATCGAACTGTGATTGGCTGAACGCGCCCTTGGTCGAACCAAAGATGACGTAGCTGCGGCCTGCGCCAGGGCGGTTGCCGGGATCGATCTGTGCATCGCCGACGATCAGGTCGGTCAAGCCGTCGCCATTGACATCTCCGGCCTCGACCGCGGCGCTGTAGTAGAGGCTGTCCCCACCTTCACCAACGATGACAAAGCCACCCTTTCCTGCGGCGATGGATGACAGTTCCACGGCGGCCGTTTGAGTCTGTCCGAAGACCACGTAGCTGCTGCGTTTGCCTCCGTTGGATGCCACGCTGCTCAAGACGACGTCGGAAAGGCCGTCACCGTTGAGGTCGCCGCCCGGGGCGACCCAGCGCCCGACCTTCTGATCGTGGCCGTGGATCGGGAACCCACCGGTGCCTGCCGCGACATCGGACAACTCGACGGGTTGGGTGTTCTTCTTGCCGAACACCACATAAGCACCACCGGTCTTGCCGAACTCGGGCGCACCGATGATCACATCGGCCAGGCCGTCGCCGTTGAGATCACCGGCACCGGCCACGCTCGCGCCGCTGGAGTCTCCCCCGAAATCAAAATGCTGGCCGTTGATGACGAAACCACCCTGCCCGTTTCCGAGGTCAGACAGATCGACCGGCGAGGTCGACGATTTTCCGAAGGCGATATAGCTGACGCCGTAGTAGCTGCCGTAGTCGCCTTGGCCGTAGCCGAGGATGATGTCGGCCAAGCCGTCGGCATTGACATCGCCCGCGCCCGCCACGCGGTAGCCGACCTCGCCGCGAAAGCCAAAGCCGCCTCCCTTTCCGGCGCCAATGTCGGCCAGGTTGACCGCACCGGTATCGGTCTTTCCGAACACCACGTAGGCCGAACCGTCGCGGTTGTAGTAGCGGTTGGTCGCCGATTCAACGATCAGGTCCGCCAGGCCGTCACCGTTCACGTCACCAGCGCCGGCGACGTTGGCGTCGTACTCCGAGGGGTCGAAGCCTGTGATCATGAACCCGCCCCCCGCGCCGCTCTGGATGGCCGAGAGGTCGACGGCGGACGTGTCGGTCTTGCCGAAGATGACGAAGTCTTGCCCCTTGCCACCGAAGGGTGCATTCATGAGGACGATGTCGGCCAGCCCGTCGCCGTTGACGTCGCCCGCGCCGGCAACGCTTGTTGCCGCGGCGGCCTTCGACCACCCGTTGATGACAAAGCCACCCTTGCCGGCGGCAATGTCGTTCAGGTCCACGCTCTCCAGCCCGGCCTTGCCGAAGATCACGTAGCCCTTGCCGGCGTACTTGACGCCGTTCACGGTGGCATGCGGCGCGCCGACAACCAGGTCTGCCATGCCATCGCCGTTGACATCGCCCACACCGGCCACGCTGTGGCCGCTCGCATCGTCAGCGCCTTGCCCATTGATGACGAAGCCACCTTGCCCAGCCGCAATCTTGGACAGCTGGATCTGCGTGGCCGCCTTGGGCTGAGAGACGGCCGGCTTGTCCGGCCCCACTGCGTTCGCTGATACCGGTGCGGCCGCCAAGATGACGGTAGAGGCGACGGCCGATGCGAACCCGAGGGCCATGGCCAAGGGGGTGAGCTTGTGGCGATGGCCGCCACTCCGGAATGCATTCATCTGAATCTCCATGGCACTGTGGCGCCTGGGTGAAACGCGTCACTTGGGCACGCGCGGGATTGAGTGGGCACGCGATGGACCCCGCCGCTTGTCCCATGCGGGCGCGGGTTCACTTTCGCCCTCGGCGATTGACGAGTCAGCGGACGATCCAAGCCCCGCGGCGATTCATGCGAGTGGTTTCGGCTATTGGTACTGACTCTAACTTGTCAGTTTAGCGACATGCTAGGCGACACAACCCTGCAGTTACTCGGCGTCACACTGCCGCCGTCCATCTAGCTAACACACTAACACGTTAGGTTAGCGTCACAAACTGCCGGCGCGCGGGCATCATCGTCATCAAAGGTCACGACCGATGAAGCCTCGGGCGATGCAACCAGCAACCCAACGGCACGGCGCTGCGAGACAGGGACCCCGTGCCATCGCCGCAGAATCTTGTCCATCGCCTTCCCCCTGGCGAGTTCATCGATCAACTTGTTCAGTTGACGAATCTTCTGCATGAGCGGACCGTCGATGTCCTCTACCCGAACACCGCAGATCAAGCCTGAGAGGACCGGGTCTGACGTCACTTCAGCTCGTAGCCCTCTCCGAGCTCAGTGGTTTCGAACAGGCGATAGATGACGGACGCCGTGTCGACGAACGGGTACTTGGCCTTGTACTGTTCGAGGTGCTCGGCGAAATCCGCTTTGCCCTGGGTGTAGAAGCGCCACGGAATCGGTGCGCGATAACAATCGACGCCCCAGTTGCCAACATAGACCACTTCCCCGGCAGCGACCTTGAAGCTTCCCAGCTTCGACCGGCCTGCGGTCACGATCTCGGCCCGACTTGGCTTGATGGCACCGACCTTCGACATCGATTGGGAGAAGCCCACTTCGAAGGCCGTGAGGTGATATTCGCCAGGCTCGACGAGAAAGGCGTACGGCACGAAGTGCTTCGGTGGCGCGAGGCTCGAAGGGTTCTCCAGGCTCAGGCTGGTCACCGAGGGACTGGCCGCGGGCGCGTCATTCAGAGGGCCACGTTCGAAGACGAGCGCTCGCAGCTGCGCGTCCTCGTAACGCCCGCATTTCCAGACACGGGACCAGTACACATCGAACAGCACCAGGCCCTTGCTCGCCTTCGACGCAGCGAACGAAGTGGCCGTGGCCTCTTCTGCGGCGCGAGCGGTGAGTGGGCCGGCGGCCACAAGGCTGGCGGTCAGCAGAGCCGGTGCAATCGTTCGTTGGAGCATTTCAAACACCATCGCAAAGAATGTCGTCACGGACGATGTACATCTTCATGGGAGTGAGTTCGACGCAGATGTCGATTCGAATGCAGTGAGTTCGGCTACGACGTTGAAGGGCGCAGGGAGCCAACCGCTTTCCCATTCTGGATCACCGCCCGCGCCCCGCGCACCTCGAACGCCACCGCCTCACGCACCTCGCCGCGCGCATCCAGCAGCTCCAGCTTGTGCGCGCCCGGCCAAGGCAGCCAGGCCATCGGTTGCGCGGGGCCCAGCACCTTGCCGTCGAGCCGCCACCGCCAGCCGCTCGGCATTGCGCGCGCTGGTGCGATGCGCATCTTCTGCGCGGCGGGTGGGATGTCGGGGTCGAGCGCGAGCACGGTGCGGTCGATAGGCTGGGCGATCAGCGCGGAAGGCGGGGCTTGCTCGGCGCGCACGACCATGGCCTGCTCGGTGCCGGCGAGGAACCACTCGCTGCGCGGTGGCTCGACAGCGGGCTTGAAGCGCAATGATTGGCGCACCAGGCCGGCCGGCGCGGTGGCCGCTGCCGGCTCGGCATCGCGCCGCCAGAGCTCGTCCATCACCGCACGCCAGATCGGCGCGGCACCGCTGACGCCGGACACGTCCGCCATCGGCTGGCCGCTGGCATTGCCGACCCACACCGCCACCGTGTGGCGGCGCGAGAAGCCGACGCACCAGTTGTCGCGCATGTCCTTGCTGGTGCCGGTCTTGACAGCACTCCAACGGCGGGTGGCCAACGCGTTGTCGAGCCCGAAGGTGACCGCACGCGCTTCGCGGTCGGCCAGCATGTCACTCACGATGAAGCTGGCGGCTGGGTCCATCACGCTGCGTGCTGCCGCCTTCGCCTCGGCCGGCTTGAAGCGCAGCGTCGACGCCCGCCCGCCATTGGCCAGCGCACGGTAGGCGTTGGCCAGGTCGACCAGTGCGACCTCGGCCGAGCCGAGCGCCAGGCTGTGGCCGTAGTAGCCGCCGCTTTCGCGCAGGCCGAAACCGAGCGCCTGCAAGCGCTCATGGAAGGCCTCGGGCGTGACACTGACCAACGTGCGCACCGCCGGCACATTGAGCGAACTCGCCAGCGCCGTGCGCACCGACACGAGGCCCTTGAAGCGGTGGTCGTAGTTCTGCGGGATGTACAGGCCGCCGACGGTCTCGAGCCCGAGCGGCGAATCGTCGACCAGCGATGCAGCCGTCAGCCAGCGCTGCTCGATCGCCAGTTCGTACAGGAACGGCTTCAAGGTCGAGCCGGCCTGGCGGCGCGCGAGAACACCGTCGACCTCGCCGGCCTGCGACAACTCCGGGCCGCTGGAGCCGATCCAGGCCAGCACCTCGCCGCTGGCGTTGTCGATCACCAGCAGCGCGCCGTCGTCGACCTGGCGACCGCGCAGCTCGGCCAGTTGGCGGCGCAGCGTGTCGCGCGCGAAGCGCTGCAGGCCGGCATCCAGCGTGCTGCGCACCTGCGCTGCCGTTTCGCCGCGCAGCAGCCGGCGCGCGAGATGCGGGGCCAGTTGCGCCTCGGCGTCCATCCGCATCGCCACCGTGTGGCCGAGCGCGAAGACCGTCGCGCCTTCGAGGCCGGCACAGTCCAGCCGCTGCTCGCGCAAGATGCCGCAGGCCCGCTGGCCGACGACGACCGGCGTCGCGTTCGGCGCGCGCAGCAAGGCGACAGCGATCGCCGCCTCTTGCGCATCCAGCCCACTCGGCCGTTTGCTGAACAGCGTGGCCGACATCGCCGCGATGCCGACCTGCTCACCGCGGAACGGCACCAGGTTCAGGTAGGCCTCGAGGATCTGGTCCTTGCGCCAGCGCTTCTCCAGCGCCAGCGCCGTGCCGGCCTGGGTCAGCTTGGCACCGACACCCCGGTTGCCCCCCTGGCCGCTGCCCTGCGGGTCGAGCAGACCGGCCAGTTGCATCGTCAGCGTCGAAGCACCGCGCGTGCGCGTGTTCCACAGGTTGCCGAACGCGGCCGCACCCACCGCCGACCAGTCGACACCGCTGTGTTCGTAGAAGCGCTTGTCTTCCGACACCAGCAGCGCCGTGCGCAGCGCCGGTGACACCTCGGTCAGCGGCACCCAGTCGAGTTTGCGCACCTTCAGGTTGGTGCGAAGCGTTTGCAGCGGCTCGCCATGCCGGTCCAGCAGCACCTGGTCGGAGGGGCGCCAGGCGGCGCGCACGTCGTCGAAGCGCGGCAGCTCGCCAGCATGCGTCGCTGAAGCCGCCACGCCCAGCAGCAGCACGACGGCGAGCCGCTGCAGTCTCACGGCGCCACCACCCAGCGCGGGTTCGGCGATTCGCCGAACATCTCCGGCGCATACATCGCCTCGACCCGCGTCTGCGGCAGGCCGAAGTCGCCCGGGTTGTTCAGCCGCACGGTGTACTCCAGCACCAGCGGGCCCTTGGGCAGGTAGCGGTAGTAGGCGCGGAAGGCCTCGAAGCTGCGCTCTTCATAGGCCAGCCAGCCGCGGCTGTCGCTTTTCTCACCTTCGGTCGACAGAGCACTGTCTCGGCCGAGCCCGCTGCCCAGCAGCGTCGCCCCGCCCGGGATCGGGTCGTGCACAACCACCCAGGTCATGTCTGCCTGCGCGTCGATCTTCAGCGTCACGCGGTAGACATCGCCGCGGCTGTAGGCGCCCTTCGTCTTCTGCTCTACCGGTGTCAAGGTCTTCTCGATCCGGTAGCCACTCGTGAACGGCTTCTCGACCGGCACCGCGGCCTTCGAGACCAGCGTGAGCCACGGCTTGCCAGTGCCCTCTTGCGTGACCTTCAAGTCTCCTACTGACAAAGGTGCTGATGCCGCACCAATCTTAGGTGCCGGCCAACCCATGGCCAAGGTGCCGCCTTGCGGCTTCGCACCCCAGTCTAAGGTCAGTGCCGGTGCGCCTTCGAAGCCGGCCTTGGTGCTGCCGTGAACCGGCTCGCTCTCGAAGCGGCGCGAGAAAGCCTCGATCGCCAGCACGCCCCAGGCGTTGGCCGGCGTGGTCGACCAGTGGCCGTACTGGTGGCGCTGCAGCGCACCGGTCACCAGCCGCGGCATGTCGTCCTTCCAGCTCGGGTGTTGCATCACGGCCAGCAGCAGGCGCACCGCGTTGCTGTCGCCATTGGCCATCAGCCACCACCAGTTGTCGTCGCGCTCAGTCGAGAAACCCATGCGCGTGCCCTGCACGTTCAGCCGCGCGCGCAGGATGTTCTCGGCCTCGGCGATGCGCTGTTCGCGCTCGGGCAGGTTCGGCGTGCGGTCGAGCAGCATCAGCCAGTCGATCAGCGCCGCGGTCGGCCACTGGTTGGGCAGGATCTGGATCGACTGCAGCATGCGCGGCTGCACCTTGCCGCTGCGCGACAGCGCTTCGAGTGCGCTGAGCTTGCGCACATCGAGGTCGCCGTTGCGCAGGAAGGCCGGTACCCAGAACTTGCGCTCCAGCCGCCCTTCGACAAAGGCGACCAGCCCCGCTTCCATGCGGCTCTTCGCCGCATCGGGGATCGCATAGTCGCTGCCGGCCTCGGCGCTGACCGACAGCAGGTAGGCGGTCAGCGTGTCGCTGCCGGTGTTGCGGCTGTCAGCGCCGGGCGGAAAGTAGTGCGCCAGGCCATCGTCGTCCAGGTACAGCGGCAGACGTTCCATCAGCGACTGCCAACGCGGCGCGTCGCGCAGACCGATCGCGATCGACGCCTGCTGCTCCAGACAGACCCAGGGGTAACGCCAGAAATATTCACGCACCCCCGGCAAGCCGTCAGCCAGCTTGGGCTTCAGGCCGACATCGATGCCACCGCGCATCACGCCCTTGGCATCGCGCAACGCTGTTTGTGGCGGCGCCACGGCCAACGAAGCGACCTTATCCAGCTGCACCAGCGTGGCCTGCTGCACCGTGACGGGCACGGCCTCGGCCACCTTCTGCGTGAACTTCATCTTGTCGCGCGCGGTCGCACTCTCGGCCTGCATCGTCCAGTCGAGTGACTTGACGTTGAACGGCACCAGCGCGTCCCAGGCCGCCTCTTGCGCGCCGTTGGGTTCGATGCGCAGCGTCTGTGGCGCCATCGCCTGCGCGCCTTCGCTGCTGTTGACGCTGGCGCTCAACTTGACCTCCATCGCCTGCGCGGTCGTGTTGCGCAGCGTCACGCTGGCGCGGTAGCGGTCGCCTTCGCGCACCAGCGGAGGCAGCCCCGCGAGGATCTGCAAGTCCTGCGTACTGCGGATGCTGGCCTGGCCGGTGCCGAACAGGCCGGCGTTCGTGCCCTGCACCGCATCGGCCACCGCGACGATGCGAAAACTCGTCAGTGCATCGTTCAGCGGCACGTTCAACGTGGCCTGGCCGTTCGCAT
>Ga0307516_10002075_pt1 | contig 27283 bp, 21 predicted proteins | sample 19_EM_MG_FD_203310 | JGI IMG/M metagenome (GOLD analysis project Ga0307516, IMG submission 203310) | Populus trichocarpa ectomycorrhiza microbial communities from riparian zone in the Pacific Northwest, United States - 19_EM | ecosystem: Host-associated > Plants > Roots > Unclassified | place...
CCTCCATCGTCATCACGTGCGGCCAGGTCCGCTGGATGCCGTGCGGGATGGTGGACCCGTGGAAGTTGAGGGTCAGGTGGTGCGCGGCGGCCTCGGGCAGGATCTGGTCGTACCACTTCAGGCGCTGCTGCGACTCCGAGTCCATGAAGTCGACCTTGAGCCCGGCGACGCCCCAGCGTTCGAACAGCGGCAGCCGGGCGGCGCGCTCCTCGGCGGTGTCCAGCTCGTTGAAGTGGATCCAGGTCAGGATCTTCACGCCGCGCGCCCTCGCGTAGCGCACCAGCTCCGGGATCCAGCTGGTCGTCTCCCAGGTCGGGTCGTAGTTCCAGTTCGGATCGAAGTACCAGCCGGCGTCGACGAGCGCGTACGGCCAGCCGTGCTCGGCGGCGTAGTCGACGTAGCCCTGCTGCATGGTCAGGCTCTGCCCGGCCTCGCGGCCGCCGGCGAGCCAGCTCCAGAAGACCTTTCCGGGCTTGATCCACGACGTGTCGCGGACCCGTGCCGCCGGCGCCAGGTCGTCGGCCAGCGTCGACGCCGAGACCGTGCCCAGGTCGCCGACGATCATCGTGCGCCACGGCGTCTCGAGGGGGCCGTCGACCAGGATCTTCTCGTCATTCCAGAGCTTGACCGCGTACCGGCCGGAGCCCGTCTCGTGCACCAGCCGGGCGCCGGCGTAGCTGCCATCCACATCGGACTCGGTGAGCAGCAGGTAGCCGCCGGGCGACTCGAACAGGGCCGGGTGCTCGTATTCCCCGGAGGCCGCGGCGCCGGCGGTGGTCGCCAGGTACGGATTCTCGTAGTCCTGGCGATACCGGGCCAGCCAGGCCGCGGCGCCGGCCGGCACGGTGAACGCCGACGTCTCGCGCAGCACCGCGCCGCGGTCGCCCGGCAGCGCGTACCGGTAGGCGACCCCGTCCGGGGCCACCCGCACGACCAGGTCGAGCCGGGCGCCGCCGGCGCCCTCGAAGGCGAAACGGGCCTCCGTGTGCACCACCCGGCGCTCGGTCCGCTTGCCGACCGTCGTGGTGTAGCGCTCGGTCACGGTCCGGTCGGTCTGCCGCAGGAACCGCAACCCGCTGGACAGGTCGGCCTGCTCGGTGACGATGCCGACCGGTCCCGGATCGAGCACCGGCCGGCCGCCGCGCGACACCGCCAGCGTGACGGTGCCGGCGACACTGTCATAGCCGAGGGTGGCGACCGGGCCGTCGCCGGGCGCTCGCACCACCCAGGGCGACGTCTCATGGCGCTCCTGTGCCCCCGCGGGGGCACCGCCGAGCAGGGCCGCCCCGATGATCAGTGCGGTACCGGCCGTCAGCGCACGAGAGATCGACGTCCTCATGGCAAAGCCTCCCGTCAATACATCCGATGTAAACGATGCCAAAGATGGCGATCGATGTCGAGACTTCCGCCGTGTCGGCTTCTGTGTTACGAAGACATCGGACCTATGGGGAATTGCCAGCCGTGCCCGCGCCTGTCTTCGCGGGCGCCGCCGCCGCTGTCCACATCGTCCATGGGAGGGTCCGTGGCAGCGACAAGTGAATGACAGATTCGTTTACGGTTGGCGGGTTCGGGCGTAGCGTCGGCGACCATGAGAACGCCTATAGGCAACCGTCTCTCTCTTGTCCTCGCGAGCGGCGCCGCGGTGCTGTTGGCGGCCGTCGGCACCGTGACGCCCGCGTACGCCGGTGGCGCCGCACCCACGCCGGGCGCGGCCGGCCTCGGTGACCGGCTGTATCCGCTGCTCGGCAACGGCGGCTACGACGTGCAGGACTACGACCTGCGCCTGAAATATCCGAAGAAGGATCCGAAGCAGACCATCACCGGCGATGTCACGATCACCGCCGTCGCCACCCAGAATCTGTCCCGGTTCGACCTTGACTTCGGCGGCCGCTCGGTCGGCAAGGTGACCGTCAACGGCCGCACCGCCGCCTTCGCCCGCTCCGGCGAAGAGCTGGTCATCACGCCGCGGCACTACCTGGCCAAGGGCAAGCGCTTCTGGGTGACCGTCAGCGGCTTCACCGCGACACCGATCGAGGCGAACGCCGACTCGCCGGCCGGCTTCGTGACCACGCCGGACGGCACCATCGTGGCCGGCCAGCCCAACCAGACCCATCAGCTGTTCCCCAGCAACGACCACCCGCGGGACATGGCGACGTACACCATCGCGCTGACCGTGCCGGTGGGCTGGATCGGGGTCGCGAGCGGCCGGCACGTCGCCGACCGCCGGTACGGCGGGTACGTCTCCTCGATCTACCGGGAGTCGAAGCCGATGGCGGCCGAAGTGCTGCAGGCGGTCGCCGGCGACTTCGTCGTCCACGATCGCCCGGCGGCGGCCGGCGTGCCGATCCGTGACGTCGTCCCGCGCCGGCTGGCGAGCACCCTGCTGCCCAAGGCCGAGGTGGAGCGGTCGCAGATGAGCTGGATGGTGGGCAAGGTCGGGCGGTACCCCTTCGAGAACTACGGCTCCCTGGTGATTGAGGCCAACCTCGGCTTCGCCCTGGAGACCCAGACGATCTCGCTGTACGACACGGGCCTGTTCGCCGCGCCCAAGTTCGTTCTCGACCCGATCATGACGCACGAGCTGGCGCACATGTGGTTCGGCGACAGCGTGGCGCCCCGGTCCTGGAGCGACGTCTGGCAGAACGAGGGCCACGCGACCTGGTATGAGCTCCTCTACGCCGAGGAGACCGGCGTCTTCCAGCAGTACACCGGGACGGCGAACCGGGAGGACTACTTCAAACGCGTCTACTCGCGCGGCGACCAGTACCGCCAGCGGTACGGCCCGGTGGCCCGCCCGGCCGGATCGGCGTCGATCTGGGACGTGTTCAACCCGAACGTCTACGACGGCGGCGCGCTCGTCCTGTACGCCCTGCAGCAGAAGATCGGCACCACCCGGTTCCAGCTGCTGGAGCGCGTCTGGGTGAGCAGAAACCGCGGCAAGTCGGTATCGACGGGCGACTTCATCGCGCTCGCCTCGAAGGTCTCCGGCCAGAACCTGCACTCGTTCCTGAACGCCTGGCTCTACGGCAGCACCACGCCGGCCATGCCGGGCCACCCGGACTGGACGGTGGCGCCCGTACCGTCTCCGGCGTCCGCGCAGGCCACCCTGCGTCGCTGAGCTGCCTCGCTGCTCCGGGCTCGCCGCGGCGAGCCCGGAGCACTATCCCTGACCGGGCGCCCGAGTGGCAGCGGCGGGGTCGTCCGCCCAGCTGCCGGTGTAGTGGTCGTAGGCCGCGGTGGCCGCGGCCGCGGCCGCGGTGACAGCCTCGGGATCGACGTCGTCGCGCCGGCGGCGGGCGAGGGGATCGGGAGACGCGGCGGCCAGCAGCTTCGTGTACGGATGACGGGGGTCGAGGATCACGTCGTCCGCGGGGCCACGCTCGACCACCCGCCCCTTCAGGAGCACCAGGATGTCGTCGGCGAAGTGCCGTGCCGTGGCGAGGTCGTGGGTGATGTAGAGGACCGCGAGGTTCGCCTCCCGTTGCAGCCGGGCGAGCAGCCTGAGGATGTCCAGCCGGATCGAGACATCCAGCATGGACACCGGTTCGTCGGCGACGACGACCTGGGCTCCGGGCGCCAGGGCGCGGGCGATCGCGACGCGCTGGCGCTGGCCGCCGGAGAGCTCGTGGGGCCGGCGGCGGATCATGTCCGGGCCGGGCAGCATGACGCGATCGAGCAGGTCGATGACCTGCCGAGTGGTCGCCTCCCGGCCTCGCGACCGTCGATGCAGCCGCAGCGGCCGGGCGATGTGGTGTCCGACGGTGTGGAACGGGTTGAGCGAGGCGAACGGGTCCTGGAACACCATCTGCACGTGATCCCGGTAGACCCGGTCCGGCACCGGCTCGCCGCCGGGTCCCCGCAGGAGAACCCGGCCCCCGGTGGGCTTGTCGAGACGGGCGATGATCCGGGCGATCGTCGACTTTCCGGATCCGGACTCGCCGACCAGGGCGACGGTGCGCCCGGGCGCGATCGTGAAGGAGACGTGGTCCACGGCGCGGAGCCGGGCTCGGCGGAGCAGCCCGCCGCGGATGGGGAAGTCCTTGACCAGGTCGCGAACCTCCAGCGTGGTGCTCATCGGGCGCCTCCGGGTGGCGCGGGCTCCGGCTCGGGGCTGCGGAGGAAGTCGCCGCGCTCCCCGGTCAGGCTGGGGAACGAGCCGAGCAGTTGCCGGGTGTAGGGGTGCCGGGGCCGGGCGATGATCTGGTCGGACGGCGCGTCCTCGACGATGCTTCCGTCCCGCATGATCGCGACGCGGTCGGCGACCTCCAGCAACAGCGGCAGGTCGTGGGTGATGAACAGGACGGCGAACCGCAGCCGGTCGCGCAGCCGGAGCAGTTCGCGCAGGATGCCGCGCTGCACCAGCACGTCGAGGGCGGTCGTCGGCTCGTCGAGGATGACGATCTGGGGCTCGAGGAGCAAAGCCATGGCGATCATCACCCTTTGCCGCATCCCGCCGGACAGCTCGTGGGGGTACGCGTTCAGCCGCCGCGGGTCGACCCCGACCAGGCTGAGCGCCTCGCCGCAGCGCCGGTGCCGCTCCCGCCGCGACAAGCCGGGCCGGTGGGTGGTGAGCACGTCGGCGAGTTGCGCCCGGACGGTGAGCACCGGGTTGAGCGCGTTCATCGCACCCTGGAAGACCATCGCGAGCTGGGACCAGCGGAACGCGCGGAGCTCGCGCGGATCCAGCGCGAGCACGTCGACGTCCTCGCCGCCGCGATCGTGGAAGGTGACGGTGCCGGCGGTGATCTCGGCCGGCGGGCGGTGCAGGCGGTTGATCGCGTACGCGAGAGTGGTCTTGCCGCATCCGGACTCGCCGGCCAGTCCCAGAATTTCGCCCCGGTGCAGGGTCAGGGTGACATCGCGGACGGCGTGGACCGGCTGGGTGGTCCGATAGGTGACGGAGAGGCCCTGGACGGTCAGCACGGCGTCGTCGTCCGTTCGCGTGACCGGGCGCGCCGGCCTCGGCTGATCCGCCGTCCGGCGGCGGGGGATGTCTCGCAACCGCGGGTTGATGATCTCGTCGATGCTGAAGTTGATGAGGGCGAGCCCGCATCCGACCAGCGCGATGATCACCCCGGGCGGCACGAACCACCACCAGGCGCCCCGTTGCAGCGCGAAGCCGTTCTGGGCGTAGCTGAGCATGGTTCCCAGGGTCGCGGAGTTGGCGGCCCCGAGCCCCAGGAACGACAGGCCGGCCTCGCTGAGGATCGCGGCGATGATCGCGAACACGAACTGGGTGGCGAGGACCGGCAGCAGGTTCGGCAGGATCTCCACGGCGACGACCCGCCACGGCCGCTCGCCGGCGACCCGCGAGGCCAGCACGTAGTCCCGGCTGCGCAGCGAGAGGGTCTGAGCGCGCAGCACCCGCGCCGAGCCGGCCCATCCGGTGACGGCCAGCACCGCGGCGATGGTCCACGAACCGCGCGCCTGCACCGGGACGAACGCCGAGATGACGATCACCAGCGGCAGCCCCGGAATGACCAGGAACACGTTGGAGAGCAGTGAGAACGCCTCGTCGACCAGCCCGCCGACATAGCTGCCGACGATGCCGAACAGGACCGAGAGCAGGGTCGCCATGACACCGACCAGGATTCCGATGTACAGCGAGCCCCGGGTCGCGTAGGCGAGCTGCGCCAGGACGTCCTGCCCGGTCTGGGTCGTGCCGAGCAGGTGCGCGGTGCTGGGCGCGGTCAGCCCGATGTCGCGAATCGCCTCCGGGTCCCCGACGACAGCAGGGCCGGCGACGGCCCACAAGGTCATCGTCGCGATGATGCCGGCGCCGACGACCAGCTTGGGGGAGCGGCGGGGCAGCATGTTGCGCCAGTCGGCGCGCAGGGGCGCGGCGGCCAGTTCGGTGCTGAGGTTGGTCATCGTCCGCCTCAGCCGCTGGTCCGGATGCGGGGATCCACCAGGCCGTACAGCAGGTCGACCAGCAGGTTGGCGCCCAGCACGGTGACCGTGATGATGAGGAAGATCCCCTGCATGAGGGCGTAGTCGTTGCTCTGCACGGCCTGCAGCAGCTTGGAGCCGATGCCCGGATAGGCGAACACCTGCTCCGTCACGATCGAGCCGGCGACCACGAAGCCGAGCGAGATGGCGAACCCGGCCACCGTCGGCAGCACGGCGTTGCGCGCCGCGTAGAAGATCATGATCCGGCTGTTCCGCAGCCCCTTGGCCCGGGCGGTGAGCACGTAGTCCTCGGCGGCGACGGACACCATCATGTTCCGGGTGCCCAGCAGCCAGCCGCCGGCCGAGGAGATCACGATGGTGGTGGCGGGTAACACGCCGTAGTACAGGGCGGAGCGCAGAAACGGGCCGTCCCATCCCGGGTTCAGCGTGACGTCGTACCCGCCGAGCAGGGGGAACCAGCCGAGCGCCGCTCCGAAGACCGCGACGAGCAGCAGCGCCAGCCAGAAGTACGGCACCGCCGCCAGCACCGTGGTCGCCGGTACCAGCGAATCCAGCCAGCCGCCGCGGCGCCACCCCGCGACGACGCCGAGCACCGTGCCGACCAGCACCGAGATCAGGGTGGCCAGGCCGACCAGGGCCATCGTCCAGGGCAGCGAGGTCGCGATGACGGTCGACACCGGGGTCGGGAAGTCGCTCACCGAGATGCCGAACTCACCGGTCGCCATGTTGCCCAGATATCCGAGGTACTGGTGGACGAGCGACTCGTGGGTGTCGGTACCCAGCAACAGCTCGTACGCGCGCCGGGTGGCCGGGTCCGGGCTGCCGCCGCGTTGCTGGAGCTTCGCCATGAGAATGTCGACCGGATTGCCCGGCAGCATCCGGGGGATGAGGAAATTCAGCGTGACCGCCGCCCAGAGGGCGACCAGGTAGAACGCGAGCTTGCGCAGGTAGTACCGCATCGGGGGAGTCGCTCACTTGCCGGTGGGCTTGAGGCGCTTCATGACCTCGGCGTTGTCGGGGGCCTGCCAGACCGCCGGGACGGCGTACAGGTCGTCCGGCGTCGGCCAGCCGGTGAACTTCGACGCGTGGTACTCCGTGACGGTGCCCTGGGTGAGCACCGGAACGTAGGGCATCGCCTGCTCGATGCGGGTCTGGATGGTGTCGAGGTACGGCTGCCGGGCGGCGGTGTCCTTGGGATCGGTGCGGGTGAGGCCGGCGAGGGCCCGGTCGACCTCGGGGTCGGAGAACCGGCTCCAGTTCTGGGGGGCACGGGTTCCGACCTTCGCCGTCGTGCCGGTGGCGAAGAAGTAGCTGTAGAGGTAGTACGGGTCGGGCGCGGGCCCCTGGTTCAGCGAGTCCAGGATGAGCTGGAACCGGCCGTTCTGCCGCTGCTGGGTCCATTCGTTCCAGGACAGCTGCTGGGCGGTGAGCTTGATGCCGACCTGCTTGAGCTGCTGGGTCATGGTGTTGAGCGTGGTGATGTAGTCGGACCAGCCGGAGACGACCGTGACCGTGAGGCTCAGCGGCTTGCCGTTCTTCGCGTAGACGCCGTCGGCGCCCTTCGCGTAGCCGGCGGACTCCAGTTGCTGCTGGGCTTTGCCCACGTCGGGCTGCATCGGGGCGGTGCGTTCCGGCAGCCTGGTGGAGATCACGGCGTCGTCGCGGTGGAGGAGCGCGAAGCCGGGCGAGATCTCGCTGGCGGTGTTCTCGAAGGCCAGCGTGTTGATCTGGGTGCGGTTGAGACCGTAGTAGATCGCCCTGCGAACGGCCGGATCGGTCTGCGGCCCGGTGCACCCCAACGCCGTGTTGCTGCAGGTGTCGAGCACGATCTGGTTGAGCGGGACGATGGTGGCCTGGTACCCGGCGTAGTTCTTCTCGATGTCCTTGATGTCCGGCACCGGCCCCGTCTGCCAGTCGGTCTGCCCGGCCTGCAGGGCCTGCTGCCCGGACTGGTTGCCGGAGAGCGCGAGGAAGCGGACCTTCTTGACGGCGGGTGCGCCGCCCCAGTAGCCCGGGTTGGCGGCGTAGGTGAACGCCTGGGGCTTGAACTCGGCCAGGGTGAACGGGCCGGTGCCGACCGGGGCGCTGACCGGGTCGGTCGCCGGGTTGGCGATGGCCTTCCACTTGTGCTCGGGCACGATGTAGATCCGGCCGAGGATGTTCGGGGCGGTCACGAACGACGGCTGGGCGAACTTGATCACTACGTGTGTGTCGTCGGGCGCGGTGGCCGTGCCGTTGTAGCCGACGCTGTTCGACTCCTTGTGCTTGGTGAGCATGTCCAACGTGAACAGCACGTCCTGGGCGGTGAACCGCTCGCCGTCGGACCACTTCACGCCGTCGCGCAGGGTGATGCTCAGCTGGGTGCCGTCGGCGTTCCAGGAGTATGCGGTGCCCAGCCGCGGCTGGGGTGGTTCGGCCCGCAGCACGTTGAAGAAGAACAACGGCTCGAAGATCGTCCCGATCCCGCCGATGTTGCTGGTGTACGGATTGAAGTTGACCTGGTAGTCGCTCGACTGGCCGGTGTAGGCCACGAGCGTGACATCGGCGCCCGGCTTGGCGCCCCCGCCCGAGCCACATGCCGAGGCGGTCAGCACCGCGGCGGTCAACACCGCCGTCGCGCGCGTCCGCATCAGTATCTTCTTCCGGACCATCGCTGGCCCTCCCATCGCTGCGATCACGAGCCGTCCATCGGCACGGCGCTGACCGGCCATTCTTAAGTCACTAAAATAAGTTCGTCAAGACATTCATCGATATCTGGTGCCGCGCCGAAAACGGCAGGGTGATATCCGCCTGCGAATCCGGTTTGCCGGTGGCGGCGCGGGCTTGGTGGCCGCCACGGAGATCGACACTGTTGACTTAGTTTCGGTACCTAAATAAGACTCGGCACCGTGATCCGTCTAGAGCTGACCGACCAGTGGCACCTGCGGGCGGTGCGCGGCCCCGTTCCGCACGGCGGCCTCCCGGGACGATCCGTGGGCGCCGAGGTGCCGGGCAGCACGCACCTCGATCTGCTGGCGGCGGGCGTCATCCCCGACCCGTTTCTGGACTGCCACGAACCCGACCTCGCCTGGATGCACCGGGTGGACTGGGAATACTCCACGGTGTTCCGGGCCTCGGCCGTCCGGCCCGGCGAGCGCGTGGAGCTGGTGTTCGACGGCATCGACACGGTGGCCACCGTCCGGCTCAACGACCAGGTGCTCGGTCACCCGGCCAACATGCACCGCAGCCACCGGTTCGACGTGACTCAGGCGCTGCGGCCCGGCGACGGCAACGACCTGGTCGTGGAGGTGGCCTCGGCGCTGGCCCACGCCGAGGGTGTCGAGGCCGTCGTCGGCTGGCGGGAGCGGGCCTACCGGCACCCGTACAACGCGATTCGCAAGATGGCCTGCTCCTTCGGCTGGGACTGGGGCCCGGACCTGCAGACGGCCGGCATCTGGAAGCCGGTGCGGCTCGAGCGGTGGGACGCTGCGCGGCTCGCCGAGGTTCGCCCACTGGTGACCGTCGACCCGGACCGCACCGGACGGGTCGAGGTGCGTGCGAGGCTCGACCGCGCCCGGCCCGGCCCGTACACGATCGTGGCCCGGGTAGCCGGGGTACACGAGCGCGTCGTCGTCTCGGGCGACGAGGCGACGCTGACCGTGGTCGTTCCGCAGGCGCGGCTGTGGTGGCCGGTGGGCTACGGCGACCAGCCACTCTATGAGCTGGAGGTGACGCTCGAGGCCGACGGAACGCCGGTGGACACGTTTAGCCGGCGCGTGGGCTTCCGCACCGTCACCGTGGACACCGGCGCCGACGAGCACGGCAGCCGGTTCACCTTCATGATCAACGGGACGCCGATCTTCGCCAAGGGAGCCAACTGGATCCCCGACGATCACTTCCTGACCAGGATCGACCGGGACCGCCTGGCGCGGCGAGTCGATCAGGCCGTCGGCGCCCACATGAACATGCTGCGGGTCTGGGGCGGCGGCATCTACGAAACCGACGACTTCTACGACGTCTGCGACGAGCGCGGCGTGCTGGTGTGGCAGGACTTCCCGTTCGCCTGCGCCTTCTACGCCGAGGACGAACCGCTGCGCGGGGAGATCGAGGCCGAAGCCCGCGAGAACATCACCCGGCTGGCCCCGCACCCGTCGCTGGTGCTGTGGAACGGCAACAACGAGAACCTGGTCGCCTACACCGACTGGCCGGGATGGCGGGACCGGCTGGCAGGCCGAAGCTGGGGCCTCGGGTACTACCAGGACCTGCTCCCGGCGCTGCTCGCCGAGCTGGACCCGACCCGGCCGTACGCACCGGGCAGCCCGTACAGCCCCGGCGAGGTGGCGACCAACGACGCCGGCCACGGGACCCGGCACGAGTGGGACGTGTGGAACCACCTCGACTACGCCCACTATCGCGACCACATCCCGCGTTTCTGCGCGGAGTTCGGCTTCCAGGGGCCGCCCACGTGGACCACCCTGACGCGGTGGATCCACGACGAGCCGATGACACCCCGCTCGCCGGGTGTCCTCGCCCATCAGAAGGCGGTCAACGGCAACGAGAACCTCCGCCGGGGCCTGGCGCCACACCTCGCCGTCCCGGAGGACTTCGAGGACTGGCACTGGGCGACCCAGCTCAACCAGGCTCGCGCGGTCGCCCTCGGGGTGGAGCACTTCCGCTCCTGGTGGCCACGCACGGCCGGGGCACTGGTCTGGCAACTCAACGACTGCTGGCCGGCCACGTCGTGGGCGGCGATCGACAGCGACGAGCGGCCGAAGCCGGTCTACTACGCGCTGCGGCACGCCTTCGCGCCGCGGTTGCTCACCCTGCGGCCGCACGACGGCGGACTGGTCCTGGCGGCGGTCAACGACAGCGACGACCCCTGGCAGGCCGAGGGCTCGGCGACGCGGCAGACGTTCGCCGGCGAGACGCTGGCGACCGTACGGCTGCCGTTCTCGGTCGCGGCGCGCTCCGTCGGGCTGATCCCGTTGCCCGCGGCGCTGCTGACCCCCGGCGACCCGGCACGCGAAGCGCTGACGATCACCACCCCGGACGCCCGGGTGGGTCACCTGTTCGCCGAGGACCGGGACGCGGCCCTCGACCCGGATCCGCTCACCGCCACCGTGACCCGGACGCGCGGCGGCTACCGGGTCGACGTGCGTGCGGAGTCGTTCGCGCACGACGTGGCCCTGCTGGCCGACAAGGTCGCGCCCGACGCGACGGTCGACGACATGCTGGTGTCGCTCGCCGCCGGCGAGTCGGCCACGTTCCAGGTACGCACCGCGGCGGACTTGCCGACGCCGGCCGACCTGGTCTCACCACGCGTGCTGCGCTGCGCGAACACCCTGAGCGCCGGGCGGATCGCGGCCGGCCGGGGCCGACGGACGGCATGACCGCTGGGCTTTCCCTCCAAATACTGCCCGTCACGGCCGGGCGGGCGGTTCGGCGGTGGTCCGGGCTGGTCCTCACCGGGGCGGATGAGGCGGGTCTCGTAGGCGAAGACGACGACCTGTACCCGGTCGCGGAGGCCGAGTTTGGTGAGGATCCGTCCGACGTGTGTCTTCACGGTGCCTTCCACCACGGCCAGCCGATCGGCGATCTCGGCGTTGGAGCGGCCACGCGCCACCTCGATCAGGACCTCGCGCTCTCGGTCGGTGAGCTGGTGCATCCGTTCGTCGACCGGTGAGCGTCCGGTCGACGGGTCGGGCAGGTGGCCGGCGAAACCGTCGATGAGCCGGCGGGTGATGCTGGGTGCGACCACGGCGTCGCCGGCCGCGACCGCCCGGATGCCGTTGAACAGGTCGGCCGGCGGGACGTTCTTGAGCAGGAACCCGCTGGCTCCGGCACGCAGCGCCGCGTAGACGTACTCGTCGAGGTTGAACGTGGTGAGCACCAGGATCCGTGCCGCGAACCCGGCGGCGACGATCTGCCGGGTGGCCTCCAGGCCGTCCATGACCGGCATCCGCACGTCCATCAGCACGACATCGGGATGCAACGCCCGGGTCATCGCCACGGCCTGCGCGCCGTCGCCGGCCTCGCCGATCACCTCGATGTCGGGCTGGGTCTCCAGCGCCATGCGGAACCCGAGCCGTAGCAACGACTGGTCGTCCACGAGCAGCACCCGGATGGTCACGTGGTCGCCTCGCCGTCGGTGAACCGCAGTCGCGCGTGGACCCGCCATCCCGAGCCGGGTAGCGGGCCGGCCTCGACGGTGCCACCGTAGGCCGCCGCCCGTTCGGTCATCCCGGCGAGCCCGTGCCCGCCGACGGGTGAGCCATGCGGTGGGCGGTCCGGCCGATGGGCCGGTGGTCGTGTAGCGCAGCCGTACCTGCGCGGTGGCCCGGGGGCCGGTGTGCTTGAGGGTGTTGGTCAGCGCCTCCTGCACGATCCGGTAGACGGCCAGGCCGGCGCCGGTGTCCCAGCCGCCCGGCGTGCCGTGGCGGACCAGCGTGGCCCGCAGGCCGGCGGTGCGGACCTGCTCCATCAGGCGGTCGAGGTCGTCGAGGCCGGGTGGTGGGGTGAGTCCGGGCGGGCCTGCCGGCGCCTGATCGCCGTCGCGGAGCACGCGACCAGGATGACGATCACGGGTTGGCCCCGTCGACCCGGACCACCGTCCATCCGGTCAACGCCACGGTGAAGACCGTCCAGAACACCGCGACCGGCGCCCGCCGCCGCCAGACGAGAGGGATGGTGGCCACGGCGAGCCACCACCATCCGGCCACCCCGATCCCGGCCTCCGCCATGGCCGGCGCGCTGGCCGCTGCCACCAGCACGGCCAGGGCACCATCCACGGTCATCGGGTGGCGCCCGGCGACGGCTCGCACCCCATCCACGATCGCCAGCATAGGGGCGCCGGCGTCACGGGTTCCGGCCGTCCAGGACCGCCGTCGATCTCCGCTTGATGCGCACCAGGGCTCCGACGAAGACGGCCGCGAAGATCACCCCCGTTATCGCCCACATGATGTTGCCGATGAGCACGCCGAACACCACGGCGAGGGCGGCCTGCGCCGTGCCGCTGCCCAGCAGGAACATGACGACCCGCGAGCGGGTCGTCTCCCGTCGGCGGGCGATCGCCCAGCCGGCGACCACGGCCAGTCCGGCGAAGTAGAGCACGAAGAGGGGCAGCGGAAGGCGGTCCTGGGCCATGACCTCCGGACCTACCGACAGGAACAGATAGATGACCACCCCCGAGACGAACGGCTTCCAGCTGAAACCGTCGGCCCCACCGTCCGGAACGATGCGAGGGGTGCGCGGAAGTCTGCCCGCGACGAACCACAACACCAGCGCGGCGACGACGAGGAAAGTGAAGTGGACGATCAGCGTGGTGGCGTCCTGCGTGGTGCTCGCCTCGCCGACGAACAAGAAGTATCCGACCGCTGTGCCGACGCTGAGAATCGCCAGGGACCACGTCGCCTTGACGGGCAACCACGGCTCGTCGGCCCTCCTCGGGAACAGGTGCCCGACGAAGAGCACGGGAGTCACCACCGAAAAGAGGCCGTGCCAGAAACTGATCCAGAGCGTGAAGGGGACGCGTACGTCGGCCACGAGGCCATAGGTCGAGAAGGCGTCGAGCGGGGCGTCAAGCGGATAGAACAGCGTCACCGCCGTGGCACCGCTCATGACCTCAGCCAGAAGCGGCGAGAGCACCATCAACACCAGGGCCGGTTTCCAGCGCCCCTTCGCGTCGGGGCCCTTCGTCGGCGTGTTCATCTCCATCATGGGTTCGACGCTAGGAGAGGCGCCTCCCCGCTACGACTGCCGCGAGACTGATGGCAGCGGCCGTCGGTGTACGCCTCAGGTCGTACCCTCTCCGCCTGAGGGCACAGGCCCGGCGGGGACCCGGTCCACCGGGCGGCCCTGGCCGAGGGTCAGCTCGCTCTGCAGGACGAGGACCGCCCCACCGATCGCTGCGGCGTCCGACCCGCTGACCGACGGCACGACCCGCACCCGGTGGGCCCGGCGCGCGAAGGTGCGGCGGTCCACCTCCTCCTGGATCACCGACTGGTAGATCGAACCGGCCACCGCGAAACTGGGCCCGGCGAGGACGATCGTGTCGAGGTCGAACAGGGTGGCCATGGTGACCGCGGCACTACCCAGATAGCGAGCCGACTCTTCGATCAGGCCGCGGGCGGTCGGGTCGCCGGCGTTCGCCGCGGCCGCGAGCCGCGCGAACTCGGCGAGGAAGTCGTCTCCGGTCGGGTCCAGCGCGAGCCGCCGGGTCGCCAGCGCCTGTCTGACCAACGCGGACGGTCCGGCGTAGTTCTCCAGGCAACCGCGATTGCCGCAGGGGCACTCGTCCCCGTTGACGTCGATGGAGATGTGACCGATCTCCACGCTGTTCGAGGAGCTGCCGCGATATACCTCGCCGTTGACGACCACGCCGCCGCCGATCCCGGTGGCCATGTAGATGCAGCCATAGGTGCTGCGCGGCTCCACCGCCCCCATCCAGTATTCCCCGATCGCGGCCGCCGCCGCGTCGTTGTCGAGCAGGACCGGCAGGCCGAGGCTCTCGGCGAGACGGTCTGCGACCGGGTAGCCGAACCACTCCTCGGTGGGCTGCGGAGTCAGCAACACGCCGGCCCGCCGGTCCTGGGGCCCATAGCTGACCAGGCCGACCCCCAGCACCTTGCCGCGGTCGACGGCCGCCGTGTCGAGCGACGCGTTCACCTGCGCGGCCACCAGTGACAGGCCACGCTCCGGCGGCATCGACGCCACGCCGCTGAACGACGTCCGCGCGATCTGCCGGCCGGCCAGATCGACCACGACGATCACGCACGTGTTGCGTTCCAGGTGCACCCCGACGCTGTAGCGGGCCGGGGGATTGAGCTGGACCAGCATCGGCCGCTTGCCACCCGTCGACGCACCCCACCCCGCCTCGACGATCAGGCCGTCGACCATGAGCTCGCGCACGACCTCGGAGATCGTCGGTGCCGTCAAACCGGTGGCCGCGACGAGCTCCACCCGGCTGATCACCCGCGCCGCCCGAATCAGATCGAGCACCATTCCGCGGGTCTTCGTCCGACTTGCCCAGATTGGGCTCGTCACCTCGCCACCTCCCACACCCCTCGCCATCCAAAAGCTACCTCACTTACCCCGCGCGCCGGCCGGGCAGCTCCCTCGCCCGGCGCTCCCGTGCGGGCGGTCCCACGCCCGTTCTCCCTGGATACCGCCTATCCATTGACTTCCATAAGTTCTCTAACTAAGAATGCTGGAAGCGCTCCCATCGATCACTCGGCCAGAGAGGATCAGATGAAACTTCGTCCTGCACTACTCGCCTCCGGCGCTGCCGGAGTCCTCGCACTGGGCAGCGTCGCGGTGGCTACGCTGCCCGCGTCGGCTGCCGCCACCGGCTGCTCCGTCAGGTACACCGTCCAGAGCCAGTGGGCCGGCGGGTTCACCGCCGACGTGGCTGTCACCAATCTCGGCGCCGCGCTCAGCGGCTGGACCGTGACCTTCGATTTCCCGAACGCCGAACAGCGGGTCACCCAGGGCTGGAGCGCCACCTGGGCGCAGTCCGGGGCGCACGTGTCCGCGGCCGCCCTGAGCTGGAACGGGTCACTGGGCACCGGCGCCTCCACCTCCATCGGGTTCGTCGGCGCGTGGAACGGCGCCAACCCGGTGCCCGCCTCGTTCGCCATCAACGGGACGACCTGTACGGGCTCGGTGACCACTCCGACACCCACCGCCACCACCGCGGGCCCGTCCCCGAGCACCCCGACCAACCCCGGTGGCCCGGCGCCGCGCCTGCGGGTGTCCGGCAACAAGATCGTCACCCCGGAGGGCAAGCCGTACCGCCTGCTCGGCGTGAACCGCTCCAGCGGGGAATACGCCTGCGTGCAGGGCAAGGGCCAATGGGACGGCGGCCCGGTCGACCAGGCGTCGGTCGATGCCATGAAGACCTGGAACATCCACGCCGTGCGGGTGCCGTTGAACGAGGAATGCTGGCTCGGCGTCAACGGCACTCCCAGCGGCGCCACCTACCAGCAGGGCGTGAGGGCCTACGTCAATCTGCTGGTCGCCAACGGCATCAACGTGATCCTCGACCTGCACTGGACCTCGGGCGCCTACAGCAACGGGCCGGACTGGCATTGCAAGGACGCCACCGCGACGTGCCAGAAACCGATGCCGGACGCGCGGTACGCCCCCCAGTTCTGGTCCGGCGTCGCGAACGCCTTCAAGGGCAACGACGCGGTCGTCTTCGACCTGTTCAACGAGCCGTACCCGGACCTGCCCGCTGAATGGAACAAGACGTTGGGCTGGCAGTGCCTGCGCAACGGCGGCACCTGCGCCGGCCTGCCCTACGAGGTGGCCGGCATGCAGGACCTGGTCGACGCGGTCCGGGCAACCGGCGCGACCAACCTCCTGATGGTGGGCGGCCTGGAATGGGCCAACGACATGCGGGAGTGGCTGGCGTACAAGCCGGCTGACCCGCTGAACAACATCGCCGCCTCCTGGCACGCCTACAGCTTCAACGCCTGCGCCACGGCGTCCTGCTGGGACACCCAGGTCGCGCCGCTCGCCCAGCAGGTGCCCGTGGTGCTCGGCGAGTTCGGCCAGGACAACTGCGGCTACGACTACATGGACACGCTGATGCGCTGGGCCGCCGCACACGGCCTGTCCCACCTGGCATGGACCTGGAACCCGTGGGGCTGCACCACCGGCGCCGTCCTCATCAAGGACTGGAACGGCACGCCCGAGCCGGGCATCGGTGAAGGCTACAAGGCCTACCTGCTCACCCAGAACCCCTACTCAACCCCGTAACCGACGACCCTCAGCGCTGCCCCGGCCGGGCGTCCAACGCCGATCCGGCCGGGGCAGCCCGGGCGCTCAGAGTGTTGCGTCTAGCCGACGGGTGCCTTCTCGGCCTGCACGATTTCCAGGCGGTGCGCCGCGACGGCCGCCCAGAACGACTCGTCCGGCTCCTCCGGAGCGAACAGCCACATGAGGTCCTTGTAGGTGCGGTCGCCCACGATGTCCTGAGCCTTTTCGTACGGCACCTCGGAGGTGATGTGGTACCAGTGGTAGCCGTGCGGCATCATCGCCTCGGCCAGGCGCTCCTCGCCGCGGCCGATCAGCACCTCGCAGAGCACCCAGGGGCGGTGCTCGCGCAGCGTCTCGGCGCTGCCGAAGAGCACGTCCGGCTCGGTGCTCTCGGTGTCGATCTTGAGAACCGCGGGCACGGTGCCGGTGCGCCGCACGTACGCGTCCAGGGTCTCGACCGGGACCTCGATCTGCCGCGTCGACGCGCGGAAGCCGGCCGCCAGCGAGTTGGAGCTGTCGGACGAGTCGGACAGGTACAGGGTCGCCTGCCCGGTCTCGCTGCTCAAGGCGATGGACTCGACGCGGATGTTCAGGTCGTTGTCGGCGGAGAGTCGCTCGGCGACCTCGGCGAGGGTCGGGAACGGCTCGAACGCCACGACCTCGCGGTCGGAACAGGCGGCCGCCAGGGCGGCGTAGAGGCCGACGTTCGCGCCGATGTCGAGCACGGCGCCCGGTCCGGCGGCGCCGATCGCCGCGAGGAAGCAGGGCACCGCCGACGACTCGTACGCGTGCAGGCCGTTCTGGGCCAGTTTGCGGGGCACCATCAGGGCCACCGGCGCCGTCATCGTGAGCGCCCGTCCCGGCGTCCCCGGAACCGGGATCGGCACATTCCGGTGGGTGGCCTTGACTGCCTGCTTCGCAGGCCCCGCCTGCGGCTTGGACGCCGCGGCACTCGACCGGGCCCGCCGGTCCCGCCAGATCTTCGCCATGGTCATCGGCACGGCCACCACGCCCTTGCCGGGGTGCCGGGCGCCGTCGACGAGGGTCTGTCCCAGCTGGAACGTCGGCGACGACTTCAGGGACCTGATCCGCATCTTGGCCCGGGCCAGGTCCGCGTCCCGCGTCGCGAGCTCCGCCCGCGCCGCGTCGGCGGTCTGCTTCGCCGCGGCGGCGGTCTCCTTCGTCGCGGCCAGGTCTGCCGTCAGCTTGGCGACCCGGTCGCCGAGCACGCGCGCCTGCCGGAGCAGCGTGCCGGTGGTCAGCTCGCTGAGGACGGACTGGTTGGCCAGCCACAGCCGGGTCGGCGGCGCGTCCGCACCGGGCACCTCCGGATACTGCGCCTCGTCGCCGGCCGGAGCGTCCGACAGGTAGGCCCGGCGGGGCTGCATCTCCTCCACCCGCTCGGCGAGCAGGGCGACCTCCATGCCGTACCGCCCGGAGGAGTCGAGCGGCACCGCGTCGGTCAGCTGGCAGGGCCCGTCGGCCAGCACCCCCAGCACCACCTGGTGCGGGATGGTCTCCGCCGACCAGCCGGCGAGGATCAGCACCTTGGTCCCGGCGGGCACAGCGCGCAGCGTCCGGCCCAGGTCGGCGGCCGGGGTGTGCGTTCCCTCGCGCGGGCCGAGCATGCAGAGCAGTAGGGTGTCCGCGGTGAGCGCGGCGCCGGCGAGGGCGGCCGGATCCACGACCGAGTAGGGCAGCTCGCCGGGCACCATGAGATGCCGGCGCAGATCCTCCGCGCCCGGGGAGACATCGACTACGCGGCCCACACCAGTGATCAGGGGTAACAGGTTACGAACGAGCATGGGGGGCTGCGGGTCCTCTCAACGGAAACTGGGGAATGCCGATCGACCCCCGCCGAACCGCAGGGGTGACGCACTAATGTGGCACCCCGGCCCACGGTAGGCAAGGCGCAACTCGCGTCGCTCCGGTGGAATTTCTGCCCGCTGCGCAAACATTCGGGTCAATAGGCGACGGCGACCGTGTGGTGGAAGGTGCCGGGGTCGTCGATCATGGCCAGCATGTGGCGCGCCACGTCCGCGCGGGAGATGAACATGCCGCCTCGTACGTTGATGTCGAGGGCTGTTCGGTAGGCCGGGCGGAGGGCGCGTTCGAGCAGCCGTGGCGGGCGGGACACGGTCCAGTCCAGTTCGCTGTCGCGCAGGACGTCCTCCATGATCGCCAGGTCGAGGTAGTGCCGCCGGAAGAGCACCTTCGCCGCCGGCGCGAAGAGGTGCCGGGTGACGATGCCGTCGCCGGGGTTGTAGCGGGGTGGGTGGGGTCGCCCGGGTGAGGGCACGGTGCCCACCGAGGCGGCGCTGACCGCGATGAGGCGCCGGACGCCGGTGGTGCGCATCGCCTGCACGATGGTGCGGGTTCCCCGCGAGGCGACGCCGGCCTCCGCGCCGGTCCGGGCGCCCAGGGCGGACAGGACGCAGTCCGCGCCGGCGATCGCGTCGTCCAGGGCTGCCGGGGCGGCCCGGGCCAGGTCGCGCCGGACGACTCGGGTGGGAACCGCACGCAGCCGGGCGGGGTCGCGCACCACGGCTGTCACGTCGTGGCCCGCCGCCAGGGCCTGGCTCAGCAGATGACGGCCGATGCCGCCGCTGGCCGCCACTACCACTAACTTGAACATGTTCAATACAGTAGGGCGCGTCGGCAAGCGGGCAAGCGTGGGGACAGGTGCGGGCATGGATGTGGCGATGAACGGCCGGCGGTGGCACCGGGTGACCTTCGCCGCGGCCGGTGTCTACAACATCGGCTGGGGGCTCTATGCGGTCGCTGATCCACAGTGGCTGTTCAGGCTGGCCGGCATGCCGCCGTCGAACACCCCGCAGATCTTCGCCTGCCTCGGCATGGTGCTCGGCTTGTACGGCCTCCTCTACCTCGAGGTCGCGCGCCGGCCGGAGCACGGGTGGCTACCGGCCGCGGTGGGCCTCGCCGGCAAGGTGCTGGGGCCACTCGGCCTCGCCGTGCTGATCCTGCGGGACACCTGGCCGCCGGCCACGCTGATCCTGATCGTCACCAACGACATCATCTGGTGGGTGCCGTTCGCCGCGTACCTGCGGGCGGCGTGGCCCGCATATCGCACCACCTGGACCTGACACGTTCAGGAGCGAAGCGGCGCCGCCGGGCCTACCGTGAGTAGCGTGGAACTCTGGCTGGTACGGGACCTGCCGGCGTGGCTAGTGGGAGTCCTGCTGATCGTCGGGCTCCCGGCCGTCGTTCTGGGCATGGACCTGCTGATCCACCGCGCCCTGTCGCACCAGCGGCTCGGGCCGCACAACGAGGTCACCGGCGTCATCGTCTCGGTGGTGGGCGTGGCGTACGCGATCGTCATCGGGTTGTGCGTGGTCTCGCTCTGGGAGGGCTACACCGCGGCGAAGGACACCTCACGGGACGAGGCGGCGAACCTGACCGCCCTGGTGCCGGCCGGCGCGGTCTTCGACGCTCAGGTCCAGCGGAAGATCTCCGACGACGTCGTGCGGTACGAGACGGATATCGTCACCGACTGGCGCGCCCGCCGGGAGCAGGGAGCCGAGCGGCGGCGTACCGCCGACCTGAGCGAGCTCACCGCCACCATCACCACCCTGCAGCCCACGACGGAATCCCAGCGCGCCTTCGTCCGCGAGGCCATCGAGCGGATCGGTCGCGCGGAGGTGTACCACCACGACTCCGACGCCGAAGCGGACGACCAGCGGATGTCCGACGTGATGTGGTTCGGCGTCCTGCTGTCCACCACCGCGATCGTGGCGATGAGCCTCTTCTTCGGGCTCGACGACGGCGCCGTGCGCCGCATCCTGCTCGTGCTGGCCAGCGCGGTCATCGCGACGAACCTGTTCCTCATCATCGAGATGAACTACCCCTACTACGGGTCCTTCGCCGTGACGCCCGACGCCTACGAACAGGTCATCACCGACCTGCGGAGGGATCGGTAGCGGGTTCCGGAGGCGAGGAGACCGTTACGGCTCCGACAGCGATGGCGCGGGTGCCGACTTCGCTTACCGCCATTCGGATAGGGCTTTTCCGTCGGCCGTCGGCCGGCGAAAATGGGTCGAGATCCGGGATCGGTGAGTGGTACGTTTCGCCGCACTGAAAGGGGAGATCGTGCCGAAGCTGAACCAGATCATCGCCGTGGAGAAGGGCGTCAAGAGTAAGGCGTTCGCCGACCTGAGCGACGCCCATCACGCCGTGCAGAAGACCGGTCCGCTCGCCGGCATCTCCCGCGTTTACCAGCCGAAGGATGAGGAGGGCGAGCAGTTGCCCGCCGAGTCGACGCGGGTGCAGATCAAGGCCGAGGACATCCTGCGGGACGTGGCCGGCGTGCTGACCCGGCTGTTCGATGTCACCGCGACGAAGGACTGGACGAACTGTGTGGCACGCGCCGACGTCGTGGTGGACGGGCGGACGATCGCGGCCCAGGTGCCGGTGACGTACCTGTTGTTCCTGGAGAAGCAGCTTGTCGACCTGCACACGTTCGTGAAGAAGTTGCCGGTGCTCGACGCGGCCGAGTCCTGGCTGCACGACGACTCCACGGACAGTTGGCGGACCGAGCCGGTGCGGACCAACCGCACCAGGAAGGTGCCGCGCAACCACGTCAAGGCCGAGGCCACCGAGAAGCACCCGGCGCAGGTCGAGGTGTACTACGAGGACATCACCGTCGGATACTGGACGACCGTGAAGTTCTCCGGCGCGCTGCCGGCCAAGCGGGTCAACGAGATCCTCGACCGGGTGCTGGCGCTGCAGACCGCGGTCAAGTTCGCGCGCGAGGAGGCCAACGGCGCCGAGGTGGCCGACCAGCGGGTCGGCGCGGCCGTCTTCGGCTACCTGTTCGGGTAGCCGTCACCGATTCCCCCGTGGGAGCGCGGGGGTGCGCCGAGCAATCGGCGCGAAGCTGACAGCTGAGGCTCAAGCTGAATCCACCGGTCACAGTGCGGGTTCGAGTCCCGCCCCGCGCACCGTCCGGGCGCGGGTAGCCCAACGGGCAGAGGCAGCCGGCATAAGACTCAGATTCTCGCTCCAATGTCAGCATTCACCACCGATCACCAGGTCGACCGGGCACGGACGAGGACAGCGGATGCCGGTTCAAGTCCGGTCCGCCGCGCTTCGAGCGGCGGTAGTTTAAAGGCAAAACCCGATGTCGTGATGACTGATCCGGCTCTTCAATGTGCTGGTGTGTGCAATTCGGTGGTATCCAGAGGCCCGGGGATTGGCCATATCCCCGGGCTTCGTCACGTTTTGGTCACCCTCCGGAGTTGTTTCCCGCACAGTGTCCGCTGGGGGTAGGCACAGGTTTCCCATAGATTCGATCAATACCTTCCTGGCCCAGCGGACCCCGAGTCCGGCGATTGGGACGGAGGGGACCATCACCATGCTCTACGCCTCGACCACACCGAAAGAATCCGACGAAAGTAAGGTGTTCGTCGATTCCACAGGTCGACGCGGAAAGTTCCTCGCGATCTCCGGGGGAATCGCCACGCTGGCCGCGGCCCTGTACATCGGGGTGGTGGTGACCAGCGTCGTCCAGGCCCCGGAGGCGGAACTCACCACCAAGGCGACCGTCTCGCCGACCGCCACCGCCGCCTCGGCAGCACCGTCGGCATCGGTGTCACCGTCGGCATCGGCATCGGCGTCGCTGTCGGCTTCGGCTTCGGCGTCGGCACCCGGGTCCGGGCCTCGCCCGGCGCCACCGGGAGTGCCGGACCGGCAGGTCCCACCGGACCAGGTGGGCCGGCCGGCCCCGCCCGCGGGCCCCCGGTGACCGCGGCGGCTGTCACCGGGCGCCCGAACTCATCGCCGGTAGCCGGCGAAGACCCTGGTGAAGGCGTAGTCCTGCTGGTCGATCCCGCTGCAGGTGCTGCTGAGCTTGCCGGTGGCGCAGCCGCCGTTGTCCCGGTTGACCGACCAGAACCGGAGAAACCCGAGGCCCGTCCGCTCGGCGTAGGCGAGCACGGTGCGGGCGTCGGCCACGGTCGTGACCGGACCGGTGTCATTGACACCGATCATCGGGGTGAGCCCGAGCATGGCGGAGATCTGCTGGTCGCTGCGGTCGGTCCAGACCGCCGCAAGATCGGCGTGGACGGTCTCGGCCGCGGCGACCATCGCTTTACCCCAGTCGCCGTCGGCGTCGAAGTTCATGGTCATGGCGTTGACGGTGACCTCCAGGCCGGCCTGCCGGGCGGCGCGCAGCAGGCCGACGCTCGCCTCGGGAAGCCCGATCTCGACTCCGTCGACCGGCACGGTCAGGGTGATCGCGGCACCTCGGTCCGACTGGAGGGCGGACAGCGCGGCGATGACGGTTCCGGCACTGACCGCCTTCTCGATGTCGACATCGAGGTGGTTGCTCCCGGCGGCGTCCAGCGCGGTCGCGTAGGCGGCGGCGAGTTGGCCCGCCGGGCAGACCTCTTCGAGATAGCTCCCGTCGGCGCCGCCGGTGGAGACGGTGACCGTGCCGCCGAACCCCTTGATCGTGTCGATCTCGGCCTGGATCGAGCGGTCATCCAGTGCCCTGGTGCCGCCCCAGGAGGCGGTGCAGGCGCCGGAGCCGGCGGCCAGCACGAACGCGAGGGTGAAGTCGGTCAGCCCGGTGCTGTCGTGGATCTCCCCGACGTCGGCGGTCCCGCTGACGATGTCGATGTACGGCGCGACGGCCGGCACCTCGGCGACGACCGGCACATCGGCGGGGCCGGATGGGGCCGGACCGGATGGGCCCGGGCCCGACGACGGGCCGGCCGGGGCCGCGACGCTCCCGGCGGGCCCGCTCTCGCAGGCGCCGACCAGCAGCAACGTGGTCACGGCGAGGCAGGTGACGGTTCGTCTTAGCGGGTACATCGCAACATTATGACATACCTAAGGCCCAGCACCCCGCCGGCGAGTTTCGAGAGGACACCTGTGACCGTCTATCCGTCGAAGCAGGCACCGCGAGTAAGGCAGGCCCGACGCGTCCGCGTACCCAGGCTCCGGTGGTTGATCTTTGCCCTGCTGGTCGGCCTCTTCGCCAGCATGCTGCTGGTGAACGGACTGGTGAAGGGCGACTTCGCCGAGGACGGGGCGACGGCCTCCACCGCCGAGACCGACGAGGTGCCCGCCGAGGCGCTCACCGGCGGGCCGATCATCCAGACCGACGGCACCACCACCAGCACGGTCTCGGTGCCGGACCGGCAGATCGTGCTGACCTTCGACGACGGCCCGGACCCGCAGTACACCCCGGAGATCGTCAAGGTTCTGGCCGAGTACGACGTACCCGCCACCTTTTTCATGATCGGTTCGGCGATCAGCCGGTACCCGGACGTGGTGCGGCAGGTCAGCGACGCCGGCCACGAGATCGGCATCCACACCTTCACCCATCCCGACCTGTCCGGCAAGAACGAGCGGCGGCGCACCCTGGAGATGCAGGAGACCCAACTGGCGCTCGCCGGCGCGACCGGGGAGACCAGCGTCGTCTTCCGGCCGCCGTACTCCTCGACGGTGGCCGCGTTGGACAACACCAACTGGGGCGTCATCCGGGACATGGGCCGGCGTGGCTACCTCACCATCGTCAACGACCTGGACAGCCGGGACTGGGAGGAAGACGCCACGATGTCCGACATCGCCGAGGCGGTCATCCCCGAGGACGACGCCGGCGCCGTCCTGCTCTTCCACGACGGCGGCGGTGACCGCTCCCGGACAGCCAGTGCCCTCGGGACGGTCATTCCCAGCCTCAAGAAGGCCGGCTACACCTTCACCACCCTGGCCGCCGTCGCCGGGCTGGCGACGGTCAACCCGGTCGCCACCGCCGGCAAGATGTTCCTCGGCACCGCCATCGACGACGCCGTCCAGATCGCCACCACGGTGGCCGGTGGCTTCTCGTGGCTGCTGCTGGCCTTCGGCGTCCTCACCATCGCCCGGCTGCTGGCGATGCTGATCCTCGGCCGCCGGCACGCCCGCCGCAGCCGCCCGGGCGGACGGCGGCGAGCCGGCCGGAACCGGCCGCCCGCCGGGTCGGCACCGCCGTACGGCGCGCCGGTCACCGTCATCGTGCCCGCCTACAACGAGAAGGAGTGCATCGCCGACACCGTACGGTCGCTGGCGGCCAGCACCCACCCGATCCGGATCATCGTGGTCGACGACGGCTCGACCGACGGCACCGCCGAGATCGCCGAGTCGCTCGGCCTGCCGAACGTGACCGTGATCTGGCAGCCGAACAGCGGCAAACCGGCCGCCCTGAACACCGGCATCGCGGCTGCCGACACCGAGGTCGTCGTCATGATGGACGGTGACACCGTCTTCGAGCCGGACACCGTACGGCTGCTGGTCCAGCCCTTCGCCGACCCGACGGTGGGCGCCGTCGCGGGCAACGCCAAGATCGCCAACCGGTCCGGCATGATCGCGCTCTGGCAGCACATCGAGTACGTCGTCGGATTCAGCATCGACCGCCGCGCCCACGACGTCATGGGTTGCATGACGACCGTGCCCGGCGCCATCGGCGCCTTCCGGACCTCGACCCTGCGGCAGGTCAACGGCCTCAGCGACGACACCCTCGCCGAGGACACGGACCTGACCATCGCGATCGTCCGGGCCGGCTGGCGGGTCAGGTACGAGGAGCGGGCCCGCGCCTGGACCGAGGCTCCCACCACGATCTCCCAGTTGTGGCGGCAACGCTACCGGTGGTGCTACGGCACCATGCAGGCGATGTGGAAGCACCGCCGGGCCCTGGTCGAGCGCGGTCCGGGCGGCAGGTCCGGCCGGCTCGGCCTGCTCAACCTGACCCTGTTCCAGACCCTGATGCCGCTGCTCTCCCCGCTGATCGACGTCTTCCTGATCTACGGCCTGCTCTTCCTGGACCCGCTGGTGACCGCCGCGGTCTGGCTCGGCGTGCTCAGCACCCAGGTGATAGCCACCGCCTACGCGTTCCGGCTCGACCAGGAGTCGCTGCGCCCGATCTGGCGGGTGCCGCTGCAACAGTTCGTCTACCGGCAGATGATGTACCTGGTGCTGATCCAGTCCACCCTCGCCGCTCTCGGCGGCATCCGGCTGGGCTGGCAGAAGCTGCACCGCGTCGGCGGCCTGGGCGCTCTGCTCGGCTCCCGCGGCGGGCGCTGAGTTCGCCGTCGATCGCAATACCTCGCCTGAGTGACAGCGTGCCCTCGCGAACGACGCATGCGATTCCTGGCAAACCAGGGCGGCGTCCCCCGATCGTGGTACACGACGCGAAGCTCGAAGGGGTACTGAAACCCCCCAAATTGGGGACTATTTCTTGGTCTCGGCCTCCGGCACCCACCGACAAGCGCTCAGGCAAGGCGCCGCGTGTAGATCTTGTTGGCGGGCGGCCCACCGGCGCACCAATATCCCTCAAGATCCATCAAAGTGGCCGATAGCGTCTCGGATGATAGCGACTTAACAGAACTTTCTGCCTTCGATCAGCCGGAGGCTTGCTGCCCGATAGTGTCCTGGACCGCGGTCACCGATCCGAGCACTTGACAACAGGCTGCCCGCCAACCAAGCAGAAGTCTCCAGGAGGGCCACTGGCTACCAAGATCTCAACGCCGTGCCGTTGCGGCGAGTAAACGATCGACCGGCATCAGGCCTGCCGGCGGTATTCCTGCGGACTCATGCCCCGTTCGCGTTTGAAGGCCGCGCTGAGCGCGAACGAGCTGCCGTAACCGACCCGGCGGGCCACCGAGCCGATGGTCGCCTCCGGCTCGCGCAGCAGGTCCGCCGCCAGGGTGAGCCGCCAGGCCGTCAGGTAGGCCATCGGCGGCTGGCCGACCAGCTCGGCGAAGCGCAGAGCCAGCGCCGAGCGCGACACCCCGCACCGCCCGGCCAGCGCCGCCACCGTCCAGGGCCGGTCCGGCTCCTCGTGCAGCAGCCGCAGGGCGGGTCCGACGACCGCGTCGTCGCGGGCCCGGTACCAGGCCGGCGCCCCGGAGCCGGGCGTGGCGAGCCAGCCGCGCAGCACCGCCACCAGCAGCAGGTCCAGGATGCGGTCGAGGACGAGTTCCTGGCCCGGCTCCGGGCGGCCGATCTCGGCGGCGAGCAGTTCCACCGGCCCGGTCGCGCCCGGCCGGACCAGCAGCGTCGGCAGCGCGGTGAGCAGCCGCCGGCTGACCTCGCTGCGCAGCTGGTACGTCCCGGTGAGCAGCAGGGTGCCGCAGTCCGGGCCGTCGCCCCAGGTGCGCCCGCCCGCGTCCACGCTGGTGGTCCGATCCGGGCCGGCCAAGGTGGTGCAGGTCTGTCCGGGACCGATCAGGGTCTGCCAGGGGGTGCCCGGATCGTCGGCGACCGTGTAATGCCCCGGCCCGCGCACCAGCGCCACGTCGTACGGGCGCAGCGGCGCCGGCTCACCGTCGTCGGGCAGCACCCAGGCCACCCCTCGCACCAGCGTGAGCACGGTCAGCGGGGCCTCGTCGGCGATCCGCAACGCATACGGCGGCTCCAGCAGCGACCGCAGCAGGAACGCCCCCCGCGCCCGCGGCCCGTCCAGCAGCCCGGCCAGCGAGTCCACGCGGTTCACCGTAGCGCCACGTCCAAGAAGCAGCCCGCCGCGGCCCGGCTCGCGGCCCGGTTCGCGGCCCGGTTCGCGGCCCGGTTCGCGGCCCGGTTCGCGGCCCGGTTCGCGGCCCGGTTCGCGGCCCGGTTCGCGGCCCGGTTCGCGGCC
>Ga0307516_10002076_pt1 | contig 27283 bp, 18 predicted proteins | sample 19_EM_MG_FD_203310 | JGI IMG/M metagenome (GOLD analysis project Ga0307516, IMG submission 203310) | Populus trichocarpa ectomycorrhiza microbial communities from riparian zone in the Pacific Northwest, United States - 19_EM | ecosystem: Host-associated > Plants > Roots > Unclassified | place...
CGTTGATGAACATTCGAAGCTCGCGCCATTGCGTGAGCAACGCATCCAAGAGTGTCAGCTGCAAGCCACTCCAAAGCTCAGCGTCATCGTCAGCTGGCTCGGGCTGGCCCGTCAATTCCACGAGGACCTTCTGGCTTCTCCTGAGATTCTCCTTTTGCTCTGGCGTCTCCTGGTTGTGGGAGACCCAGTGGCGGAGGCGCCACAGGTCGTGCAAGCGAGCACCTTTCCAAATGGTGAGCACGCCGGGAATGCTGTGCGCCTCCTTCTGTTGCGCCTCCGAGAAGACTTTTTGGACGTCGGGCCACCACGATGCGAACTCTTTGCGCGAGCGGACGTCGGTTGCCCAGAGCTGCTGCCCGTTGATGACATCACCCACGAGCCTTCCCCAATGCAGCAGCGGCACACCGATGATCCGCTCGGCCCCTTCGCTACACTGGCGCCACGTTGCCTGGATCTCGCGAGCCACTGTTTCGCGCTGTCGGGCACGCTGGAGCTCGCCGGCGCGCTCTCGATATTGAGCCAGGCGAACCAGCTCTTCGCGGCTGAGCTGCGGAGATGTAACGCCGGACTGCACGGTCACGGCGTGGGTCGTACCGGAACCGCGCTCGCTCAGCTGCTCGAGCACGCTATCGAGGTCACCAATCCGATCGGGTCTACCTCCGGCCGCCCGCATCAGCGACCCCAACAGTCTCGGATCTGGCAGCCACGAATGGTGCGCCGGTCCGGCGTAGCCTTTGGACCGCTGCAGCTCTCGGGAAAAATCCTTGAATCGCTCCGGCGTGCCGATGCCGACGGCGTGCAGGCGAACGTTCAGCTCGCGCTTCAGGCTCTCTGCCATCGAGACCGGCGCCGCGACGCCGCGCAAGACGTCGCCGTCGGCCTCGCCGTATCCACGGTCATCGTCATCGTCGTCATCTTCATCCTCGTCGTCATCGTGGCGCTCCGCCCACTCGGCGCCGTCGGAGATGAGCAGGATCAGCCGCTCGCGGTTGGGTCCACTATGGCGGTTGAAAAGCTCGCCGGCGAACTGCAGGGCGCGTCCAAGGTGCGTTGTGCCGTGAGGCTTTAGCTGCGCGACGGAGGCGGTCAGCTGCGCCAGAGTCGGCGTCGGCGCGCTTTCATCGAGCGCGCTCAGGCCGCCCAGGGCTGGGAAACACACCCGGCACTCGTGTCCGAATGCCACGATGGCGAAGCGCGCCGGACGGCTCCGCGCGGCTAGCTGCATCCTGAACAAGCCGTCGAGCGCTTGCTTGGCGAGGTCCAGGCGCGTCGAGGGTTGCCGCGATCCGCCCGCGTCGGGCACGCCCATCGAACGGCTGGTGTCGACCAAGACAACGATGTCGATGGGCGCGCGAAGACCGGACGAGACCAGCAGCACTTTCGTCTCCTCGTCGATCTGGTACAGCGTTTGAGTGCCGGGTGCCGGCTCGGGCTCGATACGACGAACGCGGTACTCGTCACCTTGAAGCGACAGCGCGAGCGCCCCCAGCTGCTGCGGCGACGGTGCGTACAGCAATCTTCCCGCCAAGCGATCGCCCTTGGATAGCTCTGCAGCTGCTGCTGCTAGCCCCTGCTCCACCGTCGCTTCGAGCTCGAGCTTGGTGATCCGCAGCAGGTTCACGGCCTCGGTACCGAGTCGCCACGCAGGCCGAATCCGGTCGAGATCCAGGCGAGCAGCTAGCTCTTGCCCGATGGCCAGCGTACCGGGTGGGATTTCCGCAAAGCCATGCACCCGCACCGCTTCGGAGCGGCTGAGTGGGTCACCGGGATGAGCGCACAACACAGCCGGCTCGGGCTCGCGGAGCACGCTGGAGCTCACGCCGACCACGCCCTGGTCGAGCGTGCCGCCGGGCCCGCAGACCACGAGCTCGGCCTGGGTCGAGTCCAGGCGAATCACGCTGGGCCCCGTTCGAAGCGAATGCGCGCTCCGATGGCATCACTGAGCTGGTGAATGCGCTCGTGGCCAGCGCCGATGAGGTGGCCCCGCCAGTCGCGCTCGAGCCGCACGTACAAGCAAGCGTTCTTGCGCTGGAAATCAGCAAAGCCGAGCCGCGTGGCTAGTGCGTGAAAGTCCTGCCGCTCGAGCTCCGCCACCAGCGCGTCGAAAATCGGGCGGCCTATCGCCTTGTTCCGCGCGTCTTGCTCCAGATTGTCGCGACGGAACGCCGCATGCTTGTCGAGCAGCGCCAGCATGTTCTTTTCGAACGGCCGCGCCGCGTCGAGTTGCTCGCGCAGCTGCTCGAACAGGCGGTCGACTTGCGCCAGGTCGTAGCGCACTTGTCGTGGCTTCATCAGAACGTGCGCAATGGCCTGGAGACTGGGCAGCCGATTGTCGAACTTCGGGTGCGTCGGTATCCGTTGCTCGACCAGGGCGCTGGCCGTCAGCTGAAAGATCAAGCTCGGGTCGTCCAGCTGGCTCAAATCGGCGTGCTCGTCGCAGCGACCAAGCCCACGATTGTGCCGGCCGTAGACCTGCCAGCTCAGAGCGTGCTCGGCACAATAGGTTTTGGCGCAGGCCCGCTGCGTGTCTGCGTCCCAGTGACTGCAGCGAATGGTGGCTAGCGATGTGCAGCCCGGCGCTAGGCACGCCGGGAACAAGCGCTCGTAGCAAGCCTGACAGTAGTGGACGTCTGCACCGCTCGGATGCCGGTGCAGGTGGCTCTGGCAAAAGGCGCGACTCTGGGGCTTGCAAGCCTCCCCCGCGCAGAACCCCCACGCTGCTTGCTGACAGTGGCAGACCGGCACGTGCGCCGGGCAAAACGGGCGCAGCTTGCCCTCTAAAATCACGGCATGCACCGCGCAAAGCTGCGGGCTGGCGTTGCGCGGCAAAGGCTGCGCGGCGGGTCCCACTTTTCTCTGCAGCTCGGCGCAGGTGTCGCAGATGAGCGGTGCTTGCCGCAAATCTAGCCGTTCGGCCTGGCAGCAGCGGCACACGCGTCTGATTTGGGGAGGCTCGAGCACCGAGTGAATGGCAAAGGGTGTCGCGCTCGTGACTTCTCTGAACTGATTGGGCACCCGCGCGACTTGGAGCGTGAAGTCACCGATGTCCGTGTCGCGGGGCACGAAACTCTGATTGGGCTCCAGCCGTTTGCCGAAGAGTTGCCCGGCGTTGTGGGTCCAGAAGCTCTGGTAGTCGCTGGCCTCGGTCCCCATCGGCTTGGACTGCCTGAGGTCCAGCGTGAGCCACACCGTGGCGTGGTCGGAGCTCGTGTCCGACACCTCTTTGAGCCGCTCTTTCCAATCGGCCTCGATATCACGCGCCGAGTCGTGCCCTTGGTTGGCCTCTTTGAACGGCTCACCCCGGGCGACCAGCACGCTGCGAAGGCGCTGCTCGATGCTCTGCTCCGGAGGCCAACTTCGCAGCAGGTCGTTTTCGTTCTGCACGCTCAACTCGCCCCACTGCCGGAGCGTCACGCCGGACACGAGCGGCGCCAGATCGCGGTAGCGGGCATCGAGCGCTTGAAACTCGTAGCTCAAGTCGTCGAGCAACTCGAGCCAGCGTAGCGGTGCGGGCACGAGCCCTGCGCTGGTGTCGTCGAGCTCGTCTTCGGACAAGCTGTCATGCGGGTAGTCGGCGAGCTCCGCGGGTGAGCGGGGCGCAAACAACGCGTGCAAGCCGTGCTGAATCGCCCGCGCCCGATCGCGCTCGAAGCGTGGCTGCGGGTATTCGGGGACCTCCCGGTCCTCCGCGGCGATACGCCGCGCGCGGATCAGGAGCGCCTCGAAGAGGAGGGCGTGCGAGAGCGACGTCCGAAAATGGGCCTGCGCGTCGACGAAGCGCAGCTCCACGCAGCCGTCTTCGTTGCAGGCGCCACCTGGGCCGTCGCCTTCGTGTGGGTCGATATCGAGCAGTGACAGGCGCGGCACCCGCTCGCGACGTGAGAGGCTCTTCACCAGGTGGGGCAAATACTCGGGTGAAAGTGAGGCGAAGGCGCGCGCGGGGACGTGGCGCCGGCTGTCTGCCAAGCGGCGCGAGCCGAGCTGTTCGACGCCAGCGGGGCTGGCACCAGCGCGGCCGGTAAGCGCCACTAGTTCCGGCAAATGAAAGCGCAGCAGGTTGCAAAACGTCGTCTTCTCGCGCTCGCTCGAGGTTTCGATGAAATGCTCGTCGGCGCACACGAGCTGATCCCAGGGGCTGACGTCGTCGAGCCGCGCCGCGCTCGGCAGGAGTGCGCCGCCCATGGCCTCTACAGCCATTTTCAGCTCGCGCAGCAACTCGAACAGCTGACTGGCCAGCTTCTCGCGGCAATCTCGGTAGTGCAACCAGATGAGGCCGGTGTCGAGCCACAGCGCGCAGGGCGCTTGGGCGTTGCCACGCAGGGTCAGCCCAAGGTGAGTCGCGCGTTCTAGTATGCGCGACCCCGGCGTCAGCAGCTGCGCCACCCAATCGGCGGCACCGCGGCCCGCCACGACGTAGCCCTTCGCCAGGCGCTGTCGGCCAGCTCCTGGACGAAACACTTTGGTGAGCGGAGGCAAGCCGGTCATGGTCCCCGCCACCCGTTGGGTGCGCCGGAACCACGGGTCGCGTTCGCGCGCTGGTTGTGGCTGCCCCGAGTCACCCGAGCTTCCTCAACGCCGCTTGTACACCCGCTCACCCTCGCGCGTACAGCCTGCGACCGCGCCGACGACTGCCCCGCGAAAAATGTGGACTTCGAGGCGTTGTACCGTTTTTGCTGGGTCATCGGCAAAGTTCAATCCCAGCGCCCGCAGCACGAAAACCTCGGCGAAAGCTGGGGATTTCGACGATTCTTCAAGTGACGTTCAGGCGCTCTGCCCAACGGTTGAGCGCGCTGCGGCCGGCTCCGGGATCTTTCGCCAAGCGCCGTACTCCGCCATGACGTCGATGCGCTCGTCGCCGAAGCGCAGCACGAGCGACGACTCGCCGAACGATTCTTCCACCTTTGCGCCGCGTTCTAACAGCGCGCCCTGTAAAACTGTCGCCAGCGCGTCCAGGCAGATCAGGTAGAGGCGCTGAGCTGCCTCTTCACGAGGCAGCGAGAGCAAGCCTGGTGCCAGGCGCGCCGCAACGTCCACCATGCCGCCGTCGTCCAGCCGCCGAACCACCAGCTCGACTCGGAGCAAGGCGCGACGGGTTTTGATGTGGTACTAATGTCGAGGGAGAGCCTCGGGAGGAAATCGTTTTGAGCCAGCTTACCCAACCTCGGTGGCGCCTGAACCTCGCACTTACCTTCGCCTTCGTGGCCGGGACCGGAGGCGCGGCGGGCTTGGTCGGCTGCGGCAAGCTCAGTGTCAGTGGCACCGGAGAAACCGGCGGCGGCGTTTCCGCAGGTGGCGCGGCGGGCGCGCCCTTGATCGCGGGCGATGATCCGGGCGGCAAGCCCCAGCAAACCGGCGGGGCGACCGCCGTCGAAGGTGGCACGTCCTCGACCGGCGGCACGTCCTCGACCGGCGGCACGTCCTCGACCGGCGGCACGTCCTCGACCGGCGGAGCCGCTGGCGTGGGCGGTGCCAGCACGGGCGGCTTTGCGGGTAACACGAGCCTGTGCAAACCGACACCAGGTCCGACGGCGGGCGACGGCGTCAACACCGACATCGACCCTCTCGACGACACCAACCTCAAGTTCGCCACTGCTGGCGTGGGTATCGGCAGTTGGGAATGGGTCAAGGACACGGCGGCGATGGGCATGATCAGCCCAGCCAACTCGGCGGCGCTCGTGCCGGTCGCGGGTGGCAAGAGCGGCAACGCCCTGCACCTGAGCGGCAGCGGCCTCACGGGTTGGGGCGCAGCGCTGGCGGCTTTCCTCAACGGCGTGACTAGCTCGTTCGACGCGTCGAAGTACGGCGGCGTTGCCTTCTACATGAAGGGCACCACCAATGTGCAAGAAGGTCTGAACAAGCTGATGATCCTGGCCAGCATGCCCGACCTTCTTCCCGGTCCTGGCTCCTGCTGTTCCGACAGTGTCCCTGGGCTCGAGTGCTACAGCCATCACCGCGTCGTGATCGACGTGCCGGCGGACTGGGAGGAAGTGAGGATTGCCTGGGCCGACTTCAAGAGCCCAACATGGGGCCTCGGCTCAACGCTTGCTTTCAACCCGAACCGTATCCGCGCCATCGAATTTTCGTTCGACCACGACTCGTCCGCGCAATCCACGAATCCCGTTTCCTTCGATGTCTGGGTGGACGGCCTGCGTTTCCTGGGTCTCGATGAGGCGGGCAACATCGCGAGCGCGGGCGTGGGCGGCACCGGCGGTGGCGGTCCGTAAGCGAGTCACGACGCCCGACCCAGCGGCGGTCGTGGAAACTGGACGCAGAACCGATACGAAACCTCCACGCCCGCGGCCGTTCTGACGGCAGACTATCGTCATGTCGGTGTCCGCGTCGCGCTCGATCGCTGCTGTTGCCCTGGTTGTCGGCTGTTGTTTGGCGTGCTCCGCCGGCGGCGGCGGCTCGAAAGCGAATCCTGGCTCCGGCGCGAACGGCGCAAGCGGGCCTGGCGCGGGCGGCTCGCTGAACTTCGCGGGCACGAGCGGGCCGAGCCTCGGCGGGCTCATGAACACCGGCGGCGAGGCGCCGGCGGGCGACGGCGACAACCCGCGGACGTGCGCTCAAGCCATGGCCAAGCGCACGTACATCGGCTGCGAGTTCTGGCCCACGGTGACGTACAACCCGGTTTACTCGGAGTTCGATTTCGCCGTCGTGATTGCGAACGCGGGCGACAGCGACGCTCAAATCACCGTCTCGGGGCCGGCGAGCTTCAGCAAGATGGATACGGTGCCGGCGGGCGGCCTGAAAGCCATCACGCTGCCGTGGGTTCCGGACCTGAAAGGGCCGGAGTTTTCGCGGAGCAACACCTCAGGCGGCCGAGCGATGACCTCGGTGATGGTGCCGGGCGGCGCGTATCACGTGACAAGCACGCTTCCGGTCACGGCCTGGCAGTTCAATCCGCTGCAATACAGCAAGCCTCTCAGCATGTTCATGGCGAACGGCTGCGGCACGTCGTTCAACACCATGAACTGCTATTCGACGAGCAACGACGCTTCACTGCTCGTGCCCTCGTCGGCGATGACGGGCAACTACCGGGTCTTCGGCCGCTCCGGCATCATGGGCGGCACCGGCATCGGCGCCAATTTCACCAGCGCGTCGAGCGGCGTTGCCATCACGGCAACCGCGGCCGGCACCCACGTCAAGTTGCAGTTCCCCGCGGGCTGCGCGGGTGGCACGTTTTCTCCGCCGCTCGCCGGTTGCGTCGCGCCCGGCCCCGGCGTGACGGCCGTGATGGGAGGCGGCACGGCCGACTACGACCTCAACGCAGGCGACGTGCTGCAGCTCGTGGGCGTGTTCGGCGCCGGCGACAGCCTCAAGCACGCCGACTTGAGCGGCTCGGTGATCAACGCTACGCAGCCGGTGCAGGTCATCGCGTTCAATCCGATTTCGAACATCCCTGACCTTGCTACGAACGCCGATCACATCGAAGAGACGGTGCTGCCCGCGGAAGTGATCGGCACCAAGTACGTGGTCGCGCCGCCCACCTCCCCTAGCGGAATGGTCAAGGGCGGTCACGTGGTGCGCTTTTACGGCAGCGTCGACGGCACGACGCTCACGTACGCGCCCGCGACTCCAGCCGGAGCACCGGCGACCATCAACGCGGGCGATGTCGTCGAGATTGGTCCGATCAGCGACGCGTTCACGGTCGACGGCAATCTGCCGTTCGTGGTCGGCTCGTTCATGGTCGGCGGCTCGCTGCAAGCGCCGGCCGGCGACGCTTGCCCGGACTATCCGTGCCGCGGCGATCCAGACATGACGATGGAGGTCACGCCCCAGCAATTCCGCAGTCAGTACACCTTCTTGGCGCCTGTCGATTACGAGACGAACTTCGCCGACATCTTGGTGCCAATGGGCGCGAACGTGATGCTAGACGGCGCCGCTCTGACCGGCGCGCCGCAAGCCATCGCCAACGGTTGGTCCATCGTTCGCGAGCCGCTGACGGCCGCCGGCGGCGGCGTGCACAAGCTGAGCGCCGATCAGAATGTCGGGCTGCAAGTGATGGGCTTCGGTCACGCCACCGCCTACTACTATCCAGGTGGCCTGAACCTAACGCTCATCAGCAAGCCGCCACTCGTGAAGTAGGCGCGCAGACTCCGCTCTGTCAGCTGCGGAACCGAGCTGAAACGTGTCAACGTGCTCAGTCAGCTGCCAGCCAACCAGGTTTGCGGGTCACCTCTGGCTCACGAGTGGTTGCGCGCACTTCGTGCTCGATTGGACGATCGAACTGGAGTAGTCGATAGGAGCATCGCTCCCGCGGTGGGGGTGAGTGGTCGGTGGCAAGACGTGGGTGGCTCCGTTACAACGGTCTCGCGAGCACGAAAGACACGAAGACCAAATACGTGGGCGTCGTCGCGCAGGAGCTCGAGCCCATTTTGCCATTCATGGTCACGACCCACGCCGAAAAGCTCCACCCGGACGACAAGCAGCCCACGGAGCTCAAGCAGGTGGATCCGAGCGCATTCACGTACTTGCTGATCAACGCCGTTAAAGAGCTTTCCGCCGAGAACAAGCAAATGAAGCGGCTGCTCTGCCAAGATCACCGAGCGGAGTCGTTCTGCACCAAGCGCGACCCCGCGCCCGTAACAGGCGCGACGCTGCCCTAGTTCGCTCACGGCGCGCCCTGCTACTGGCAGCCCACGTGGCGACTACCAGTAGTAGAGGGCTACCGTTCCACGTCGCCCCAGCCGGGCGAGCGTTCACGATCGGCGGAGGGTGAGCCGGCGGTCCGGGCCGCAGTGGCCGGGCGCGCTCGCTACGAAGAGGATTTGAGCTTCTGTGCGGTGAGGATGACGGAGTCCAACGTAAAATCCGTAAAAAAGCCGAGAGCCGCGATCGTCGAAAAATCCTCCACGGTTCCGACCCACGTCTTGCGAAACGCCAACCATGCCAGCAGGGCCGCTAGAACGGCTGCGACAGCGCCTGCGACCAGTCGCAGCAACGGTTGCTCGCGTTCAGCCCCAACAAGCTCTGTTTGGATCGTCCCAATAGACACAGGGTACTGCTTGGAAGAAGCCAGGTCTGGGCCGGTGCTTTTGCCGCTGCTCGGCAGCTGCAGTGGCGCCGTGGGAGCATCATAGGTAGCAGCGATCTGAGGACGTCGATCCCGGCCGCTCTTGGCGGCCGCCGTGGCTGCCAGCTGCTGCTGGATCGCATCGACGTAGGCACCGCCCATGAGCTTGGTTTTCGCTTCTTCATCGGTGATGAATGAGGCGAGATCAAGCGCGAAGGCTTTGGCGGCATCCTGCACCACTTGCAGCTGTTCGACCGCGTTATCGCCACCGGGCGCGGGGATAGATGCTGCTTGCGTCAGCTTGGCCAACAAGTCCACGCTCTGCCCGATCAGGGCTTGCAGGGCTAACTTGGTTTCCTTTTGCAAGTCCTCCCGCAGGCGCTGTGCCACCCTCGAAAGGTCGGCATTCGCTCGGTGAACCCTCGGAAGTTGCTCGATGACGGCGCGAGGCTGGCTTGGACTCCACGCGGGAACCTCGCTGAGCTCCTTGCGCAGACCTTCAGTCGCGTTGAACATCACCCGCGCGTTCGGGATCGAGGCCCCTGGGTCCTCTAGCCAACTCAGACGTTGCAGCGCATCCTGAGCGAAACCTCGCAAGCCATTGGTGAGCGCGCGAAGGCTGGGCAAGGCGTTGGCTTGCTGTTGCTTGCTGGCGTTGGGGTCATCAGCCATGGCCGCGTTCGCCGCCGCGTCCAGGGCGGCCGCAGGCGTCGCCAAATCTGGAGCACCCGGGAGGCTCCACTCGAGGAGCAAGGACTCAGCCGCCCGCGACAGCTCTTCCACCTGCGTGGACAACCAGCTCGACCGCGCTGTTTCCGCCGCCACCACCTCGTCGAGTAGCGCCTCGCGAGGTGCGTCGGGGTTCTGCTTCGCGCTCACCGCGGTTTCGAGCGCGGCGAGGAGCTGCGCAACCTTGGAACGTGTCTCCAGCGTCGGGTGTGACTCGATTTGCTTGCGGGCGCGCGCCACGAGCGGTTTCAGCGCGAGCAACGCATCTCCACGGGCAAGCCGCCCGCGCAACTTATCGCGTATCAGCATGCCCAGGACGGCCCAGATGGCAAACCAGAACACGATGGTCAGGGTAGGCACCTTGGTCTGTACCTCGAATGGCACCGACACCTTCTCCGACAGCCGGGGTGAATCAATTTGCAGTACGCCTTTGGCGGTTCCGATCGGAAATATTCCGTCCGATGTGAGCGTCACGTCCGTTGCGTGGTCGGGATCCAGCTTTAGCTCCTCTCGCCCAAACGCCGGCGCGATGGGAGCTTCGCCAACCATCGTGTGCTCGGGCTGGGCGACGCTGACCGCGGTCACCCCTGGCGACGACGAATCGGTCTCGAGATGCAGGACCGTCTTGGTCGGCTCCCCCAAGAACGGCAAGCGCTCGGACAACAGCAGCAAGGGTGCTATGGGTCGAAGTTTGCTGCTTGGCAGCGTCAGCACTAACTCGATTTGCTGCTTCTGCTTGGCTGAAGCTACGGTGCCACCGACCTCCACGACGACCGTGTACGTGCCCGGAAGCTTGACGACGCTAGGTTCGATCGCCACGTCCACGGCGTCATTCGTCAAAGTCGCCTTGAAACCGCCGGCTAACCGATCGACGACGAGCTTGCCGACTTCAACCCGCACAGCGACTGCCGAGGTTAGGCTAACGTTCGGAAGCGGGGCGAGGGGCAAGCGGAGGTGGACGTTGTTGTCGGCGAGCTCTCTCGCTAAACCCTGCGGCGGCTCGAACAGCTGTGCGGCGGCGGATCTTGTGAGCAGCATGGCGCAAGCTGCCAGCGCATCCCAAACGCGTTTTCGTGCCATCAAGTAATGATAAGATTGTCACAGGGTGTATCCCGGCGGCAATGCGTTGGTGTATCGTCTGGCGCGTTCGATGAACCGTCGCGCGATTTGTCGCATCAACACTAAAAACGACTCCAAAGGGGCAGAAAACTCCAGCAGTCGCCAGGGGACCGGCTTCTTGTTCGCCAAGGGCAAAGTGTTGACGGCAGCTCACGTAGTCAAATCTTTCGTGGCGTCCAGTAGGAAGTTCGACGGCAAAATTTCCGTTCGCTTCTTACGCGACGACGGCACGCTCGACGCCGAGCAAGAAGCGACGGTCGAAGAGTTCCTGCCCGACGAGGACTTTGCCGTGCTCGACTGCCCCAACGCACCGGACGTTCCGGCGCTAGAGCTCCGCCGCCTGAGCGACGGCTACACGTTTAGGTGGGGGACGCTCGGTTTTCCCCTCGTCGCCTCGAATGAAGGGAAGGAGCTGAGCGGCACGACGTTTCCGCCTCGTTACCGCATCCAGCTCGTTTCCGACGTCAAGGCTGGAGACGCCGCGGGATTCTCGGGCGCCCCATTACTCGTGGATGGCCAGGTCGCAGCGCTGGTCGTCGAAGCGTTGGACGCGACCAACAGCGAGACCTTGTTCGCGATCGAGCTTGCGCGAATTGCTGAACTTTCTGCCAGCGTCCGCAAGGTGTTTCCGGCGTACGCTGCGCCATACGTCGATCACGTGCAGTTTCGGCTGACGGGGTTCGGACCGCTATTGAAGACCAGCTCGCACCGGCTCAAGCTCGGTTTCGTCGCGCAGGACGAAGAGCGAGTGCGCCCAGTCGCCGAGGCCATGATGAGAGGAGGCGTCGCAGAGACGTACGCTGTGCTCTATGAGCTACGAGAGGCGCTGGCAGAGCAGAAGAAAGGCAGCATCGCCGAGATGTTGCTCGAGCTCTCGGCTGAAGCTTGGATAGATGGCGGCGCCGTTGCCAAGCTGACCCGGCACTTCAAAAGCGCGATCCAACCCAACATCGCCATCGTGAGCGCGGCCCTGCCTAAGACCGGTCATTCTTACGCGCGCCGTGCTCGTTGCCACGAGAACAACTATCCGGGCCTGGGCGCGCAGCAGCCGCTCGACGTCGAACGGGGGCAAGCGGGGGTTTGGCGAGCTCGTTTCGAGGCGGCGCTGTGCGACGAGCTGGGTTGCGATGCGATCGATCTCGCCGCCACGCTCGCCGATGAACCGCTAGACAGCGCGCCCATCGTCTTCGTGATCCCTCCGCCGCTACCGGTACGGGGAGAGCTGGAAGAGATCTGGATGGCAAACCCCCGCTACCGATCGGTGCGGCTACTGCTGGTGGTCGGCGAAGAAGACGTCGCTGACGCCATGAAGACCTTTCCAGAGGCGGCGCTGATCGATCCGCACGCACGAATCGACTTCGAGATCAAAGCGGACCAAGACCTCACCAAACACGTAGGGCTTTGGAAGCGAGAGCTACGGAAGCTAGAGAAAGCGAACGGTGGTCGATGACGACGTATACAAAGATCTTCGATGCGGATCAGCTAGGGGCGGAGCGCGGGTCGACACCGCAAAGCGTCTCCTACCACTACCATGGTGACTTGGAGCTGGCCGTCAACGTAGCGCTCGCGGCTCGGCGTCCCTTGCTGCTGACCGGAGCACCAGGCACGGGCAAGTCGTCCGTCGCCAAGGACATCGCTTGGAAGCTCGGCTGCCGCTACTACGAAGAAGTCATTACTTCGCGCACGCAGGCGCGAGACCTACAGTGGAGTGTAGATACCGTGCGGCGCCTGTCCGACGCCACTCACGGTGGCGTCAAGGGTGACGCGGCCAGTTACCTGCACGCGGGCGTCCTATGGCGAGCCTTCTCTCCAGACACGGTACCGCCTGCATCGCGAGAGCAGCGAGGCTGGATGGACGAGGGACAGAGCGGTGCCGTCGTCTTGCTGGACGAGATCGACAAGGCAGAGCCCGACATGCCCAACGACCTGCTGGTAACGATCGACGCCTCCCGATTCGTGGTGCTCGATAGCAAGCAAACGGTTCAGAAGCCGGAGCCCAACGGCCGCCACTACCTCATCGTCATCACATCCAATGGCGAGCGCGCGTTGCCGCCGGCCTTCCTGCGCCGTTGCATTCTTTATGAAATCGAGCAGCTGAGACAGCTGGACCAAGTGATTGCTCGTCATTTCGAGGTGGGGCCGAAGCCCGAGCCGGACCTAATAGCGGCCGCTCAGAAGCTGTTTGCTGACCTGGCTAGCGCCGCGAGCTCGGCCAAGCTGCGGGCACCGAGCACGGCAGAGCTGTTGGACGCGCTGTTCGCGTGCACTCGGCTCGGCATTACGAGCGCCAGCGACCCGAGTTGGCTGCAGGTGGCGGAGCGCGCTTTGTGGAAGAACAAGCAGCCGGTTCCCCAAACCTCGCCCGCAGTCGGCAGAGCATGACGGGGCCCAAGACGCCAGTAGGCGCGCTGGTCTGGGCTTTCGAAAAGCTGAAGCCAGAAGACGCCGAGACTGCGCAGCGCATGGCCGCGCTCGTCGGCTTCACACCATGCACGCCAGAAGCAGTATCGACAGGCTCGCCACCCCAGGCCATCACTCCCGCCGAACCGGAACCCGAACCCGAGCCCACATCGCCGGCTCCCGCGGAGTCCTTCCTACATGGGCCAGAAGACTCCGCACCGATCGTCGAACCGGCAAGGACGGCGCCGAGCCCGTTCGATACGGCACTGACGCGCCTATCCGCGGTAGTCACCAGCACGGCGCAACCGAGAGCCGCGCGCTCCCAGCGTGCCGTCCCGCTCCCTCTTCGAACGTACATGGCCGCTCCGCCACCGTTCCATCCCTTGTTGGAGCCGACGTGGACGCGAGGCGTCCTTACGTCCCTGCTATCGACGCGACGCGCTGCGGGCGTGGACGAACGACGCTTAATAGAGAGCATCTCACGGCGGGAGGAACTGCAGCGTCTACCGCTACTGTTCCGCAAGACCTTGGCGCGCGGAGTGCGCCTGCTGGTCGACCGCACCGAAGCGATGGCACCATTCGCGCGCGACGTGGCTGACCTGGTGGACCGGATGCGCGATGTAGTCGGCCACCCCCGGGTAGAAGTGACGTACTGGTCAGCCAGCCCTCGGCTCCGCAGCGTGCGCCGAGGTCAGGCGGAACCGTTGCTGCCCCCGGAAGACGGGCGCCCGGTACTTGGCCTCACAGAGCTAGGCATCTCTGCTGCTGGCCGCTCGGACTCGAGCTTGGTCGACGACTGGGCGCAGTTTGCGGAGGAGCATCGTGCCGCCGGTAGCCCTTTTCGGCTCTTGGTTCCGTACGCCGAAGGACGCTGGCCAGGTTGGGCCAAACCGCTCGGGCCGGTCATGTGGGACCGCTCCACGTCGATTGCCACGGTCCGCGCCCTGTTGGCCGAGCTGGGAGAAAGATGAGCCAAGCGCAGGAGCTACTGCAGCTGTTCGATTCGCACGCATTGGAGCTAGCGCGCTTGGCGTCAGTAGCTTCGCGTGTGGAGCCAGAGCTGTTGCGCGCGCTCCGACTCCGCCTGTTGCCGAGCGCCGACGTCTCCGCAGAGGGGGACGTGTGGTGGAGCCGGATGGTGACCGCCCGCAGCGCTACCTCGATTCGTTTCGACGCCGCCGATCTCACGAATTTGCGTGAATCGCTGTCAACGCGCACGCTAGACGCAGCCTTTCGGATCGTTCGCCAAATTCATCGGCGCGCCCCGCTCCCCACCCGCTATGAAGAGCTCATCACGTGGCTGGCCCTTCGAGGCCGCAAGGTCGCGGCCGAAAAACTCCTGCAACGCGTCGCCGACGCCATGGCGGCAGATCCGGCGCAAGCCCTGTCTTTGGCGGGGTGGGCGCTCGACGTGTTGCCGCGGCTGCCAGTCACGCTGCAGAACACGTCGGCGTTCGTCGGTTTGCTGTTCTTGAGCAACGCGCAAGGCCGTGGCCGGGCGGCAATCCAGCTGGATCCTGCCGCGGTCGCAGCCGCGTGGGACAAGCTCCCAAACGTTTTTGCCGACCGAGACAAGGTGGAGGTCATCGCCTCGCGCCGGGGCAAGATGCTGTTTTTTGCGCTCGGCCAGCCAAAGCCTACCACCGGCTTGGCAATCCCGGACATGGACCCGCTTTTCGTCGAGGTCACGACGGACGACACGCAACGCGTCGCGCGAGTTCCGCGCATCGGGGTGGAAGGGCTCGAGGTCGGCAACGGGGACGTCAGTGTGCGTTCGATGGATGGAATGATCTACGCGCTGCGTCCCGTTACGGCATCACAACCGACCTTGCCTAAGCCCACCGATGTTCTAGCGCGCTTGCAAGAGACCAGCGTGTTCATCAACGGGCCGGGCGGTGCGGGCTCGGGCTACTTAATCGCGCGGCAGCGCATCGGGACGGCGGCTCACGTGGTGAAAGGCTGGCAAGAAGGCCAAGCGTATGAAGTCACCGTGGGTGTAAACGGCAAGGTCTGTCTCGCGCGCCTGCTCAAGGTCGATCTCCAGACAGACTCGGCCGTACTTGCCTTCGACGAGGAGCTCGCGGTCGCGCCGCTGCCCATCGCCGAAACGCTCGTGCGCGGCGTGGCCTGGGAAGGCTATGGCTTCCCAGCCGTGGCGCAAAAAACGGGCACCGCGCCCCCGGGTTTGCCTCTCGACGGCGACGTCAAAGATGCGGCCACGAGCAACGACCTCGGGCAACCCGCCATCTTGCTCTATTCTGCCCAAATCGCGGCAGGAGCGGCCTCTCCGCTGCACGGCTTCTCCGGTGGGCCGATCGTGGTGGAGGGCGCGCTCGTCGGCCATTTCACCAAGCACATCGGTGACGACGACGATCGCCGGCGTCCAGCGTCGTTCGGCTATGTCTACGCCTGCCCCATCGACGCAGTCGTCAAGCTGCTCGATGTCCCACTGCAGAAGGTCGTCATCGCGCCGCCTCGCTTGGAAACCCTAGGCGACGTGATCCCTCCGCTCCCGGATGGCGACTACCACGTGTTCGTGAGCTACCGCTCGACCGATCGCGCATGGGCGATGAGCCTGGTCGAGCGCCTCGACGGTGCAGGTCTTCGAGTGTTCATCGACCAGCGTGAGCTCGAATTTGGGGAGCAGCTGGGCGGGCAGCTCGAGGTGGCGCTGAAGCGGAGTCGCTCGGCCGTGGTGCTCGTCAGCAAAGGCTGGCTCGAGTCGCCTTGGTGCCAAGCAGAAGGACAAGTGCTCACGAAGCGGGCCGTGGAGGACAAGAGCTTCAAGCTCGTGCCCTTGCGGCTCGACGAGAGTGAGATGCCACCCTTCCTAGACACCCGCCTCTGGGTAGATTTCAAGGGGACCGCTCGAGCCGAGGGTGACAAACTGCAGCGTCTGGTGGACACGTTGGTTCGTCGGGTCGCCGGCCCCATAGCGGACTCGCCAACGGCGCGTGCGGCCGCCGCCGAGGCGCAGGTCGTGGACAAGTTCGTCCGCGAGATCTACCGAGAAAAAACCAACGACGAAAAGCGCATCCTCGCCTTGGTGGCTAACTGGCGGAAGCTCGCGTCGCCGGACGTTGCACCGCTGATCGCAGCCGCCGAAGTGCTCAACGGAAAAGGAGCCTTCGAACAGGCGCTCAAGGTCTTGGAAGGAGCGACTGAACCGTTACGCGTCCGACAGCTCCGTGCTTTTGCAACCAGCAAGATGGGCAACATCGCTGAAGCGATCTCGCAGCTCGAAGCGCTCCGCGACGAAGGCGCGCTCGACCCGGAGACCGCCGGGCTGCTGGCAGGCAGGTACAAGCGACTCTGGTTAAAGCAGGGCGACCGAGCGCAGCTGCTGGCCGCCTATCAGCTCTATAGCGAAACCTACCAGCGCACCGGTGATCCCTTCAACGGCATCAACGCGGCAGCACTAGCGCTGCAGTGTGACGACCTAGCCAAGATGTACCAGTTTGCGGGCGGGGTACGCGAAAAGCTGCTGAAACGCCCCGAGGGCGAGCTTAGCTCATGGGACCTCGCAACCCTGGGCGAAGCCTTCTTGCTCGAGAAGCGCTTCGACGACGCGTTCGACTGGTACAGCAAGGCAGCGGGCAAGGCGGCCGGGCTCCATCAAGACATCGCCGTCATGCGCTGGCAGGCGCGTCTCAACCTCCTGAAAATGAACGCGGACCAGGAGGCACGACTCAATAAGGCGCTGCCAGTGCCTCGAGTATTGGCCTATTTTGGCCACATGGTCGACGCCGACGACCGCGCGACCTCACGCTTCCAAAAAGACAAAGTCGGAGCAGTCCGACTTGCCATTCGACAGCGTCTCGAAGCGTACGGGGCCTTGCATGGGTTCGGTCAAGCAGCACGCGGCAGTGACTTGATTTTCCTGCAAGAGCTCCTGAAGAGGAATCTCACTGCCACGGTCGTGTTGCCATTCCCCAAGCAGGATTTTGTCGAGACTTCCGTGACTGACGATTGGCGCGAGCGTTTCGAGGAGGTCTTCTCTAACCCGCTCGTCACCGTTAGGGATCCACTTCAAAGCTCGCGTCCCAGCGCCACCGAGCTACCGCAGGCCTTCGCCAAGGCGAACCGTCAAGTGCAAAAGCTGACGCTCGAATATGCCGAGCGCTTGGACGAAAAGGCCATCGCCGTGGCGGTCTGGGACGGCAAAGCTGGTGACGGGCCCGGCGGAACAGCTGATGCCGTTCGCCTCTGGCAAGACGAGGGCTATGCTGTGGACGTCATCGACATCACCAAGCTCTGAACGGCGCGGCCGCGTCGGCCAACAAAATGAGGCAAATGAATCGCGAAGCAGCGCTCGAAATGCTGGCTCGCACCGTGCACGAGGCGATGCGCGCGTATCAAGGCGCGCTCGGCGAACCTGAAGCCCCGCCCTGGCCGGAAGCAGACTGGATGCAAGCATCGTCGCGCGAGGCCGTGGAGTTCGCGCTCGGGAACCCGACCCCGGGTGCGCAGCACGAAGCCTGGGTCCGGTCGAAAGAGCGCGATGGTTGGGTCTACGGACCCGCCAAAAACGAGGCGACCAAGACTCATCCAAGTCTCGTTCCGTTTGCAGAGCTCTCCGAGAGCGAACAACGCAAGGACGCCCTGCTGCTCGCAGTAGTCTCGGCCGTTGCCCCAATTCTCGGGTTGAGCGCCTAGAAAGTTCCGGGGGCTCAGCCCCTCCGGCTCCGCAACCTAGGGGTTTGGACTCTCAGCATCACCCGCTTTGATCAAGGAATTGCCCGGCTGGGCCGGCCTGGAAACTTTTGACTAGTGGAGCGGCGCTTCAGCTCTGTTAAGGCCCGGATAGGAGCCGTCATGAGCACAGAGATCGAATCGCTCGTTCCGCCGCTACCGCCCGGCGTGACCAACCTGCGCAACCTGGACTTATTCGCCCAGCATTCGCTGCTAAGTAGCTACGAAAGCGATCTACTCAAGGCGCGCCACCTGCCAGCTCGCATTCCGGCGCAGTTCGCAGGCTACAACGCGGACAACACGACTATCGTCTGCCTGGCTGACCTGCAGCTAGTGACTGCTTACCTGAAGCGAATCGGGCGGGTACCGGTCGCGCTCGTGCCCGACGCCAAGATTCGTGAGCTGCTCGGGCTCGAGAAAGATCCGCCGCATCAAGCCTACGCCGTCGTGAACTTGGTCATGAACGACTACCTCGACACGAGCGTCGGTCCCTACCAGGCGATCATGCTCAGCACCTTCGCGCGGCGCGCGGGCGCGAGAAAGGCGGAATTGCCCTCGGCAGCGGCGCTCGCTCTCGAGCAAGCACTGCCGCCGAAAGAATGGCCCAGCCCCTTCGCAGCCATTTTGCCGTTGCTCGATCCCGAAGTCGAGATGGTGATTGGCCCGCTGGCCATGAGCGCGAACCCGGGCGCGTGGGCGATTGGTCGCGAGAAGATGGGCATCCGCAAGTACGAGACCCTCGTGCGCATCAGCCACGATCAAGGCAGCACTTCCGCGAGCGTCAATACCGCGGATACCTTGCGCCTCTCGGCGCGAGTCGGTGAGGTCACCGAGCTCGAAGAGCGCGAGTCGCGAGCGGCCTTGTTGATGCAGCTCGGGCTTTTTGGCTCGCTTGATGCGCTGCTCAACCAGAGTCGGCCGGTGCCGCATCCCTTTTTGGGTTGGGACGGGCAAGGCGGAAAGGGTCAGGTAGATGATGGTGTCGGCGGAGTCGAGCCCGCCTACTCGGCGTCGCTGACCCTCACGCGCGCCAAGTTTCGCGTCTGGAACGGCCTCAAAGATTCATTCAACGTGGTCGGCGGAGACGAGCTGAGCGACAAGATCAAGGAATTTGCGTTGAAGCCGCTGTTGGCTTCGCGCGACGCGCAGATCTCGGTGGTGGTCGAGCCCGACGAAGCCGAGAGCGCCGAGCTGCGAGACAAGCTCCTCCAACCTCCGAAGCCGCACCAGCTCGCCGCTCAGCCAGCTCTGATACCATTGGAGCCGATCGACTCCGAGACCCGCGATAGGCGCGTCACCGAGCCACCGCCGTCGGGCACACAAAGCACGGCAGAGGCTCGCTCAGTGGCAGGAAACGGGCGGGGACGGAGCGGAAAAGCTCATGGCAGGGATCGGAGCCGGGGCGGGAGTTGACGACGGCGTGATCGGCGGGCCGTGCGGACGCCCGCCCTGCAGTAGCAGGCACACCAGCTCATTGCGGCCAGAGACGTGAAAGCGCCTGAAAATCGTGGCAATCTGATTGGCCACGGTGCGCATGGCAGTGCCGCGCCGTTCGCAGATGTCGAGGTAACACAGCCCTTCGAGCAAGCAGCTCACGATGTTCTGCTCGGCCGGGGGCAGTAGCGCGCTGAGCTCGCGATCGGGGCGACGGATCGAGATCACGCAAAAGCTGCGCTGCCCTTCGGCCATGCTGCTGGACCTACCGACGCGCGGTTCGTCCTCTGTTCTGGCCGCCAAAGCCGCCGCCATGAGTAGCGGATGGCAGCGCGAGGGTTTGCCCGTGACGCCGACCAGCTTCATCGCCTCGCGCGCGTGCAACGCCACCGTAGAGGGTGCGAGGTCTAGCTCGATGGCGATCGCGTTTTGGCAGTCGCCACACAGAATGCGCTCCAGAATCAAGCGTTGACGCGGCTGCAGCGGAGTGCGCGCCGGGCTGGATTCGAGCACGAGGAAGCAGCGCTCGGTCGTGAAGAAGTTGTCGACGATCTGCAGCTCGCCTTTGTTCAAGGCGGCCCACAAGGCGGCGAGGTCCGTGAATTCGGTGGACAGCATGTCGGCCAGGGCGGCCCGCTCTCGTCGCAAGTTGTCGATCGGCTCCAGGGGCATGTTCATGGAAAAAGTCCTGCTTTTCTCGAATTGGTTGAGCTAGCTGCGTGCACCCCCACGGTTCTGGTCGCGGGCGCACGGGTGTTGACGTCCGCGGATTCCGGCGTTCCCCATTCGACTGCGCGAGCGGCAATCGAAGCAGTGCGACAGCCCGTCCCCGGCTGCGAGCCCGGCGCGGTTTAGCCCCCGTGTGCTGACGAAGTCGACAACCGCCGTCGCCGACGGTTGGGAGAGTTGCTGTTACTTGCGTTCGCGCTGCGTGACGCTGTCGTCGCGCAGCACGTCGTCCATGTTGGACAAAGTGAGCTCGATGTGGCTGCGCGCCAAATCGAGCAGTGACTCGAGCTCCGCGGTGGCGACCCCAAGCCGCGCATGAATACGCTGCTTGACCCGGTCGAAGATCTTTTCGGCTGCGCGCTGCAGCTGGCGCGAAATGCTCGACTGGTTCAGGTGGTACATCTTCGCGATGCGCGTGGTGCTGAGCCCCGCTACCAAGTGCAGTTGCAGCAGCATGCGATCCTTGGCCTCGAGCTCGCCGAGCGCGACCACCAACTCTTGCCGAAACAGCTCGCCGTAGTGGCTCTTCAGCAGCGTGAGCTCTTGGTCACAGGCGTCCGCGATTTCCTCGACCAGCGCGTCGCGCGTCATCAAGAGCTCGGGGCTGTCGGCGTTCACCAACCTGAGCGCCGCGCGCTTGGCGCAGGTGCGAACCCACGCGCTGAGCGGCCCCCGCCCCTTGTAGTCGGCGATACGCCCGGGACGCCCGTCCTTGCTCACGAACAAGAGCTCTGCCACCCGCTGTACGAGCTCCTCGGTCAACGCACCCGACTTATCGAAGCGCCGCGCCGTTGCTGCGACGATGGGCGCGTAGGTCGTTTGAAAGACCTCGACCGCGCCCGGAACGTTGCTCAGGCAAGCGAATGCCAGAAACAAATCTCCGGCCAGCGCGGGCGTCAGCAACTCTTGCGAAATGTTGCGCTCGCTCAGGTAACGAGACAGCGACAGCGACGCGACATCGAGGCCTTTCCAGCGCAATGCGCCGGCCGCCATCACTCGGGCCGTGAGCTCGCTTTGGCGAGCCGCCAGTAGTCGTTCGTCCGTCATCGTGGCCCCTCGCCGCTTGGCCTGTGTTTCGAGAATGAGCTGCGTCACGGCTGCCTCCTACCCCCTAAAGAGACGGCCCACGCCCGAGCTATGCATCAAAATCGCCTCAGTGAGGTAAGATTCTTCAACCCGGGGACCAGTGACTCCGGAGCACCGAGGCCAATGAGCTGCTCCAGGTTGGAAAATACGGCTCTGCTGCTACGCGGTGAGCTCGACGGCTCGGACATAGAGCACGCGCAGCAGCACCTCGAGACGTGCGCTTTTTGCTTCGCGCGTCTCGCGCATGCAGCCGCCGAGCTGTCCGAAGAGCCTGCCAGTCACGGGCTACGACCGGACCTTTCGAGCTGGCTCGCCTCGTCTGGCCTGGCGTCACCGGCCTCGGAGCCCAGCTCTGAGCGTCGGCACAGCGGGCTGCGCTTTCCGGCTCGGGCCAGCGGCAGCCTCGGGCCGTTCGTCATCGAAGGCTTGCTCGGCCAGGGCGGCATGGGCGTCGTCTATCGCGCGCGCCATCGAGAGAGCGGCGAGCTGGTGGCGCTCAAGACCGTGAACGCCCCGGAGCTCTCGTCGTTCGAAGGCCTGCGCCAGGAGATTCGATTTCTCAAGGACGCGCACCAGCCCGGCATCGTGCGTGTGGTCGACTACGATTTGTCCGCGGGAGACCCATGGTACGCGATGGAGCTACTCGAGGGGGAGACGCTGGCGGACCGCCACCGAACGCTATGGGGCAGCAGCACGCTGCCGCCAGCCTCGGGACAGCGCACGACCGGCCAGACGCGCGCCGCCGCAGGAGAGCTTTCGGAAGTGCTGCGCATCTATCTCGAGCTCTGCGCGCCGCTCGACTTCATTCACCGGCTCGGCATCGTGCATTGCGACTTGAAGCCCGCCAATGTGTTCTTGCGCGACCAGCGTGACCCGGTGCTCATGGATTTTGGGCTGGTGGTGCCCGCGCGCGGCACGATCGACCGCGAGACACTGAATCCGGCGGTGCGCCGGCGCGGCACGCTGCCGTACATGTCTCCCGAGGTGATCGAGGGCCGCATACCCGACGTGCGCGCTGATTTGTATGCGCTCGGTTGCATGCTTTACGAAAGCGTGACCGGACGTCCACCGTTCGTCGCGGCCACGCGCAAAGAGCTGAGCAGAATGCACTCGTCGTCGCCGCACACGCCGGCCTCCGAGCTGGTGTCGGGCGTGCCCCCCGCGCTCGACGATTTGCTCGCGCGCCTGCTGGCCAAGGCGCCGCAAGATCGCATCGGCCATGCCCATCAGGTCAGCGAGCTGCTGCTAGCCGTGGGCGCCGAGAGCGATGCGCGCCGGGACAGCTCACTGCCGAGCTACCTGTTCCGCCCGCAAATCGTAGGCCGAAGTGAAAGCCTGCGCGTCGTTTCGCAGGCGCTCGAGCGCGTGAGTAGCGGAGCCGGCCTGTTCATTCTGGTCGCCGGCGAAAGCGGCATCGGTAAGACTTTCTTCGCGAGCGAAGTCGCGCAGCGCGCTGCTTCGCTCGGGGTCCGGGTCGTGACCGGTGAGTGTCAGCCTAGCGCGGTACCGAACGGTAGCGGCACGGCGGCGCTGCAGGGCATTCGCAATTTCTTGGATGTGGTGCGCGACGCCTGTCGTCGGGGCGGTCAAGATGTCACCGACAGGCTGCTCGGAAACTACTTGGGGGTACTCAAACAGTACTCACCGGCGCTCGGTGGCCTGCCGGGTGCCGAAAATTACCCTGAGCCGGCGCCGTTGCCCGACGCGGCGGGCCGCCAGCGGCTGCTACACGCGCTGCGCACGACGCTGCAAGAGTTCGCGCGGCTCCGCCCCTGCCTCTTGATTCTCGATGACTTGCAATGGGCCGACGAGCTCACGCTCGCGTTGCTCGACACGCTCGACGCAGAGTTTTTTGCAGCTACGCCGCTGGTCTTGCTCGGTACGCGCCGTTCGAGCGAAGGCAGCTCGGCCCTCGGGCGCCTCGCCGAAAAAGACGGGGTCAGCTCGGTCACACTCGAACGCCTAGGCGCCGATCACACGGCCGCCATGGTCGAACAAATGCTGGGCGTTCGCTCGGCGTCGGAGGCGCTGATCGACTTCATCGCGGCACAGGCGGAAGGTGTACCGTTCTTCGTAGCCGAGTACTTGCGCGCGGTGCTCGCAGACGGCGTGCTGGCGTGGCGCAACGGCTCGTGGTCTTTCGACGGACAGTCACACTCGCTCGACAAGCGCCTGCGAGGCGTGGCATTTCCGAAGCGTCTGCAGGAGCTGGTGCGACACCGCCTCGACGAGCTATCGGCGCACGCCAAGCACGGCGTGCGCGCTGCCGCGGTGCTCGGGCGTGAGCTCGACGTCGGCATTCTGAGCAAGGTGCTGGAGCAGCCGGAGGAGCAGGTGCGCGCCATGCTGTCCGAGGGCATTTCTCGCGGCATTTTCGAGCTCGGTCGCGCCGGTTACCTGCGCTTCGCGCACGACAAATTTCGCGAGTTCACCTACTCGGACCTGCAGACGGACGAGCGACGCCGGCTCCACGCGCGGGTGGCCGATGCGCTCGACCAGCAGCTGCGAGGCAGCGTCGAGCTGGAAGCGCGCGCTGGCGAGCTGGCGCGGCACTATCAACTGGCAGACGATTCAGCCAAGGCTATCGACTACTACGAGCGCGCTGCCGAGCGTGCCCTGCTAACCGCTGCCGACGCAGAAGCCGTGGTGCATTTGTCGTACGCGCGTGAGCTGGCAGGCGGCAGCGACGCGCGTCTGCCCGTGCTACGCCGAGCGCGCTGGGCACGCGGCATGGCGGACGCCAAGCTCGGCCTGGGCGAGGCCAACTCCAGCGTCGAGCATTTGGCGGAGGCCGCGGCGTTACTGGGCCACCCAGTGCCTCAGGCGGCGTGGGCCCAGGGGCTAAAGCTTGGCGCCCAGCTCTTGCTGCAGGTGTTCCGACGCCTCACGGGCGTGTCGCGCATCACGAGCCCGAGCGAGATCGAGCGACGCATCGAGGCAGGCCGCGTCTTCGAGCGCTTCTCACGCGCCGCTTACTACGCCGGTCAAAACCGCCAGTTGCTGCTCGGTTGCATCTACTCGCTCAACCTGCTCGAGACGACCGGCCTCGCGCCGGAGCTGGCGCTGGCCTACACGAACGTGGCCGCGGTTTGCGGCATTTTGCCCGCGCCCAAATGGGTCGAAAAGTACTTTGTCATGGCGGGCGACGCGCTGCGAGAGACGCCCGACCCCGCCAACGAAAGCCTGCTGCGTTTGCTGCAAGCCGTGTTCTACACCGGGGCTGGGCAAGCCCAGCGCGCCAAAGAGTTTGCCGAGCGCGGCGTCGCCATCGCGGACTTGATTGGTTTTCAGCGCCGTTTCAACGAGTGCACGGCGGTGCGTACCGGCATCGAGATCCACGCCGGACGCGTTGCGCTGGCTTGGCGCGGCATCGAGCAACTGCACACGGCCGCTCGAGCCCGACACGACGTGCAGCTCGAGGCCTGGGCCAACCTGCAGCGGCTCGAGTGCTTGACCGTGACGCGAGACGTCGAGGCGGCGCGCCAGCAATTTCAACACAGTTGGCCGCTCTTGCCGGACGCACGCCCCGAGCGGTTGTGGGCCAGCAGTCTCGGGGCGCTGGCCCACTTTCGGGCGGGAGATCTGGCCGCTGCTACCGAAATGGCGCTCGTGGCTACGCGTCTCGCGCTGGCCGAGCCGCCAGTGCACCTGCATTGCGTCAACGCCTACGACCTGCTGACGCAGACGCTCATCGGCTTGAACCGGGTGCCCGCCAAGCAGTTGCCGGCTACGCCTGCTGTGCTTCGTAGCAGCTTGAAGCGAGTTCTCGCCCAAGTGCGGCGCTCGGCGCGCGTGTTCCGGATTGCCCAGCCGCTGGCCGCGCTGCAGCTCGGCACCGTCGATTGGCTTCGTGGCAAGCGCGAGCGCGCCATCGCGAGCTGGCAGACCGGCGCATCGCTCGCCAGAGAGCTGGATCTGCCGTATCACGAGGCGCGCATTCTCAGCATGCTGGGTGACGCCGAGCCCGGCTCCGAGCGCGGCCGCGAAAGTCGCGCTCGCGTCGAGCAGCTACTGAGCGACCTAACGCTGGAGGCCTCTGCGCTCCCCGCCGCCGACCGTTTTGGCGTCAGCGCCTAGAGCCCCAAGTACAGGTCGAAGCTCAGTTGCAGCAGCCAGGGATCGCTGCCGGTAGGCACCAGAGCCTGCACCCGCCCGACGCCGACGAGCTGATTGTAGATCAGCCAACGGTAGCGCGGAATGCCGACTTCCTGCCGCGTCGCGATGAAGGCTCGGCCGCCGATGTTCTGGCTTTGGTCGTAGGACACGGGGCGAGAAACCGGCGGCCCCGGAGGCCCAATGTTTGGCGCGAGCGGCGCTGCCATTTGCGCGGTTCCGCCCGCGAGATCCAGCACCCCGCTGTAGGAAATTACCAGCGGATCGAGGGTGCCGACCTCGAGAAGGAGATGCCCTTCGAGCGGCGAGACGCCTTCCTCGAGCAGCACTAGCGAGTCGCCGCCCGAGATCACGCGTGCCTCTGGCACCTCGCGCTCGATGTTGTCGGTACCGCGAAACAGCGGCGGCCCGATCACGCGATACGTGCTGAGCTGCTTGCCCTGCGGCGGCACTGCCACGAGCGGTAGGCGTGTGGTGCTGCCGACCGCCGCTTGCGGCGACACTGGCGCGCGGTACAGCAGGTCGAGCGTGAACACGTACTGCAGGCTCTTGTCGTGGAGCCAGCTGCGCTCGCCCCAGTTCGGAAAAGCTACGGGCATCATGTGAGACCATAGACGTCGTAGCTGAGCCGGCGAAACTCGCTACGAATCAACTGCAGCCGGCCGAACGACACGCACTGCAGATCATTTATCCATCGATACCTGGGGCTAGTGCTCTCGAAGCGCGGGGTGGTGATGAAACGGCCTTCCACGGGGCTGTCTTCCTTTCCAATCTTGTCCTTTTCGCTGACCAGACGGCGGTAGTTGCCGAGCCCGAGGTAGGCGATCACGGGATAAGTGCCGTGAATGACCTGATCGTCCTCGGTGGTGATGGTCAGGCGCACCTGCGAAAACTCGACGTCGTCTTCGCGCCAGTAGATCCAGTCACTGCCCCAGTCCAACTGCCCGCTGATGGCGGGCACTCCCAAGCCGGCGATCGTGCGGTCGCGCATCACGTTGTAGGCGCGCGATAAGTTGCGCCGCGCCAGCATGTTGAAGCGCACGCCGCCCGGGAAGAAGCCGATGGTTTGCGGGTCGGTCTCGACCTCTACATCGTAGCTGAACAGGTAGAGCAGCGTGCGATCGTGGAAGGTCGAGCGGCGCCGAGGGTGGTGATTGGCGAGGGGCGCCGCTTGATTGAGGGCGCTCATGGAACCACACCCGGCCCTGCCACTTCCACGCAGAACACATCGAGGTCGATCTCTGCGCTGGCGGTGGCGAAGCTGATAAGCTTGCCTTTGGCCACGAACTGGCCCCGGCTGAGCTGAATGTACTTGAGCTGGCCGGTCTTGCGCGTGTACTTCTTGGACGCCCAGGGCTCGGATTCGCGGGGCGCTTCGAACTTGGTCGCGAGTGCGATGCCGACGAACTGCTTGCTTTGAATCGATTTGACCTTGTCGACGCAGTGAGCGAGTGAGAGCGGACGCGGACTGTTCGGATACAGATCGACGGAGCCCGACGTGCGCGCGTTGACGAGCACGCCGATTGCGTTGGGATCGGGCACTGGACCATCGGTGAGCACGAACTGCCCGTCGAACTCAATCACGCCGTCGGCGCGCAGCAGGGCCCAGTCCACGCCAGACACGATGCGGCCCTCGATACCGAGCCAGGGGCGCGCGGGGTCATTACCGAACGCGTTGCGCAGCGCTTCGACAAGAGTCTTGGCGTCCGCAGGCAGCGGGTCGGGAAGCTTTTTCTCGGCGTACGCTTTGGTGAGCTCCGCCGTCCAGTCTTTGACCAACAAGTCGAACTTGGTCGAGATCTCCGGCTGGCTGCCGCCGCCGCGATACTCGACGTCGATGCGGTATCCGGCCGGCGTCTCGCCCACCCAGCGCGCCGGAAGGCTGGTCTTGATCGAGAACATGTATCGCAATTCAGCACTCATTAGCGTTTCTCCCAGAAGTTGCGCATGAAGCCGAACGTGCGC
>Ga0307516_10002077_pt1 | contig 27275 bp, 19 predicted proteins | sample 19_EM_MG_FD_203310 | JGI IMG/M metagenome (GOLD analysis project Ga0307516, IMG submission 203310) | Populus trichocarpa ectomycorrhiza microbial communities from riparian zone in the Pacific Northwest, United States - 19_EM | ecosystem: Host-associated > Plants > Roots > Unclassified | place...
CAAATGCATTTCGGATCACCCAGCGATCGATCAGCGGCATCAGGCCGTAGCGCTCCGCCGCCGGCATGAAGCTGCCCGGCTGGACCAACTTTCCGTCTTCGTCGCGCAATCGGAGCAGCAACTCGACGTGGGAACGTTCGGGCTCCGCCTTGCCGAGCGAACGAATTTCCTGCGCGAACAGACAGAACCGCCCTTCATCCAGCCCGTTCCGGATCCTTTGCACCCAGGCCATCTCGCCGACGCGTTCGACGAGCTCGGAATCGCTGGGATGGTAGACCTGAACGCGATTGCGGCCTTTCTCCTTCGCCATGTAGCAGGCCATATCGGCCGCCCGCAGCGTCGCCTCCATGGTATTGGCCTCCACAAACTGCACGAGGCCGATACTGACGCTGATGTTGAAGGCGCACCCGTTCCAAACGAACCTCAGTTCCTGCACAGCGAGCCGAAGGCGCTCGGCAGTCGCGACCGCCGAAGCGGCGTCGCAATCCTGCAGAAGAACGCCGAACTCGTCGCCTCCCAATCGCGCCAAGAGCCCGCCGCTGCGAAGATTTTCCGCCAGCAACGCGGACGTTTGTCGCAGCAATTGGTCGCCGGCCGCATGACCACAGGTGTCGTTGACGACCTTGAACTGGTCGAGATCGAGAAACATCAGGAAATGCTCGCTGGGCTGGAGAGGCAGCTTGTCAAGCGCACTTCCAAGGCGAGTTTCAAATTCGCGACGGTTGACCAGGCCGGTCAAGGCGTCATGCGAGGCCTCCCAGGACAGCCGCGCGACGAACTCCTGTTCGGCGGTCTCGAAACGCAATCGCTGCTTCAGCGTCTTGCGCGCGTACCAGACGGTCAGCGACACCAGCGAGATCGCCGCCAGCAGATTTGCCACCGTCAGCACGGATTTGATGAACCGTGAGCCCTCTCCGAGATTCTCCGAGAAGGCGTTTGCGAAGGGAGCGAGCCGCCGATCGACGAAATCGATTTGCTCTTTATAGAAAGCCGCACGTCCGGCGCCCCCGGGAGCATGGGACAACTCGTCATGGATGGCATCGCCAAGCGACACCAACTGATCCAGAAATGGATCCGTCGATTTCCAGTGCCGAACGGCTATCTCGACATATGGGCCATGCTGGAAATAGCGGAACAGCCGGATCATTCCCGGAATATCGCCGGGGTGATTGCCTCCTCCCAGGAGCCCGTCCCGGGCGGCATCCAGATCGGGCGTCGGCTGCTCCAGCGCGTAGCGCGCGACCCGATCGCTGAGCGGAATGGCCATCGCCTTCTTGAACCGGTCAAAGAATTGTTCGTCGCCGGTCTGGGAATAGACCGAGATAAAGTGAATGGCGTCCTTTTGGCTCTTCGACCAAAGGCCCTCGCCGCCAACAAAGGCGCGAACCGACGACAGCATCTCCAAGCTGAGGGCGGCGAGAAACGCCTGAAAAATCACAATCGCCACGAACGGCGCTACTTGCCGCAAAAGGCGATTGTTGCCGCGCGCAGGAGCCACCATTGCCGTGCCTGATCTGTCCTTCTGCGCGACCGCCGCGGGCCTGATTTCGCTGCGCCCGATCGCTGCCTGTTATCCCCTGACGACGTCGTCTTCGGGTGCAAATCACTCAAATTGCGTGCGGAGCGGCTGGATCGCCGCGCCATGCCGCCGCACTGAAACGATGGAATTGCAGACTTAAGATCGCGTTGTATTGGCCCCCGGCGCGATATCTAGGGTTCATCGTGGTGAAGATCACGTGAACTTGTGAGCATTCATTTACATTCCAATTTCATCGAAAGCGCTGGCGTCGGGAACACGGGGGACCACGCCTCGCCTCAAAGAACGGCAAGGAATTCCAGCAGCGCTTTGCGGTCGTCCTGGCTCAATTGGCGAAAAGTGCGGGATGCGGCCGCGCCACCGCCGTCATGCGCCAAATGGCTTCGGCCGGTTTTGGGTTCAAAGCTGTTGGGACGCTCGCCAAGGCCGATGTTTTGCAGCAGCAAAGATTGGACACATTTCGGGCGGCACAATCGAACTCGCAGAGGTTGTATTCTGATAATCTCAGCGCGGCGCGGTACCAGCTGCCAATGGTCGGCGGACCTTGGCGGAAAATCGAGGCCAGTTAGATTGGCCGGTTCGTTGTGCGGAGGGCGGTCATGGCACACGTCGTGGATCCACATGCCTTTGCGTGGCTGCTGGATGAATTCGCAAAACCTTCGCCGTCGCCGTTTCCGCCAAGACCGAGGCCCGAGCCGCGCCCCGACTTCCAGGCCGATCTGGTCCGTCCCGACGATCTGCTGACGCTGCACGTCGCCGGCTACAATCTCAGACCGGCGGGACAAGCTGGGCCCGTGCTGGAACGGATCGACGCCGCAAAGGACGCGGTGCTGGTGGTGACGTTCCCGCCGCAGAACATCGCCGAGACCGCGTTCCTTGCATCCGCGCCTTCCCAACCTCCGCCGCCCGTTCCTCCCGGCCAAACCAAGGCGCGGCTTGCCGGCTTCACGCGGCTTGCCTTTCGCATCGCCGCCAACGCGCCGTGGCCTGCGATCCCTTACAGCATCGAGGGCCTGCTCGACTGGTCGGGCTTCGAGCCTGTGGTCTCGGGACTCGCCGATATCCCGTCGCAACCGAGCGCCGGACAAATCGCCGACGCGCCCGCGATCGCAGAGCCGGGCACGAAGGAAACCGCCATCGAGCTGCCGTATCGGCTGACGCTTTCGCCGAACCACAACGTCGCCTGGCGTCACGCGACGGCACCGGTCACCTATTCGAGCCGGACCGAGCTCTGGCACACACGCCTTACAACGAAGATAAATGGCACCGTTACCGAACTCTCGCCGCTCCACACCGCGCCGCTGCGCGCGATCTGGTCTCCCGACTACAATCCTGCCCGCGCGTTCGATCCCGGTAATCCGGTCCCGCCGGAGACGGATCCCGACCTCGGCGTCACCGACATCTCACCGCATGACCGGCATCAGATCGTGGTCCTGACGTCGGCGTTCCATGGCTATGGCGACGACAAGAATGCGCCGTTTGTGCCGACGCCGGTCGATGCGCAAATGTTGATGCTCTCCTCGCTCGGTGGCTGGCTGCGCTCGCGCGGACATTGGGAGCCGCCCCGCGCGCTGCGCTTCATTCCATGGCCGCCGCTGGTGTTCGCGGCGGATTTGCCGCTGGTCGCGGACCGCATCCAGCCGGCCGAGATTCGATCAGAAGCATCGCCGATCGCGGAGGGCGAACGGGCTGCCGAAGCAATCAGGCCCGATGTCAACGTGGCCGGCCGCCTCGGCGCCGTCGTCGACAACAGGTTCGTCAAGCCCGAGCTGGCGCGGCCCACGATCCCGCCGATCACGGCCGGCATTCCCATCACCGGCGAGCAACTCGATCTGTCGGAGTGGGTGCATATCGCAGCCCAGGGCCGCGACCATTACGTGCGCATCGTCAAGGAGGGGCACCTCTACCCGTTTGGTCATCGCGCCGCTGTCATTACTATCACCGAGCGCAAGTTCGGCGACGTCGCGGTACCCGAAGGCGGCACGACGCCGGTCGCGCACATGATTCAGCGCCAATACGTCATCGTGCGCGAGCCGGTAAAATCCTATCGCGGCCAGCTCACGGACCAGAGCGATACGATTGCGGGACGCAAGATACCGCTGACGAAGATCCGGCTCACGACACTGGTGACGCCCGATCTGCATCAGCCGCGTGAAAACATCGGAGGCCCCAATTCGTTCTGGATCCGGACCGGCGTGACGGCTGAGGATTTCCTGTTCCACGCGGTTGCGACCGACATCTCCGGTCACGAAATCGAATTCACCACGCCGCTGATCTTTGCCTCGCTGGCCGATACCGGCAGTAATCCTCCCAATCTCTCCCCGATCCGGACTGCCTACAAGGCAAGCGGGGAGCGGCGCGCTTGCCCGGTCGCAAAGCGCAAGATGACCTACGCGCCGGCGAATCCGGCCGATACCACCGACAACACGACGCTGGCCACCAGCACGCTGTATTTCGATACGGACCTGCAACCCTCGTTGCTCGCAAGCTTCGGCGGATACATGCCGATCCTCTACAAGGCCGCGGTGCACATTCCGGCGATCGAGCAGTTGCTCGGCACCGAGACCAACACGACGATCCGGCTTTACGATCCCTATATCCAGAACGGTTTCGACCCGCATGCGGGCGTGTTCGCCGAGATCGTAAAGGATACCGGCGCCGCATTGGTTGCGGACCAGATGCCCGTGACCTTCACCGCCGACAAGGCCGGCGGCATGGCGACGCCCAACCTCAATCTGTCGAACCTCAGCCGCGCGCACGGGCCGCTGGCGGGCAGCGCCGCCAATGCGGCGCAGGATGCGTTCGATGCCAACGATTTCTTCGGCGGTCTCTCGGGCGATCTCATCCCAAAACTGTTCGGCGCGATCAAATTGACCGATCTTCTGCCGATCGGCGGCGGCGCGTCGGCCGCGACCAATGCACCAAAAACGCAATTCTCGGTCGAGGACGGCGGCAAGACCATCGTCGTCAAATTCCACTGGCAGCCTGAGGTCAGGAAGGTCGCCGTCCCCGGCAATCTGATTTCCTTCACGCCGGCATTGCCGCCGGCGCCAAACCCGACGGTGCTTTCGATCGATGGCACAATCCGCAAGCCCGTTGCGGTCCCTCCGATCCCGCCCGGGCCCGGCAGCTTCAACTTCACCGGCCAGCTGACAAATTTCCGGCTCGACATTCTCGAGGCTATCGCGCTCAACTTTGTCGCGTTCAGCTTCAGCGCCGGCAGCAACAAGAAGCTCGACGTCAAGGTCGATCTCGATTCAAACAAGCCGTTCGAATTCGAGGGCGATCTCGCCTTCGTCCAGGACCTCTCCAGCATCATCCCACCCGGCACGTTCGGCGACGGTCCCAGCATCGACCTGACGCCGGCACCCGGCGTCCATGTCGGATACGGGGTGACTTTGCCGCCGGCTTCCGTCGGGGTGTTCTCGCTGGAGAACATCAAGCTCTCGGCGGGACTCGAACTGCCGCTGCTTACCGGCAAGCCGGTGGTCGATTTCGCATTCGCCGAGCGCGCGCACCCGTTCCTGCTGACGGTATCGCTACTCGGCGGCGGCGGCTTCCTGCATGTGCAGCTCGACACCGAAGGCATGAAAATGCTCGAGGCGGCGTTCGAGTTCGGCGCCAACGCCAGCATCAATCTCGGCGTCGCCTCTGGCGGCGTCCATATCATGGCCGGCATCTATTTCTCGATGCAGGTCGACGCCGGCAAGACCAAAGCGACGCTGCAGGGCTATCTGCGCATGGGCGGCGAACTGTCCGTGCTCGGCATCATCTCGATCTCACTCGAGTTCGTGCTCTCCTTCACCTACGATTCCGACGGCAAGGCGAGCGGCCGCGCGACACTGACGGTTGCGGTGAAGGTGCTGTTTTTCAGCAAGTCGGTCGAGATCTCGGTCGAGAAGCGTTTCGGCGGCAGCGGCAGCGATCCCACTTTCGCGCAGTTGATCACGTCGCCGAACGTGTGGACTTCCTACGCCAGCGCCTACGCCTGAGGGGGAGCAAATCATGGCCAGTCCCACCCAGACCATCATGTTCACCGCGATGGCGCGCGGCATTGCGATCGACAAACCCACGCTTCCGGTATCGGTCCTGGTGTCGCCGCGCCTTGCCGGCGCGCCGACACTCGATGCGTTTCCCGACTGGCTGCGCTGGACCAAACACCTCAAAGAGGACGGGCTGAAGGTGACGTTCGCGGCGAACGGTCGTTCGCACACGGCGACGGTCGACCCCAGCCCGCTGCGGCCCGAACTCTGGGACGCGATCTTCGACAAGAAGACACATGTCGATGATTACGCGTTCGATGATTACGGCGATCGGCTGGTCGTCTCCTATCCGACCCGGGCGACGCTGACGCTGCTGAAGTCGATCTTCCAGGTCGGCGGGTTGCAACTCGCGCTTCCCGGCGAAGTCAGCGACGAGAACCAAGGCAAGCGGCGCCAGCTGCTGCAGCTGATCGACGGCATGGCGGTGCACTGGAATTCCGATCGCGCCAGGGAATGGCGCAATAGCTTGCGCCAACGCCAGCGGTCACAACTCGCCCGCGCCGGCGAAAATCCGTCGGCGGGGGCGTTCAACCGGTTCCGACTCGTGCCGGGCACGCCGGCGCCGTTTTCGGCCGGCGAACTCGGCAGCGACGGCCTGCCGAACGCCACCCAACTGCCGCCGCCCGGCAGCGCCGAGGCGCAGAGCCTGCGCCAGGAGCTCGCGGCGCAATTCGCGCTCTATCATCACCAGCCGCAGCCGGAGAAGTTCAAGCCCTCCGATCTCGACAAGGTGATCGACTTCCACAAGGCGATCAGCTCGCTGCAATCCTATCCGGCGCTGTTGCGCGCGCTCGGGCTGGTGCTCGACTTCGAACTGCCGAACGATTTTCTGCCGCTGTCCGCCCCGACCGGCTTCAAGACCTTTGGTGTGACGAGCGTATCGCCGGGGTGGCAATGGGCCCTCAATCCGCAGCCGATGCCACCGGCCATGACGGCCTATGATCATCTCGATCTCGGCGGGCATCATCTGTTCATGACTGCGCCGCGCCGCGGCTTGAGCCCGCCGGACCCGAGCGGCGAGATCCTCGGCCTGCTCAACCTCGATCCGCGCGATTTCGGGCTCGCCCAGGTCGACATCGATGGCGCCATGCACAAGGCGATCATCGTCGCCGAGAGCGCCGCCAATGTCGCCGCGCCGCTGCATCCGGAAGTTTTCGATCCGACCTCGACGCTGCCATCCTTGCGATCAGCCGGGCTCGCACTGGTCAGCGATGGCAGCGCGGTTGCGCTGCTGAAGGGTTTTCAGGAGGCAAAGGCGTTCAACGATGCGCTCACCGGCCAGCATCCGCAGCCGCGTCCTTATTTTGCCGAGGATCTGGTGCGCGGCTTCCGGCTCGACGTCTGGGACTCGCACACCAGGACCTGGCATTCGCTGCACCGGCGCGACGCGCTGTACAAGATCAGGAACCAGAGCCTTGCGAGCAAGGACGAGGAAGGTTTTACCCAGCTTGCGGTGACCAGCGGCGCGCCCGGCTCGGACCCGGCGCAGATCAGCGATTTTTATTTCCAGGAAGCGATTGCCCGCTGGGCTGGATGGAGCCTCAGCGTGCCGCCGATCGGCAAGCATCTCACCCGCAATCCGGATCCGGCCAAGGCCGTGCCGCCGGACGACCCAAACGATCCGGATTTCGATCCCGAAAATCCGCCGGCAACACCGTTCAAGATGACGACCGAATTCACCGTCGTCAGCGCGAGCCTTCCCTCGCTGCGTTTTGGCCGCAGCTACCGAATCCGCGCCCGCGCCGTCGATCTCGCCGGCAACAGCCTGCCGCCGGCCGATCCGGTGGCGGACGCGCTTGCTCTTGCTTTCGCGACGCCACGCGAGCCGGAAGGATTTCCCTATCTGCGCTTCGAGCCGGTCGCAGCACCCGTAATCGTGCTGCGCGACAAGGAAGGCGTCAGCGGTCTCGGCTCGGCGATCGATCGCCTCGTACTGCGCACCTTCAACGACGGCGAAGCCAAGGACACTGATGCGGCCGATCTCACGGGGAGCGAGCGCCACATCGTGCCGCCGCGCACCTCCGTCGAGCTCGCCGAACGGCTCGGCATGTTCGACGACGCGGCCGGCAAACTGCGCAGCGATGCCGCGACCTACGCCCTGATCCAGCAGCGCGACGAAGGCAAACTCAAAACCGAGCCGGTGCCGGGCCAGAAGGTCGAGATGCCGATCGACCGCGACGATCGGGCGACGATTCCGTATCTGCCGGATCGGCTGGCGCGCGGCGCCGCGCTGCGCGATCTGCCAGGCAGCGGCGAAGGCACCAGTGCTACGGCCGACCCCACAACCGACGCCAATCCCATCAACTATGCACCGATCGCCGACGCCAACCCGCGCGCCGGCTCCGTCACGCTTGTCGACTTCGCCGGATCGGACGACTGGACCAAAGCAAAGCCGTTCCGGCTCGCACTCGCGGACGGATCAGGCCCGCCATCCTGGGGCGCCGCCGGCCGGGTGCTGACCGTCAGCCTGCCCAAGGCGGTGACCAAGGTTGTTCCGCTGTCCAGCTACATCGCGCCGCTCGATCTCCGGCTGATGGGCGTCTGGCAATGGATAAGGGAATATTTCGACGCGCTCGCCCGCACCACCCCGATCGGCGAGGACCTCTGGCCGGGCAACAATGCCGACGTGATTGCCCACATCATCCAGCGCGCCGCAGAAGGCGGACACTGGATGCTGACGCCGCCGCATCTACTGACGCTGGTTCACGCGGTGCAACAGCCGATCGGGCATCCCGAGTTCATTCAGCTCGAGGCCCAGCATCACGCGCAGGGCTCCGACAGCAAGCTGCAATCCGAAGATATGAGCGGCCCGACCAGCGCGATCGCGCTCGATACGCTGACCGGCTGGCGCGCGCCGAAGGCGCTCGATGCCTTCATCATGGGCGGGCTCAAGATCCATGGCGCGAGCACCGCCAAGATCGACCTGATCGCCGAGTGGGAAGATCCGGTCGACGACGGCAGCAGTCCGCCGAGCCGCCTTCATCAGCAGACCCATGCCGACGAGATCCCGCTACCGGACCTCGACGACGGCTATCTGATGGTCGGAACCGGCAAGAATACCTTTCGCGCGGTCGGCTTCTATAATTCCACCCACGATTTGATCTGTTTCGTGCGCCAGGGCGACGTACTCAGCGCGACCTTGAACGGCGTATCGATCTTCCAGGATGCGGCGCCGCGACATCATTTCAACGACACCAGGCACCACCGCGTGACCTACCGCGCGGTGGCGACGTCTCGCTTCTGCGACTATTTCGACCCAAAGCTGAATTTTACCCGCGAGAGCGAGCCCGTTGTCGTCGATATTCCGTCCTCCGCCCGCCCCGATGCGCCGCGCATTCTCTATGTGGTGCCGACGTTCGGCTGGGAACGGCAGACCAGCACCAATCTCAAGCGCAGCATGCGCTTCGGCGGCGGCTTGCGCGTCTATCTCGACCGGCCCTGGTATTCGTCAGGCGACGGCGAACTGCTCGGCGTCGTGCTGTACGGCGAAGGTTTTCCGATCGATCGCGAGGCCTGGAAGCATCTGATCACCCAATGGGGCCTCGATCCGATCTGGGATGCCGACCGGGTGGGCACGTCCCCCGATCCGTTCAATTTCCCGCTACGGGCCGCGCAGGAATTCGGACTGAGCCTGGACGAGCCGACGCCTGCTGGATCGCAGGGCAAGGGCCGCGTCAACGTCGCCGGACACGAAGTCGCGTTCGACGGAACGCGCTGGTATTGCGACCTGACGGTGGAAACCTATCGCGACGATTACAGCCCGTTCATCCGGCTGGCGCTGGCGCGCCATCAGCCGCATGCCCTTGATGACGCCAAATTGTCTCGTGTGGTGCTGGCCGACTTCGCCCAACTGACGCCGGATCGCGCGCTGCTGGTGACGTCGGACCCATATCACCCGCGCAGCCTCAACGTCACGATCTCAGGTCCGACACCGCTGGGGCCTGCGCCTCACTATCCGGACGTTCCGCCGATGCGGAACCGGCCGACCAAGCCGACGCGCATCGTGGTCACCGTGCAGGAGCGTGACCCGGTAATCTCCGGCGACCTCGGCTGGCGCGACGCTGCGGCAAACCTTGCTGCCATCATCGTCAACACCGACGCGCAATTCCCGGACGAGAAATATCTGGCGCTATGGTCGGGCCGCGTTCAGTTCGCAGCGGTGCCGAAGCCGCAGCAGTACCGGTTGCTGATCCGCGAATATGAATACATCTCGGCCAATTGGGCCGTCATTCATCCCGGCGGCGAGGCACTGCCGCCCTGGAGCGAAGCCCCGGGCCGCCTGATCTATGCCGAGACGATCGAGATCGACGAGGCGCTCGTCGGCGCATCCTGACGCCGACGCCCTCCCATGAGGCCGCCGCATACGGCACGTCATCCACCTATCGCGGAAGCCGCGGTCTGGATGTGCTCCGACGAGGCGTCGTTCATGACCGGGGCCCTCGCAGGTCGTCGACGGCGGATACTTTGCCGCTTAAGACCTCAAAGGACTTGAAAACCAGTGACCTGAGCGATGTTCCACGCTAGAGGTGCCGTATGGGCAGCGCATCGCGTGGTTTCGACGGCTTCTTCAAGAGCGAATTCAGGGTCAACGAAGCCGTCGGGCGCAGCGTGAGCTATGTCCGCGATGGAAAATTGCTGGGCGGCAATTCCGGGTTCGCCCATATCGGCAGTTACAGTTTTGACGGCGACAGCATCGCGGTCAAAGTCACCAGCCGCCGCCACAATTTTGGACCGGATCATAAATCGCTGCTCGGCAGCGACGTTTCGACCATCGACGTCAAGGGACAGGCGGTCGGCGACGCCTTTCATTTCGAGGGCGGCTCCCCGCAAATGCCCACCGCGATGTTTCGCTCGGTGATGACGCCGCTGGACGAAAGCGAACTTGCACCGCCCGGTACCGTGGGAGAGGACGGGATCTCCAACGGACTCTACTCCATCCACCTCAAAGTGCTGGACGGCATGGCCGGTGGCTTGACCGGGGTCATGCTGTTGAACGACGGCCGCATCTTCGGCGGCGACGCCTTCTTCTATTATCTGGGGGCGTATTCCTCGGCCAATGGCCGATGGAAAGGCCAGATGGTCAACCAGGAGCACACCCCGGCCCGCGGCGAAGACCCGGTGTTTGGCGGGCATGAAATCGGAATCGGATTTTCCGGAACATGCGACAAGCAAGGCGGCACCCTCGAAGGTATGGCGCTCGCGGGCAAGCGCAGTATCCGTTTCGAGGCCGTGCTCAAGCTGATTTACGGGGTTTGAGGGCAGCGGAGGCATTGTGATGGCCGATCCCGTCACCTTCCGTCGATACCAGGCTGCGGATTACGAGGTGGTGGCCGCGCTGTGGACGCGCATCAACCGGGGGCTCGCGCCGGCCGGGATGGAGGAATTGTTCGAGCAATACATCGCGACCACCATCGATGGCGAGCTCAAGCAGCTTCTCGAGGTGTTTTCGGAAGAAAAGCGTAACGCCTTCTGGGTCGTCGAGAGTGCGGGTGAAATTGTCGGTTGTTTTGGCATCGAAAGCCACGGCGCTGACGATACTGAGCTTCGACGCATGTATCTCGATAAAGGCTACCGCGGCGCCGGCATTGCGCAGCGCATGCTCGATCATGCGCAGAGCGAAGCGCGCGCTCTCGGATTCAAAAAGATGATTCTGAGCACGGCCGAGATTCAGCGATCGGCGCTCGGGTTTTATCGAAAGAGCGGATTCCGGCAAATCCGCACCGAGACGGCCGAGACCATGAATCCGAAACAGGCCGGCGGCGGCCTGACCCGCTTTTATTTCGAGAAAATGCTTTGACCACGCTTCTCCAGCACGCCGTCCCGGCGGCGGCTAATCGTTTCGGCGCGCCATGACCGGATGCAGATTGCCGGCGATGGCCGGCGCGCCGGACGACTGGATTACGACGGCTGCCTGGGTGCGATAGCGCGGCAGTTGATCCTCCAACGAGTAGCAGACGCACAGCGCGAGGCTGGCCCAGACCGCTGCGCTGAAATAAAGCGACATCCAGGCGATCTCTTCCTTCCACTCGGCCAGGTCGTGCGTCACGACCCAGCGCGTGCTGACGTCACGCAGACCCTCGAGCGGTTTCATCAGCTTGCTGCCATCGCCAATTTCGGTCCGCCACCGGTTCAGGTACATCGGGACGTCGACCGTCATCAGAAACGCCAGATAGCCCGCGATCCCGATGATGGTGACGACGAGGATCACGCGAACCTCGCCATCGAACTCTGGCAGCAACCGGCAAAGGCCGATGCCTGCGATGAAGAAGGCAACCGCCCAGATCGAATTCTCGATGGCGTTGCCCAGATAGTGCTTGGTCAGCACCGCATACCACGAGAAGCCTTCCGCGATCAGGATCAGCGGCACGATTACCCATGCGGCGTTCACGGTGGTGTCCGCGCCCGTCATCGTACCGAGCTGATAGAGGATGATCGCCCACTGTGCCGCGAAGGCGATCTCGGCCACGGTCGCGACCGAGCGGCCGACGACGACGCTCGAAAGCCAGGTGTCGAACAGGCAGATGCGCTGAACATCGGCGCGCGGCAGGAACGAGCGGAACGCGCAGCCGAAGACATAGGCCGCACAGAGCAGCAGCATGACCCCGATGCCGGATGTGCTGCCAAGGCCGCCTGCCAGCGGCTGGTGCAGCTGATGGTACAGCGCGAACCAGACCGCAATGTTGACGCCGCTGACCAGCGTCAGCAGACCCCACCACCAGGTCACCGGATTTGACCAGGCCAGGGAACTTGACCGCGCCGCCCGCCATTCCAAACTCATCGACCGCTCCAGATTTAACCGAACTGACATTTGTCTGTAGCAATTCTGTCACGAATCGGCGGCGGCCACGAGAAGAGAATTGTGACAGCGGATGCTGGCGAGATGCTGGAGCGCGCCCTTCACCAAGGCGCCCTACCGAGATCGGCTCAGGTCACCGGCCACGAGGCAGTCAAACCAGTCGTCGGACGTGCATCACAATCGACGATACGCCTGGAAACTGGAATCTCCGCTGTGTGACCAACTGCGCGGACGCACATTGCAGACAATTGCCTCCAAACCTGTAACATGAAGGCCATCTAGAATGGGGGCTTGTCGAGGTCGTGACCGATCATTTGCCGGGAACTGCCAAGGCTCCTGTCGTTCACATCGATGGGGATCGCCGTGACCTGCGGCTGGATGCGTGCCGCGGGCTGGCGCTCTGGTTCACCTTCCTCGATCACATCCCCAATAATGCGCTGTCCTGGCTGACGCTGCGCAATTACGGCTTCAGCGATGCCAGTGAATTGTTTGTGTTCGTGTCCGGCTACACCAGCATGCTCGCCTATGGCGGCGCATTACGTCAGCTGGGCTGGCCCACGACGGTGACACGCGTACTGCGGCGAGGCTGGGAGATTTATGCCGCGTTCCTGCTATTGCTCGTCGCCTATTTCGGTCTGGTCTGGCTGCTCGGCGCGGGCAGCCGCTACCTCGATGAAACCAATACCGGGGTCTTTTTTCAACACCCCGGTACAGCCATGGTGCACGCCGCAGTCCTGCAATATGCGCCGGTCAATACCGACATATTGCCCACCTTTGTCCTGCTGCACCTCGCCTTTCCGGGCTTGCTGTGGCTCTTGACCCGCAGCCCCGGCGTTGCCCTGGCGGCATCGTGTCTGCTCTATCTCATGGTTCAGCACTTCAGCTGGCACATGCCCGCCTGGCCGAGCGGCGAGTTGTACTTCAATCCACTGGCCTGGCAGGTGTTGTTCGTGTTCGGAGCCTGGTACGCAATTGACGGCGCCGGCCGGTTGCGCAAGATCGTCAAGTCGCGCGCTGCGCTGGTCATTGCGATGCTCTATCTCGCGTTCAGTCTTGCCGTCACCTTTAGCTGGCATATCGAGGCGCTTGACGGATTTATGCCCGATGCGTTGTCGAAGCTGATTTACCCGATCGACAAGAGCCACCTCGCGCCCGCACGCCTGCTGCATTTCTTTGCGTTGGCCATCGTTGTCTCCCACCTGACGCAGCCGAACTGGCGCGGCCTGATGAAACCTTCGATCAGGGCGATGATCCGCTGCGGTGAAAACTCATTAGCGATGTATTGCCTCAGCATATTGCTGTCGTTCATCGGCTATGTCATTTTGGACCGGTTTTCAGGCAGCATCGTCATGCAGTTCGCCGTCAGCTTTGCCGGGATCGTCTTCATGGTCGTCACAGCGGCCGTTATGACCTGGACCGCCAAGCACGACCGGCCTGGGCCAAAACTGTTTTGAAAGCGCCATGTAATGGAGGCACGCGAGCAATGATTGAAACGATTGGCATCATCGGGGCAGGCACGATGGGTAACGGCATCGCGCAGGTCTGTGCGGCGGCCGGGCTGACGGTGACAATGAGCGACATCTCCGAGGCCGCGGTCGCGCGCGGAATGTCGGTCGTCGCTGGCAGCCTGGAACGCCTCGTCAACAAGCAGAAGATGTCGGACGCCGACCGGCAGGCGGCGTTGGCGCGCATCTCGCCGACCACGGACAATGGCAAGCTATCCGGCTGCGACCTCGTGATCGAAGCGGCCACCGAGCGCGAGGATTTGAAGGTCAGGATCCTCAGGGATGTTTGTGCGACGCTGCAACCGCGCGCGTTGCTCGCCACCAACACCTCCTCGATCTCGATCACGAAACTCGCCGCCGCGACCGACCGTCCGGACCGCTTCATCGGCATGCATTTCTTCAATCCGGTGCCGCTGATGGCGCTGTTGGAGTTGATCCGCGGCTTGCAAACCTCCGACGACACCCACGCCAAGGCGGCAGAATTCGCCAAACGGATCGGCAAGGTAGCGATAACCGCCAAGAACAGCCCGGGCTTTGCGGTCAACCGCATCCTGTGCCCGATGATCAACGAGGCGATCTTTGCGCTTCAGGAGGGGTTGGCGACCGCCGAGGATATCGATGCCGGCATGAAGCTCGGCTGCAACCATCCGATCGGCCCGCTGGCGCTCGCCGACATGATCGGGCTCGACACCATGCTATCGGTGATGGAGGTGTTCTACGAAGGGTTCAACGACCCGAAATATCGCCCAGCACCGCTACTGAAGGAAATGGTCGACGCCGGCCATCTCGGCCGCAAGACCGGCCAGGGATTTTATAGCTACGGCAAAACCGCTTAGCGTGCGGCGACGCGAATTCCCCGGTGTTTCGGGCGGGGCGGCGCATCGCGCCCGAGGCTTGCTACGGTCAGGCGTAATTTCTGACAATCAGCAATCGATCGGAGCGTTCCTGAACCTTTTGGAGCGTCCAACGTTGTCGTCAGCACGCGCCGGGTGACAACCGGCCATAACGGCGACGATGGACGCAGGCAATTTTGCCGGTTTCTGCCTGCGACATCAACGAATCGGTACGCGCTACATCTAACCCGTTCCCGGCGCTTGCGCACGATCACTGAAGTCCGAACGACCGTGGCTCCCTCATTCAGCTGATCATTCTTCTCTTCTGCTTTCCTCGGGACGGCCACGGCGCCAGTAGCTGCTCACCGCGCCGGCTTATTCCAAGCCATAGCCGTCACGTTTAGATGGCGACCGAAAATCGTTCGACGGTATCGCACTTCGCACACTCGAAAATGCGCACGTCATAGCCAGGTGCGGCCGGTTCGATGTGGGACAGTCTCATGGGATTGCCGCACTTGGAGCACGCCAGGATTCCGATTTCGGCCCGGCTATATAGTGGAGTGAGATCTGTGGATGGCATGATGCTCGCCTTGGATCAGGCGGGAGCGCAATACTCTCAGTCACCGATAACTGCCGATAAGGGGCGGTGATGGGAACCAGCATGCTCTCCTAGATATGTAATTGGTGGTCAATATTGCTCACATTTCGAAATATTCTCAAATGAAGGTCCGCAGTGAGGAGCTGAACGCCAGTGGCAGCCCCCCTGTCAATTCCAATAGCGATCCAGCCACAATTCTCGGACAAGAAATTACAGTGCCGCATCCTGCGCCATGCACACCGACGTACACCAACCGCGGCCATTCTGTTTGCTACGGGGGGTCGATTGGGCGCTGTAGCGCTTCGGTTGCCGGATTCTTTCGTTGAAGTTCCTTGCTCACCTCGGCAATCGAGTTACCCACCGTCCCGACGGCGCGCTGCAAATCGTCCGCCGATATGTGAAGCTGTTTTTTCAGGCCTCGAACCTGGCTGGGATCAGCCAGGTCAATCTTGTTTCGAACGGGCGACGGCTTGGCGAGGTGCATCTTGAACATCTCCGGTGATGCAGACCAATTGCGCTTGCAGATGATTTGTTCCGCTATTGCCAAATTCCCGCGCATTGATGACTCTACTGAAGCTGAACCAGTCTGGTCCTAAATAGGCGATTCGCTGGTCAATATTGCTCTGTCTGGAAATCAAAGCTGGCCCTGCCGCGCGATTTCCGGGAACCATAGGCGCCGGGACCTATTGGCCCCTGAGCAATCAGGCCAAACATTTTCGGAAATCTTTTACAAAGAGCTTGGCTGGGCAGCGTGGACTACGGCCATGAAGTTATGGCGAGGTCGGGCGGAGAAATCCGGTAACCTTGGTAACCCGTACGCTGAAAAGATGCTGCAGCATCGTGCCCAGCCAATTCAAAGTGATTGAGAATCCAACGCCGCGGCCTGCTCTTGCAATCGAGTCTTGCAATCGAGGCATACGATGGAACACATTTACCATATCGACGACGATGTCTTCCGCAAAGTCGACGGACCGCAGGGTCGCGATGTCGTAGGGCAGAGCAATGTCTACACGATCCTCGCACTGCTGCCTGTGGAAGCCGACGGGCGCCTTCGATATCGTATCAAGAGCAAGGAAGAGAATTTTGAGCGGATCGTGACCGAAGAAGCGCTAAGTCGTTTGAGCTAGCAGCTCCCCCTCCAATACCATAAGGAAGCTATACCCCTGGAATGCTGGCGGCTGCATTGACCCTGCTTCACATCTGCCGCAGCGCGACTTGAATTCACGATCGCGCAGGTCCGCCAACTTTCCTGTTCAGGCATGCAGGCCGAAGAAGCCGGCGACAAAGAGAACGACGACGACGACGCCGATGATGTAGAAGATATTCATGGTGTACTCCGATTGAGGCATGCGCGATTTCAACATGAAAGCGCGGCGCTCCAAATGGAACGTTCCTGTCGGCAAGTAGGTTCCGAAGGCCAGGGGGCTATTCGGCGACGCCGTAGTCAATTTTATACAGAGTGACACCGTCAATGGGCACACCATCAGTCGAGTCACGAGGTCGCGCGCGCCGCGACTTTCTTGACGTGGTCAAAATTGACCAGACAGACCGGGCAAACTATTCGCGACTGAATCGAAGGTAGCGTTTCTGAACTGCGACATCCCATGTGAAGTTCTGATCCCAGAGCTCCGAACTCGACGTGGATTATCGCAGATGGCGTGGTCGCCAGGCTGAAGGGCTGCGCGCGATCAAGGAGTCCGCGACCCAAGGTCCGCGGGGGAACCATTTCCCCAGCAGCCTGTTGGTTGCACAAGGCGGCGGTACCGCGCGCTCATTCCCCATTATTCAGATGTTGTGGTCTGGCGTCCCCTGGGAGACCGGAACGCGGTTCGCTAGGCAAGCAGGAACGTTTGAATTTCGATCGGACCGAAAGCTGGAGGGACTGCGCATGCTCAAGGTCTTGATTGTCGAAGACGACTTCATGCTCGCTGATTTCGCAGAAGAGCTTCTCGTCGAGCACGGCTACGAGGTAAGCGGTATCGCCCGCACCGTCGCCGAGGCGGTCGCGCTCGCACGACATCGCGGGCCTGACCTTGTCATCCTCGATCTGCGGCTGGCCGACGGTGAGCTCGGGACTGACGTCGCGGCTCAATTGGCCGCCTCTGGCAGGCCCGGTATCCTCTATGTCACCGGCAACATGTCACAGGTCGCTCTGACCCACGGCGACGCCTGCCTTGCCAAACCCTATCGCTCGGTCGATCTCCTTCGCGGCCTGCAGCTGGTCGCCGAGATCGTCGCCACAGGCAAAGCCCAGCCGCCGTTTCCTCAGGGATTCCAGTTGCTGCATCGGGCAGCCGACTCGGCTCTCACATGAATGAAAACGCCATACAGGTTCGCACCCTTCTTCGCCAGCAGGCGGCAGTCGCCCACTTTGGCAGCTTTGCCCTTCGTGAGAGCGACCTGTTAAAAATCCTGACGGAAGCGGCCCGGGTCTGCGCCGAATGCCTTGGCGTGCCTTTTGCCAAAGTGTGCCGATACCGGGCGGCGGAGAACAATCTTCTCATCGAAGCCGGGCACGGCTGGAAGGCTGGGGTCATCGGCACGACCGAAAGCGCCGATCCGAGTTCGCCGCAAGGCCGAGCGTTCGTCACCGGCAAGCCATCGATCTGCGATGACGTACGCAAGGAAAACAGTTTCGAGCTGCCCGGGTTCTACGCCGCGCATGGCATCGTCTCGACTGTCGACGTCGTCATCCACGCCAAGGACGACGCCACGCCTTATGGCGTGCTGGAGATCGACAACAACCAACAGCACGATTACGACCAGCACGATATCGATTTCCTCACTGGCTTTGCCAATGTCCTTGCGGAGGCGGTCGCGACATCCGCACGCACCGGCGTCCTGCAGAGCACCATCGCGCGGATGCAAATTCTGGTCGACGAGAAGGATCGGCTGCTGGAACAGAAAAAGGTCCTGGCCGAGGAGCTACAGCATCGGGTGCGCAATAATCTGCAGCTGGTTTACGGGATGTTGAGCAAACAACTGGACGACACGCCGGACAAGGCAGGACAACGCGGCATCAAGGCGATCTCGCGGCGGGTTTCGACCCTGGCACAGGTGTACGACCATCTGCTCGGAAACGAGATGACGCGAACGACCGATTTCGGCAGCTACATAAAATCGTTGTGCGTCAATCTCGCGGAGATCCAGGGAGCCACGGACGGCAGTGTCACCCTTACGTGCGACAGCGACGCCATCGTGCTCGATCTCGACGTGGTGACGGCGCTGGGCATCGTGGTCGCGGAGGTGGTCACCAACAGCTACGACCACGCTTTCCCCGGCGGCAAGAGCGGTTCGATTGTCGTATCGGTGCGCTGCGCCGACAGCGGCATGGCAACCATGCGCATCAGCGACGACGGCACCGGCTTCCAGCCGAAAGCCGAAAGCAAGCGGCATGGACTAGGCCTGGTGCGGCGGCTTGTCGAACAGGTGCGCGGAAGCACAATTCTCAACTCGGATCACGGCACGGTCTGGACCATTGGAATCCCGGTCGAACGCACCGCGCTCGCGACTTGAAGGGAGCCGGCGGCGATCCGGAAGATCGATCAACGCTTGGAAGATCAAACAAGGTTTGGAAAATTGAACGAGGCCTGCGACGCCGAAGCTGGCAATCATGAAAATCACACCTCCGCCGCCAAGCTGCACGCATTTTCAGACCACCGAGCTACCGTGCGTCACATGCGGCCGGCCGATGAAGTTGACGCTGATCGAGCCGAGCGGCCCCAACATTGAACTGCGGACATTCGAATGCGCGGCGTGCGATGCAGGCGCCAGCTTCTTGATGGCCATCTAGGAGAATCCTAAAACTCCGCGTGGCCCTGCGGATCGAGCAGCCGGTTGATCCGCTGCGCGGCCGCCATCGCAAACCGTACCGTCATCAGCTTGCGGGTCGGCGCGGCCAGGCGATGCTCGGGCGCCTCGCAATGCAGATGCGCGCCATAGGCGTCGGCAATGATCAGGCCGCAACCTTCAGGGAAAATCTCGCACGGCAGATCCTGCGTGAAGGCAAAGAACAACCGGTCGCAATGCATCCGGTAGTCCTGCCATTTCTGGTCGGCGCGCAGATCCTCCACCGACGACTTGATCTCGACGATCCAGATCTCGCTTTTGTCGTTCAGCGCCACCAGATCAGCGCGCCGGCCTGACGGCAGCGGCAGTTCGCTGATGCAGGAAAACCCCAGCGTTCGCAGCATCCGGGCGGTGCCGCGCGCGATCGCGAGTGCGGTCTCCGACTGGCGACGGTCGGGCTGCGGCACGAGGTTGATCTGGCGGCTGGGCGATTCCATGCCCGATAGCCTACCCGATTCCCCGGCGCTGGCCATCCGGGGCGGCGGTATGGAAGGCGCCGTAAATTCGACCCTGGCCCGCCTTGTTTTGGACCACACGCCACCGTGAAGCGGGGGGAACTTGGGTTCCGAGGGACGGAACATCAGGAGGAGAACCATGAAGTCACGCATCACGCTTCGCTCGCTCGCATTCGCTCTCGCAACCCTGCCATTGTCCGCCGGCCTGTCGCAGGCTCTCGCAAAACCCACCGTCGAAGTCGCTTTCGTTCTGGACACCACGGGTTCGATGGGCGGCCTGATCGACGGCGCCAAGCGCAAGATCTGGTCGATCGCAACCGCGATCGTCGATTCCAATCCCGACGCCGACATCCGCATGGGCCTCGTCGCCTATCGCGACATCGGCGACGACTACGTCACCAGGAAGATTGATCTTACGCGGGATATCCAGGACCTCTACGCCAACCTGCTTGAGTTGAAGGCCCGCGGCGGCGGCGATTGGCCGGAAAGCGTCAACGAGGCGCTCGATGTCGCCGTCAACAAGCTGCAATGGACGGTTGGCGGCGACACACGAAGGATCGTGTTCCTGGTCGGCGATGCGCCACCGCACATGGACTACGCCCAGGACACCAAATATCCGGTGACGTTGTCGGTGGCCAAACAGAAGGACATCATCGTCAACGCAGTGCTCGCCGGCAACGCCGCCGACACCGAGCGGGTGTGGCGCGACATCGCCCAGAACGGCAATGGCCGCTTCATTCCGATCCCGCAGGACGGCGGGCAGGTGGTCATCATCGAAACACCCTACGACGAGGACATCATCATCCTGCAACGCGAGATCAACGGCACCGTGATCCCCTATGGGCCGCGCGCGATGCAGAAGCGCACCGAAGACAAGACCCAGCAATTGTCCAAGGTCGCGGCGGCTGCGCCCTCACAAGCCTCCGAGATGGCGAGCTACATCAACAAGCGCTCCAAATATACCTCGGAAGCCGTTACCGGCGACGGCGACCTGGTCACAGACGTCTCGGCGGGCCGCAGCAGCTTCTCGGCGATCAAGGATGAAGAGCTGCCGGACAATCTGCGGGCGATGAAGCCGGAACAGCGCATGGACGAGGTCAACAAGCAGATGAACCAGCGCAAGGCGCTGAACGAGAAGCTCACGGCCCTGGTGGCGAAGCGCGACAAATACGTTGCGGACGCACGCGCCAAGGCTCCGCCAAAAGCGTCGTCGTTCGACCGCGTGGTCGAGGACACGCTGAAGGCGCAGATCAAGCGGTAGGCTGACGGCCCAGATACCGGAAGCCATTCCTGTCAACGCGGGAACGGCCGGCTTTTCGGGAACTCACCAGCCCTTCGCCGCTTATCATGCGGCCGCTGTAAACGAGATCGCGAGGCGGACCGACGAGGGCTGCCCCGCATGATCGATGACCTCTGGTACAAGAACGCTGTGATTTATTGCCTTTCCGTCGGCACCTATATGGATGCCAACGGCGACGGCATCGGCGATTTCAAGGGCCTGATGCGCCGTCTCGACTATCTGGACGGGCTCGGCATCACGGCGATCTGGCTGATGCCGTTCCAGCCGTCTCCCGGCAAGGACGATGGTTACGACATCTCGGACTATTACGGCGTCGATCCGCGTTACGGGACGCTTGGCGACTTTGTCGAATTCACCCATGGCTGCCGGCAGCGCGGCATCCGCGTGATCATCGATCTCGTCGTCAATCACACTTCCGACCAACACAGCTGGTTTCGCGAAGCGCGCCGTTCGAAGGATTCGCCCTATCGCGACTGGTATGTATGGTCCGACAAGCGCCCGGCCAACGCCAATATCGGCATGGTGTTTCCCGGCGTGCAGAAATCGACCTGGACGCGCGACAAGGAAGCCGGTGCCTGGTACTTCCACCGCTTCTACGATTTCCAGCCGGACCTCAACACATCGAACCCGCATGTGCAGGCGGAGATCCTCAAGATCATGGGGTTCTGGATTCAGCTCGGTGTCTCCGGATTCCGGATGGATGCCGTCCCCTTCATCATCGCCACCAAGGGCGCCAAGGTCCGCAAGCCCGTCGAGCAATACGATATGCTGCGCTCGTTCCGCGAATTCCTGCAATGGCGGAAGGGCGACGCCATTATCCTTGCCGAAGCCAATGTGCTGCCCGAAACCGACATGGAGTATTTCGGTCGCGACGGCGACCGCATGCACATGATGTTCAATTTCCAGGTCAACCAACATTTGTTCTACGCGCTGGCATCCGCCGATACCAAGCCGCTAGCGAAGTCGCTGGCGGCGACCAAGCCGCGGCCTGCCACTGCCCAATGGGGGTTGTTCCTGCGCAACCATGACGAACTCGATCTCGGCCGCCTTACCAAGGTGCAGCGCGAGAAGGTGTTCAAGGCGTTCGGTCCCGACAAGAACATGCAGCTTTACGACCGCGGCATTCGCCGCCGGCTGGCGCCGATGCTCGGCGGCGACCGTCGCCGGCTTGAATTGGCTTACAGCCTGATGTGCACGCTGCCGGGAACGCCGGTGATCCGCTACGGCGACGAAATCGGGATGGGCGACAATCTCGATCTGCCGGAGCGCAATTGCGCGCGCACGCCGATGCAATGGTCGACCGAACCGCACGCCGGGTTCACGGAAAGCGACCGGCCTTGTTCACCTGTAATGGACAAGGGACCTTATGGCTACGAGCACATCAACGTCGCGAAACAGCGACGCGACCCGAACTCGATGCTGAACTGGACTGAGCGCATCATCCGTATGCGCAAGGAGGTTCCGGAAGTCGGCTGGGGCGATTTCAAGATCATCGCGGTGCGTGATCCCGCCATCCTGGCGATCCGCTACGACTGGCGCAACAACTCGGTGCTGTTCGTGCATAATTTCGACGCGAAGCCGCGTGAATTCTCATTTGCAGTCGGGCTTGCTGGCGAGGCCGGAAAGCTGCTGGTCAATCTGCTGACGGAAGATCACAGCCAGGCCAATGAACAGGGCAAGCACACGCTGCTTGTCGAAGCCTACGGCTACCGCTGGTTTCGCGTCGGTGGCCTCGATTACCTGCTCAAGCGCAGCGACATCGACACCGACGCCACCGGGAAGACCAGTCATCCAGCCTGAGCGGAGCGGCCAAGGATTACGCCCTCATTGCCGCGCAGGTCGAGCGTGCCCTGTACTTGCTCGCCCTCCCGGTCGAGGAATGTCGACAGCAGGATTTCGCGGCCGAAGCCGATTGAACTTGAAGCCACCGAAACCGGCTCGGCACCGAGATTGAGCGCCACGACCACGATGCCGCCCTCTCCCTCCCTGCGGTAGAGCAGGATATCGCCTTGCGCGGCGATCGGTTGATAGGCCCCGCTCACGAGTTGAGGCAGTTTCCGCCGCAGCGTGATCAGCGCCTTGTAGAGGCTGAGAATAGAGCTGGCGTCGGCGTCAAGGCTCGCAACGTTTTCGTGGATGTAATCGCCAGCCAGTGGCAACCACGTCTTGGCTATTGAAGTCTTGGCTATTGAAGTCCTGGCGGTTGAAAATCCCGCGTCCGCTGTTGCGTCCCACTGCATCGGCGTGCGGCAGCCGTCGCGGCCAACACCGATTCCGGGCACATTCTTCTCGAAAGGATCGCGCACCTGATCCGGCGCGATCGCGACCTGCCGCATGCCGATCTCGTCACCATAGTAAAGCGTCGGCGTTCCCCGCAAGGTCAGCAGCAACATCGCCGCCACCCTTGCCTGCTCTCTTCCGACGCGGCTCGCCACGCGCGGACGATCGTGGTTGCCGAGCACCCAGTTCGGCCACGCCCCAGCCGGTAACGCGTGCTCATAATCGGCGATGATCTTCTCGACCGACCGCGCACTCCACAAGGTCGACAGCAGCGCGAAATTGAACGGCATCTGGGCGCCGGCAAGATCGTTGCCGTAATAGGCGACCAGACGGTGCAGCGGCAGATAGATTTCCCCGATCAGGACGCGATTATCGAATTCGTCGATCACCCGCCGCATCTCGGCAATGACGTCGTGCACTTCCGGCTGGTCGGTCGAGTATTGCGTGAGGATTTGTTCGTGCGGCGGCCGGCCTTCGACGAAATGCGGATTGGGCGGATTGTCACGAAATTCGGCGTCCTTGATCAGATGCCAGATCACATCGACCCGGAAGCCATCGACCCCCTTGCCGAGCCAGAAGCGCATCGCGCCGTAGATCGCCTCGCGCACCGCCGGGTTGCGCCAGTTCAGATCCGGCTGTTGGGCCAGGAAGGCGTGGTAATAATACTGATCGGTCGCCTCGTCATACTGCCAGGCGCTGCCGCCGAATTCCGACAGCCAGTTGTTCGGCGGTCCTTCCTCGGGCTTGCCGTCACGCCAGATGTACCAGTCGCGTTTGGGATCATCACGCGAGGCGCGGCTCTCAACAAACCATGGATGCTGATCGGAGGTGTGGTTCGGCACCAGATCGAGGATGATCCTGAGGCCATTGTCATGCGCCGCAAGCACCAGCGCATCGAAATCCTCCATGGTGCCGAACAGCGGATCGATGCCGGAATAATCCGATATGTCGTAGCCAAAATCGGTCATCGGCGAGGGAAAGATCGGCGACAGCCAGACCGCGTCGACGCCGAGCGACTGCAAATAGGGCAGGCGCTGGGTGATCCCCCTGATATCGCCGACCCCGTCGCCATCGGTGTCCTGAAACGACCGCGGATAGACCTGATAGAAGACGCCGTCCCGCCACCAATCCTTGTCCTGATCCATTCTGAAAAATCGCCTTCAATTATTGTTGCGCAAGGCAACGCTGAGACCGCCGACCGGTTCAAACCAATATTGGATCACCGGTGACCCAATATTGGGTCACCGGTATGACAGGCCGCAGAGATCCTTCAGAAAAAGGCGGCTGCCCCCTGCCAAATGCGTAAATCTTTTCCTTGGCGGGGGCCCAAAAATCGGCAATCTGCCGCCATGACACAGCAAAACGAAACCCAAAACGAGACCCAGCCGAAGGCCGGCGCGATCATTGTTCCGGTGACGCTGTTCGAGCAGAACTGCACCATCATCTGGCACGAGCCCTCCAAGAAGGCGGTGGTGATCGATCCCGGCGGCGACGTCGAGAAGATTCAGGCCGCGATCAAGCAGACCGGCGTCACGGTGGAGAAGATCTGGCTGACGCATGGCCATATCGACCATGTCGGGGGTGCGGCCGAATTGCGCGACGCGCTCCAGGTCAAGATCGAAGGACCGCACATCGCCGACAAATACCTGCTCGACAATGTCGTCTCGAGCGGCGAGCGCTTCGGCATGACCGGGGTGCGCAATTTTGGGCCCGACCGCTGGCTCGACGAGGGCGATCAGGTCTCGATCGGCGATTTGACCTTCGACATCCTGCATTGCCCCGGTCACTCGCCGGGCAGCGTGGCGTTCTACAACAAGGAATTGCGCTTTGCCCATGTCGGCGACGTGCTGTTCGCGGGCTCGGTCGGGCGCACCGACCTGCCCGGCGGCAGCCACGCCACGCTGATCAACTCGATCAAGGAAAAGCTGCTGCCGCTCGGCGACGATGTCAGCTTCGTCTGTGGCCACGGCGCCGGCTCCAGCATCGGCCAGGAGCGGATGACCAATCCGTTCCTCACCGGCGAGATGTAGCTAGCCTTTTGTTTGAGCATGATCCTTTCGGAGAACCGGTACCTACTTTTCCGGATCATGCTCTAAACGCAAAATTGCGAAAACAACCCCATGCCAAGTAGAACGGGGCCCGGGTTGCGCGGCCTCGCTATTTCATCAGGCCGGCGGCGGTCAGCGCGCGGGTGATGACGGCGCCGACATCGATGCCGCGGCGCCGCGGCGCGGACTGCGGGTTGGCGTGATGCACCGGCCTGACGCCCGGCCACAAGATCGTGGTGAGGTCCGGCTCCGGCGCAGGCACCGGCACGGTCATCGCGATGGTGCCGGCGTGTTCCCGCGAAATCCCCGTCGAGGCGGCCTTTGCAATGACCTTGGAGGCAGCCTCTGAAGCAGCCCTTGAAGCTGGCTTTGAGGTTGTCGTTGAGGTTGTCTTTGAAGTTTCCTTGGCCACGGTTTTCGGCTGATGAATCTGTTCGGTCAGGCCGAAGAAATTCGCGATGTGATAGGACGACGAGATTCCCGCCTCGATCAGGAACGCGCCCTCCTCGCCAAAACGCTCGTCATGGCCGCTGTCGCCAAGCGGCGTGCCATGGGCCATGTCGGTGATGGTGTAGGATTCGATGACGGTCTCGCCATCGGCATTCCACCACACCTCGCGCGGATAGCCGTCGACTTCGCCCGCCGACATCGGCGCCAGCGGCAGGCCTTGTACGTCGAGCCACTGCTTGACGATCTCGTCGGCATTGCCCGGATTCACGGTGCGATCGGCGCTGCCGTGCCACACCGACAATTTCGGCCACGGGCCGTTGTGCTTGGAGGCGTTGCGCACCAGATCGCCCAATTCGTTGGCGGGACGCGACGGCGAAGCCATCATGCCGCTCAGCGCTTCCCGCACATTGCTGGCGACGCCGTAAGGCAAGCCGGCAATGACCGCGCCGCCCGCGAACACCTCCGGATAGGTCGCAAGCATCACCGACGTCATGGCGCCGCCGGCAGAAAGCCCGGTCACATAGATACGGCGTGAATCGATTTTGTGATCGCCGGCCATCCGCGCGATCATCTGCCGGATCGATCCGGCTTCGCCGCTGTCGCGCGAAATGTCTTCCGGATTGAACCAGTTGAAGCAGGTGTTACCGTTGTTCGATGCCGTTTGTTCGGGCATCAGCAACGCGAAGCCATAGCGCTCGGCCAGCGTCGACCAGCCAGCGCCGAGGTCGTAACCGGCCGCGGTCTGGCCGCAGCCATGCAGCACAACGACCAGCGCCGGTGCGCGCGAGAGGTGCTCCGGTACAAAGGCGAACATCCGCAAGCCGCCGGGATTCGAGCCGAAATCGTTAATTTCGACCAGCGGGCTCTGGAGCGCAGGCGAAAGGCTCCGCCCATATACTGTCAAGCCATTGAAGGCACTCAGCTTGGGAAGAAGGCGCAGGAATTCGACGTTCTTTTCGAGGGACACCGGCAGCTCCTGGGGTGATCGTTGTGACAGCAACGGACCAAACAGATAGTTGCTGCACTGCAAAATAAAAAGGCCGTGCGCGGTCATTTCCCAAAATTGAATTTTCGTTATCGACGTTAATTTGTCACGCCGCGGTCGCCTGCCGCATCCATGTCAGGAATGCGGCACACGCGGCAACGACACCCCTCCTACGTCATGAGATGACCAGGTCATCGAACGCGAATCCTTCTGGGCGCGACCAAGCTGCATTGCTGGTCCCGCGAAGGATTGTCCATGACGGTCGTATCGAAACTGCTCCTTGTGTTGATCGCGGGGACGCTCGTCGTTTCGCTCACCGAGCACGGATCGGCCAAGCCGCGAAAGATGCGGCCCGAGCCTGCGCCGGCGGCACAACAGTCCCAAACCCCGCCCGCGGCGCTGCCAAAGCAGTACTTTCCTGAAAAGGGTGTCCAGCCGCTGAGCCCCGAGCTCGAACAGGCGTTAAGGCCCAAGGACAGTTTTAAGGAATGCGACGTCTGCCCCGAGATGGTGGTAGTCCCCAAAGGCTCGTTCATGATGGGCACGCCGGCCAACGAGCCGGATCGTTTCAAGGGCGAAGACCCGATCCATCGCGT
>Ga0307516_10002078_pt1 | contig 27271 bp, 30 predicted proteins | sample 19_EM_MG_FD_203310 | JGI IMG/M metagenome (GOLD analysis project Ga0307516, IMG submission 203310) | Populus trichocarpa ectomycorrhiza microbial communities from riparian zone in the Pacific Northwest, United States - 19_EM | ecosystem: Host-associated > Plants > Roots > Unclassified | place...
AGAGCTCGCCCCAGCCTGTGACTTTCACTCATGAAATCTCACTCGGCCTCAATCCTCAGATTGAGTCCGGCTAGTCATACTAATTGCATGTCTTGGGGTGTCACCAGCGCGCTGGGTGTAACACTAGTGGAAGCCGGCAAAACCTACATCGCCTCAAGAGTCATCGAGTGGTTCCTTTCGGATTCGACGACGGACGGATTTACATACTTCTACTGCAATCGAGCGGAAGAAAATCGTCGAAATCCGGAGGAAATACTGAGCGCTATTGTTCAGCAGCTTGCGCAGACTCCTGAAGAGAACAAACTTCTGAGGCCGGTCGTCAATATCTATGAAGGGCGGCAGAAAAAGGGTCAAAAGTCGTCACGGCTAAGCTTGACAGAAAGTCAAGAGCTCCTACTCCAACTCACGGATTTGTATCCTCGGACGAAGATATGCATCGACGCCTTGGACGAAGTCGATCCCAAAATCCAGCTGGAATTATTGAACGCGCTCAAGTACTTCGTGAAGAGATCAACCGGGGTAGTCAAGTTTCTTACGACTGCTCGAATGGACACCGACATCCTCATACACTTGGAGACATTTCCAAGAGTCGAATTGCAACCTGATGACAATGTCAGCGACATCAACCGGTTTATAGAAAGTAGCATTCAGCGCGCGATTGACAGCTCATGACTGCTTCACGGTGTGGTTCCCAATGACCTCAAAGTCGAAATATGCGATGTCCTTCGTTACAGATCAAAGAGAATGTAAGTTCACCACGACCACTGCAACAATAATGAACGTAGCTAACGGCTGGGTGCTAGGTTCCAACTAGCCGCACTTCAAATCATTTTTCTCTGTGAGATAATTACTGCAAGAGATGTACGATGCAGTCTGGAGGAACTACCCGACACACTCAAGGAAATCTATGGCACAATATTCAACCATATCATGGACCAAAAAGGGAGTGCTCCTCGTCTAGCACTCAACGCTTTCCAGTGGATCCAATGCTCCTACGAACCAATTCGAACCCAAACCCTTCTTGACGCAATCACGGCTGAAGTTGGCCACTCGGGAGAGTTTTCCCATGAGGACACCCTACAGGTGAACGATTTGTTGAGAGCTTGCCAGAACCTCATCATTTTTGGCGAAGGTCTCAACGTTTTCCGTTTTGCGCATCTTTCAGTGGATGAATACTTGGAAACCCAACTGCCCGTGGTTGATTCTCATGGCACGATCGCGAAAGTTTGCCTCGAAGGAAGGCTACAAGGCAATAGCGCTGCTGCTCTTAAACTACAGAGCCAATGTCTCAGCCGGCGACCACTTTGGGTGGAGGCCACTTCACACAGCCTCGTGGGCAGGGCACGAGGAGATTGCCCGACTGCTTGTTGACCGGGGAGCCAACGCCGTGGCCACGGTCTGTGCTCCCCTAGATGGCCTCGACAGTGGATATGACGAATGCGGGTGGACACCACTACACTATGCTTCAATGCGTGGGCACGAGGCGGTTGCCCAGCTGCTCCTCGAACGGAGAGCCCACCTCTCGGCCGCCGGTGAAGACGGACAGTCACCACTGCACCTAGCCTCAGATGAAGGGCACAAGGCGGTTGTCCGGCTGCTCCTCGACCGGAGAGCTGACATCACGGCCGCCGACAACAGCGGTTGGACACCGCTACACTGCGTCTCGAATAGTGGGCATGAGGCGGTTACCCAGCTGCTCCTCGACCGGGGAGCAGATATCACGGATGCCGGCAAAGAGGGGGCCACACCTCTACATTTCGCATCGATCAATGGGCACGAGGCGGTTGCCCGGCTGCTCCTCAACCGGGATGCTGACATCACGGCCGCCGACAACGGCGGGTGGACACCGCTACACTGCGCCTCGCTTAGTGGGCACGAAGCGGTTGCCCAGCTGCTCCTCGACCGGGATGCTGACATCACGGCCGCTGACAACGGCGGGTGGACACCGCTACACTGCGCCTCGAATAGTGGGTACGAGGCGGTTGCCCTGCTGCTCCTCGAACGGGGAGCCCAAATCTCGGCCGCAGATGAAGACGGGCAGTCACCACTGCACCTAGCCTCAGATAAAGGGCACGAGGTGGTTGCCCGGCTGCTCCTCAACCGGGAAGCTGACATCACGGCCGCCAACAACAGCGGGTGGACACCGCTACACTGCGCCTCGCATAGTGGGCATGAGGCGGTTGCCCGGCTACTCCTCGACCAGGGTGCCAACATCTCTGGCACCGGCAAGGATGGAATGACCCCGCTGCACATCGCCTCGCAAAAAGGGTATGAGGCCTTAGTACAGCTGCTCATCGAGCGGGGTGCTAACATCTCCATCACCGACAACATCAGCAAAAAATTTGAGAATTCCTAGCGAGCTCCCGTAGCTCCCGTAGCTCCCGTAAGCATTGCTAACTCCCGTAAAAGGAGAAGTTATATTTTGCTCCTGTAAGGATTTAAAAAAAAAAAAGTGCTTTATTTTTAGCTGAAACCTCGAGAAATATTAGTTCAAATTTATGTCTCACCTGTAAAAAAAGCAATATACTTCAACTTCTCATTTTTTTGCTGATGAAGGCCTCGCAAAAAGGGCATGAGGCCTTAGAAGAGCTACGCATCGAGTGGGGTGCCGACTGGGATGGGATGACCCCGCTGCACATTGCCTTGTTATATGAGCTTGAGGCCTCAGCAAAGCTGCTCATCGAGTGGGGTGCTGACCTCTCCGTCGTCGATAGGATAGGGAGGACCCCACGGCAGATTGCCTTGCAAGAAGGGCATAAGGCCTTAGCACAGCTGCTCATCGAACGGGGTGCCAACATCTCCATCACCGACAAGGATGGAATGACCCCGCTGCACTCCGCCTTACGACAAGGGCGTATGGCCGTAGCACAGTTGCTCATCGAGCAGGGTGGCGAACTTTCTGCCGCTGCAAGGGAGCGGATGACCCCACTGCACATCGCCTTGCAATATGGGCATGAGGACTCTACAAAGTTGCTAATTGAGTGGGGTGCTGACCTCTCCGCCATCGACTGGATGTGTATGACGCTGCTGCACACCGCCTTGCAATATGGGAATGAGGCCTCTGCGAAGTTGCTCATAGAGTGGGGTGCCGACCTCTCTGCCGTCGACTGGATGGGCATGACCCCGCTAGACATAGCCTTGCACTACCGGCATGATTCCTCAGTACAGCTCCTCACCGAACAGGGTTCTGGCCTCTCCACCGTGGACTTGATGGTATGACCCCGCTGCACATCGCCGTGCTGCAAGGACATGAGGCTGCAGCACTGCAGCCAGTTGAGTGCAGAGCTTAGCTCTCGGCTGTTGAAGATATGCGGTAAGACGCCGCAAGCATGTGTCCACGATAGGGAAAGTGTGTATGTCAGGATGTCGGGACGTCGGTGGCTACATATATGTCAAGAAGTGGTGTAATTGGTGCGGCGGGTTATTGGAGAATCATGGGGTTACTCGAGGCTCGACCATATCGTTTCTGTATTTGCTCTAGGTGCGGAGGGGAGGATATAGGTGTGGAGCGTGCGGTGGTAGGTAGAACATCATCTACCTTAATATCAGTTCTTGTTCGTATCCCTTTGTTGGTTGAATCTCATGTGAAAGCTAATGCCAGGCACTAGCACCACCTAAAGGGGTTAGTTAGTGTATTAATTGGCGCCACATCAAAGTCGAGTGACAGCAGAGTAGGTAGGTTCCGCGACGGCACGTCTTGGACTGAGTAGAGTAGAGAGGCTCAGCCGCGGTGGGTCGAGTAGAGCAAACAGAGAGCCCGTGCGTCATCAACTCTCCTTCTCCTCGACATCACGTTTTTCCCCGGCGGCAAATCGATTTCAACCAAGTCACCATCCGACGATGTCAGCCAAATGGGCTCGGAAACCAACTGGAGCTGATGTCCCAGGTAAACGACAGAAGATGTCAGATGGCACTTCCGATGACTTTCCCGATTCCGTTTTCACCCCATTCGCTCATCGTAAGCCAGAGCATCTGGCTGAGGCAAGGCTTCCCGAAGGCACTCCATTGTCACCCATTGGCATACTCTAGCTGTACTGGGATGACGAAATCCTCGAGAAAATATTCGAGTCCACCAACCAGTATGCAAGCATCAAGCGGAAGTTGTTACCAGCCTACCTTGTGCGGTACAGCAAGTGGAAGCCTGTATCGATTCGCGAGTTTCGGCGGTTTCTTAGTACAACTATCCTTATGGGATACGACCGAAGACGGCACGGAGCAACTACTAGAGCTAGAGGCCGGCTTACTGTCGTAATGGGAGCTCGTTGCCTAATGGCTCGCTGTCTAAGGACCGATACCGGCAGATCGGACGGTGCCTTCATATATCCTCATCATTAACGACTCCACTGGCGGGGGATGACAGGTGGAAGAAGCTCACATCTACAACAGCGCTGCCAAGAGCTGTATCTACCAGGAACCCATGTATCGATCGATGAGATGATGGTGAAGTTCAATAGCCGTAGCGGCCACACAGTTCGCATTCCCAGCAAGCCGATCTCCGTTGGATTCAAAGTTCTTGCGCTATGCGATGTTGGCTACACATTTAGCTGGCTGTACACCTCGCGGCTGACATCAATAGCCGGCGTGGTGAAGGAGACGGAACTCTGGACGACTGAACAGCTATGCTTTTTTTTAATTAACTTTTGCGCTATCTAATGCATGTCATGAGATTTCACATAAGGTTCAACCAACAAAGGGATAGTAGGGGGGTACTAGTGCAGTATATATTATCAGTGGCTCAGACCAGGGCGGAGGGTAGGGGGAGCCACAACGAGCTGCCTGCAGACTGATCGAGGTCGGGGTCGGACAGTAAACGGGAGCCGGAATCTGTATATCGCCGTGATCTTGCTAGGTCGCATGCGATTAATGATTAGACAAAAACAAAAAAAAAGCTTGTGGGTCCTGTGTCTCGAGTTTTTACTCTCGCTGCTCCAGGATCTGAATCCGATAACATATGTTATCGGTAGTTATTCCGGAAGCAGCGACGTCATGGTCGTATTGCGTTCGCTGACGCGCTTCGCCCGGCCGTACCCCGAAGCATGCTTGATATGCACCAACCGCCAGGGTTGCTGTCTGTCGGCAGTGATGGTGCTGGCTGCCAGGGGCGACAGCAGCACCAGGGACGAATCCACGAGCCATGGAGGAAGGCCTCCGGTCGAGATGTCGTTGTGGCCGCGGAGGTTTACCCACACCGTGGCAGACCCGCTCCCAGCAGTCGGCTACAGCCGGCTACTGCCCGTTCAGTCCGTTACCGCCAAGGATGGGGCCAGACCCGATCCCGGGACCCGGGCTCAGATGGACCGGTCACTAGACTGTTGGGAACACTGCCTACAATACCGTGATGCACATTGTGTGACGACTGTCCACCGACAAAGATTCGGGTAGTGAGGTGGAAGAGCCGGCTTACGATCCGGGACCTCCTTGCTGACGTTAGGTGCAACCAGGCTGCACTGGACTACTTCTCCACCACGACGTGGGAAGGCTGGTCCGGCTTCGGCCGAAGATAGCGCTGGGAGTGCGGCGTCTGAGTGGGAGCTCCAGGAGCGGAAAGGGAAGAAGAGTGGAGGGCGGAGGCCGGGAAGCTGGGTGCCAAGGGTGCGGAACAGCCCCTGTTTCTCCCCATGCCCTCGTTCGTAGCATCCGGGTAAGCTAACTAGGGGGCGGGTCTTTAATTCCTTTATTCTTTCTTTTCTCTCTTTCTTGTGTGATTTCTTCGGTGCGCATCTCATCATCTTAGAACAGGCCTGGGCGGAGGCAGGGGCCTCAATCACCGACTGCAAGGCAAGCAGCGGATTTGCCATCCACGACCAGCAGTCACTACGCATCCACGACGCCAGACAGCGGTACCAATGTTCCCTACGCACCAGCCGAGCTCCTCAGCTCCCTGACTACATTAAACTTTCTCAGGTGGTTCCGCCTCCCTCCCCAAGCTAGATGTGAATGCTTTGGGTGATAGCAGCCAACTGGCTGATATTACATCCGTGATGGAACCTTCGTTTGGGGATTTGGCAGCTTCTGTTTCACGCTGAGTAGGGGAGGAGCTTTGTGTGGCATCCGGTTAACGAGAAAGAGGTATACACGGAGGATGGAGGAATGAAGTGGCAAGGTAAGAGATGTACGTCTTTTGTAACTGGTGTTGATGTGTAGAAGCTGGCGAACTGTGACACGGGTCCGAATATACGTACAGAAATAACCTTCCGAGTCGGCGTAGCAAAAACGCAATCAAACATCTCCTTCTCTCGCACTTCGTCAACCAGAATGCGGATCTGCGACCAGCTCGCCTCCGCTTGTCCACAACCCTGAACCCGCTTACCACCGAAGAAATACTCACCGGATTTCGCTTACAGCTCCACCATCTCTTCTCCGATTAACAGAATGTTTAGGTAATCTTGTTCGCCATATCTTTTTGGTGCTCCTCTACGCATGTACCATTTTCTGTCTGTTGTTGTGTTGGTGACCGAAAGCTCCCACTAATGGCCGTGGTAGTACCTGGAACATGGTAAGATGCTAGTGGATCATGAGATCTCCCTCGTTTGCCTGGCCTGCCAGCCAACCCAGACCAGACCAGGCCGGCTCCATCTTCACCGATGGGTCGCGGGTCGACAGTGGAGGAGCAGGATATGCGGTGGTGTGGCAAGAGGGAGGCAAGTGGGCAGGTGTGAAGACACACATGGGCTTCAATCAGGAAGCCTTTGACGCGTAATGCGCAGCACTTGCGAGAGCTCTAGAAGTGACAGCGAAGAGAAGACTTGTGCCAGAGAGGGTCACGGTCTTCACAGATGCACAAGCAGCAATCGCCAGGATCAGATCGGACGAGCCAGGCCCAGGCCAACAATACCTATGCGCTAAAAGCAAGGGAAAGCATAGCGCAACTCAGAAGGGCGAGACCAGGGATCCAGATTGAAATACGGTGGTGCCCAGCACACGAGGGCATAGCAGGGAATGAAAAGGCAGACGAAGAGGCTCGATTGGTAGCAGAGGAGCCAGACAGGAGAGGAGTGGAATGGATGGGCTATAGCGATCGATACGGGAGACGCCTGCTACCGCTACCGAGGTCCATAGCGAACATCAAGCGCGAAATCGCAGAGAAGAAGTGGAAGGAGGCGAGAGCCTGGTCAGAAAAGAGAATTAGGAAGAAGAAGTACAGAATGCCGAAGGGTCAGAGCGCAGCAGTAGCACGAGCACCAAAGCGGCTGGCAGCGCGCTTCCACCAGCTCAGGACGGGGCACTGCCGCACCGGGCAATACCTAATGTGGACAAAGAACTCGAACACGGCGGCGTGCGGGTGGTGTCAGTGCAAGATGCAGACCCGGAACCATCTGTTCAAAGAATGCAGACAATGGAAGATGCAACAGAAGGTGCTGTGGGCAGAGGTACGAAGAGATACCGGAAAAAGGAAGAATCGCTTCAGGATACGGGATCTCCTTGCGGACGAACGATGCACTCGGCCGATCCTCGACTTTCTACACACCACCGCAGTGGGGAGCAGAGTGGGCCCCAAAGCGAAGCCGCCGGAACCTGAGGACGAGGAGGTGGAGGGCGAGGACCTGGAAGGCGAGAGGGCCGAGAGCGAAAGGGTGGAGGATGAGGAACTGGAAGGCGAGAAGGCTGGGAACGAAGGGGGGGAGTAAGGGAAAGCGTTATGTCATCTCCTTGGGTCGAACCTCTGGTCGTTACTGTCTTTCTTACTTTCTTACATCTTGTGTTAAAAGGCCAGACGGGGGCAGGGGGGTGTTACCATGGGCCGCCAGCGGACTGTGAGAGGTCGTGGCGGACAGTGAACGGGAAAGGACTGTATATAATATCGCCATGATCCAGTAGGGTCGCATGCGATCAATGAAGCATCATCATCATCAACCAGGCCGGCTCCAAAAAAGCCCGTGGGCCCGCGGGCTGTGAGCTAGCGTTGACTGCTTCACGCAGACCACTCCAGGCCGAGGCCAGGATTGACCCAGCCGGACTGTTGAGACCCCTGGGCGGAGGGTAAAGGGAGCTTGCAACACGGTGCGGACTACGGACTACGGACAGGAAACGGACTTTGTGTATCTCGCCACGATATATCTCTGTCGTATGTGGGTAATGGATAAACAAAAAATAAGCAGCGCGGCTCGCGTGGCATCAGCGAAAATGATGGACGTTCGGTGATGATGGTCGAGGTCAGTACCCCGGGAACAGTCTTGTAGAAGTTGGAGAACGGCCTCCCGTCGAGCCCCCTGGCGAGTCACCGAGGCCCCTCGCTTATAGAGAAAACACTCTTGCCGACTGTATCCAATTCAATACGACAATGTGGCAGGGTGGCTGATGTGGTGGAGTGGCTGATGTGGTGGTGTGGCTGAGTGACGGCTTCTGACCATGCTGCGACGACCTTTTCTCTGCCATTTGCCGCAGGATCGCGCTTCCGACTGCAGAAGTGTGCCTTTTCCACGTCTTTGGGGTAACCTGCTGGATACTACGCAGTCGGATGCGGACGACTAACCGGGGTACTACCGAATCTTCGTCGGCGGGCAGTCGTCAACACGACGGTACTGTAGGCAGTTGCCCCAAGTCCTGTCCGAGCCCGAGATCGGGTCTGGCCCCGTTTACAGCGTAACAGACCGGACGGGCAGTAGTCGACTGTAGTCAACGGCTGGGAGCGGCTCTGCCAGCGTCGTTATACCTCCGTGACCCCAACGACATCTCGACTGGAGGCCTACCTCCAAGGCTCGTGGATTCGTCCCTGGTGCTGCTGTCGCCCCTGGCAGCCGGTACCATCATTGCCGACTGACAGAAAGCCTGGCGGTTGGCGCATACCAAGCATGCTTCGCGGCAAGGCCGGGCCAGCGAAGGCAACACGACCATGGCAATCGGAATAACGACCAATGTACCATATGTTATCGGATCCGGATCCTGGAGCAGCGGAAGTAAAAACTCGAGACACAGGACCCACAAGCTTTTTTTTGTTTTTGTCTAATCATTAATCGCATGCAACCTAGCAAGATCACAGCGATAGACAGATTCCGGCTCCCGTTTACTGTCCGACCCCAACCTTGATCAGTCTGCAGGCGGCTCGTTGTGGCTCCCCCTACCCTCGCCTTGGTCTGATCCACCGATAACATATAATCTCCCCTCGGACACCTCGCTCGGGATGGCATTTCCTGTTGGGGCTGGGGCTCGCCTCCCCCATCGGCGGCGGCGAGAAAATCTAGGATCGCCTGGCTGCACCGCCCATCGGCAACGAGGTCCGGCCCGTAAACGTATCATCGCACTGAATCGCTTGGCCTTCGGGAAGATGCGATATGAAACCCTACTGCCCGCAGGTATTCTTCCTCTTTTTTTTCTTTACGTACCAACATGTTTGCCTTGTCGAGTCGTGTCCAGTTTAGTCCTCTCCTGTCTTGTCTTGCCTAGACTTGTCCTCTCCCGCCCTGTCCGGTCCTGTCCGGTCTGGTCCGGTCTGGTCCGCTCGTGCCCGGCCGTGCCGCCTTGCCCAGTTTCGGTTTTTCGCTCACCCGCTCCCTTGCTCTCGCCAAGCCTCCACTTGTCTTGTCCAGCCGCTTTTAGGATTCGCATCTGAAGCCTTGCTGGCCTTGCCCCGGCACACCACATTCCGTGCTACCTCACTCCGCCTGGAATGTACAGCCATGTCCACCAACATCCTGATCATCAGTAGACTGTTTTCTCTGCTGGAGCTTCGGAGGCTGGGGAGGCTGGCAGAGGCGTTGGAGGCCAGTAGAACTTTCTCTTTTGCTAGGCTCCCGACGCGTACGGAGGCTTAGGGAGGCAAGTGCTCTGCCAACGCTTAGTGTGGCAGCCGCCACCTTCGGGAGACAACGACGCTTAGCCGTGGCAACGGCAATGGCTGCGCACCGGCGCTGTTGGCAATACCGCGGTGCGAGTTGACATCATTTTATAGATACTCGGAGCTGTTCAAAGCACTCTGCACAATAACCTCCCCTTCACCGTATCTTCTCGTCGCTGTCTTCTACTTGCCGCCATCCTCCTCATTACTACGGTGGATATGACGATGGACGCAGCAGTGGACGCAGCGACGGGTGCGCTCACAGCATGTTCTCGACGGACGTGACGATAGATGCTGTGAGATCATCTGCTCGGGCGTCTGCGCGGGCACTCGACAATCCACAACGGAATAGTCTTAAGGGTTTGGTTCGCAATTGTTCGACGTCTGTTTGGCTGATGCTCGGTTTCCTCACGGCAAAGCGCTCCTTGTGATAAGGTCTTGGCGCGATGAAGTCACGGGATCAGAGTCGCCGGCCGTGAAGGACATCCTGTTTCCTTCGGTGTACGCCATTACGACTTGCAGCACTTTTCTCCACGGTAACCCGCCGCGCATTGGCTCCGGCAGAGGTTCTCGGGAGCGAGTTCTCGTCCTCTTCCAAGCGGTATTTTCGCTCGCAGGGTTGCCCCAGGCCTTTGCGGTCGCACTGGTTTTTGCATCGCGGTATCCCCGCTCACTGCCGAGACTCCAGAACTCTCCCGGCTGATCACGAGTCTATTTGTCCCTCTCCTACCAATCGCATGTGATCAACAGATAATTAAATAGTTAAATAATCCTATGCACCGATCCTGTGCCGGTTGCCCAGGGAATGCATCCTGCCGTTCCCACGGCGGACACCCACCGAAACGTCATGGTGTGGCAGATGCAGCGGTGGAGGTGACGGAAGCCTTCTTTCTTTCCGCTGCTCTATCGTCACTTACCACGGATCACTTCCTCAATTGTGTCCCCGTCGCGGAGTCCACGCCCGCACCCCTGTATTGTCAACACGGGTGTTACTTTATTTTTACGGGTGGAGACATTGCTGAGGTGCCGCAAAATCTCCGTTAGACTAACTATGCATTTGGGGTCAGTTCAGCCTCATCGCCACAAGTGACACCTTCTCGCTGGAAGCCCGATGTCCACGTCCGAACGTTAGCGCAAGCTATCCTGAATGTGCCAACGGCAGTATGCAGCCTCCCGGCGCATATGTAGATGACTTAGAAGATCATCAACTTGTCTCCGTCCGATGCATCGCTGGCCTGCTGGCAGCCAATGAAGGGCAGCCTCACGGCGAGATGATAAGATCCCCACCCAGGGCCTCGTGGCAGAGTTGGAGCAGGGTGGGTAGTGGCAACGCGTATGTAACACAAACATTTGGCGGAAAGAGTGCTGTATTGTATTTTGTGTACGCGAAGGCAATAGAGAGAAAGGTGTTAGTGCCCGTAGACTCTAATGGCCTCGGCAAATGGGGGTGGTTTTGTCGGGTGGGCGGAGGGGGGTGTTTGCGAAGACAAGTTGCCTTGCGTATTCTACGTCCGCATCCATTCCTCCTCCCCGCACTCCCTCACCTGCGACCCTCCGTCGCGAGCCGAGAAAGTAGCCACCTTCGGATCGGGTTACCACGTGGGCGAGTCGAATCGGTGCAGGTCGTTCCGCGTTTCGTGCGAGGTACATAACCACTAGATACATGGTCGCGCGGGTAAAGATTTGTTCCTGTATATTATGAACGATTCCAAATTCGGTTCATTAAGCGCAGCTAGAAGTCCCAGGGGGCTTGTAACTCTCCTGTATGCTGCTCCAGGTTTCCCGTCCCGGAGAGACACCGTGTATGTCAGCGACCTCGCTTCTCTAGAGCATGGTCGTGACGTCTCTCTCGATCCTTCATCGTCACTGGAATTGCCGTCACCATACCCGTTCGCTGTCTGTTGTGGGAACTCAATCGCCTATAGCATCCCAGTTATGCCGCCAAAGAGGGCCAGTACAGAAGGGAGGAAGAAGAGCGATGAGAGCACTGTTCCTGTGGGGCTGAAAGAGTTTGAGCCAATGAAAAGGAGGCATCACCCACCGAAGATCAAAATACCAGAGGGGATAACTAGTCCCAACTGTCCTAGGTGCTTCAGTTGCTGTGGCAGGACTCAGATGCAGACCAACGCCTCCTCCAAGACGCAGGAAGAATGACAGCGATCAGCAGCCACGGTCGATGGGTAGGGGATGGAAGCCCGTAAGCATACCGGAGATAAAAGCTATTGTAGCGATCACGATCATAATGGGGGCTCGCCGGGGACGGGGCTATTGTGATGTCTGGCGAAAGCAGATGAAGTTTAAACTCGGGGCGAAGAAGTGAAAGGCATTAGGAGGTTCGTGTTTCGGATCCTTGTGTCAGAATGAGATGGACCGGAGACAGATCGCTAGGTTATACGTAGAATTCAATTTATTGTTGGTGATAGTGAGGTGTTAAGTAGTACCTGGGGATTGATCACTGGTTCATCAAGGGGGGTCGAAGAGCTGGTCGCCGCGGCGTTAAGCGGCCCCACACCTCCCGCCACCACCGCCGCTGCCACAAAAAAGTAGCCATCTACGCAGTGGCGGCCTGGCAGCAGATATCTCCTACCTGCCAGGCTGCTCCCAGATTTCTCCCACTTAGCCAGCCCAGTCGCCCAAAAAAGTCTACTCACTGTCAGGCCAGTCCGAAGATCCAGCCCATTCATACACGGGCCGGCCCATCAAACGACCGATCATTCTGCCCACTGGGATAGGAACATATGCGTGCGAGAACTGATGTTGAGATTGATGATCTTCTAGCACCAGCGCTCGTACGCTCCATACATACACCCTCCCTCCGCACCTAAAGGAAATACCGGAATGATACTGCCGAACCCCGAGATTCCTGAACCCAAAGCACGACTTATCCCACCTCAAGACATAGCCACCGATGCTCCGACATCCCCACATCCCCACTTTGCCTCTCGCTGACGCTCTCACGCAACGCATTACCACACATCTCCAACCACCGCGAGGTCAGCATGCCGTTCGATGAGCCAGTGCTGAGGCATCACGCCCTTGTCACACGGTGAGGTGCAGCGCCTTCATTCCATCTCCGCCAGTGTTCGGCACCCCGTTCGGTGAGCAGTCGTACTATGGACTCGTATCTTTCTCGTAGGGCGATTTGCAGTGGTGTGTTCCGAAACGCGTCGGCAGCCAAGAGGTTGGCCCCCGGTTCAACGTGCAACTGTGTGGAGTCCAAATGCCCATGTAGCATGGCGGTGTGCAGCGGGGTCGTTCTGGTGGCGGAGATGTCGGCACCCCGCTCAATGAGCAGACCCACTACGGCCTCATACCTATCTAGCAAGGTGGTGTGCCGCCAGATCATTCCATATCTTCCGGGGACGGAGGGGTTGGCAACCCATTCAAAGAGCAGTCATGCTATGGCCTCATACCAATGTAGTACGGCGATGCGCAGCGGGGTCATACCCATTCTGTCGACGGCCGAGAGGCTACCTCCCAGCTCGATGAGCAGTCGCGCCACGGTCAAGTGCCCTTCTTGTGAGGCGATGTGCAGCGGAGTCATACCCATCCTGTTGACGGCCGAGATGTTGGCTCCCTGCTCGAGGAGATGGCGCGCTATGGCCACGTGCCCTTTTTGCGAGACGATGTGCAGCGGGGTCATCCCCTCACTGTCGATGGCGGAGAGGTCGGCTCCCCGTTCAATGAACAGCTTTACTGAGTCCGTATGGTCCCAACGCGAGGCGATGTGTAGTTGCGTCATCCCCTCCCTGTGGAAAGCTGAAAGGTCAGCTCCCAGCTCTGTGAGCAGTCGTACCATGGGCAGATTCCTTGCTTGCGAGGCACTCTGCAGTGGGGTCATCCCCATCATGTCAACGGCCGAAAGGCTAGCTGCCAGCCCGATGAGCAGTTGCGCTATGGCCAGATGCCCTCCTTGCGAGGCGATGTGCAGCGGGGTCATCCCCTTCCTGTTGACAGCCGAGATGTTGGCTCCCTGCTCGAGGAGATGGCGCGCTATGGCCACGTACCCCTTTTGCGAGACGATGTGCAGTGGGGTCATCCCCTCACTGTCGACGGCGGAGAGGTCAGCTCCCCGCTCGATGAGTAGTCGTACTATGGGCAGATGCCCTCCTTGCGAGGCGATGTGCAGCAGGGTCATCCCCTTCCTGTCGACGGCAGAGAGGTCGGCTCCCCGTTCAATGAGCAGCTTTGCGGACTCCACATGACCCAGGCACAAGGCAAGGTGCAGGTGGAGTCATTCCTTCCCCGTCGGCGGCAGAAAAATCGGCTCCCTGGTCGATGAGTAGTCATACTATGGCCAGATGCCCTCCTTGCAAGGCGATGTGCAGTGGGGTCATCCCCTTCCTGTCGACGGCAGAGAGGTCGGCTCCCCGTTCAATGAGCAGCTTTGCGGACTCCACATGACCCAGGCACAAGGCAAGATGCAGTGGAGTCATTCCTTCCCCGTCGGCGGCTGAAAGATCAGCTCCCTGGTCGATGAGTTGTCGCACTATGGCCAGATGCCCTCCTTGCAAGGCGATGTGCAGCCGGGCCATCCCCTTCCTGTCAACGGCGGAGATTTTGGCTCCCCATTCAATGAGCAGGTTTGTGGACTCCACATGACCCAGGCACAAGGCAAGGTGCAGTTGAGTCATTCCTTCCCCGTCGGCGGCAGAAAAATCAGCTCCCTGGTCGATGAGTAGTCGTACTATGGCCAGATGCCCTCCTTGCGAGGTGATGTGCAGCGGGGTCATCCCCTTCCTGTCGACGGCGGAGAGGTCAGCTCCCCGCTCGATGAGTAGTCGTACTATGGCCAGATGCCCTCCTTGCGAGGCGATGTGCAGCGGGGTCATCCCCTTCCTGTCGACGGCGGAGAGGTCAGCTCCCCGCTCGATGAGTAGTCGTACTATGGCCAGATGCCCTCCTTGCGAGGCGATGTGCAGCAGGGTCATCCCCTTCCTGTCGACGGCAGAGAGGTCGGCTCCCCGTTCAATGAGCAGCTTTGCGGACTCCATATGACCTAGGCACAAGGTAAGGTGCAGTGGGGTCATTCCTTCCCCATCGGCTGCAGAAAAATCGGCTCCCTGGTCGATAAGTAGTCATACTATCGCAAGATGCCCTCCTTGCGAGGCGATGTGCTGTGGGGTTATTCCCATCCTGTTGGCGGCCGAGAGGTTGGCTCCCTGCTGGAGGAGAAGGCGCGCTATGGTCAGATGCCCTCCTTGCGAGGCGATGTGCAGTGGGGTCATCCCCTTCCTGTCGGCGGCAGAGAGGTCGGCTCCCCGTTCAATGAGCAGCTTTACTGAGTCCGCATGGCCCCTGCGCGAGGCGATGTGTAGTTGCGTCATCCCATCCCTGTGGAAAGCTGAAAGATCAGCTCCCAGCTTTGTGAGCAGTCGTATCATGGGCAGCTGCCTCGCTTGTGAGGCACTCTGCAGCGGGGTCATCCCCATCATGTCAACTGCCCAGAGTCTAGCTCCCAGCCCAATGAGCAGTCGCACCACGATCATGTGCCCTCCTTGCGAGGCAATCTGCAGCGGGGTCATACCCATCCTGTTGAAGGCCGAGAGGTTGGCTCCCTGCTCGAGGAGAAGGCACGCTATGATCACATGCCCTCCTTGCGAGGCAATGTGCAGCGGGGTCATACCCATCCTGTTGACGGCTGAGGGGTTGGCTCCCTGCTCGAGGAGAAGGCACGCTATGGTCACATGCTCTCCTTGCGAGGCGATGTGCAGCGGGGTCATACTCATGCTGTTGACGGCCGAAAGGTTGGCTCCCTGCTCGAGGAGAAGGCGCGCTATGGTCACATGCCCTCCTTGTGAGGCGATGTGCAGCGGTCATCCTCTCCTTGTCGATGGCAGAGAGGTCGGCTCCCCGCTCGAGGAGTAGTTGTGCTATGTTCAAGTGCCCTTCTTGTGAGGCGGTGTGCAGTGGGGTCATTATATCCCAGTTGGTGGCCGCGATGTCAGCACCCCGTTCGATGAGCAGCTGAGCTGCGGTCTCATGTCCATGTCGCAAAGTGGTGTGCAGCGGTGTCTGCCCGTCTTCGCCGGCGGCAGAGAGGTCAGCTCCCCCCTCGATGAGCAGTCGTACTATGGCCTCGCACCCTCCCCGTGAGGCTATACACAGCGCTGTGTTGATATCTTTGCTCTTGGCGATGGTTTCGACTCTCATATCCAAGAGCAGTCTAACAACCTCCAGGTCTCCAAACTTGCATGAGAACAAAAGTAACTTATTGATGCGTCTAGGTTCAGGCTTAGAACCGAACACTTTTCCGAGCTCCCGCGCTAACCCAAGCACACATACGCAGGTCAGAAGGTCTTGGTCACCCTCCTGCAGAGCCCGCCATCTGCGCCAAAATAAATCCGAACTGAAGCGATGCCGGCCTTTCACAGTTCTGCAATGATATTCAAGCCAAAACTGGTATCTTGGTCCTGAAGCGAATGTATCCCAGAGGACTGTCAAGGTTTGACAGTTTTCGTATACGCTAAGAGAAAGGTGCCATAGCCAGAATGTTGCCGCGTATAATAATAGGTGGCGGTTTTCGTACTGCATCGGTTCCGTCGTCACTTCTTGGTCATAATCGCCCCATGCGTTGGATGTACACACCAGAGCCAGGCAGCCTTTGGCGAGTTCGGTGTGGGAGTTAACTGTATTGAACTTTGTCTGCAGATATTCATCCATGGAAAGGTGTGCCAGTCGGAAAACGTTCAGACTTCTATCCCAGATAACCAGGTTATGGCAAACTCTCAATAAGTCATTTGCCTGAAGTGTTACATCGTGCGAAAACTCTCCCGAGTCACTAACTTCAACTGTGATCGCATCAAGCAAGGTTTCGGCCCGTAGCGGCTCATACGAACATCGGATCCAGTGGAACGCGTTGAGTGCCAAGCGAGGAGCACTACCTCTTTGTCGAAGTATGAGATGATATGTCTCCTCATAGGCGGCTGTCAGAGTCTCCGGCAGGATCCTCAGACTGTTCCGGACATCATTTTGGGTGGTCATTTCTTTCAGCAGGTCAATTTGAAAGGCCGCTAACTGAAACCTGGCATTCGGCTGTCAGTTTCGGCAATCATCAGTATGTGGTGGAGCTGCTCACGGCGAACGCTTACATTCCCTTGGACCTCTTGCACAGGGCCTTACAAATCTCCTCCTTAAGATCATGTGGGACCGTGCCGTACAGTAGGAGTTTGCCATCGATGGCGTTCTGCACACTCGTGTCCACGAAAAGTTTGATATCGTCGAAATTGTCTTCCGGTTGCAGCTCAATCCTAGGAAAAATCTCAAATTGCAGGACGATGTCAGGGTCCATCCGTGTTGTTGCAAAAACCTTGACCAGGCTCTGGCAATGATCCATGACATAATTCAACGCTTCTAGCAGCCGGATTCTAATCGTGTGGTCGATTTCGTCCAAGGCATCGATGCAGATTGTCGTCTGAGGATATATGTCCGTGAGTTGGACTAGTATATCCCTGCTTTCCTTGAGAGTGAGGGGCGACGACTTTTGTCCTTTCTGCAATCGGTCTTTGTAAACCTCGATCACCGGTTTGAAGAGTTTGTCTCCGTCCGACTGGGCCTGGACCAGCTGCTGAAGAAAGGTACGTAGAATGACCTCGTGAGTGCGGCGACTTTCCTCGGCTCGATTGCAGTAGAAGTACGCGACTGCGGTCTGGACAGGTGAGTATCAATGATGCTTGAAGCTACATAAGTTTTGCCGGCTCCGGCTAGGCAGCTCAGTTAGGCAAGGTGCTGAACTGTAAAGATCGTGGTGACATACGGATTCCTCGCAACAACAACAACATAGACTTGCTTGAGGCTCTCCAATCGCAGTATTTCTTCCTCCGCAGGATCCATCTGGCAGTATTTTCCATGCGCTCATCGCTGATGCGCTGATGGTGACTCATGTACGGGACAGTGGATATCCACTCAAGGATCTCAGTTCTACTGGGTCCTAGTTGCAGTGTGAGTTGGCTTCTCGTGGCGCGTAGACGAGCTACCGTTCCGATGCGGCGGGATCACCTACCCTGGGATCTGCAATTGAACAATCGCCAGTTAACTACCGCAGTACGATACTACTTCAAGCATTCCGGGAATGACGTACTCGCCAGAAACAAACGTTTGTACCCCCTGAAACACCATGTTTACAAACTCAAAGTGCTTCGTGTTCTCATAGTACCTGCAACTGTCAGGCTGGACCCCGTCCATCATCGTGTGGCTGGTAATAGCGTTAGAGCCGCGGCGCCGACCGTCTGGAATTGGTGTTGGGTTCGTGTAGGTAACTAGGGTACTGGCAGCGATGTTGTACCGGCAGCGGTGTCAAGTTGGCAGTGTTGTCAAGTTGGTGGTGCCGAGTTGGCGACGGTAACGAGTGGGCGTCAGTGCTAATTTGGAGGCGGCTGTCGGCGGCGGTGGTCGGCGGTGGTCAGTGGTGGGAGTCGACTGTCGGCTCCGATTCGGGGGTTCCTGTATTTGCGCTGAGGAAAAGGTTGCTAGATATCTTAATGATGCTTAAAGAATAAAGCTTGGGACAATACGTTGGTCGGTGGCCTTGTTTGCCCGTCAGTGGGATACTGTACTGCGTATTCGGCGGCTGTGCGTTGGGCATAGTTATGGGTTACTCAATCCCTGCTTACCGCACTAGCCACACTTTACCCGGCTATCTTCCACATCAAACGTTCATTGGTCAGGCCAGAACCGCAAATTTAGATAAGGTTCCAGCGATGGTGTGGCGTATGCGCCAACAGTACTCGCCATTTATAGCTCTCAAACCCGACTGCTGCCTGATTCTCTCCTTTGCGCAGCCCCGAAGAACCAGTCTGATTGACAATGGTCACTATGGACACTCGGACATTCGATTTTCGCTGCCGCTGGGTGGATGTCAATCGCCAGTTTTGCGTTAATTCGCTCCCGACTGCGCGCACTTCCTTGATTGTGGAGCACCTCGTGCAGTCTGGCCTACGGTCGCGGCTATGTGGAGCTTAATGCTATGAATGATCAGCATCTCCTAACCCCGTCCGCGGTTACATTGCCGGGGACGCACTGCAAAGGAGGGGGTTACCGGCTAATCCGCAAGCCCGTCTCGTATCACTCACTACGCTTCCCGTCCCAATCGGGTTTCCACCGATTTTCCCCTGGTTGCGGGAATACCCACAACACCGCTGCTGCCAGCATGCACGGATATCTCACCATCACTTCAATAGATTATGTAGTTCCGTGCAGGGGAAATCGGATGGTGACTTTGCAGCAACCTCTTCGACGACTGCCGGACGCTGTGGGGACAGGGGCATGCGACCGCATTGTCAGCGATCCCTAAGAGAAAGCCTGGCAGGAAATGATGCCACCCTAATTCCAGCAAACCGTGGCCATCGGCCAGACAACCGAAGTGCCGAATGAGGATAGGGTGGTGGACGTGCAATCCAGGGAGGCTAACAGGGCGCCCAGTCGATCCTTCGGGTCCCCAGGGGTGGGACGGCGTTTGCCGGCTTCATATCCAGACTGACTATGTGGCTTCCTGGCTGGCATGAGGAGGGCTTGGTTGCCGTATGGGGGCCCGGAAAAGGCATGTCGCTGTCCCATCAGTCGTAGGGTATTTAACGCGGCATCTCAGTGCACCTTCTTCGTCGTTGAGTACCCACCCGCGGCCGCCAGAAGCATTCCCGATTGGCATGGCCCTCATTGTTGGACGAAACACGCAGGCAGTGCAGTGAGTGGAATGACGAATGCGGTGAGGAACGGCGGGACTTTATTATCCGCGAGAAACAGGTGCTCTGAACAACGATGGGAAGAATGCTTGTGTTCGTAAAGGTGTAGTGACATGATAAAAACAAGAAGTAAAGAACCGAACGACCGACGCCATTCCCCCTCCGCTTCACCTTGCCTAATCGGGCATGCAGCCAACCACACAGCTACGAAGAACTACATAGTGGCGAGAAGAGCTATCAACTTTGATCCATGAGCTATTCGGTCTGTGAGCGCTTCGGGTCTACCTGTACCGTCCAAAGCGATCTGTATGCACAGCACCTCAGCTGGGAGCAAATGCGGAGCCAGTAGTGGCATCGTGGATGTAACGCACAACCGGCAGACCGTGCAATGCACCCAGGCGTGACGCCATGGCAGGGCCGAGGGAATATGGTTCCCATATCGACAGCAGTCGGTCCACCGGTTTTCTCGCATGCGGACATGATGCACCAGAACGTAGCACTGAAGAGGTCCGGCAACGAGACCCAGTCACGACGCCCAGACGAGATCTGGCAATGCAGCCGTGCCGAGGCACCCTTGGATGCGGTGAGGCGATGCAGATATCTACAAAGACTCTTGGGCAGTTATCTACCAATCTAACAGACCTAGCCTCTCACCGTGAGGGTTGGAAGCTATTCTCGCCGTCAGCCTTTATACTGAGGCACCTGGTTGGGTAAGGTGTCGGGCAGGAGCAGCAGCAGCAGCAGGACCGAACTTGGTCTACCACTGTGCAACTACGATGCCATTGTGGACTGCGCCCCCCTGCCTGCATCAGCCACACCTTCCGTCGAACGCCACGGTGGCTAGTGCGCGCGCTCCAACCTGGCTAAACACCGAAAGTCCGGCGTCCGCCACCTCCAGCTGCCGACCGCGCGCACGCGCGTCTCATACACGACCCAACAGGACCACTGTGCCGGCGAATCAAGTAGCGCCGCTCACCCGTACTCTCAGACGACACTATGCGGAGGCTCATCACGTATCCGTCGACTTCTGGAACCGCAGTCAGGTGAAGATATTTGTTGTCCCATCTCGTCCCGTCGCACCGTCCTGCACGACGAACTGCGGCTCCAATAGACATTCCTTTGAGAGACGGCGACGCTAAAACCCCGCTCTGGCCTCGCCTGCGACAGCCACCTTTCACCGCAACCACTGCCGTTGTCAACCCACCGCGAGAAACACGTCGTGCTGTACCTGCTCCCTCCCGCATCAGCGGCAATGCGCACAGAGGCGAGACACGCAATGTAATGCTAGATACTGGTGCGTGTCAGCACAATTCCGGACAAGCAGCTGTTCACAAGATTCAATGCATGGGTCGACGCCGCCGGTGATGGGGTTTGTGCGACTGATGGCTGTTGGAAATACTACTCGGTACTGGAGTTCGTATCACTGTCGTTTTGGATTTGACGATTGTGCCTTAGAGTTGGTTGAGGACGCGATTGTGTAAGGGTTGACACAAGAGCGGGGAAGCACAAGAGGGGGGTCTTCTGTTCTGTTGGCTCTTCTCTTTCCTTCTATTTAACACACTGTAAAATTCAACGAAATTGAGAGCTGCTCGATCGTCCGGTAGCCATTCATCCAGTGTCTACTTATCTCGCACAACATCAACCTTACAGCATCCAGAGCGCACTCTATAACTGATCGAACTCCTGTCATTGATCTGTATCCTCATCGCGAATCGGTGTTCTTTTAACAATCAGTGCGCGGGCTGGCGAAACCACGTGCTTACCTAGATTCAGCTGGCGGCGTGCGAGACAAGAAATTAACAAAAAAGCAAAACCAGCAAAATCCACCGCCACACCTCCCTGCGGTACCCCACAGCAGCCTGAGCGGCGAAGGAAACACAAGCCGTCAGTCAACTTCATCTCCAAACTCGTACTCTCCTCCTCTGGCCTCCGCCAACCAGCTCAGAACCCGGGTTGCGGGGACAACGATGGCGATTTCCCTGTGGTAAAACAGATCGTCGCAGTACTCCGCCGGCGACCTCAGCCCTTCCTCTTCAACGGGCGCGAGTGAGCCGTCGCCCGCCATCTGTTGCAGCCACGTCACGTACGCGCCACCGAACATGATGCACGCTACCGGGAAATGCCGCTGGCGAATGGCGGTCTGCGCCACAAAGAAGCTTCCGGAGTCACCAGGAAGCGAGATCACCCTCTGCGGTGCGCTGCCAAAAACAACCCATTCCTGCGTGGTATAGGACGGAGTGCCGACCAGCAGCGGGCATCTCATGCGGCAGTCGGCCATAACACCATTGACCTGTCCATATGCCGCTCTCGAAGTTCGCCCCTCGCTTTTGATTACCTGCATTCCTTTCGCGAGTTCGGCGTGCTCTTGGATGCTAGCATTCCATTGATCGGGTAACCGTCGGCAGTGCGAGGTACCCAGACGGCCTACCTCACGATTAGCATTTCTTCCACTGCAATCGCAGGACAACAGTGCAACCTTTTGCAACGTCGATGAGCGCGATATCCTTCCAACACTTTTGGTTATCCTCCGTCTCGGTGATACCGAGCTCTGCGAACTCGACAGTGCCGAGGCGGCGATCCAGGTTGCGCAACCGCTCTACTACCGCACCAGCCGCGGCTCTTTCATTCCTCGACCTCTCGCGTTGTCCGCCGTACATCTTGTCTTCCGCGATCGCAGCCTGCCAGTCCGACTCGGCCCATTCCAGCTGTGTACGGTGATCCTCGTCGGAGTTCTGCACCATCGTTACTTCGTCCTCGGCACGGACGGTCACTGGCAACAATGATGCCTCTTCCTTCAGATGCATCGTGGCAACATGCCCGTTCGTGATTCCGAAGCGCTTTCTCGTCGATTTTTCAAAGACATAGCCGCCAAACGTACCACTCGAGCGCACCCCTTTCACTCCCGTGGTGGACCCCATTGGGACCTCCCGGGCGTGGTCTGGATTCTCAGGTGATAGGACGTCGCTGACATTGAACGTAGCCTCTCCTTGTTTCACTTCCAGACGCAACGGGGTTTCCAGGGCCTCGAGCTTCCTCCGACATCTCTGCGGGTTGGTGCAGAAGAGGATGATGGTCGGAATCACGAGAGGGGTTGAGGGCCGTGGGCGAGCCTCATACCGGGCGGCACTCAGGAACCAGGACGGGTCGGCATCGGTGTCCTCAAGGATCGCAAGGATCGCTGGACGGACTCGCTCGAACTCGGCGATCGTTTCACCATCTTGTTCGTCTAGCGCCGGACACAGCAGTAGGCGCCGCGATTCGCGCTCGATCACTAGTCCACACTCCGTTTCGGCGGCGTGAGGTCGCAAGGTGTACATTTCGGTCAGCTCGCTAGTGGCAGAAAGTGGTACTATCGATCGGTCGAGGAGGGTGCACGTGGTTACTGCTGACTCCTCGGGCCCACGTAGCGGGGCGATGTGCAACGCGGACTTCCCCTCGCTCGCAACGGCCGAGATGTCAGATTTCACTTCGAGAAGTAAACGTACTATGGCTTTGCGCCCTTGCAGTGTTCCGCATAGTCCGGTCCGGACGGCCGTCCACGCCGTCCGGACGGGATTTTGGTAGTCTCGTCCAAGCTCCGGACGGACTGTACCGAGATAGTCCGTCCCGTCTGTGATGGGGGAGGACGGCGCCTGTCCCCGTCCTTGCTGTTGGACGGATGGCGCTAGTCTTGGACGGATGGCACTAGTATTGTTAGGTAATATGTCACGTGCAAGTACTAAATGCATGAAAATTTACCTAAATCCTCTGCCGAAGCATTGCACATCTAGCGCCACCAGTCCACCACAATCATGCCGCGACCTCGGGCGAAGAAGAGCAACAAAGCGACGGCACCGCTACATTCCAGTAGCCAAGAAGTCACCCGAATGATACGCCCATCCGTACGAGTTTCCCATGCTGGTTCGTCTGAGTCTTCGGCGGGGCCTACACCAACAGCAGAGATCCCATCGACGATTCCGATTCGGTGGCAGAGGTTCTCGATCAGGACTCTGCTTTTTTCTACGATTCTTTCTACAGCCGCCGTGATGTGCCAACCACTACCCCACCACGCTCATTAGGCCACAACGGATGTCTGGCCCATTGGATCGCCGCCATAGGCACTTCAGCTACTGAACCTGCCGCCAGCAAGAAATAATTGGGGGCTCCGGAAATACCACTATTTTGGTGGCGCCTTGGCAGTCGACCACTGTCGACTACAGTCCGTCCCGTCCTTGGACACTCCGGATGGTGTACCATCCAGTCCAGAGATTGGACGGACGGCCTGAATTTTAGGTAGTCCCGTCCGAGGCCCAGGACGGACGGACTGGACGATGCGGAACACTGCACCCTTGTCGCGAGGCGATGTGCAGCACGGTCTTCCCCTCGCGGTCAATGGCCGAGACGTCGGCTCCCCAGTCGAGGAGTAGACGTACTATGTCCTCGTAACCTTGCTGCGAGGCGATGTGCAGTGCAGTCTTCCCCTCGCGGTCGATGGCCGAGACGTCGGCTCCCCGGTCGAGGAGTAGACGTACTATGTACTCGTGCCCTTGTTGCGAGGCGATGTGCAGCGCGGTCTTCCCCTTGCTGTCGTCGGCCCAGACGTTGGCACGCCGGTCGATGAGCAGCCTGACAACCTCCAGGTCACCAAACTTGCATGAGAGCAAAAGTAACTTGTCTATGCATGTAGGTTCAAGCTGGGATTTAAACACCTTTCTGAGCTCCGACGCTAATCCAAACACACAGACACAGGTAAGGAGGTCTTGGGCACCCTCCTGCAGAGCCTGCCATCGTCGCCAAAAACAGTCTGAACTGTAGGCATGTCGGCCCTTCATCGCTCTACGACAATATTCGAGCCAATGCTGGTAAATTGGCCCTGACGCGAATGTATCCCAGAGGACTGTCAAGGTTTGACAGTTTTCGTATCTGGCATGAAACAGGTGCCACGGCCAGAATGTTGCGGCGTATGATAATAGGTGGCGATTTTTGTACTGTGTCGGTTCCGTTGTCTCTTCGTCACAATCGCCCCATGCACTGGATGTACACACCAATGAAAGACAGACTTTGGCGAGTTCGGTGTGGGAGTCGACTATGTTCAGCTTTGACTCTAGATAGTCGCCCACGGACGGGTGTGCCAGGCGGAATACGTGCAGACTTCCATCCCAGATGACCAGGTTATGGCAAGCTTTCAGCAAGTCATTTGCCTGTACCGCTACATCGTGCGAAAACTCTCCTGAGTCACTGACTTCAACTGTGATTGCGTCAAGCAAGGTTTTGGCTGCCAGTGGCTCGTACGAACATTGGATCCAGCGGAACGCGTTGAGTGCCAAGCGAGGACCACTACCTCTTTGCCAAAGTATCTGTTGATAAATCTCCTCGTAGGCGGCTGTCAGGGTGTCCGGCAGTGTCCTCAGACTGTTCCGGACATATTTTTGAGTGGTCATTTCACTGAGCAGGTCAATTTGAAGAGCTGCTAGCTGAAACCTGGCATCTGGATATTAGTTTCATCAACCATCAGTAAGCGGGGTTCCCAGCGAGCACGTACATTCCCTTTGACCTTTCGCACAAAACCTTACAAATTTCTACTTGGAGGTCAAGTGGGACGTTGCCGTGGAGCAGGAGTTTGCCATTGATGGCCTTGTGCACACTCGTGTTGACGAAAAGTTTGACATCGTCGAAATTGTCATCCGCCTGCAACTCGATCCGAGGGAATATCTCAAATTGCAGGCGAATGTGGGGATCCATCCGTGTTGTTGCAAAAACCTTGACCCGCCTCTTCAAGTATTGCATCACATACTTTAGCGCTTCCAGCAACCGGATCCTAATCGTGTGGTCGATTTCATCCAATGCATCGATGCACATCGTCGTCTGAGGGTATATGTCCCTGATTTGGACCAGTATATCCAGGATTTCCTTGAGTGTGAGGGGCGATGACTTTTGTCCTTTCTGCAATCGGTCTTTGTAAACCTCGATCACCGGTTTGAAGAGTTTGTCTCCATCCGACTGGGCCTGGACCAGCTGCCGAAGAAGGGTGCGCAGAATAACCTCGGGTGTTACACCCTAAATATTACGGGTCGGACATTCGGATACGGACCGGGCAGGAAGGTATCGGAAACTCGTCACACGGTCTTAGGACGGCATACCGAGACCGGGCAACCGACACCGTCGGGGCTCGGCTCGGGTCAACCGACTCTGCAGCACCGGATGATCCCGGGCCAAATACCGGCGCAGACCGGGAAAGCGCAAGCGCTGCCGCAGAGAAAGACAACCTTGGTGGTCATCACAAGCAATCGGAAGGGAAACAGGAACGCAAGGAACTGAGAGTCTAGGCGGTGGAGATAAGACCCAGAGCCGGTAGCAAGGGGGGCAACCGTAGGGGGGATTTCGACCGGCTACGCCCAGGTTCTCCCTGAACCCTATGGGGCCACGTAATGATGCTCGTGCAGAGATAGTTACGTGGCTGCTAGCACCACTACCGACCCGGAGCCGGCAGCAAGGGGGGCAACCGTTGGGTGGAGTTCGACCAGCTTCGCCTGGATTCTCCCAGAACCCTACGGGGCCACGTGATGATGCTCGCGCAGAGATAGTTACGTGGCTGCTAGCACCACTACCGGTCTTATTGCAGAAACTGATCAGGATGAGGGAGTTCTGGGCTTTGCCAGCGCACGACAGCGTGAGCGTATTCCCCACTTATCCGAGATGCGTACAACGATTATGATGCAGGGCACACGCCGCACCAAGGTAAGGGACGTCGAGTTGAACAGATACTGAAGCGGAGGCTTGACTTCAAGCCGATCCTGTAGCGCTGGGTAGCCCCAGACCAAGTACCAGCTCGTGTTCGGGAAAGTGCAAACGCCGCTACCGGACCGCACCTCAGGAACAGTTCGAGAGTCTGTTGGGAGCGATATGGGGCGGAGCTATACCTTGGTGCCCGTTGCGGCCGAGAAGGATTAGCTGGAACGGTTGAGGGCTCGTTGCTGCCGGCTCCGGTCAAGTAACAAAATCAACCCCGCACGCAACCCAATCGCATCACCCAATCACGACGAGAGGACTTAAGGAGAGGCACCTGCTCTGGCCACTCTCGGGAAGATACAGGAAAAGCACTACTGCCTGACCCAATCGAGAGTTATCCTCTTTACGCTGATGAAATCTAGTGCCAAGGCGAAGAGTTTTCACGTCGCAGTGCGGGGTAGTTCCCCGCAGCACGTGACTTTGCCCAGCCGAATACTTATACGACGACCTGCCGACGAGCGGTTGTCATCAAAAAAAAACGATCATCGGAATCATTATCGAAACGATCATCGGAATCATCATCAAAACGATCATCGGAATCATCATCAAAACGATCATCGGAATCATCATCAAAACGATCATCGGAATCATCATCAAAATGATCATCGGAATCATCATCAAAACGATCATCGGAATCATCAGCGGAACCATGAACCACAGAATGGCGAATCATCAACAGACCACCTACCGGTCACGAAGACATCGAGTCAACAACCATCCCCCTACGAGCGATCCTACGAGCGATCCTACGAGCGATCCTATGAGCGATCCTACGAGCGATCCTACGAGCGATCCTACGAGCGCTCCTACAAGCGCCGCAAGCGAGACGACAGTTGATCGGGAAGGAGGCGGGAGGATACACAAGGGGCTCGAGAGTCTAGGCGGGAGATAGGAAGGGTCTGATGGGCAACACGTCGGTCAGCACGGATAGGACCCCCGTTGAGGGTATAATCCCCGAGGCCGTAGCCAAGGGCTGACGTGGGGTCGTGACTTGAACCCAGCTATAAGCTGAGGGAATGGCGCGGTCCGTGATACCATTGGGCGGATC